>Ga0307380_10002122_pt1 | contig 28400 bp, 28 predicted proteins | sample UN3MG_FD_202239 | JGI IMG/M metagenome (GOLD analysis project Ga0307380, IMG submission 202239) | Soil microbial communities from Risofladan, Vaasa, Finland - UN-3 | ecosystem: Environmental > Terrestrial > Soil > Coastal area > Acid sulfate soil | place: Finland: Risofladan, Vaasa | collected... | reverse complement strand
AGCGGGTGGCCACTCTTATTAAGTTGTTAAAGATGGTAGATATTCAGCGCAAGGCCGGCTTTAGAATGAATCGCATCTTAAAAGCGGATCTAATTATCATCGATGAGATAGGCTACACACCGATAGAGAGAAAGGAGGCTAATTTATTTTTTAACCTGATAAGTGAGCTTTATGAGAAGGCCTCTGTAATCATCACTTCCAATAAAAGGTTTGATGAGTGGGCTGAAATGATGGGTGATGAAGTGATGACCGTAGCCATGCTAGACCGGTTACTTCATCATTCCAAAGTATTTAATTTAAGTGGGGAATCATTTAGAATTCAAAAAGAAGAGGAGGATTAAACCATTTTTTTCTCTCTAGGAGGTGCAAAATTGTTTTCCGCGCAAGGTGCATTTCTACTTGCCATTTACAACAAGTAGCTAATTTCTAACGAACCGCCGTATACCGAACGGTACGTACGGTGGTGTGAGAGGACGGTAGATAAATTAATTATCTACCTCCTACTCGATTTTTTATTTATAAAAAGAAGGGTTTTTAAAATAAATGTAGTATATAGTAAATAAAGATGTTTAAAATTATTATTCATTTTTTAAGATAAAAAAGGGAATAGATAGTGAATATTTTAACGAATGAAGACGAGTTGTTTAAATTTAAAATTGAATTGCTAAAAAAGGAAATTGATATATTGAGTTCGATCATTGGTCGATATGATGATATATTGTTTAAAATAAAAGGCTGGACAATTACTTTGTGGATTGCAGTTGTTGGGTGGGGAATTCTCTCAAATTCTACGTTACTCCTTATCTTGGCTCTTTTTGTACCAATATTATTTTGTTTTTTAGAAGTACAATTTAAAATGATCCAACGGCAATATATATTTCGTGGGAATTATTTACAGAAATTTTTTCATAATGACGAAAAATTAAAAGAAGTTTTTAAAGAAAAGAATATACCTCAGAATCCAGGAATATACGATCTTAATGCTCATTATATTGGAAAAATAAAAGAGTTATCTGAGAAGTATAAAAAGATGACAAATTTCTTTTGGATTATTAGATTCCCAAATGTGTATTTATTTTATTTAACTATTTTAATTCTAACCATTATTGCAATATTTATTGTGTATTTCGGTTGTATTTAAATGCAAAATAAAGAAATGATTGCAACTTTGCCCTATGTAAAATAACAAAATAGAAATTAGATAGGTTATTTAAATAAAAATGAAAAAGCGTAAAAGGACAAAAAATGCTTCTGTAATTGTATTGCTTAGTGGAGGAATAGATTCTTCTGCATGTGTTCAATATTATTTAAAAAATGGTTTCAGTACGAGTGCTGTTTTTATTGATTACGAACAACTTCCGGTAAAGATGGAAGAATCTAGCGCAAAGAAAATATGCTCTTATTATAATATAAATCTAAATACTATTCGGGTTAATGGTCCCAAATACTGTAAAAAAGTAGAAATTAAAGGACGTAATGCGATATTTGTTTTACTTGCTTTAATGTTCTATCCAAAACATGTAGGCATTATTTCATTAGGAATTCATTCCGGAACACCTTATTATGATTGTACGGAAAACTTTAGTAATGATATAGAAAATATTTTAAATGGTTATTCCAATGGTCAAATAAGATTTGAAGCTCCTTTTTTAAAGTGGAGCAAAAAAATGATTTATGATTACTGTAAATTGCAGAAAATCCCGGTAGAATTAACCTATAGTTGCGAAATTGGAATCAATGGACCATGTGAAGAATGTCCTTCATGTAAAGATAGGAGTAATTTTAATGTTAGCTAAGGTTCGATCTATTAAAACTGAAACTATTACTACCCCATTACTGGTTCCAGCATTTTCTAGTAGAGCAGATCCATATATTCAAACAATCTTAAAATTTGCGAAACCGTATATTGTTGACCCAATTCTAATTAGTGCCTATGATGTCTATTATAAAAGATCATTAAAAAATATAACTTGCCCAAATGCGATATTTTTAGATAGCGGAGGATATGAATGTTCAAAACGTTTTGATATTTCCGAAGTTTATTACTTAAAAGATAAGCCAAAAAAATGGAATATTAAATTATATGGTGAAGTATTAAATTTCTGGCCTCATAATATTCCAACAATAGCCATTTGCTATGATTACAATAAAAAAGGAATGAGTATAAATAAACAAATAAGTTCAGCTAAGAATTTTTTCAAGGGGGAATCCTATTTTTTAAGCGATATTTTGTTAAAACCAGAAAATAAAGAGGAGCTCGCAATTATTGAAATCGATTCAGTTATTAAGGAAATGGATTCTCTGAGGGATTTTGACATAATTGGTTTTACTGAAAAGGAAATTGGGAATTCGTTTTTGGATAGAATGACTAATATTGCAAAATTACGAAGTGCTATGGATAAAGCTGATATTAATAAGCCAATCCACATTTTCGGTAGTTTAGACCCAATCTCAGCTCCATTGTATTTTATTTCAGGTGCCGATATATTCGACAGTCTAACGTGGATTCGTTTTTCATATTTTAAGGGCATGACAATTTATCAAAATAATTATGCTGTTCTTAAGCAATACCTTGAATTTAAAACAGATAGATTAATATCTCAGTATTATGTAGATAATATTAATTCATTGAAATCCTTACAAATGCAGATGAAAAAATATATTTCGACTGGTGGAAATTTTGAAGTATTCGAATCTAATAGTGACCCTATCGAAAGAGCTTATCAAGCCTTAAAAACAAGAATAGGGGGTGAATTATAATGGGTGGAACAGGTGGATTTCTTAAAGATAAAGATATTAAGAAAATGCAAACAGAAATAAGAGAAGCTGAAGAGAAAACTACTAATGAAGCGTTTGAAGTTGAGGTTTCAGCAGCAATCAATACATTATTAGCTGATTATAATGGTAGAGATAATAATGCAATAAAATCTCATATCGATACTATAAAAAATGCAATTCAAAAAGAAATTGTGGGAACTTTTAATATTGTTTTTGGCGGCTCTTACCAAAAACATACGTATGTTGATGGAATAAGCGATATCGATTCACTTGTATTATTAAATAATTCTGAATTGATTAATAAATCTCCTAATGAGGTGTTAGAATATTTTCGTGCTATGCTAAAAGAACGTTTTCCGGAAAGCAAGATTGATGTTGGTAAAATAGCAATAACTGTTCATTTTGCAGATGGAAATATAATTCAATTACTTCCTGCCGTAAAAAGTGGTGATGAATTTAAAATATCGAATTCAAGTGGAGATAAATGGTCTAAAATAAAACCAAGAAATTTTACTAATAAATTAACTGAAACTAATATAAAAAATAGCAATAAAATGATTCCAACCATTAAGGTATTTAAAGCAATTAATTCATATTTACCAAAAAGCAAACAATTAACAGGTTACCATATTGAATCTCTTGCAATTGAGGCTTTTAAGGCATATTCAGGCGAAAAAAATATTAAAAAAATGCTTCAACATTTTTTTGAAAGTGCAAAGAATTTAGTAAAATCTCCAATTAAAGATAAATCAGGTCAGTCTGTTTATGTAGATGAGTATCTTGGTCGTAAAAATAGTATTGATCGGAAACAAATAAGTATAATCTTAGATCGTATTTCTAGAAGGATGAAGAACGCAAATTCTTCAGCTTCAGTCGAGCAGTGGATGGAGATTTTAGGATAGTAGCTTAGTAAAAAATTGATTATATTGAATTAAACTAATATTTATTGAGGTTGGGAAAAATGATTAAAAAAGCTGCAATATCAATAATTAAGCCTTATTTAAGGTTTATAAAGGAAAATCGTAAAATAAGAAAGGCAAGAATAGATACGACGAACATAGATTATAATAATTTGTGGAAACGTTATTGTTTTTCTATGATTACAAGTCAACAAAAAATTAGTGAATTATTTTGGGCCCATGTTTTTCAAGATAAGATTTGGCAAAAAATAAGTAGAATTTATCCAAAGAAAAAACCGCAATTAGATCTCGTTAAAAATACACTACATCATCTAAAAATACGATTTGCGGATAATAAAGCCCAACAAATTTGTAATGCGTGGAATAGAGACTTTAGGTTAATATCTGAAGAAATTAATATGATTTTAAGCCATAAAGCTAATCAAAGTTATTCCCTCTATATTCGTTTATATGAGCTAGAATTAATAGATATTATTTTAAGAAATTTATCTGGATGCGGGATTGGTCCTAAAATAGCCCGTTTGATGATGTTGTGGGATCCAGAAAATGGGATGGGTTTAGAATTTCAACATATAATCCCTATCGATTCTAGATGGTTGAATAGCTTAAAAAAGGCAGGCGTTAATCCTTCATTATTAAATGTTTCTACAGAGAAAAAGTATCGTCAAGTTGAAGATAATTTAGTTGAAGCATCTTATGAACTTAATATTTTCCCTTTTGAAGCAGATGGAATAATATTTGGATGGATATTGAATTAAAGTAAATAGAGACAAGTGTACTAGCTCAATAATTCGGTAATTTTTTCTAACTTTTCATAAGAGAGTTGATAATCAATAATAATTTCAAATATTGATTACTTCTTCTAACTTTTGATGCACCTTTTCAGTTTTATCACTCATGCAAAAAGTTCGAAAATCGTCTAATAGTTTTCACCTTTTAATCTTTAGATATTACTTTAATATTAAAGAATTAACTGATTTAATCTGATATTTTCAATTGTAATATTTCCCTTAAAAGTTCTGAACGCGTCCAATAGGGGGAGCCGGATAGGATTCGAACCTTTGTGTCATGGGGACAGTCATAATCAAGATGAAGGCATTTTTTATTTAAAAAAGAAGGATTTTTGAAATATTTGTGGTATTAGAAATATAGTTATCTTAGAAAATTAATTTCTTGAGATATATATCAAAATTATATAATTTTAAAAAAAATTAAAATCTCTTTATTTCTCTATAAAAATAATAAAAAACATTTTATAAGGAGGAATATTATGAAATATAAACGAATTATTATTTTAACAATTCTTGTTTTAACTATCCTTTCATTGTTTTTATCATTTGTTTATGCTCAGGTTTGGGTTATCGAATTTTCTGGTGACGTTACTCCAGTTGCTAGTAAAGTTTCATCAAAGATTCGAGAAACATACTTAAAAGATTATGATTCTAATGACATTAGTCCTACGCCACAATATGATGATAGAAATAGGAATAAATCAGCGGGAATATTTAAAATATCAAACGGGCAGGGAAACATTATTGGGGTTGTAAATAAAACTTCGTTATCAATTTCAAAAAAAGTAGGATTTTCTTCTGTAGATGATGTTATGACCGCTGTAACTATTAATAGTATTGGAAAAGATCCTAATGCTTCTCCATTCACCATTGGTTCTTCTGTAGAAGATGTTATTAGAGTTATGGGGACCCCTGAATCGATTCAGATATCCTTTAAATCTTTTAAGTATCGAAATTCTACTGTTTATTTTGATGACGATTGGAAAGTGCAGTCTTGGGATAATCGATATGGTAATTTAAAAGTAAGTTTAGAAAATGAAAGTAGTATTGATGTATTAGATATCGATGATATTTTTAAAATTACCACTGATAATCTAAACGAAAAATCTACAATTTTACCTACTGATAAATCTATTGATGAAACTATTAAAGAATTCCAGAAGTATTTAGACAATCAGTAAACATAAATAAAATTTATAGCTAACTGGAAAAAGATTATATTTTAGGAGAAAGGTATTAAATAGTTTTACTGTATTTTTATATTGAAAAAGTTCTTTCACTATAATGAATCTAAACATTTTTTTAGCATGTTATACAATTTTTCAATGTCTCAATATAATTTATGGCTATTTTAGTTAATCTCTTTATATAATATATGATTAGAATAAGAGTAGAGTAGGAAGGTTACTCTATAAAGAAAAGAAGCAATAAAGTACTTTATATAGAACATCTTGGAACATTAATTAAATCCTTTAGTTTGTAGATGTTTCGCAATTTTTCTATAATTTGGTTTAAACTAGAGAAAGTTATGGTAGCTAAGAAAATAACCAGCCCTTTGGCATTTTGCCGAAGGGCTTTTTATTTGAAAAAGAAGAATTTTTAAAGATTGTGTGGTATTGAATAATTAGAATAAGTTAGAAGGGTACCGTTAGAAATTCTAAAGAATTTTTTGAGAAGCACATAAAAAAGGAGGAAAATAGAACAATGGTTAAGACTTTAAAAGCTCAGGCCAAATGGATTCAAGGTACTAAGCTGGAGAGCGAAACTCGAAGATTTAAACTTACTATAGATAAACCTTTAAAGGAGAATGGTACCAACTTAGGGCCGAAACCTGCTGAACTGTCTTTACAGGCTTTAGGAGGGTGCATGCTCTTTGCCTATCTGTATGCTGCTGAAAAACTGAGAGTTGATATTGAGGATTTGAAAGTAGATTTGGAAGGAGAAGTAGTTCCTGGCGGGTGGACTGATGAGCAGAATAGAAAAAGACCGGGTTTTAAGCAGGTTAGATTTATGGTGCAGGTAAAAACCAAGAATTCTAAAGAAAGAATCGAGCAAGTACACCAATTAGCTCAGAAAGTATCACCTATGTATGATAATTTTAGCCACCCAGTAAAATTAGCAGGCGCTTTTTCCATCCTCTAAATATTGTAAACAAGAGACCTGCAAACTTATATTTTTTATTTATATAAGTTACTACTTTTAAAGATTAAAAGATTAATACTAACTAATTTTAGTAAGTATTTACTAAAATATATCCGGCTAAAAGTTCTGAACCTATCCAATAGGGGGAGCCAACTACAAGTTAAGCCTTTTGACCCAGGCTGAAAGGAGAAAGCAGAGAGTGGATCCGGGGAAAGCTGAAATGTCAAAATTAACTAAGCCTCAAGAGCAATTTAAACGATTGCATCGCTGGTATGAATGTTTTAAAAAAATTAATGACGGGAAGATTCATGATAAGCCTTCGGACTTCTACCAAGATGAGGTATATGCATTCTTTATGAATTGCTATCACTTGAAAGATTGGATTAAAAATGATCCAGCAGCCGCTTCAGTCGCTGACAAGGTGGAAGATTACATTAATAATAATCTAGAGCTTTCGCTCTGTGCGGATATCTACAATGGCTTGAAACATTTACGTTTAGATAGAGAAGAACCTAGTGGAGAAAGCCCAAAATTTGGTCCTCGAAAATATAAGGTTGGTCTTGGTACAGAACCGACAACAATTGCTGTGAAATATATAATCAATACTTCATCAGGTCCTATTGATGCATTTGAAATTGCTACAAAATGTATGGAAGCTTAGGAAAGCTTTATATTAATAAATTTCTAAAATGGTATGAAAGTTCGCTATTCACTTTAACCAATGTTTAATAGAAAAAAATTTTTTTTTTAATATATTGCAAAAAAATTTTTTTTGTTATATAATATATAATAATAAGGAGATTTTATATTATAATGATTAATTCGTATAAATTATTTAAGAAGTTAGTCGAAAACCGGTTTACTACTTTTACTAAGAATGAGAAAAAAATTGCAGATTTTTTAATTGAAAATTTTAATGAAATTTCATTTTTAAAAATAGATTCGTTTGCAAAAGAATTGGAGACTACACCTTCTAGTATTGTGAGATTTGCAAAGAAAATTAACTTTAATGGATTTTCTGATTTACAAAAAACTATTAATAGAATAACGCAAAGACGTTTAAAGAGTATTGGACCTGTGGAGAAAGCAAAAGAATTTAAGCAAAGTGATAAAAATAAAGCTATATTTAAATCTTTATATAATGATTTGGAAAATATAAGAAAATTAATTAATAATATTGATGAAAAACAAATTAAAAAATTTGTTAGGATAATATTAGAATCTAAAAAAAAATACATAATTGCTAATAGGTCATCATATTCTTTAGGTCATTATTTATATAATAGAATGAAAATTATAAGTAATTCTATTATTTTATTAAATAATTATGATGAAAGTATATATAGTTATGCTAGAGAAATAACTAATCAAGATGTATTAATTGCAATTAGTTTTCCTCGATATACGAAACTCACCACAAATTTTACTTTATATATTAAAAAGATCGGAACTAAAATATTATCTATTACTGATAATAGGGCATCACCATTATTTGAGCTTTCTGATATATGTATTTTTTGCCCTCATCAAGGAACTACATTTAATAATAAATCTCATACTGCAATTATAGCATTATTAAATACAATATTAAGTGAAATATTTTGTGAAGAAAATAAGATTGCATTAAAAAACCTTGAAAAAGAAGAAGAAATACTTTCATATTTTGGAGTTTTAGAGAGTGAAGGCTTAAAATCTAATAAAAATCGTAAAAATACTATTTAAAAATCATAGCGTGATGAAGAAATCTTTTAGATTTAGAAAGAACATATAAAGTAAGTAAACTAAAAATATAAACAATTAGTAATATGCATTGTTAATAATTTCCCAACTAGTGTACTTATTTTAAGATAATTAATTATATCATATCATAGGGAAAAAATAAGCGAGGAAATTGTGAATAATAAAGTAAAACTTCAATATTTATCAAATTCAGGTTTTATATTGACCACCGAGGAAGGCAAAAGGTTTATTATTGATCCTTATCTAACCAATAACCCGAGAGCGCCCTTTGGTCCAGAAAAAATTCCTAAAATTGATTTAGTTATGGTAACCCATGCTGCCTTTGATCATTTAGGAGATTCTTTCTACTTAGCCAAGAGAGATAAAGCTTATTTGATTTGTGATTGCCTGGTTCGGCAGTTAGCTTATGCAGAAGACCTTCCCAAAGAACAGGTTAAAAGTTGTAGTTATGGAGGAACAGTTGAAAGGGCTGGTATTTCTATTCGGGTTTTACAAGCTATACATGTAAGTTCTGTGGTGGATGATAAGGGCAATCTTAGTTTAGGCTTACCTCTTGCTTTTTTAATTACTACTTCGAAGGGTCTTCGAATTTATCATGCGGGAGATACTTGTCTTTTCAGTGATATGAAGTTAATAGGTCAGCTCTATCGGCCTCATATAAGCTTAATTCCAGTGGGGGCAGCAGCACCTCAATATGGAAAAGACCTACCACCGAGGGAGGCAGCACAAGCTGCCCAATGGATAGGGAGTGAGCTAACTATACCAATCCATTACTGTGATTCTCAAGATCCTTTTGAATTTGATACCACAGTAAAGATTCTAGCTCCCTGGATGGAAATAAAACATATGCAACCAGGAGAAGAGTTGATTGTCTCGGTAATAAAACAAGGAGCTCGCACAACTTTTATATTGCAAAATAGTTAAACAAAGACAAAATACCGGAATTGATTCTTAAATCAAAGGAAGTGAAGTGTAAAAATTATATTAGTATTGGTGATAATTAAATTTAGTAATTTTTAATTTTTAGTAGGTAAAAAAATAAGGAAGAATAACAAAAATATTTATGTAAATTAATTAAAGGAGATTGTTTTATGGAGCGAAAAGAAAATAAATTGAAAAAAATTCTTAAGGAAGGAAAAATAGCTTTTGGGAGTTGCATTTGTTCTTTTAGTCCAAGTTTAGTTGAATTAGCTGGATTTTGCGGTTTAGATTTTTGTAGGATTGATAATGAACATACCTGGCGCCAAGATGAAAGTCTTGACCATATGATGAGAGCAGCAGCCGTTGGAGATATTGTTCCCCTAACCCGAATTGACAAAGAAAATCCTTATCTTATTAGAAAAGTATATGAGATTGGAGCAAAAGGTTTTATTATTCCTGATATTCAAAATAGTGATGAAGTTAAAGAAATTATCCGAGCTGCAAAATTTCCACCTGATGGTAATCGTGGATATAGTGGTAATTGTTTTTCGGCTGGATATGGCACACACGCTGGAGAAGAATGGATCAAATGGAGCAATGAAGAATTAATGGTAGGCGTGATGATTGAAGATAAGGAAGCAATAGAAGATCTTGATTGTATCATGGCTTTAAAAGGATTAGATTTTGTCTTATTTGGACCATCTGATTATTCACTTAGCATTGGTTTATCAGCACCAAATAAAAATCATTCCCAAGTGCAGGATGCCCTGAAACGAACTATTGAAGCTGCTAAAAAAAATAATAAATATGTGATGATTGGTGTTGGATTCCCCTGGGAGGAAGAAGCTCAAAAATATATTGACTTAGGTTGTCAGATGATCGAGATTGGTCATGATTATTCGATATTAAAAACAATTTGGAAGAATACGCTAACTAAATTTAAGAATTAAATTAACACCAATTTGAATAGAGAAGGAGGTGGTGGAGGAAGACAAAATACCGGAATTGATTCTTAAATCAAAGGAGGTGAAGTGTAAAAATTATATTAATATTGGCGATAATTAAATTTAGTAATTTTTAATTTTCAGGAGGTAAAAAATTATGTTTAAGAAAACAACGATGATTTTAGTATTGGTAATGGTTTTTGCTTTTTCTTCCATGATGTTGTTAGCGGAAGCTAAAGTGAGCGAAGTTCGTTTAGCTGGAATAACAATGACTTCTGATACATATATGTTAGGCGTTGGTTGGTCCAATGTTCTGAGGAAGTATGCACCCGATGTGAGTATGACATGTTTAGAAAAAGGAGGGACAACAATTTTATTAAGAGGCATGGTGAACAAAGAATGGGAAATAGGATTTATTGGCTCACCTCATCTTATGGCCGCAAAGAATGGCATATTGCTTTTTGAGCAAGAGAAGGAGTATTCTAAAGAAAAATATTATGATCCAACTCGAGTTCTTTTTGCTATTCTTAGTGGACATTGCAATTATGTTGTTCGAGCTGATTCTGATATTTATTCCGTTACTGATTTTAAAGGCAAGAAAGTTCATCTTGGTCAGGCAGGTGGCTTTGGTGGAATTATGACTGAGGCGATTTTTAGGGGCGAGGGCTTGGATATAGATAAAGGGGATTATAAAGGGGTATATATCCCAACAGGAGAAGCTATGGATCAACTTCGCGACAAAGTAGGCATAGATGATGTACTAGTTTGGGGTGGTATTCCGCAAGCTCTTATAACTAATCTCTCCAGCAAAATTCCACTTCGTCTAATAAGTATAACAAAAGAGGGATTTGAAAAATTTCAAAAAGATTTTATTATGGGACCATATTCGCTTCTAAAAACTATGTCACCCGAAGAAATAAAAGAAGCATATCAGGGAGGAGTCATCAATACTGAACCTGTTGATGTCTGGACAATTCCGATGATGGTGGTAGTAGACAAGGACATGGATGAAGAGCTTGCATATACCCTGGTTAAAACATTCTGGGAGCATCTTGATGAGGTTAAAAGTGTTTCCACGCAACTGGAAGTGATTACCCTTGAAACAGCATTGATAGGTTTATCAGCTCCCCTTCATCCGGGCGCTTTGAGGTATTACAAAGAAATTGGCGCAATAAAATAAAGGCACTGTAAGCTAAAATAATTAAAGCAGGGCAAGCCTTCATGGCTTGCCCTGCTCCATAAATATTATGAAATTTTATGGGAGAAAAAGTGTGGAATTATCATCAGAATATGAAAAATACCTTTTAATGAAACGATATTTGGTAAAATTATTAGGTCTGGGGTTAAGCCTGTTCATTATTTTTACTATAATAAGGGGGCAATTTCCCGTAGAAGTTCAAAAAGGTACGGTACTTATGCTTGGTAGCATTATGATATTTCTTTCTCCACAGAATAAGACTTATCCGAAATCACATATTTTTTGGCTGAACGAGATTATTAATTGGTTATTTATTATCGCAATTGTCGGCTGTACCTTATACATATATGCAAACTGGTATAATATAGCTAAGTATAGAGGAGGAATCCCCAATCGAGGGGATTTAGTTCTCTTTATTGTTAGCATTTTAATTGTATTTGAGATCACACGACGTACTTCAGGAGTTATTATCATAGGAGTTTGCTTACTTTTTGTAGCCTATTTGCTGTTTGGTCAATACCTACCAGGAATTCTTCATCATCCAAACATTCGTATTATTCAAATTATAGAAGGATCTTTTGGTAGTAAAGGTATTTATGGCATAGTCCTTTCATCTATGGTAAATATCATTTATATCTTTCTTATTTATGGTGCTTTTCTTAACGTTTCTGGCGCTGGTACTGTATTTGTGAAATTAGCTTATATATTGCTTGGACGATCTCCTGGAGGTCCAGCGCAAACAGCGATTCTCTCATCACTTCTGTTTGGATCAATTTCTGGCTCTTCTCCGGCCAATGTCGTGGCAACAGGGACCTTCACGATTCCCTTAATGAAGAAAGTGGGATACAAGCCACATCAGGCGGCTGCAGTGGAAGCATGTTCCTCTACAGTAGGTCAGATTATGCCTCCCGTGATGGGCGTATCTGCTTTTATTATGTCTCAAATACTCGGTGTTCCTTATTTACGCATATGTTCAGCTTCCGTGTTGCCGGCAATCCTATTTTCATTTTCGCTTTTGATTTTAGTTTATTTAGAGGCTAAAAAAAGCCAGATTCCTCTAATTCCTAGGGAGGAGATTCCTGTTGTTAATATAGGCTTTATTCGTAAGACTGCCATTTTGCTTTTTTCACTGGGTACTCTTGTTTTTATGCTTTTAAAGGGTTCATCTCCTGCTTTTTCCTGTCTTTCTGGAATCATTGCTTTAATAATCGGAAGCTTTTTTGACAAAACAATGTGGATGACCCCCAAAAAAATTCTTAAAGCACTGATCAAGGGCGCACAAGATGGACTTTCACTGTTAGCTCTCTGTGCCTTACTCGGAATCGCTGTCAATGCAGTTAACTCGACAGGTATAGGATTACTGTTCTCGCAGGTAATAATGGACGTTGTAAAAAACAGTTTACCTGAAGCCTTAGTTATAACTATGATTGCAGCAATTATTCTTGGAATGGGCCTTCCTACTGTGCCCGCATACTTGATGGTTGTTTTGGTAGCAGGGAGGGCTTTAGCTGAATTAGGGATACCTCTATTATTAGCACATCTTTTTTGTTTTTACTATGCTGTCCTAGGAACTATAACTCCTCCAGTATGCATTAGTGCTTACACAGCTGCTAGTATCGCAAAAGCAAACCCTACAAAAACTGCCTTTACTGCATGGCGATTTGGACTAGTGGGATTTATAATTCCCTTTATAATGGTTTTTAATCCTGAGCTCGGCTTTTTCACTGGTTCGTATTTTACTACTCTATTTACCTTTTTGTTATGTGCAGCTGGGACTTTCGCTTTTGTGGCATTTGAGCGAGGTTTTCTGCTTCAAAAGTGTGGCCTACCATCCCGAATATTGTTATTGTTAATAGCTATTGCTCTTTTTTATCACTTTTACTGGATGAAGATTATCGGTTTGGGAGGACTGATTATTATGATTTATTTACAGGTTATATCTAAGAAAAAGAAAGAATGCAAAATAGGTCTTATGTGAGGAGGATAGTCTAATGTCGAAAAGTACAAATTCTCTATTATATAATGTAGTTATAACGGGCACTCCAATTGCTGAAAGAGGGGAGAAACTTCTCTCAAATACATGCAATATCGAATATACAAAACCGTACATTGAGCCTTCTAAACTTGCAAAAAAGCTTCGCATTGGAAAAGCTGATGCTCTTCTTGTTAGAATGGGAAAAATTACCAGAGAAGTGATTGAAGCTTCGCCAAATTTGAAAGTCATCGCAAAACATGGTACTGGTGTTGACAATATAGACGTAAGTGCTGCAACAGAATTAAAAATTCCTGTTTTGATCCCGGCTCTTGCAAATTATGAATCAGTTACAGAACATACCCTAGGGTTAATCTTTGCCTTAGCAAAGGATATTCCTGAATTGGATAGAAGAATTCGCAAAGGTTATTGGGATAAACCTAATTATCGAGGGATTGAATTATTCAAAAAGACTTTGGGTTTAATTGGATTCGGTCGAATCGGTCGTCGCGTGAGAGAATTAGTGGTTCCTTTGCAAATGAAAGTTCTGGTGTATGATCCCTTTTTAGAATCTAATGAAATTCTACCTGACGTTATACGAGTAGAAAAATTAGAAGAATTGCTTAAATCTGCTGATATTATAAGTCTTCATTGTAATCTCACAGAGCAAACAAGACATTTAATTGATAAGAATGAATTAAAGTTGATGAAAAAAACAGCTTGGCTAATTAATACCTCAAGAGGTGAGGTTGTGAACGAGGAAGCTCTTATTGTTGCGCTCAAAGAAGGGGAAATAGCTGCTGCAGGCATCGATACATTTTATAAAGAGCCTCCAAAATGCACCAATCTTCTGTTTAAAGCAGGTAAAACCGTACTAACCCCTCATATTGCAGGTATTACCGAAGAATCCTTTGAAAGAATGGGTGTCGATTCAGCGAAAAATATCCTCACTATTCTCGAAGGAGGGAAACCCAATAGAGAGAATGTGGTTAACCCAGAAGTTTTTTAAGGGTATTAATTAAGTAAAAAATAGTATCACATAAAATAATAAATAAGGAGTGAAGAAAAATGTCTAACATAGGCTTTAGAATAATAATGAATATTAAACGCCCTCCCAAGGAGATAATAGAAAAGTTTAAAAAATGTAGTGCCAGTAGTATTGCGGATGGAATGAATAGATTTTTTTGTATTGCCCCGGAAATTAAAATGATTAACCAAAAAAGCGGGTTAAGAATGGTAGGAACTACCCTAACAGTAAAGATCAGGCCAGTTGATAATTTAATGGTTCATAAAGCACTGGATATGGCTCAGCCTGGAGATGTTATTGTAATTGATGCTGGGGGGAATATGGATAGTGCTGTTTTTGGTGAAATTATGGTTAAAATGGCTGACAAAAAAGGAGTAGCAGGATATGTAATTGATGGATGCGTTAGAGATTCTAGTGCTATTAAAAAAATGGATTTTCCAGTTTTTGCCAGAGGAGTGACCCCTAAAGGGCCTTATAAAGATGGACCTGGTGAAATAAATTTACCCATTTCTTGCGGAGGAGTAGTGGTTAATCCCGGATATATTATAGTTGGAGATGAAGATGGGATAGTAATAATTCCACCCTCAGAAGCAGAAAATCTCTTAGAAAAAGCATTAGCCAAAGAAAAAAGAGAAAAAATTATAATGGAGAATATTGAAAAGGGTATTCCTCGAGATAGAAGTTGGATCGATAAAACACTTAAGGAAAAAGGCTGTGAATTTATATATTAAAGAGGAGATGGCAAATGGAAATTAAAATAAAAGAACAGGAATTAAGAAAATTTTGTGAAAACATTTGTCTAAAAGTTGGTTTATCGCAAAAAGATACTTTTACCTTTGTAGATTCTTTACTTTTTGCTAACTTAAGAGGAATCGATTCTCATGGCATTATGAGATTTCCTCCTTACATAAAAAGACTGGTAGAGGGTGGAGCCAAGATTAACCCTCAAGTAAAAAAGATTAAAGAGGAATCTTCTATGATTTTACTTGATGGTGATAGTGGTATGGGTCAAATAGTGAGTATGTATGCAACAAAATTAGCCATAGATAAAGCAGAAAAAACTGGCATTTCAGTAGTGGGGGTAAAGAATAGCTCGCATTTTGGTGCCGCCTCATATTATTCGATAAAAATGGCAGAGGCAGATATGATTGGTATCTCTATGACCAATAGTCTTCCGGTAATGGCAGCTTGGGGAGGAGCGAAGAGGGTTATTGGGAATGATCCAATTTCCATTGCTGCTCCTTATAAAAAAGGGGAACCAGTAGTATTAGATATAGCGATGAGTAAGGTTGCAGGAGGAAAAGTGAGATTAGCAGCTAAGAATAAGCAAAAAGTACCTCAAAATTGGATTATAGATATACAAGGTAAAAAAACTGATGATCCTAATGATTTTGCCAAAGGAGGAGCTTTACTTCCTTTTGGAGAATATAAAGGTTATGGATTAGCAGTAATGATAGAAATTTTAGCAGGAGTTCTTACGGGTGCAGGAAGATTACACGAAGTTAAATCATGGCTTAAAACTACCAATAGTTCTATATATACCGGCCATTGTTTTATAGCCATCAATGTTGAAAGTTTTATTACTTTAGAAGATTTTAAAGAGAGATTAGATTGGGTGGTAAAAGAACTTAAATCTTCTCCTTTGGCAGAAAGTTTTAAAAGGATTTTTGTACCAGGAGAGATTGAATATGAGATAGAACAGAAAAGAAGAGTAGAAGGAATTCCGATTTCAGCACAAATATGGAAAGATTTGCAGAAGTTATCCGAAGATTATAAAGAACCTTTGAATATTATTTAATCAATAAATTTATTTCACCTTAAAAAACCACCTTCTTTGAAGATGGTAATGGTTAAATGGTTTTACCATAAAGGTGATATATCCTGCTATCAAAGAAGTCCCTTTAGGGAAACCACTTTTGGAGCCGTGGATTTGTGTAAGCACTATAGGTTTGGACGAGTACAAAATTAGAAAATATGTAAAATATCAAGAAGAAAGAGAAAAAAGAGAAGAGAGTGACCAACAAGAATTTGGCCTCTTTTAGAGGCCTCTTAAAGCCACCTGCATAGCAGGTGGGTTGTTCACTTCAAACGCTGTCAATTAGCATTAACTGCCCTTAAAGCAAATGGTTTTGAAGTGCTATATGCAGACAATGCAAAAGAAGCCCTTGATAAAGTTATGTTTTTAATTCCGAAGGAAGCTAAAGTAGGAATCGGTGGTTCAGTAACAGTAAGAGATATAGGATTAGTAGAAGCAATAGAGAAACAAGGTAATACAATTTTTATGGATAGGGGAAGAAGACCCATTGAATTAAAAGAAAAGATAAAAGTAAGAAAAGAAGCTTTGACCAGTGATGTATATCTTGCTAGTAGTAATGCAATTACTCTTCAAGGACAATTGGTAAATATTGACGGAACCGGTAATCGGGTAAGTGCTATGATATTTGGACCCAAAAAAGTAATCATTGTCGCAGGGGCTAATAAATTAGTCGACACCTTGGATGAGGCTTTAGCAAGGATAAGGAATATTGCCGGTCCACTTAATGGGAAGCGATTAAACTTAAAAACTCCTTGTGCATTGACTGGGAAATGTACTGATTGTAATTCTCCTGATCGAATGTGTAAGATTACAGTAATTTTAGAAAAAAAACCAAGCCTTTCTGATATTACCATTGTATTAGTTGGAGAAAATTTGGGATATTAATTTATTAATTTTCCTTTAGGATTTTTAGTTTGAAAACAATTCAAGAAGCACTGCTTATTAACCTTTCTGAGAGGACCAAGAAATTTTAAGCCCATTGGCTTTTGCTGAAAAGCTTTTTTTATAGAAAAAGAAGTACTTTTGAAAGATTTGTGGTATTAGAAATATTAAAGGATATCCGACTTAGTTCGAATATGAACGAGTTGTCTAAAATCGGAAGGAGGAAAGGCATGTTTTCCAAAACAGCATTACCACCAGTTTTGGAGTTCCACCAGCTAACGCCTGAACGATGGAAGGATCTTGAAGTACTGTTTGGCGAACGAGGAGCTTGTGGTGGTTGTTGGTGTATGTGGTGGCGATTAAAGCGATCCCAATTCGAAAAGCAAAAAGATCAGGAGAACAGGAAGACCTTTAGGAAAATAGTTGATTCAGGTGAAATTCCAGGTCTTTTAGCCTATGCTAATGGTTAACCCATCGCTTGGTGCTCGATAGCCCCAAGAGAAACATATTCGGTTTTGGAGCGATCTCGGATATTGAAGAGAATTGACGATGAACCCGTTTGGTCTGTTGTTTGCTTTTTTGTAGCAAAACTGTTTAGACGTAAGGGGGTCACGGTGAAGTTATTAAAAGCTGCTGTAAAATATGCTAAGGAGCGTAAGGCAAGGATTGTTGAAGGATATCCGGTAGAACCAAAGAAAACTAACATGCCCGACGCCTTTGCTTTTACTGGCTTGGCGGCTACTTTTTGCAAGGCAGGATTTGTAGAAGTACTCCGGCGGTCAGAGACTCGACCTATCATGAGATATTTTATTAAAGAACGGTAGAGGCACGTTTTAGTTTATAGATGTTCCGTAATTCTTCTATAATTAATTTGGTTTCAACTAGAGAAAGTTAGGGTAGCTAAGAAAATAACCAGCCCTTTGGCATTTTGCTGAAGGGCTTTTAAATTGATTTTTTTAAAAAGAAAGATTTTTGAGATTTATGTAATATATAAAATAGAAGAGAATAATTTAAATTTTTTAATTTATTGTGTAAATTATTTCACATAGCATGAAACGAGGGACGATTCTTTGATTCACAATTACTGTCCTTAAAGCAATATATATTGGCAAATTTGATAAGAAAATAAAAAAGGGTAAGCTAAAGAAGATGACTTTCTTTATAGCTTACTCTGTTATTGTTGCGTTTTTTTCTGTATCTATTCAATTTCCCCCAACTCTACCTTCATTCCAGAGAGTTCTTTCTACACTTCCGAGAAACGAAGAGAATAATACTCTCTATTTTGCTGATTAGACTTGGTTATAGTATTGTGTAAATATTTACCTCAGTCTCATTTTTTCCTACTTCTTATTGGTCATTCTTGCTAAAGGCCCTCCTTGCGAAAGCAGGGGTAGGAATCCTCCCTACTTATAAAAATTAATATTCAATAAATTTCTCTAAAAAAGAGGATTATTAAAACTTATATTGTATATATAAGTATACAAGAATTGCCAAAGTATTTGGACAATTTAATTTTAGAAATGCTAAATGATATTAAGAAATATCCGCAATACTGCGGATATTATGCTATTTTAGTAGGATAAACACAATAATGTGTCTATAGGAAGGTATATATGAAGAGAAATAAAACAAGCAATAGTAGACAACTTTTGATTAAAGTTTTAATACGATTAGTATTAGCAATTATTGTTCTAGGTCTCATTTTTTTTATTCCAGCAGGATCAATAAATTTTTGGGAAGCATGGGTCTATATGGGAATATTATTTATTCCTATGATTTTTGTTTTGATATATCTTTTAAAGAACGACCCAGAATTATTAGAACGTCGAATGAAAATAAAAGAAAAAGAAGAACCTCAAAAAGTATTTATTAAGCTTTCCCTCTTAGTCTTTTTTATAGCCTTTATTATTCCTGGATTTGATTATAGTTTTGAATGGTCTAAGGTTCTGTTTATAGTAATTATAATTGCTGATTTATTTATTTTTATAGGATATTTGCTATTCTTTTTGGTGTTAAAAGAAAATACCTATGCTTCTAGAATTATTGAAGTAGAAAAAGGTCAGAAAGTAATATCCACAGGTCCATATGCAATTATCCGTCATCCCATGTATGTAGCTGTATTAATGATGTATGTTTTAAGTCCATTAGCACTTGGTTCATATTGGGCAGTATTAGCTGTTCTTCCATTGCCGGTATTAGTTATTTTTCGAATTAAAAGTGAAGAAAAAATACTTATAGATAAACTTCCTGGATATAGGGAATATACCCAAAAAGTAAAATATCGGTTAATACCATACATATGGTAATTTGAAATGAAGATATGTCGCAACACCGCCTAAGAGCGGATATACGCTGCGCCGCTGCGCAGCTTGGCCTTTGGCACATTCGGCTTTGCCGAACTTCGTCTATCTGCGGAGTGTTAGCTGAAATGGCTTTATTTTGCATGTAGGAGGTTCTAAGATTGTTAATTATATCGGATGAAATTAAAAAGGCTTATCCAGAAGCATTATTAGGTCTACTGGCAATGAAGAATGTATGTAATCCTAATCAACATGAAGGACTTAACCGATGTAAACTCGAACTAGAAAATAACTTGAGGAAAAATTTTGCCCAGTTAGGGAGGTCTGATTTGAAGAATATGGAACCGCTCAAAACTTATAATGATTATTACAAAAGATTTAAGAAAACCTACCAGGTATTATTACAATTGGAGTCCATTGTTTTTAAGAATAAATCAATTCCTGGAGTTGCCTCATTGGTTGAGGTAATGTTTATGGCTGAACTAAAGAATCTTTTATTGACCGCAGGACATGATTTAGAAACAATAGATAGGCCCCTTAGACTAGATGTCTCCAGTGGAAAAGAGAAATACACCCTGCTAAATGGGCAGGAAAAAGAATTGCTTCCTGGTGATATCTGACTTAAAAGGGATAATCTCCAGCATAATCTATGGACCAGACAAACGTACCCGGATAAGACCTAACAGTCGAAAGGTCTTATTTGTAGTATATGCCCCACCGGGAATTGAAAAGTCGAAAGTATTTCAACATCTTCAAGATATTAGAAATTATGTACATATTATTGCACCGGAGAGTGAAGTCGAATTACTGAAAGTGTATGAATGTAAGGACTAATTGTGCTTCACCCAGGTCGTGCATAACGAAGTACTTCGGTGACCCGTATTGGCTTCCCCATTCTGTTTGTATATTTAATGTCTAATTAATAAGTCATATTAAATTATTTACATTATTACCTGGGGAACATTGAGGTCAGGATGGTTTATCAATATTGGTCTCACTCCATATGCCTTTTGTATAATTTCTTTGGTAAGTACTTCTTGAGGAACTCCTATCTTTTCTATTTTACCTTCATTTAAAAGGAGAAGGCGGTGAGAAGCGATACTGGCTAAATTTAAGTCATGAAAAACAGAAATGATAGTTAATCCCTCTTCTTTAAGAGCTTTTTTTAAGAGATTTAACATCTCGTATTTATAGTTTAAATCTAAGTGGGAAGTAAATTCATCTAAAAGTAGAAGCTGTGGAGTTTGAGCCAGGGCTTTAGCCATAAAAACTCTTTGTCTTTCGCCTCCACTTATTTCCTGAATATTGTTTTCAGAAAGGGATAAAGAATGGGTTTTTTTCATTGCTTCTCGAGATATTTGATAATCTTCAAGGGTTTCTCCCTTTAATCGAGAAATGTAAGGCAGCCTTCCCATAAATACTACTTCTTTTGCTTTGAAATTAAAAGTGACCCAGGTATCTTGAGGTACTACTGAGATGAATTTGGCAATTTGTTCAATGGGAAGTTTATTAAGGTTTTGGTTGAGGAGAGATATTTCCCCTTTTTTTGGTTTTAATATTCCTGAAATAACATTTAAAAGAGTAGTCTTTCCGGAACCGTTAGGCCCGATAATTCCTAACAGCTCTCCTTTTGGTAGACAAAAGTTTATATCTGATAATATTTCCCGACTATCATTATAAGAGAAGTGAACTCCTTTTAAAGTTAAAATATTGTTGTTATCAGCCATATTATTTATTTTTACTCCTTAAAAGATAAATAAATAAAGGAGCACCGACTATAGCAGTGATTGCTCCGATAGGTATTTCAGTCGGCGCGATTACAGTTCGAGCCAATACATCACATAGAATAAGAAAAATTCCTCCCAGGAAGGCAGACGCAGGAAGCATGATTCGATGGTCTGGTCCTACTAAAAGCCGGGCAATGTGTGGAATTACAAGTCCTACAAATCCTATAAGACCAGTAAAGGAGACTACGGAAGCAATAATTATAGAGCCAATTAGAAAGATGCGGATTCTTAATTTACCTGTATTAATTCCCAAATGAAGGGCTTCTTCTTCTCCCAGAGATAAGGCATTTAAATCTAAAGAAGAAAAGAACAACAGCAGGCAGCCAATCATTGCAGGTAGAGTAATGATGCTTATTTTTTTCCAGTTGGCAGCAGATAAGTCTCCCATAAGCCAGAACACCATAGATTGTAATTCTTTTCTGGAGATAGCCAAAAGAATAGTTATTAGTGCAGAAAAGAGAAAAGTGATAGCTACTCCGGCAAGAAGCAGCCCGGTAGAATTGGCAGAATAAGTGATTTTAGAAGATTGATATACCAGATAAAGAGAGAGCATTGCTCCGATAAAAGCAAATAAGGGAAGATAAGAAGCAAAAAGATAACCGGTAACATGCTGTAAGGCAATACCGATACATGCTCCTAAAGCAGCGCCCGCAGATACTCCTAAAATATAGGGATCAGCCAGAGGGTTTCTTAAAATTCCCTGGAAAGCTCCTCCTACGGTAGATAAAGCAGCACCGGTAATGACACCTAAAGCGATTCGAGGTGCCCTTAGTTGCCAGATAATAAGATTTTTGGTTTTATCCTGTGTGCCATTTAAGAGGAGAGAAATAATATCTTTAGGATTAATAGATACTACTCCAAAGTTAAGACAGATTAGGCTGACTCCCAGGATGCTTAGACTTCCTACCAGAAGCATCAATATTAATTTTTTTCGCCAGTTGGTATAACCGGCAATTTCTGTTAACGGTTTATTCATAGAAAATTCCAAATAATAATTCGAGTCCGTCTACCAGCCTTGGGACAGCGCGATAAAAAAGGTCTTCATTTACTATAAAGATTTTTTGATTTTTTATCGCCGGTATATTAGACCAGCCGGGATGTTGGGATAGGTCGCTTTTAATCTTTGATTCTTCTCCCTGGTTCATTGCTCCTATAGGGACAATAATGATATCCGGTTCTGCCTGGGCAACAAATTCCGGACTTATTTTTTTCCAGAAAGAAAGACCAGCAGCTATATTTTGCCCCCCGGCTAAAGTTATCAATTCATTAAATAGTGTGCCTGCTCCCGGGGTAAAGATAGTCTCTAAAGTGCTTCCGACAAATATTTTAGGGCGGGCAGAAATAGGAACATTTGAGACTTTGGATTCAATTTTATTCACTCTTTGTGATAAATTATCTACTAATAAAGAACCTTCTTCCGGTACTCCACAGGCGGTTGCTATCATTTTTATGCTCTTAAAAGTATCTTTAAGAGTTAAGGGGTCAAGGCCTATTACGCTAAGTCCTAATTCCCGCAGGCGGAGAATTTCTTTTAATTGAAGTCCGGGATAAGCTAAAATAAGGTCTGGGTTTAAAGAAATAATTTTTTCCAAGTTCAAAGGGGTCATTTCTCCAATTTTTTCAATATTTTTAGTTTCTTCCGGGAAATTACAATAATTAGTGATTCCCACAACCTTCTCACCGAGCCCCAAGGCAAATAATATTTCGGTATTACTGGGGGCAGTTGAAATAATACGCTGAGGTTCCTGGGGGATGGTAACTGCTGTTCCGGTGTCATCAAATACAGTTAAAGGATAATTAACTGTATTTGATGTACCCATTAATAAAAAAAGATTTAATGTAAAGAATAAAAAAGTAAAAATTAAAATATACTTTTTAAAAATATTCATAGATAGCCTCCTTTAATTCCTTAATTAGTGGATTAGATAGTTAGATTAACCAATTAACATCATTTATGTTCTTTAATTTATTTATTTTATAAACAAAAATAACACCTCCTTGTCCACGAAGAAGTGATTTGTTTGTTTAAGCAGACAGGTCTCCTGGCTCAGGGATCAATCTAATCGCTGTGCCTTCCCATTGATTATTGGGGTCAAATCTTTATTCTTGACAAATTGTTTATTTGTCAAGAATAAAGATTTGACCCCAATAATCTTACAGTGGCCTATTATAGCTTTCGTCTCCCATTACAGTAGCGGGACTGCGGTGGATTTTCACCACTCTTCCCTTAATCTGCTTATCTTTAGATATTTAATTTTCAATCAACAAAATTATAATACATTAGCTGAAAAATTACAATATTTTGCATATATTTCGCAGTTATTGTTTCTATTGTTTCTATCTTTTCTTTCTCTTTCTTCACTCGATACTCGATACTATATACTCGATGCTGTTTTGTTAGTGTAAACTTTAGTGGGGTAGTTAGATAGAAAGAAGAATGTTACTTTTTCTATCTTTTTAGCATTCTTAACTCGATACTCGATACTATATACTCGATACTATATTAATATAGTGTGTTTTTTGTTAGTTATTTTGGTATAATAATTTCAAATGTTTTAGACTTATAAAGATGGGAGGTCAGTTGGTTAGATGATAAAAGGTTTAATTCAAGTATATACCGGTGATGGAAAGGGTAAAACTACCGCCGCCTTAGGTTTAGCACTCAGGGCAGCAGGTAGGAACATGAAAGTATTAATAGTTCAGTTTATGAAAAAATGGGATTATGGAGAACTTCATTCAGTTAAATTAATTCCCAATATTACTTTAGAAACCTTTGGCACCAAAGAATTTATCTATAAAGGCAAAGCAAAAAAGATAGATTATGAGGAGGCAGAAAAAGCCTTTTCTTTTGGTATAGAGGGGATGCAAAGCGGCGATTATGATATAGTAATATTTGATGAACTCAATATGGCACTTTATTATGAATTGTTAGATTTAAAAGAAGTTGTTAAAAAGATAAAGGAAAAGCCCCTGAATGTCGAAATAGTTATTACCGGAAGAAGAGCTCCTGAAGAGATAATAGAAATTGCTGATTTAGTCACCGAGATGAAAGAGGTTAAACACCCTTATCAAAAAGGGGTAGAGGCGAGAAGAGGAATTGAATATTAGAAGCGAAAAATTAAACCATTTACGAAAAATATTATCTGAAATGAGAAGTGTTTTGATTGCTTATTCGGGAGGAGCGGACAGTACTTTTTTATTAAAAATAGCCCGAGAGGAATTAGGGGACAGAGTTATTGCGGTAACTGTAAAGTCAGAAATTCATCATCTTGGCGAGATAACTGATGCTAAGAAAATGGCACAAAAATTTAAAGTAAAGCATCTATTTATTGATATTGATATCTTGTCGAATAAAGAATTTGTTAATAACCCCAAAGAGCGATGTTATATATGCAAAAAAGAAATATTTAAGCGAATAAGTGAAATGGCTAAAGAACTTCATTTGAATTTTGTGGCAGATGGCTCGAACTATGATGACCTTAGCGATTATCGCCCGGGGATGAAGGCGGTTAGAGAATTAAAGATAAGGAGCCCCCTGCAGGAAGCTCTTCTTACCAAAGACGACATCCGTCTTCTTTCTAAAGAAATGGATTTACCCACCTGGAACAAGCCTTCTAATTCTTGTCTGGCTACCAGGATTCCTTATGGAGATGAGATAACTTTAGAAAAGTTGAAGAGGATAGAACAGGCAGAGAGTTTTATTCATAATTTGGGATTTGAACAGGTAAGAATAAGGTATTATAATAAGTTGGCAAAGATCGAAGTAGGAGAAAAAGATCTACTTTTATTAATGGAAAAAGATTTAAAGGAAAAGGTAATCGTTAAATTAAAAAAATTGGGATTTATCTATGTTGCCCTTGATTTGCAAGGATACCGAACCGGGAGCATGAATGAGGAGTTAGGGCAGAAAGTTGAGGATTGAATAATGGAAAAAGAAGAGATTAAGAGAATATTACAACAATTTAAATCCGGTCAAATGGAAATAAAAGAAGTGTTAGACAAGTTAAAACATTTCCCTTATGATGACCTGGGTTTTGCCAAAATAGATAGCCAGAGGCAATTAAGAAAGGGTTTTCCGGAAGTTATTTTTTGTCAGGGTAAAACTATAGAGCAGATAATTAAAATTGCAAAACGAATAAAGGAAACCGGAGGTAAAATTGTTGCTACCCGGGCTACTCCCGAAGTATATCAGGAGATTAAAAAGATTATTCCGGAAGTAACTTACTTTAAAGAGGCCAGGATTGTAGCAGTAGAAGAAAAGAAGAAAGTTAGTTCTAAATTTATTTTAGTGGTTAGCGGCGGTACTGCAGATATTCCCGTAGCCGAAGAAGCTGCAGTTATTGCTGAGTTGATGGGCAATAGAGTGGAACGCCTTTACGATGTTGGAGTAGCAGGCCTCCATCGACTTTTAATCAATTCAAAAAAATTGTTAGCCGCCAATGTTTTAATCGTGGTAGCGGGAATGGAGGGGGCTCTCCCCAGCGTAGTAGGAGGATTGGTAGACAAACCTATCATTGCCGTCCCCACCAGCATAGGTTACGGGGCTAATTTTATGGGATTGTCTGCTCTATTAACCATGCTTAACAGTTGTGCCCCCGGACTGGCAGTGGTAAATATTGATAACGGGTTTGGAGCCGGCTATATGGCCAGTTTAATTAATCAGTTAAGTGAGGTGAAGGAATGAAGATTGCCTATTTTGATTGTTTTTCCGGTATCAGCGGGGATATGGCAGTCGGTGCCCTGCTTGATGCGGGATTAAAGATAGAAACATTAGAAAAGGAATTAAAAAAATTAGGTCTCACCGGTTATCAATTAGAGGTAAACAAAGTAGTAAAAAAAGGAATTTCTGCCACTAAGTTTAAGGTAAAGATAAAAGAAGAAGGAGTGGAGAGAAGATTTAAAGATATTTTAACCATCCTTGAGAAGAGCAAATTAGATGAAGAGATTAAAAAGGAGACCAAAAAGATATTTTTTAATATAGCCCAGGCTGAATCTAAAATTCACCAGAAAGATATAGATAGAATTCATTTTCATGAAATTGGAGGATTGGATAGTATTATTGATATTACTTCTGCAGTTATAGGAATAAAAACTTTAGGAATAGAAGAAATACATTCTTCCGCCCTGCCTGTGGGGAAGGGTTTTGTTAAATGTGCTCATGGGGTTATCCCGGTTCCTGCCCCGGCTACTTTAGAATTATTAAAGAATATCCCAACTTATAGCGGGGGGATCGAGAGTGAAATGATTACCCCGACGGGGGCAGCAATTATCGGCACCTTAGCTAAAAGTTTTGGAGAGAGACCTTTGATGAAAATAGAAAGGATAGGGTATGGAGCGGGAGAGAAAGAATTTAGCATTCCTAATCTTTTAAGGGTGAGCATAGGTGAAAAAATATTAAAAGATGAGAACTTAAAAGATGGTTATGTTAGCGATGAAGCTGTATTGATAGAGACTAATATTGATGATATGAACCCGGAATTTTATGATTATATTATGGATCAATTATTTTCCCAGGGAGCTTTAGATGTATTTTTAACTCCTATCCAGATGAAAAAGAACCGTCCTGCCCATATGCTTAGTATCATTGTTTACGAACAAGATCTTAAGGAAATATTGGAAGTATTATTTTCAGAATCCACTACCTTGGGGGTAAGGATAAGAGAAATAAAAAGATTGAGACTGGCTCAGCAAAATTTTATTGCCGAAACAAAGTATGGTAAAATTAGGGTTAAGGTCGGTATTTTTAAAGGGGAAATTAAAAATATTGCCCCCGAATATGAAGATTGCAAGAAGATGGCCAAGCAGCACCAGGTTCCCCTTAAAGAGGTGTATGAAGAGGCTAAAAAGATTGCATACGACAAATTATTAGTCGTTAGTGAATAGTGAATTGTCGTTAGTATTGCGTGAAGAAAATTAGGAGTCAGAGGTAGGGGTTCGATTCATCGAACCCGTCAGATAAATTACCGAAAAACCCGGGTCGGATAAATCCGACCCCTACAACGCCAAACACTGTTTAAAAAAAATTTTGAATTTTAGATCATAAATATCTTTAATGAAGGCATTAAGAGGAGGAAATATTTTGCCTGAAAATACAGAAAATAAAGACAAAGACATAAAGATTGTTGAACTCTGTCGGGTTCCACGTGAAGATGAAGCCCTTGCTATTGAAAGTTTGTTGGCGAGCTGTAATATTAGATGTATCCTGCAATCAGATATTACCCGTTCAGTTTATCCTTTTACCATAGATGGATTAGCAGAAGTAAGTATTTTAGTCTCTGAAAGAGATTTTGAGAAAAGTAGAGAAATTATTAATAAAAGATAATTTTGTATTCATATTTCCCCCTCACCCTGGCCCTCTCCCTCCAGGGGAGAGGGGAGCACTCTAAGTAAAATTGGAGGTATTTATGTTAAAGGAAATTACTATCCAAACTAATACTCAAGCACAAATTTTAGATATAACCGCTCAAGTTCAAAATGCTGTAGGTGAAAGCGGAATTGCGGAAGGATTGTGTTGTGTTTTTATCCCTCATACTACTGCCGGAGTAACTATAAATGAAAATGCTGACCCCAGTGTTAAGCAGGATATAGTTATGGAGTTAAATAAAGTAATCCCTTTTGACGATAATTACAGTCACTTAGAAGGAAACTCCGCTGCTCATATCAAAGCGAGCATTATCGGGTCTTCGGTAAATGTACCCGTGAAAAATAATAATCTTCTTCTGGGAGCCTGGCAGGGAATATGCTTTTGTGAATTTGATGGCCCCCGCCGAAGAAAGTTTTATGTGAAAATAATTTAGATAGAGTTAAATTCGTATCTCGTATCTCGCAGAGAAAAAGTCAGAAGATAAGATAGTATTGAGTATCGAGTATATAGTATATAGTGAAGAAAAGAAGAGATAGAATTCAGCGCAGGAAAGACGTCTCGCCTGTCAAGGTAGGGGTTCGATTCATCGAACCCGTTTCGGGTCGGATAAATCCGACCCCTACAAATATTCACTAACGACTAACTAATTGGTCAATTGGTGAATCGGGAAATTGGTAGATTCCTCCAAGGAGAACTAATGGAAACCATACAAGGAACTATAGAAAAAATTGTATATCGAAACGAAGAGAATGGTTATGTAATAGCCAAGTTAAGTGTGGATAAAAATGAAGAAAAATTAACTACCATCGTGGGGAATA
>Ga0307380_10002120_pt1 | contig 28417 bp, 23 predicted proteins | sample UN3MG_FD_202239 | JGI IMG/M metagenome (GOLD analysis project Ga0307380, IMG submission 202239) | Soil microbial communities from Risofladan, Vaasa, Finland - UN-3 | ecosystem: Environmental > Terrestrial > Soil > Coastal area > Acid sulfate soil | place: Finland: Risofladan, Vaasa | collected... | reverse complement strand
CGGGGGCTGACGAAAGTGGTGACCAGCTCGGCCAGAGTGATCAGAGCCAGATAGCCCAGGGCGATGCCCAGGCGCACTGACCTGTTCGAGTAGCCAGAAACCCAGCGCGCGGGCAGGACGCGCTCGCCAATGCGATGCGCTGATAAGAGCAGAGACATCTTCAGTCAGCTCCTCGCGATGGGCGACCGAGGCAGCCACCGCCGGCAGGCCCCTCAACATGGGAAGGAGCAGCACCAGCTGTGTGACCAGTCGAGAGGGATGGTCGATGTCGCCATACCTCGCCAGGAGGCGTGCCCCCGCCCACGACTACGGCATCGTACAACTCACGGAATCTCACAATCCAGAGTTTCGGCTCCTTTCGTTCTGCCTGCTCCCACGGCCAGGGCGTGCGTGGGGATGCTAAGAGTGTTGGGCGATATGCAGGCCTGTACCTCCATATCCTACCGCATCTTTGGCAGAGCGACAAGCCTAACCGGGGGCAAACGAGGAGTCCGTCTTCCGGGGGGTGCCGTCGAGGGGAGCGCACCAAGACGTGGAAGGAGCTTACCACGCGCCAAAGGGGGCTGCTCTGGTGGGGGGATGATCAACTCCTGGCCCGCTTCGATGGGGCCGGGGTCTGTGAGGCCGTTGGCCTCCATGATGGCCTGGTAGGTCACGCCATACAGCCTGTCAATGGAGGAGAGGGTCTCGGCGGGCTGCATGACGTGAACGATCTGCGCCGCGGCGGTCAGCTGCTGCTGCGTCATTCGAGCTGCGATCGATAGTAGGTGAGCAGCCCCTGCGGTTTCGCCCCCTTCTCCAGCCCCGTCTCCAGCACCTGCTGGGCGCGCCCCGGCTCAGCCTTGTATCGTTGCCACACGATGGCTGATCGGACATAACCCTCCGCCCGATCGGGATAGCGGTTCTGCCAATGCCCGTAGACCCACAGCAGATCGTCCCACCCGCTGCTGGGTGTCTGGCCCTGTAGCTGCCGTAGCCAGGGCATCCATGGGGCGTACCGGGCCATGGGGTTCTCCGGTTCCAGCATAACGCGCCGCTCGAGAGCATCCAGGGCAGCTTCATAGTCCCCCTGCCAGGCATACAGGCTCCCCAGCAGATCGGTGAGATAGACGTTCCCAGGATCTCGAGCCGCTGCCCGGCGCAGCGGGCCCAACGCTGCTTCCAGGTCCCCGCTCCCCACCGCGCCCGTCGCCCTGGCCTTGACGAGCAGCTGGTGAGCCCGAATGGCCCCCAGGTTGAGCCACGGGGTTGCCGGCGCCGCGAGGACAACTGCCAGCAACAGCATGCCCAGGGAGGCCAGCGGCACGGCCACCCGCCTGGCCGCTTTGTAGCGGCTCTCGCGGGGCGCTTGCGCGCCTGCCCGCGCCCTCTCCACCGCCAGGATCGCCGGGGCAAGCCCCAGCATAACAAAGAGGGCGGCCACCGGCTTGGCCCCCAGGGTGACCGTATCCACCAGGCCGTGCCCCACGAAGGCCAGTAGGCCCGCGGCCAGGCCGACGACCAGGGCGCGCAGCTCCCGGTCGACGGTGGCCAGATAGGCACGGCGCGCCGTGACCGCAAAAGCAACCAGCAACCAGAACAGGGCACACAGGCCGGGCAAGCCCAGATCGACGGCCGTTTGGAGAAAGAGGCTGTGTGCGTGGGGCTCCGGGCCCAGCAGAAAGCCGGGGTAGAAGTGGGTCTGGATCACGGGAAACGTGTTGAGGCCCACGCCGGTGAAGGGCATATCGCGCACCATGGCCCAGGCCCGGCTCCAGATGTCCAGCCGGAGCACCACGGCGATGCCCAGGGGATGGTCCAAGGAAAGGAGGGCCAGGGCAGCCCGGCTCGGCCCGTAGGCCAGGACCCCGCCCGCCATGGCCAGCAGCCCCAGAGGGATGGCCAGCAAGAACCAGCGGCTCCGCCAGGCCAGGAGGAGGAGCAACGCCAGCGCCAGTCCCAGAATGGCCTGGGGCGACTGCGACAGTAGGAGGGTCAGGCCGCCGATCACGAGGGTCCCGGCCGAGAGCAGGCGCAGCCACCGGCCCCGGCCAAAGAAGAGCAAGGCCAGTGCGACGGGCAGGAGCGTGGCCATCGTGGCCCCGACCTCGCGGGGGTGGAACAGGTCGGTGGCGACCGGCACACCGCTGCCAGGCAGGCCTCGGACGAGATTGGGCAACCGGTCGTAGAGCCAGGGCAGGTCGATCAACCGCACCGACGCCCAGTCGGTGCCCACCAGGCTGAGCAGCGCCACGCCGACGGTCGCCGCCAGCAGAAGGCCAGCCATCCACCGGACCCCTTTCACACTGCGCAGCCCATTGGCCACCCCGTAAAAGAGCGCCACCTGCAGCACGATGCCCCACAGCTTGGCCCGGCTCATGGCCGGATCGGCCGAGATCCAGAAGCCAACCAGCGCCATGAGCACCAGAAGGGCAAGCGGCGCCTCCATGCCTGTAGGGACGCTGAACCGGCCGAAGGCGATCACACGGCAGAGCCACGTCAGGGCAATCAGCCCAAAGGCCAGCACCGTCCAGCGGTTGGGGAAAAGCAGGAACGGAGCGGCCAATGCCAGCGGGATCAATTCAACCTGGGCGAGCCGCCCGGCCAGGCGTGGGACAAACGACCGCATCTGTGCTATCATGGTTAACCGTTCAAAAGGATTCCGGATTCCTCGTGCCGGGTGCTTGACAACTCGTTGGAAACGTGGTATACTGTAAGTTAATCTGGTATACTATAGGCCAAACTAGCATTCTATTCCGGCAGCGTGGAGGAGAGGACACTTGGTCTCTACTGTCACAACGACCACAGTCACCACGGTAACCACCGCGACGGTGGCCGTCATCGCTGAGCTGAGCCTGGTGCTCATCGTGATACTGCTGGGCATGTTGATCGCCAAGGAGGTGGTCAGCGGCAGTGACAGACGGCTCCCGAGGGCGTTCGGCCAGGCGCTCAACGTGGCCGTCGTTCCCCTGTTGATGGGTTTTGTACTGATCGCGGCAGTCCGGGTTCTTGAGGTGCTTCACTAGTAGCATCGTTCGCTTTCCAGAAGGGTCGTGCGAGAGCACGGCCCTTTTTCTTTCCCGGCAGCTCGCCGCGGCCCATGTCACGTTTTGTTGAATCCCCCAACACGCGATCATACTGCATCTCCGACGAGACAACCAACCACGAGTCAGGAGGGTGGTGCCACGCCGCGCGGAGGACTACTCTGGTGGGGGGATGATCAGCTCCTGGCCTACCTGGAGCAGGTTGGGGTCAGTCATGCCGTTGGCCTCCATGATCGCTTGATAGGTCACCCCATACAGCCTGCCGATGGAGGAGAGGGTTTCGCCGGGCAACACGACGTGGACGACCAGGGAGGCTGGAGTGACCGTTGGCGCCTCGGTGGGAGTCTCGGCGGGAGTCTCGGTGGCGGCCTCTACCGGCGTGGGGATGATCAGCTCCTGGCCTACCTTGAGCAGGTTGGGGTCAGTCATGCCGTTGGCTTCCATGATGGCCTGATAGGTTACGCCGTACAACCTGGCGATGGAGGAGAGGCTCTCGCCGGGCAACACGACGTGCACGACCAGGGAGGCTGGAGTGGCGGTTGGCGCCTCGGTGGGAGTCTCTGTGGCGGCCTCTACCGGCGTGGCCGTCGGATAAGGACCCGTCGTGGGTGAGGCCGTAGCCGGCAAAGGCGCCTGCGTTGGCGGTAGCCCTTTGATATTGATCCACAGTCGCAGGCTGCGGTAGGCCTCCCCCCCGCCGTCGCGGAAGAGCAAGAAGTGCACCTCCTGGTCGTCGCCCGGCTCCGCCAGAACATAGTGGATCGGCCCTTCCCACACCTCGTCGCCTTCCAGTCGGAGGGGGCCGGCCTGGCCGATCGTCAACTCCCCGGCCCGGACCTCGATCCGGTACTCGGCGGCGAGCCCCTCCCGGTTAGCGATGCCGGCGGTGACCGACAGCGGCTCGCCGGGCGCCGCCTCGCGGGGATAGCTCTCCGCCAGGCCCTCCGGCCCCAGCAGGTAGAATTCGGTGAACTGCGCGCCCGGCTTGGGCAGCAGCACGATGGCCGCGGCGGAGAAAAGGGCGACGAGCAGGGCGGCGGCGAGGATGCCATAAAGCGCGCGGCTAAGGCGATCTTGAGCCGCCCACCATCGCCTGGCATCGACGTCGATCTCTACCACGAATCGCTCGACGGGAGGCAGCCGTCGGCGGCGCCAGAGGGCGACGGCCGAGCAGGTGACGATGACGAAACTCTCGCCGGCGACAATGGGCCACAGGCGGATGCCCCACGGCAGCCGGTCCAGGATCAGCGCCAGCGGAGGGATCACCGCGACGCTCAGCCCGAACGACAGGGCCAGGCGCTCCGGGCCGTCCAGATCCTCAGAGCGGGGAAACAGGGCCGCTTGCAGCGCATAGCCGGGCACGAAGAGGACGAAAAAGAGCCCCAGAAACAGGCGCAGCAGCGGCAGTGCTGCCGGCAACCCCTCGACCCCCAGGGCGATGAGGCCCAGCAGAAGCAGGCCGAGGAGCGCGAAAACGACGAACTCATTCCTCACAACCATAGCTAGCTATCTTACCACAACCACCACGTCTTCGGAAATGCCCCAGTTTCGGTGGGACGGCGAACGAACCGCGGTCTGGTCCTTGGGGCCCGGTGCGGGCTCAGCCGTCCGCACCATCCCCGAGAGCCCTGTAAGCTACGGGGCAGCCGAAAGTCGTCCAGGGCAACCTCCTGTTGCACCTTGCCGCACTCTTCATGCAACCCGGCGGGGAAAGAGGGCCTTGACCATTTACCGGTACCCCAACAGGTACAGCGCCAGCTTGGCGTACTCGGTCCAGGTGTCGCGCAGGCCGTCCACGCTCCGCCACCAGGCCTCGGGGTCGTACGGCGCATCCTCCACCGGCCGCACGGCCACCGCCACCCCCGTCCCGCGGAAGGCATCGCAGAAGGTGAGGCGCGCCCGGCGGGTGTGGTAGGGGTCGGTGACGACCAGCAGCGATCTCCAGCCCTGCTCTTGCGCCAGCGCTCGCACGGCCAGGGCCTCGTCGTAGGTGGTCTCGACCACGCCGGGAGCCACCAGGATGCGCTCCGGCGGGACGCCCTGCCACTGGGCCTCCTGCCGGATGAGTTCGCTCTGGCTGCGCCGGATGCCCGGCAGGTCCAGCTCGGCCTCGGTGGCCACGAGCCAGGTCGCATAGCCCTCCTCGAGGAGTGCCGCCGCCTGGGCCACCCGGCCCACACCCCCGCCTCCCAACGGCACTACGGCGTCCGCCGGTTGGAGCGGGTCGGCCACGACCAGGAAGCGCCCGGCGAGGGGCAGCCACAGGCCGCGGGCCAGAAACAGGATGGCCAGGACTAACAGGATCAACGCCAGCGATCTGAGCCGGCGACTGCGGACAGCCGCACGACCAGCAGCCGCTGCTTGCTGTCCTGGCGTTTCCCCGAGCGACGAGTCTTCGGAACTGGTAGACAACGGGCCGCCGGCTACGATGGTCTTTCCCCCCTTTGCGCCAGGATCCAGTGCACCGCCTCCAAGAGGTCACGTGCAACAAAATCGGGCGGTGTGCTGGCCTCGATGGCCGCCCGCTGCTCTGCGCCGTAGCCGGTCAGCACCAGGGCGGTGCGACAGCCCGCCCGGCGCCCAGCCTCGAGGTCGCTGGCCTTGTCGCCGATGAGGAAGCAGCGGCCCAGATCCAGGCCATGCTCCTCGGCAGCCCGTTCCAGCAGGCCCGGGTGCGGTTTACGACAGGCGCAGCCCTCATCTGGGCGGTGAGGACAGTAATAGATGGCATCCAGATGGGCGTCGTAATGGGCCAACTGTCGGGCCAGTTCCCGATGGACCTCGTTCAGCCGCGCCTTGGAAAGGTAGCCGCGCCCAAGGGCCGATTGGTTGGTGACCAGAATGGCGGGCAAAGCAGACTCGTTTAGCAGGTGGATAGCCTGACCCGCGCCCTGAATGAGGCGCAGGTCTTCTGCATGGTCCAGGTAGTTCACCTCCTCATTGACCGTACCATCCCGGTCGAGAAGAACAGCAGGGCGCATTAGTCGAACAGCTCTCGCTCCACCACCTCACAGATGGCGTGCAGCACGGTTATGTGGACTTCCTGGATGCGCGGGGTGTTGTCCGAGGGGGCGCAGAAGCAGATGTCGGCCGCTTCCTTCAGTCTCCCACCGTCACGGCCGGTCAGGCCGACTGTGGTGGCGCCGCACTCCCGGGCCGCGCGCAGTCCCTGGAGCACGTTCTCCGAGTTGCCACTGGTGCTCAGGCCCACCACCACGTCACCGGGCTGGACCAGGGCCTCGACCTGGCGGGCAAATACGCAGTCAAAGCCCAAATCATTCGCCATGGCGGTCAAGATGGAGGTGTCGGTGGTCAGGGCCAGCGCTGGCAAAGCTCTGCGCTCCATCAGAAATCGATTGACCAGCTCAGCAGCCACGTGCTGGGCATCGGCAGCGCTGCCGCCGTTGCCAAAGAGGACCACCTTGCGCCGGTTTCGAAAGGCCTCGGCCATCGCCGCGGCAATGCGGGCCAACGTGGCGTTGGTCTCGGCCAGGAGCCGTGTCTTGAGCTCGACGCTTTCTCGGATGGCTGCTCGGATCGTGTCATCCATGGCCGCCAGATCGTTCATCGCACCTCCCAGGTTTGCAGGCCGCGCAGATCGAAGCTAAAGTCTACGACCTGGGCGCCCAGGCGTTCGAGTTGTTCGGCGACGCGGTGCTTCTTGTCGAACTGACAGTAGAAGAACATGTAGCCGCCACCACCGGCGCCCGTGATTTTGCCCCCCAGGGCGCCGTGCTCGCGGGCCGTCTCGTAGAGTTCGTCGATGTGCGGATCGCTGATCTGGGGCGCCATCCGCTTTTTGTTCATCCACGCTTCGTGGAGCAGGGCACCGAAATCATCCAGTTTGCCCCGCAGCAGGGTGTTTTTGAGCGCCGTGGCGACCTGCTTCAGCTCATCCATGGCCTGCAGCACATCTTCCTGGCGCTGCACGTACCGCTCGACCTGGGTATCGATGATGCGCGCCGAGAGGCGGGTCTGGCCGGTGTAACAGAGCAGCAGGTTGTAGTGCAGCTCATTCAGCGTATCCCACGGCACGCGAAGCGGGTTGACGATGGTCGCATCGCGGGTGAATTCGATGAAGTTGAACCCGCCAAAGGTGGCGGCGTACTGGTCCTGCTTGCCGCCCTTGATGCCCATGTCTACCCGCTCGATCTGGTAGGCCAGATCGGCGATCTCGTAGTTGGTCAGCGGCAGGTGCCGCCAGTGTTGGAAGAGGCCGATAAGGGCCACCACCACCGTCGACGACGAACCCAGGCCCGAGCCGGGCGGCGCGTCGCTGTGCAGGAAAAGGTCCAGGCCCTGGTCTTTGTTGCCGCCGCCCAGACGCCGGATGGCGGCCTTGACCAGGTCCAGGTTGCCGTCGTAAGGGAGCGGCTCGTCCAGCTTGTACCTGGCCACCAGGTCATAGTCCAGTGAGGTGATGGTGATCTGCCGGTCGTCGCGCAGGCGCAGCGTACCGTAGGCATAGCGGTCGATGGTCGTGTTCAGCACCACCCCGCCGCGCTCCGAAAGGTAGGGTTCCACCTCGGTGCCGCCCCCACCAAAACTGATGCGCAAGGGTGCTCTGCTGCGGAAAATCAAGGTCCTTTCTCCTCCATATACTGCTGGAAACGCCTGTAGCCCTGCGGCGTGCCAATATCCACGAAAAAGCCGCCAACCGGGTAGGCATACAGATGGTAGCCCTGGGTCAGGAGATGGGGGAAGGTCTCCCGCTCGATGGAAACGGGCCGGCCCTCGGGGATGGCCTCCCACACCTCCGGCTCGAGGACGTAGATGCCGCCGTTGATCCAGCCCGGCCCCGCCTCGCCCTTCTCCCGGAAGCCTCCAATGCGGCCCGCGCCCTCCATCTCCAGCGCCCCGCCAGCGCTGGTGTCCTCGACGCGCACGGTGGCCAGCGTGCCCACCGCCCGGCCGTCGGCCGCCCGCCTGGCCCGGTGCGCGTCGACCATGGCCCGCAGGTGGACCTCCAGATAGGAATCGCCGTTCAGGACGAGGGTCGTGCCCGTGACGTGTTCTCCGGCGTTCTTGAGGGCCCCCCCCGTGCCCAGGGGAGACGCGTCAACGGCATAGGCGATGTGCCCGCCCCAACGGCGGCCATCGCCGAAATGGGCCCTGACCTGGTCCGCCCGGTGCCCTACGCATAGGACCAGGTCGTCGAAGCCCTGGTCGCGCAGCCACTCGACCAGGTATTCCAGGAAGGGTTTGCCGGCCGCCGGGGCCATCGGCTTGGGCCGGTCGGGTACAGCCTGCCGCAGGCGGGTGCCCAGCCCACCGGCCAGGATCAGGGTTTTCAAGACAGCACCTCGCGGTACACCTCAACCGTCTTGCGCGCCGTCTGCTCCCAGGTGAATCCCGCCGCCCGCTCCAGCCCTCGCTGGCGCAGGTCATCCGCCAGATCGGGATCGCTCAGCACGCGGTGCATGGACTCGGCCAGGGCCTCGACGTCGTAGGGGTCGACGGTGATCGCTGCATCGCCCACGACCTCTGGCAGGGACGAGGTGTTGGAGGTCACCACCGGCGTGCCGCAGGCCATGGCCTCCAGGGGCGGCAGGCCAAAACCCTCGTACAGGGAGGGAAAAACGAACAGGTCGGCGCCCCCGTACAGGGCGGGCAGGTCGGCGTCGGGCACGTGGCCGGTAAAGAGGACGTGGGATTCCAGGGCAAGATCCTGCACCGTCTGCAAGATCTTGGAGTATTTCCACCGCCGCGCGCCGACGACAGCCAGAGGGCGTTTTTCCCCGGCTGCCCACAGCCGGGCGCAGGCCTGAAGCAACCGGCGCAGGTTCTTGCGTTCCTCGACAGAGCCCACGAACAGGAAATAGCCTTCGGGCAGCCCATAGCGGGACGCCAAGGCGATACTCTCTGCCTTCGGACGAGGGTAATAACGAGGATGCACTCCTAGGGGAACCACAAACAACCTACTTCTGTCAACGGGCAGGTATTGTTCTATGTCCGACCGGGATGCATTGCTGTCCGTGATCACTGCGTTGACCCGGGGCAGCACACGAGGAAGCCAGTGGCGGTAGATGAGCGTGTCGGCCAGGGTGCTGTGACCGGGTATGCTCCAGGCAAAGACGTCGTGGAGCGTCACAGTGACCGCGCTATCACCAGCGCCCAAAAGAAAGGGGCTGATCCCGCTGAGATCATGCACCAGGTCGAGTCCCAGCCTGCGAATCACGCGCGGAAGAGTGAGGCTGCCCCATGCTACAAGGGCCGGCAGCAGGCGGCAGCCGGGCAGGGGGACCTGCCCGAAAGGGATCCCATTCGCAAGCGGTCCCAGGCCACCCGCCGCCAGCAGGACGACGTCTGGCCGCGCATCCAGGGCCGCCAGGGCCCGGACCAGCTCCAGCGTGTAGCGGCTGATGCCGCTCAGCGCCCGGTCCAGACCATAGACGATCAGGCCGATTCTCATGGGACGCCTCATTCGGCGGTATCAGGAATGCACATGAAACCGGTACAAGTCACAAGTCGGCGCACACGTGTTTAGTGCTGGCCTTCATCCAGCACGTGGTACCCCACACGGGGTAGTGTAATCTCTAGCAAGTACCTAGTGAGTCGATTCCGAGCCAGCCCGACGGCAGTGAGCACCACCAAGAAAGGCGCCAGAGGCAACGCATAGCGCGTGCCGCCATAGTATACCAATCCCGGAATAACCACACAGAGAATAGGATAAAGCACGATCGATGCGGATTTCCAGTTTGGCCCGATTCGAGTTGCGCCGTAGGTAGCCAACAAGAGGTAAAGAGCATAAACGCCTTGTATGATCGCAGCTCCCGGCAACGAGAATCCCTTCTGTTCGATGTTAACTTGTATCGGCGACCATAACCGGATGAATTTCTTGGGTAGTAGACTGATAAAGTCCTCAGGGGCCTGGCGAATCCACTGCAGACCCAGCCGATAATACTCCCTATCTCGTTCTACTTCCGACAACCCCTCAATAGGAGGAGGATAGCCAGGTACGTGCCCACCAAAGGCGTCTGGGTTATTTGCCCCATAAAACGTGAAGCCGCCGTTCGTTGAAACGAACACCAACTCTTTGTGAACACCATAGTTTCGAATCGTCCATGGCATCAACACTGCCAACGTCGACAGGAGAATGAAGGTTGGATACAGTATCCACTTGGGTTTCGCACTCCCCTTCAGGTTCCAGGCAGACCACACGAGGATCAAGGGCAAGAGCAGAACACCTTGAGGGCGCGTAAGAACACTGAGCCCCAGGCTCACACCTGTGAGCACTGCTGGCAAGATGCTGGCCCTTTCAGCGGTGATGACGGCAAACAGAATGGTAGAGGTGAAGAGAAGGACAAACAGTGTATCGCTGATAATCCATGCACCGAAATAGATCAGGATGGGGTGCAGCGCAATGCCGATTCCCGTGAGTCGCGCCACGCCTCCGCCGAACAACCTCTTGGCTATCAGATACCCTACTGGAACGACGAGGGCGCCAAGAAGAGCCTGCACAAGCCTTGGCGCAACGAGACCAGGGCCAAAGATGCCATGCAGCGCAGCGAGGAGCACGGGATACAAGGGTGGACGGAAGGACGAGGGGAGATATGTTTCAGACTGAGTGAATCCGTTCCCTTCCAACAGGTTCCAGGCAAGTTCGTCAAAATCGCGCGCGTCGCCCCAAAGCTCATCTTGCACCAGAAACGGGTCATAGAGGGGAGCCAAGAAGGCGTAAGCAACGCGAATCACCAGTGCCAGCGCAAAGACAACGACCAACCAGCGTTGTTCGAACGACGGATAAGTCGCACTATTCCGACTGTCAAGCAAGTAGTTCATCTGTCATCCTCACTTAGCTGCTAGTGGTCAAAACATCGCCAGAGTCAGTGCTGGCCGCTTGGCTTTTTCCGCCTACTACACGCGCAGGGACCCCGGCCGCTACCGAGTAGGGAGGCACAGGTTTGACGACAACTGCACCTGCTCCGACCACGCTGCCCTCGCCTACGTCGGCCATGACCACGGCGTGGGCGCCGACCCAGGCCCCAGAGCCGATCCGGATCCTCTCGGCCAGCGTGCGCGCCTGTTCTCCGCCCTTTGTGAGGCCACTGTGCTGGCGAGGACCACTGAGCACAGACACGCGCTGGGCCAGGGAGACGTCGTTGCCGATCTCCGCCAGGCCAACCATGGAGTAGGGCCGCACCTCCAGCCGGTCTCCGACCATGGTGCCCGGGTTCACGAACATGGCGCCAAGAAAGACCATCAAGTCCCCGCCACACCTCGCCAGTGTTCGCTCGTAGTAGAGCTTGCGGGCCAGGATACCTAGTTCGAAGGGGATGAGGCTCAGGAACTCGGCACAGAAGCGAAACCGCCGGCTGTGCCTCTGCGCGTCACCCCGGCCACTCCGCACGTACCAGATCAGGGGCAGAAGGCCTGCCAGGACCAGCCGGGTCAACAACCCCTTGATCATTCCAGGTATCCCAATCCCCGCAGCCTGTCCAGGACCTCTTCGTCGACCGTGACTTCTACCGCCGCGCCGTCTGTCTCCGCTAGCAGTTCCTGATGTCTGGCCACGTACGACGCCAACTGGTCCCGGATATTCGGCCGCAGATGGACGACGTTGTGCTGCTCCTGAGGGTCGTTTTCCAGGTCGTGCAGTTCGTGCCGCCCGAAAACACCTTCGTGGATGTATTTCCAGCCCTCTGTGCGGCAGGCGATCACAGGCCCCTTGAATCCACGGTTGTGGACCAGGTACTCGCTAAACACGAAGGGCCTGCCCTGGCCATTCCCCGACACTGCAGGGAGCAGGCTCTGCCCGCACCAGCCGTGCGGCGGCTCAACTCCGACGACGTCCAGGATGGTGGGCGCGGCATCCACCAGGCTCACCAACCCCTCCAGGCGTTCGCCGGCGTGCTGCCGCCCGGGAAAGCGGAGGAGCAGCGGCACGTGCAGCAGCTCGTCGTGCAGCTTGGTCTCGACGCGCCCCTCCCGCACTTCCGAGGCCCAGGTCGCGTGGGAGAATTCGCCGTGCTCGCCAAACTCCTCCCCGTGATCGGCAGTGACCATGATCAGCAGGTCATCGTACAGATCTCGCTTCCGGAGATGGGCCAGCAATTGCCCGATGGCTGCATCCATGGCGCGCACTTCGGCGTCGTACAGGTCGACCAGGAGCTGGCGCTCCGGCCCGCCGATCGAGCCCGGCTCCTCCAGCATCCTGGAGAAGAGACCGGCCAGCTTCCAGCGGGGCAGACCTCCTTGGCGGAATAGGCGCAGATGCTCGTCTTCGGGCAGGTAGGGATAATGGGGATCCATGTAGTGCAGCCACAGGAAGAAGGGGCTTGGCTGGTCAGCCAGCCATCGCGTTACCTGCTCGTTGAGGACCCTGGCACGCACGAAAGGCTCGGAGCGGCCCAGTATCTGCCCCAGCGTCCCCAGCCGCCGCGCCCAGCGGTATAGGGAGCTGTGGCGGTCGATCTTGCGCATGATGTTCGCCCGGTGGCTGGCTTTCGACGCCCCCGAGGCCTTTTCCAGCGAATCCCAGAAGGTGGCAAAGCCCCGCTCGTAGCCATAGTTGGTGGACAGGTAGGGGTTGGAGTGGAAGGCGGCCGTATTGTAGCCGCTGCCGCGCAGCACCTCAGGAAGAGTGGTGTGGTGTTCGGTAAGGGCGTAGCCGCTGCCGTGCATCAGGGCGTAGGCCGAAGCGATGATGCCGGGGAACGACTCCGCCGTGCGTGGCCCGGTGGCAAAGGCCTCCGTGCACGAGAGAGCCTCGGCCGCTAGCCGGTCCAGGTTGGGCGTCGTGGGCCGGCCATAGCCCATGAACCCGGCGTGGTCCGAACGGAGGCAGTCGATGGTGATCAACAGTACATTGGGATACAAGATCTCATTCCCTTCCGAACGATCGTGGTTCGACGGGATCCTAGCGCTGGTACGGCGTCCGGGGCCGAAAATGGTAGGCGCGGGCAGTGCCGTTGTCGTAGACCTGGTTCTCCTGGCCCAGGGCCGGCTGCGGAATTCCCATACGCAGCATGCGAGTTTCCTCGAACCGCGAGACAAGCGCATAGCGCGTGAATTCGTCCACCCCATAGATGTCATACCTGTGCCTAAGGGGGTCCTCGTAGCCGCCGGCGGTGTACCGTAGACGGTCTGTTCCGAGCCACACATCACCATAGCGTGTGTATTCGTCTACCCACTCGACAGACAACTGCTCGTTTCTGACCCTGAAGGTCCAGGTGTTACTAAGGAGGGGTTCATTGGTGGCCTTGAAAGCCGCAGCCCCAGCAGTCCCGGCGAAGAGTAGTGCAAGCACTGCTAGTACGGCGTGCTGCCGCCGAGCCCGAATGCAACGGGCGCCCTCCTGGAGACCCAGGGCAGCCAGGGGCATCACGAGCAGCATAAAGACTGGGAAAAGGCGCACCTGAAGGTTTGAGGCCAGTAGTCCTAGCCCAGCTGCCCCCACTGACAAGGCCATCTGGAAGGCAAAGGCAGCATAGAGCAACCACAACAGAAAGTGCGGCGAACCCCTCAGGCGACCTTTCCAGAGACGCCAGGCCAGCACCAACCAATAGACGAAGGAAATCAGGGTCAGGACATAGGTGGCTGCCGACAGGGCTAGGTAGACGCTACCTGTGGCCCACCCGCTAGCGACGTGACCAGTAGCGGCAGCGGTGCTGAAAGGGACCTCCACCCCGAAGAGCAACGCTGCGATTCTATCGATAGTCGGTCGTAGATCGTTGAATGCCTCGACAGCGGGCGCGTAGAGATGAAACATGAACAGATACACCAGGATCGAGCAGGAAGCGGTGACGTATATCAGTCTGGAGAATTCAGTCCCTTTCCGTAGAATAAGGTAGGACAATGCAGTGGCGGCCAGAAAGCATAGGGCCAGGGCGGCCAGGAGGGAGGATGCAAAGAAGGCGTTGGTTGTGATAAGGGCAAAGGCCACGAGATAGAAAATGGCCGTCCAGACCACGAACCTCGCAAACCGCCCCGCGTCCATGAAACTACGAGCCAGGACGAACAGGCCTAGGAGCGTAAGCAGCCACGTGATCTTCTCGTGGCTGCCACGTGTGGTGGTAAAGAGAAACTCGGGTTGCATCGCTAATAGGGAGGCAGCGAACAATCCGGCCCAGCGGTCCTGAGTCAAGGTCCTATAGGCTACATAGGCGACGAGGACGTCTACCATGAGCAGTAGAGGCAGCGCCCGCTGCACCAGACCCTCGAGAGGCACGCCGGTGAGATGGATCAGCATAACCGAGACTGCCTGGGGGTTCATACCCAGCGTATAGGCTTCCCCCGCAGGTACCAGCGTGCCCTGACTGTATACATTACTGATTATGTTGGCCATTGCGACCGTGTCATGGCCTGTCCAGTCTGCGGCGAAGCGCAGTACAAGGTATAGCACCATCAGCAGGGAAAAAGATAGCAGGACAAGCAGAAGAGACCGCTCAGTGCGCTGCTTTGGCAAGGTCAGCGTCATCATTTTCTCCAGCGATCTGGACTGCGCCAGAGCAACAGTCCGGTGACCATAGCCGACAGCAGGACGGCCAGGAAGAGGCCGGCGAGGGCCCAGCCCACAGCCGGCGCCGAGTCCAGGCGTACCAGATCGAGCGCTGCCACTCGCTCCGCGGGCTCGACCTCCAACACAGCAAAAGCAGTCGCGCTGTCCTGCGCAACCGGGCTGCCAGATCCCAAGGTAAAGGCAACGTTCCACTCGCCGGGCAGGTCTGGCGCCCAGTCAAACCTTGCCTGGGCGGATCCCTCTCCGGGCACCAGGGCCACAGTGGTGGTCAGTGTCTCCTGCGCCGATGGCTGCTCGAGGGTTGCCATGACGACGACCTCCCTGGCGTCTTCCAGACCGCCGTTGTAGACTGGCACAATGAGCTGCCCAATCTCGAGCTCCCGGGGTGGGGCCGGCTCGGTAGCGACGCCGACCGCATCCAGGCGCAGGGCGGGTGGGGTCAGCGGAGTAGCCGACAAGGTCCCGTCGTACTCCACGAGGTACGGGCGGGCCACGTCGGCAATCCCGGGCAGATCCAGCCCGCCTTCCGTCTGGAGCTGAGACTGTGAGGTGGGCTCGAGCACAAAGCGGAAACCTTGCTCCGTGAACCGGTAGTCTCTGACTGTAGCCCCGGAAATTTCCACCGAGGACCCGGCGAATTGGCGCACCATAGAAAGGAAGTCACCAGGCTCGAAATCACGCTCCTGGATCTGTAATTTGCTCCCCAGTTCAAGCCACTCCGCATAATCACGTGGCGGTAGCGTTCGAAACACTTCAGGGGGTACGTCCGACTGGGACAACCAGACCTGGCTTTCGTCCCAATAGATGAGAAAGGGCAACGAGACTGCGAGTGCCCTCTTGAGCTCCTCGCCTTCGTAGTATGCCCATCGATCGATCCAATCATCCTGTACGCAGTTCTCGTAGACGACACGTTTCACCTCATCCACTTGCCACAAGCCCCAGTCGGCTCCCACCAGATGGAGAACCCGGTCAATTGGGCTGAAGTACACGAATGGCCGGTCCGCAAACTCGAACGAGTACTCGCCACGCATCCCTGGGGACAGGTGTCGATACACGTCTATGGGCGGCGAAACATGGACACCGGTGAGGTAGTAGTCACGTAAAGGAGAAGGGACCCTCGTTCCGTCTTTCTCCATTCCCATGTTCACCGTCCATTCATAGAGACCCTCCGAACTCCAGCGCCCACCATCCTCTGCCGCAATAAAGATAGCGGCATCCCATGATTTGGCTGTTACCCAAGAAGGCAAGGAAACGTAAGGAACCGTCGTAAGTGAGAAATCTGCGAAATCGACTACCGCATTCGGCAAAAAACTGCCCGCCAAGTCTACTTTGTAGTCCCAGGATCGATTGTTGTCCATGTCCCATGAATAAGCAGCTTGCATTCGGGACTCCGGGTACGTGCCACTCAAGATACGCGAATCCTGAGCGGAAAAATACTCTAGCCTGACGAAAAGCTCAGGATATCCATCATCGTCCTTCGCAATGTCGTAATACGCCATAGGGTTCTCAAAGTCGGCCATATTGACACGATGCTTTTCCCATGGCTGAGAATTGTTGATGTGGTAGCCCGTCTCGATAGGATATCCGAGTATTCCTACTGCATCGACCCTTGCTTGTCCCCAGTGGACGAATAGCGCGGGGCCGTGATCGAAATAGTTGTACGACTCCATGCGGTGGGCTGTGACCAGGAGAGGCCAAAAGATATGGTCCTCATATTCCATAGCCGGGTGGTTGCCTTCGTTTACCCAGACCCCGGTTCCAAATCGGAATTCGCCGGCGGGTTCAGTTGTGAGGCGGCGGGTAAGCTGGTATTCTGCAATCCCATCCTTGTTCGAGTCGACCACTTCAGTCTCCCAGTCGATTGTCCCATCGTTTGTTGCATTTGCTACACGCCGATTCCCCCAGGTGTCCTCCTGGAGCACTGTATGACCGTCAATAGCAAAGACAACCGTTCCCTTGTGCGGGTCATTCTGCCACGTCCAAGGGTAGTCAGACGAGACCTTCACCGTCCAATGTTCAGACTCGAGGACGTTGACCGTGAAACCCGAAATCGCATAGGAAACCTGGCCATCACCATCTCTGTCGTCAAACACGTAAGCACTGTGTCTGCCCGCCTCACTCCTGAATACGATGATGAGATCTGCACTTCCGTCATCTCCTACGTCGAAAACCCACGTATCATTCTCAAAGTCTGTCGCTGTCTCCCACTGGGAGCTGGCTTTCATGTCTGCGCCGCCATCGTATACGTATGCTCGCGAGCGGCCCTCAACGCGAATATGTGGAATCCGCGGTGGGTACGGACAGGAGAAGGTGTACTCCAACTCCGTAACATCAGGAAAGCCATCTCCGTTTAGGTCTCTCTGCTGCACGTCAAGCAGTTGAACCCCCGTCTGCTCTTGGCCATAGGCCGGGGTGAACCCGAAAAGCACGCGACTCGAAAAAAGGACGATCAGTGTTATCAACCCAATCTTGCGTTCCAGATCAGTATTCATGCAGACTCCTCCTGCCCTCTGTCTTGCAGGATTTGCCTGTATATGGCTATCGTATCATTAGCTGCTCTCTTCCACTCGAACATGCTGGCACGCTGGCGTCCTGCTTCTCCGAATCTTTCGCGCAATTCTCGGTCCGATGCCAGGAGAGAAATAGCCCTCGCGAGGCCCTCAACATCGGCTGGTGGTGTCAGGAAACCAGTTTCCCCGTCCGCGATTACCTCTGGAATTCCGCCAACATCTGAAGATACGACAGGTCTTCCAGCGGCCATGGCTTCGCACTGGACGATTCCAAAAGGCTCTTCAAAAACTGAAGGGACCACCACGATATCTGCTGCATGATATACTTCCGGCATGTCTGCATGCTCAACTACACCGAGAAAATGTACGGGCAGATCCCTTGCCTGCTCACGAATAGATTCTTCATAAGCTGAGGGCCTGCTCCACATACTGGCACCACCCGCGATCAGGAGAGAAATCCCCGGAAACGGATCAGTCATCTCTTCCAAAGCCCTCACTAGACAGATGACGCCCTTTTCTGGGACTAATGCGCCTGCGTATAGCAACACCACCGACCCCGTTTCTATGTTCAGACGTCTTCGAAGCTTCGAACCGTCAGCCTGGCGGAAACGGGCAAGGTCTACACCGTTGTAGACTGTGAAGCACCTGTCTTCCCGATAGCCTGTAGCCCTTAAGAACTGACGTCGAGTGTACTTGCTACAACAGAGCACCGCATCACATCGGTCTAGGACGCGCCCGAGGGCCCGAGACGCCGGCGTCGGCGTTGGCCGGTGTACGTGCAGCACCCTACTTCGTGCCTTCGGCAACCAAAGCAACGTTGAATCCAAGTGTACGTGCAACACATCAACGGTTGGGCTCCTCAGAGCGTGCCAGCTTAGTGGTGCTAACCACGTCAAGTCCAGCTTTCCGAAGCGTGCCCAGTTCCAAGCGTCGAGACGATAGGCCTCCATCTTTCCTAAGGGGCCCGATCCCACCGGGTTCTGCTTTCCTGCTTCTCCAACGAGTCCGACTTGATGTCCCAGTTCTGATTGAGACGAAGCAATTGCCAGCATAGCAACGAGTACACCACCTGCACGAGTTGCATCCAAGCTGGTCGGCAACCCGGCCCCTTTGCCAATCACGTGTCGTATCAGCATCTAGGCCTCTGTGCCGTTGCGCTGATCTCGAGGGTTGATCCCCACGGCTTTCTTGCCGCCACTAGCGTCTCGAACCCTATCAAGGACATAAGGAGACCCCACCTGAGGTTGTCAAGCCAACGGAGTCTGACGCGCGAAGAGACGACCCACTGCAAACCCATGCTCGGCGCAAAACCATCGCAGGCCACGGGCTGTAGCCCGTGGCATCGCAGGAGGTCTTTTAGGCCCCAGACGGTATAGCTACGCTCCGGATAAGCATGATACTTCTCAGCCAGTCGTTGCTTATGATACGTTAGCGGAAGGTGCAACAGATTGGGTACCGAGATGATAACGAGGCCGCCAGGCCTGCAAACCCGCACATGTTCACCCACCATTGCCTCGGTTCCTCGGACGCTGAAATGCTCTATCACACCCTCTGAAACCACTGCATCATAACTATCGTCCTTGAACGGTAGTTGAAATCCGCTGGCTTGGATGAACTGACAGCGGACACCGACCGAAGCTGCCAACCCACGGGCATACCTGAGACTGCTGCTACTGATATCAATCCCTACGGCGTCAACCTGACCGTCACGCACGGCTTGGACTGTGATCCTTCCAGTCCCGCAACCAACTTCCAGAATACGACCTTTGTCAGGGATGTACTTCGAGAAGCAGCGCCACACCATCTGGCTCCAATGGCCATTTAGTAGATTCTGAGGGTCCTCGTTCAGAAGGAAATCCCAATCTATAGCGGTGTCTTCCGCATCTTTGGGATGCCCATCTCGAGAGGTATTGTTCATCGCTACTCTCCGCCTTCGGAGTGGTCGCTGACATACTGATGGCGTCGGAACAGTCTCCTGACTATCTGCAATTCGTCACGACGTATACCGCCCGTCAGTAGGAGCGCTACGACATACACAACACTCCCAAGCCCCATAGCCAACCATGCGCCTAGATACGGAGACGTCAGAAGCAGACTCAGTCCAAGTAAGCCACCCGCTATCAGCGTCGGCATCAGCACTGAGCCAAGTGCGATCCGCCCTACGGCGTTGGATACATAATAGCTCTGCAAAGCAAGACTTACGCCCTCCCTTATAACAACAACCCATGCCGCTCCAGAAGCTCCCAATAGTGGTATCAATACGAGTCCGAGCGCCAAAGAAGTAAGCATATTGACCCCGACCACGCGAAGCAGCAGATCTTGCTTGTCGATTGATATTAGCACAGTAGACAGAAACGTACTAGGAAAGATCAATACAGCACTCCAGCCCAGGACCTGCAATGAAGATGCGCCACCGAGATAGGCCTTGCCATACAACAGGCTCAAGATGGGCACAGACATAGTGCTCGTGACAACGGCAACCGGTAGTCCCAAAGCGAGCACATAGCGAATGCCTGTCTTGCACATCAATGCAAATTGGTCCTTGTCCGCTTGAAAGGATCGTGCCAGTTGCGGCAGCATCGCCTGCGACAGGGACAGGGGAATCGGCATCCAGGCCATGGCCAAGGTGAACGCAACCATATAGAAACCGACCTCTGTTTCGACGCGAAAGAGAGAAAGAAGAAGAGAATCAAGCCGCACATAGCCCGTGATCAGCGCCTGAGAGAGGCCTATAGGCACAGCTGCTCTCACCAGGGAGAAGCAGAGCCCGCGTTGCACTCGATAGTCGCGGACTCCCTCTTGCCGCGTTATCAGCAGCACGCCGATCAGAAATCCAATACAATTGCCAGCGAGAAGAGACGCCGCGACAACACCAATAGATCCAGAAATGTACAATCCCAGACACACAGAAGCAAAACCCAGACTCACTTGCACCACCCTAACCAGGGCATCAAGCTCCATGCGTTCGAAGCCTCGGAAGATCCCGCGGACGAAATGGGTCATCCCGATAATAGTCTGGCCAAGCCCGACGACTATTACTAGACTCCGCGTCACTGATGAGTAACCGGTTATCTGAACCAGCGCTATCATCAATGCTAGCACAAGCATCGATGACAGCAGGGCCGTCACCGCACCGCTGCCTATGTGCAAGCCCGCAGACTCTGGAAAACGGGCTATCTCGCGGGCCATCAAGGAGTCCAAACCCAGAATGAATAGTCCTCCAAAAAACCCAACAAACGCAAGCGCCGTTGCATAGTAACCGTACTCAACCGGCCCTACAGATCTGGCGATGATTATGCCTTGGACGGCAAGAAGGATCTGGGCCACTATACTGCCAGCCAATAGGAAGGCCGTATTCTTCGCAATCCGACCCGCGTACGCAGTCACAATCGCCTCGGAGCCCAAGCCATGATTGACTGGCCAAGGTACTTCATATGAGTTTAGCCCCACTCCTCCATCCAGAGAGCCAGTGTGATCAGGGCACACAGGTAGTACCCGTAGTTTTTCCGCCCCGTCAGGTGCAGGTTCAGCATTCGTTCGACCGTCTTCGTGTTTACTATACCTAGACTCGAAAACTTGCCATCGCACACGAAACTTCTGACGGTGTCTGCCGCCTTGTTCTGCCTCAGCAACGTATCGGCGTTCGGATACGAATCGGCTGTAGCCGCTGGATAGGCAGGATGCTTTGCCCTCATCTCTTTGACTTTTCTGTTGCGGACAAGCATGAGATTGATTATGTAGGAGAGGTTCTGCATCGACTCTGGATACGTAAAGGGAACCGCTGTTCTCGCATCTGGAATGCGTGCCAATCTCGGGTTCAGCAGCACTAATGCCTTCTTGTAGGCTCTGCCGTTTTGCCGGGCATAGGTGGGCATTTCGAGAAATAGGTCGAGAAGATCATTGTCAAACATGATGCACCGTTCACGGGCGCAATACCTGAGACTGAGCACAAAGATGAAACTGCGAAACTTGGCAAAGTTGGATGCGAGAGAAAGATCTAGTTGATCGTGGGGATTGGAGGCATGCGGTCGAGCTTCCTCAATGAGTGCAGCACAAATCTGGCGAGGCCATTCAAGCCACACGGATTTCGACTCTTGTGGGAACAACTCGGCGGTAGTAGCATCCATCGTGTGACCAAGCTGGTGAAGAAGGCTCTGGGCTGCCGCCCGACTGTCCTCAAGAGGGCGAAGCCAAAGAGTCGGTACTCGCGTGCCCAGCACATTCAGGGAGCGCCTCGGCCAATAGCTGCTGCCAAACAGCAGGTCGAGCCCCCACCCCCATACGAGGGTTCGTACACCCAGATCTCTGATCTGATCCTTCAACCCTAACATATGTCCATGCAGGGACAGATAGCACCCATTACTAATGTCGACCGCTGTGCGCAGTAAGCTGTGATAATAATCGGGAGGTCGTCTGATGAGCGTGTGTTCGAACCCAACCGTCCGTGCAACCCTCTCGGCTTGAACCGTCTCAAGATTCTCAAAGTCGCAGAAAGTGACAGACACTTTCGGCTTCCTCCCAAGAGCCTGCAGGGCGGCAGCGACCATCCTCGAATCCAGTCCACCGCTCAACATGAGGCCGACCCCATCGAGACCATCTGTCATTCGATCTGTGGCCTTGACAAAGGTTTCGGCCAGCCTTTGGGCGTAGTGGGCAATCGGCCTCTGCTCTTGAGTAGCTGGCAAGAAGGTCATGAACCAATACCTGTCGATAGACACGCCTTGCTGATCCACGGTGAGCACAGATCCGGGAGGCAACAGAAAGATATCCTTGTAGAGCGTTCTATCTCCAAAGATCATGGTAAACCGCAAGAACTCGACCACTGAACGCAGGTCGAGTCTACGGGAGAGGCAAACGTTGGAGAGAATGCTCCTGATATCCGTCGCAAACAGAAACAGATCCCGGTCTCTCGCATAGAACAAAGGACGAGAAGCCAGTCGATCTGAAACAAGAAGAAGCCTCTTTCTTTTGACATCATAGGTTACCAGCAGAAAAGAGCCACTGAGTTGCTGAAAAGCACTCGGGCCTTCCGCGTCGTAGGCTTCGACTATGCGGAGCCCAAGCTCCTCAAGGTCATTGTCATAACTCCCCAACTCATCAGTCCCTCTATTATCGCCAAGAAGGACCGCCTTGCCAGCCAAACAGATCCAGCGCTCCGAACCGAGCCACACAAAACGTGAGTCAGGTGCATAGCCATCTGAGTGGCAAGCCAGTGCAAGATACCCATCAGTCCAGGTAGAATCCTCGCAATTACTTCCGTCGCCTTGCGATAGTGCACGCATCATTCTGCGCGCCGCGCCAACGCGTTCTGCATCAGGCCCTTCAAATCCAATCAGTCCAGCCAGACTATCCACGATTCCTCCCCCTCTCATTGCGATGGAGGCTGTCATCCTGCTCCGGAAGAGAATCCGCCATCTTTTTGCATTTGTAGATGATGGTGTTGTTGAGCCTGGGTGAGCCTACCGCATTGAAGGCGAGAATGAGCATCGATTGCATGACGGCATTTGCCAAGTGTCTGACCCCCTTGCGCATGGTCATCGCTGGATACTCGGGCCAGGAGAGACCATCAAGCACCTCAAAGCCAGTTGCCGTTATGAGCCCTTTCATCTCAGAAAACGTGAATTCCTTCACGTGACTCGGATGAACACGCGTTGGCTCACGTCCCAGAACTACCAGCAGGCGATTCTGGAGGCGCATCCAATTCGGTGTGGAAACGATCAGGAAGCCGCCTCGCTTCAGCACTCTATGGCACTCCCGGAGCAGGTTACCGGGTGAGTCAACATGCTCCACTATGTTGTTGCACACAACGACGTCGAAGCTAGGAGCTCGAAAGGGTAATGTGAGAGCGTCTGCGCATACAAACTCGGGTTCCTGGTATCTCGTCCCGGCAAAGCTCAGCGCATGAGAGGAAAGGTCGATGCCTACTGCGTCATGTGTTCTGGCGAACTTGGCTGTGAAATGTCCCAAGCCGCAGCCGACATCCAAGAGCAAGCCCGCAGTGCCCCGCATAGCTTCTATGGTGAATTGCAGCCTCCTCTGATGGAACCTACTCGCCTCGGTTACTCCGTATGGATCCCCCGTTGCGTACTCGTCTACTGCAGGATATTGAGTCTTGGCAGAGCCTTTATGACCTGACATAGAATCAACCACCGCCGTCGAATGAACGACGAACATCCGTCGCAAGTCAGCCTCTCGGCCAGCAGTAGGCCTTTGACAACCCTCCTCCTATCTCCGTGCGTGCGCCCATACACCTTGGTAAACCGCGAGTGTCCTGCTTGCCTCTTTCTCTGAACTGAATGAAAATGCCTTCTCCAAACCCCTTTCCCTGTAGATCCTGTTCACACGCTGAGCGCAGAGTGCTTCTGCCACTGCGCGTGACAGAGATGCTACATCAATGCAGTCAACCAATATGCCTGCGTCTCCCACGATCTCGGTCGCCAGCGGCGGACGATCCGAGCAGATGACAGGACAGCCACAGGCCATAGCCTCCAGGGCCGGCAGGCCAAAGCCCTCATACAGGGAGGGCAGGACGAAGGCCTGGGCGACGTTGTAGAACCGGGGCAGATCCTCCTCCGACACGTAGTCGATGAAGATCACCCGATCCGAAAGGTTAAGCTCTTCTACGATCTCGACCAATCGCTGGCGGTATTCCGGATACTGGGATCGCCCGATCTTGAGCAGGCGGGCGTCGGGATGCTCGCCAGCCACCTGGCTGAAGGCGCGCACTAGCATACCCACGTTCTTGCGCGGCTCGTCGGAGCTTAGGTGCAGGACGTAACGCAGGTCCGGATCCAGGCCGTGCTGCCTCCAGAAGTCAGGACCGACCTCCATCGGCTTGAAACGTTCCAGGTTCACGCTGCGGTGTACGACATGGATCTGGCCCGGATCGAGGCCCAGGTGCTCCACCAGGGCACCCTTGGTGTACTCGGAGATGGCGATGATAGCTGAAGCCCTGCGCAGGGCCCGGAGGCCGAGGGCATCCGCTGCTCTGTGAAGGCCGTGCTGGTAGGTACTCAATTCCGGATCGTGGCGGAGGACATAGTGGATAATGTCGTGGACGGTCACCACGACCCGCTCCGGGCGGGACAGGTAGAGAGATGTCGCCAGCGCCGCGTGGGTCAGGTGGTAGATTCCGTCCCCCTCCATCGGCACGTACGGCGGATAGGTCCCCCAGAAGGCGCCCAGGTCAGGCCCAAGGCGCTTGATCCAGTCCATCCCCCGCTGGATAGCGCTGGCCGGCCGGGCCTGGACGATCTCCAGATCGACGCCCAGTTTCGGCAGGCTTTGCGACAGCTCCAGTGCGTACCTGGACAGGCCGGACATCTTGTATGGGCTTACAACCAACCCCACCTTCATGGAACTGGGCGCAGATCCTTTCACCATCGGCGGCGCCGCTTTGGGACCAACATATCAACCGCCACAGTGGCCCAGGTGAAAAAGTCGAGCCAGATGAACGCAGCAAGCCCAAGCGGGCTTGGACCCGTCGACTTGAAACCGGTGCGACGCCGGCCAAAAACCGTGTATCGGATACGAGATAGATACGTGTGGACGTACAGGAGGCCCCACAGCACCAGCCCCACTCCCCCGATGACCGTAAGGGACAGCGGCAGGAGCAGCATGAGGGTGCCCACGCAGACGGTCAAGAGACCGGCCATCATGGTCCGGAGCTCCCTGAACCGCAGGCTGTGGCCGATGACGTTCCGTGTCCAACGCGAGTGTTCGCGGCGGTAGTCGACGATGTTGTCGGGATACTCAGTCTGTACCTCGCTGTTGCGGACGTACCGTATCCGGTAGCCGGCATCCAGGAGTGTTCTAGCCAGATGGTAGTCCGTTCCGATGAGCACGTCGTCACGAAATGCCCCAGCTCGTTCTAGTGCCTCGCGATGTACGGCGCAGTTGGCACCCTTCAATCCGCCAATGTGGTCTGGCGTCCGCGCCGCCACGTAGCGGTTCACATACCACTGATACACCGCCAAAGGATTCGTCAACTGCCGGTCCAGCGGCCGGTGGTCCCCGGTCACAACGTATTCGCGCCCCTCGAGGATGGGCCTGAGGGTCCGATAGAACGAGCTATCTGCGAGCGTGCAATCCGCATCGGTCAAGTAGATGATCTCCCCTCTTGCTTGCGCGTAGCAGCGGCGCAGGGCGCGTTGCTTGCCCTCGCCGGGCTGCTGCTGCAGGACTACCATCCCTTCTCCGGCGTGGCGCCGGGCCATTTCGTAGGTCGTGTCTTCTCCCCCGGCACAGAGCACCAGTTGCTTGTTCGGGTAGCGAAGCAGAAGAAAGCTCTCGATGTGTTGTTCGATCATTTCCGCTTCATTCCAGGCGGCGACGAGGACGCTGACCAGGGGTAGGTCCGGCCAGTCGTGCCAATCAGGCGGCGGCCCGGGCTGGCCCAGTTCGGCCAACCTGGCCTTGTCCCGCTGCCACAAGCGCCAGTTGTACGCGGCGACCCCCACCAGGCCGACGAGCAGAAGCTTGCCGGCGTGGCGGTTGGCCAGCTGGTTTAGCGTCTGGAGAGAACCGATCATTGCACCCAGAACTCCGGTTCGGCCACCCGCGGCCAGGGATCGCCCTTGCGCCAGTGGTAGTGTACCTGCTCACCCGCCGAAACCACAAGCTCCGCCGGCGTCTCGCGCAGGCGCACGCGCTGACCGCCGAAGGTACAGTCGGCCTCAAATGCTGGACTATCTGGGGCAGGTTTCAACCCCGGGCCAACCTGGGGAGCCAGGTAGCGGAAGGCCATGGCGCTCCAACCGGCCACGTGGAGCAGGTCGCGCAGGTCGGGCAGGGCGGGTATCCGCCCCCCCGCCTGGGCAGCAAAGCCGCTCGCCGTCTGAATGCCACCGCTCGCGCTCTGCCCGGCCAGGAGCCGACCGTGCATCGCGCTCAGATCCCCCTCGAACCCGTAGGGCCGGCACAGGTCGCCGGCACGCAGCACGTCCCCCAGGGCAGCGATCCAGCTCGGGTAACGATTGGCCCGGCCATTGGGGTAGACAGCGGCTGGCAATGAGCCGTCCGCATACACCCAACGGCCCAGGAAACGCATGGCCCGCAGCGCAGCGTCGGCGTATTCGGCCTTCTGCGTCCATCTGCACCCCTGCAGCAAGGCCGGCACACAGCGGGCGATGTAGAAGGGAAAGTACTTCTCTATCTTCTTGTCCCCGATGCTGTTCTGGGCGATAGCACCGTCCAACGGCCCGCCGTCGCTCACCTGGTAAGCGACGATGCGATCCAAAGTGGGCAGGGCGTACTGCTCGACCCAACGATCCTCCCCGCGCACCTCAGCCAGGAGGAAGAACGCCTCGCAGGCCGTGGCCGCCTTGTTGGGCACGAAGGACGGCACCCCGGGGCTGTCGCGAAAGGACTTTGCGTCAGGGTCCCAGAGTTTCTCGACATAGTATGCCTGGAGGTTCCGCTCCGCAGCGGCGGCGTAGGCGTCCCAGCCCTCCTCACCCGCTGCCCGCAGGGCCCGGACCAGAAGCAGCAGGCCCAGGTCACAGGCGGCCTCGTGGGGCGTGCCGGCCGACGCCGGGTTCAGCTCAAAGGCCGAGGCAGCGTAGTGGCCAGCCGGGGACTGCCCGGCCACCAGGTCATCGCCGGCCCGGCGGGCCTTGATCAGCCAGTGCTCGTCGCCGCTCCGATCCCAGAGGGCCAGATAGCCGTCGATAATGCCCTCGTAGCGCCAGTCGAGGCCGGGGCCCGTGTAGAGTAACCCCTGGCGCCACCAGTGGGCCACCGGGCCACCATAGGCGCCGGTGCCCTCGGGCCCGCGCAGCGTCTCCAGCCAGGCGTCCAGGCGGGCCACGGCCCGGCCGATGGCAGAGTGTACGCCAGCCTGCTCCCCACCCGCCAGCGCGGAGGAACCCCAGACCTGACAGCTCTGCCGGGACCTGTCAGGTGTACCGGCACGCGCCACCAGCAGGGCCACGGTGGAGAGTCGAGCCAACGGCCCCGAGGTGATGTAGCGCAGCCGTCCGGCAAAATGCAGCCGGTCGCCCAGGTCGGGGCGCCCCCCGCGGGAAGCACACTGACCGAGCAGGTTCAGGATCGTGGCTGACAGGGTATGCAGGCCATACTCGGCCTCGAGGGCCAGCCCCGCTTCGGCCAGGGCCCGGCGCAGGCGGCCGAGGCCCCCGAGCTGCAGGCCCAATGCCTCCCCAGGCCATTCTCGTCGTTCAGGCAGCAGGCGGGCCAGCGGCCGCGAGGCAACGATCACCATCTTGCCTCCGCCGTTCAGGCCAGCACTGAGGGCCTTCAATTCGGCCTGCCAGCCGACCTCCAGGGGCTCGATCCAGAGCGCCGCCCCGGTGGGCCCTGCCTCCCTCCATGCCGGCAGCCGCTGGCCGGCTTCCGCCGCCAGGGCCGGCACCGCACAGCGCAGCACCGGGGTCTCATCTCCGGCCAGCAAGGCCATCGCCGCGTCCAGGGCCTGGCCATACTCCCGCGGGGCCAGGTCCCATACGGGCAGCGTGCCGATCATGGCTGCCCCCCCTGCGCTGCCGGCGAGCCCGATAGCACCTCTGCATAGAACTCTTCCAGGCGGGGCACGATCCGGGGCCAATCGTACCTCTCCTCCACCTTCTTCCGGCCTCGCGCGCCCATCTCCCGCCGCCCACGGGCATCCGCCAGGAGCCGCTGGACCTTTTCGGCCAGGTGCTCCACGTCCCCCGGCCGGACCAGCAGGCCGTCTCGCCCATCGTCCACCACCGAGCGCACGCCGGGCAGGTTGCTGGCCACGACCGGTTTGCCGCAGGCCATCGCCTCCAGCAGCACGACGCCAAAGGCCTCGCCCATCGTCGTCGAGGGTAGGACCAGCAGGTCGCTGGCCGCATAGTGGGCCGGCAGGTCCGCGTCGGGCACCCGGCCGCAGAAAGTGACCCGCGCCGCCAGGCCCAGCGCCTGGGCTTGGCTCTGGTAGGCCGCCCGCAGGTCGCCATGGCCGACCACCAGTAGCCGCAGGCCAGGATCGGAGATGCGGCCCAGGGCCTGCAACAGGACGCCGATCCCCTTGAAGTAGTGGGCCCGGTCCAGTGCACCGACAAACAGGACGGTACGGTCCTCAGGCCGGAGATTATAGTGGTCCCGCACCGCGCCGCCCTCCACCCCGGGGTGGAAGCGCCGGGCGTCCACCCCGTTGGGCAGCTCGTCCACCAGCCCCGGCCGCGCCCGGGCCAGCGGCCCCAGGCGCGACGCGCGCGCATAGTCCTGGGAGGTGGCCAACACTTTGGCCGCCCGGCCCAGGATCTGCCTGCCGAGCAGTGCATGGTGCAAACGCTCGGGCAGGCGCAACCACCCGTCGAAAAGCACATCCTGGTGATAGGTCACCACGTACCGGCTGCCACCCAGCAAGGACTTGAGAAAGAGCATCTCCGCGCCAAAGTAGAAGGGGTAGTGGAGGTGGACGACGTCAAAGCCTGCGA
>Ga0307380_10002118_pt1 | contig 28445 bp, 24 predicted proteins | sample UN3MG_FD_202239 | JGI IMG/M metagenome (GOLD analysis project Ga0307380, IMG submission 202239) | Soil microbial communities from Risofladan, Vaasa, Finland - UN-3 | ecosystem: Environmental > Terrestrial > Soil > Coastal area > Acid sulfate soil | place: Finland: Risofladan, Vaasa | collected... | reverse complement strand
TTCCTCAGCCCTATGTTCGATGAAAATCTGAGCCTCGTTCAGGACTGCATCATCGCCGGCACCCGCCAGCACCACCCCACAGTTTAACTTGAACAATTTCATGGTTTCGGGACCTTTTTCATATCGAACTAAGCGTCTACGGTCAGCAGCTAGCACAACTCCATCCTGGCATTGCGCTCCAATAATGAGTGTCATATTTTACCTCCCCATGGCTCAACAACTCGTTTTCTAGGGATTCTGGATGGAGAGGCGTGGCAGTACCATATTTTGATAAGGGGGATAACCTATGCCAAATAGAGAACCGTACCACGACCTCCCCCCAATACTGAAAAATCGGAATTTCTAAAAGGCCTTCCCAACTATCTCATTGGCAGCCTATTATTGTGCCAGGTCAAATGTGGTCTGTTTGATATTTTCCCCTAGCCTTAGCGTGAATTCACCATCTCTCATTGTTATTGAGACCGGCACGTCACCAGACTTAGCCCCACGGATCACTTCATCAAGTATGTTCAGAGCCCGCCGGGTGAATCTATCGAGTTTAGGCTTAGTCGGATTGTTGCTATCATCAACAATCTCCCAATAGCCTTCTGATGGTCTTCGTACCTTACCCCTTTTCTTCAAGCGATTTAGGTCTAGCCTGAAACAACCTGGCCACCAAGGGTATCCTGACGGGGTTTTTCTTCCCAGTTCGGCAGGCGTAAGCTCGTTAGGAAATCTACGAAAAATCCTTTCTATCAATATTCCGGTCTTTAACGGTTCCCCTTCCTTTCTCAGCTCATCAAGCAATGCCTCCTCTCTGTCACTGATTGGAATAAGACTTGAAATGGACATCGTTTCCTCCTTTCTCCTATTTCCATAATACTTTAACAGAATCCAACGCAAATATCAAGTGTAGCTTGTTATGTTGCTCAAGTAAATGCTCCACAGTTAAGCTTGAGCATAAAGAGAGAGGTTGAATCTGATGAGTTTTGGAGAGAGACTCTTAGATAGAAGGAAAACCCTTAAGGTCACGCAACAAGACTTAGCCAGCACGCTTGGGGTCACTCCCCAGCATATCTCACTAATTGAACAAGATAAGGTGAGTCCTTCGCTCAATTTGGTAGCCGGGCTTGCCAAAGAACTGGGAGTCACAACCGACTATCTCATATCTGGCCAAGAAAGCATTATTACAGATCCAATAGCTGCGATAAAAGCCAATAAGAAACTTACGATCAAGATTAAGAAAGCCTTAATCGCTTTAATCGAGGAATTCTATAGTAGCGTATCCTCCACCCCAGATCAACCGACAGAGTCGAAGAGCAACCGCGGATAAACCACTATTAGCTCAACGCTACGTATCTCGCTAAACCCTCAGCCATGTTGAATAATTTGAATCCACTTATGGCCTTCATTCTGATGTTTACCTTTAATGCCACTTCGATTGAACGTTCCGATGTTAAGTGCAGACGGGCAAGCACCCACGCTAGACATAACACCCTCTAAGCTTCGAATCCAATCCGGTAGCCCACATTGGAAGCATTCCGAACTTTTCTTTGAGAAAAAGACACTAATCCCGGCACTGCAGCAACTCCTAACCACTTGTATATAGTTATCTGGGCTTCAATTCGGTCCGAGTCCAGTCAAGCGTCATGGTAAGCGTCACGACGGAAATCCGACGATATGGCAGCGGTCTGGCAGACCTAAGCTACCTTGGTCGCAGTAGACAGTAGCCAATCATATATATGAAGAGGGGAATTCGATAAGCAAGAAAACAAGTATTCCCCATGAGATCGAGCCGGCAAGACTGAGAAAATATTTGACATTAACTGTCACTAACTGTAAATTACTAGCAAATAGGTCTTCTACCCGATAGAGAGATAGGGATAAGTATGAATGACAGAAGTAGAAATGTTCTAAATATTGAGGAACTATCTGTCTATCTCAAGATCCCAAAATCAACCCTCTATAAGCTTGTTCGCCAAGGCAAGATACCCTCGCAAAAAATCGGTCGGCATTGGCGATTTCGAAAGGAAGCTATAGATAGTTGGCTAAGTGAGACAAGATCCAGCAAGGGAACTAGTGAGTCTCAAAAGTGACTCACTAAACCAAGTATAAAAGATTCTGGATAAGGTGGCTGATATGCAGATAGATGTTAAGGAAAAAGACAGCAAGATATGGAGCTATGTTCGTAATAAATGGCTTGTCAAAATGCCTGAAGAGATAGTCAGGCAGCAATTCTTGACCAGGCTTGTTAATCAATACGGCTACGAGATTAACCAGATTGAAGAAGAGGTCGAGATCACTGGCAGTGGTTCTGGTAAAGCACGTGCCGATTATGTTCTGTGGAGAACCAAGGATGACAAACTTGGCGGAAAATCTCCCTTCATAGTGGTGGAGTGTAAAGCTGATAATGTGGCAATCAACCAAGAGGTATATTTTCAAGGGGAGCATTATGCTCGCATCGCTGGGGCTCCCTTTTTCATTACCCATAATAATAATGAGACGAAGTATTGGCGTGTAATCACAGGTAAAATGCCTGGCTCCATAGAGGAGATCGAAGACATTCCTAAAGCGGATTCTACGGAGAAGCAAGTTCAGGAGTTGCTTTCGAAGCTCAAGGTCTTCAAAGAGAATGAATTCGCGGATTTGCTACATCAATGTCACAACATAATACGAAACCGTGAGAAGCTTGATCCGGCAGCTGCCTTTGATGAGATCGCTAAGGTCCTTTTTATGAAGGTATATGCAGAGCGGAATCTACAAGCTGATATGAAAGGTAATATCTTCACGTTGGTATACATCGAAGAGGGCGAGAAATATAACCCCGACTATCTTCAAACAATTTTTGAGAAGACTAAGACGGATTTTGGGAAGGATAAAATATTCGACAAGGCCGAGAAGATCAATCTCCGGGAAAACACTATAAAAGCAATCGTTGAAAAACTGGAACGATATAACTTGTCAGCTACTTCAACAGATGTGAAGGGTATCGCTTTCGAGAAATTCCTAGGCAAGACCTTCAGAGGAGAAATAGGTCAATTCTTCACTCCACGCCCAATAGTCGAATTCATGGTCAAGATGCTTGAGCCAAAAGAGGGGGATGTCATATGTGATCCAGCGTCTGGATCAGGTGGGTTCCTGATACGTTTCTTCGAGACGGTGAGAGAGAAAATTAACAGAGCAGTTGATGAAGAATACAGAATCAAGAGAGAAGAGATCTCTGGTCGAAGTGATATTTCAGAGGAGAAGAAGGCTCGTCTTCTAACAGATGTGTATGAAGAGCTAATCAAGAGCTTGGATCCTAGTATTGAGAATTCAAGGATGTGGAGATTAGCAAATCGTTACATATATGGGACTGATGCCAACGACCGTATGGCCAGAACCTCTAAAATGAATATGATCATGCATGGCGATGGGCACGGTGGTATTCATCATCACGATGGTTTTCTCAATGTTAATGGCATCTTCGAAGAAAGATTCAATATCGTGCTCACCAATCCTCCTTTTGGTCAAGCGGTAGAACTGGATGACGTAGTTGTGGCCAGTCAACTTGAACAGGACGAAGAGGCTAAGAGCTACCATCAGAAAGTGTATGGTTCTGCCTATGACGAGACCCAGATTAGGCTGAAGGCACACTTGGGAAAACCGATTGCTTCGCTTTTTGATCTGCCAAGAGGGAGGGCAATAAGAACCGAAATCCTTTTCATCGAGCGATGCCTTTCTCTTCTAAAGCCAGGAGGAAAATTCGGAATAGTGTTACCGGAGGGAGTCTTCAATAACCCTTCGCTAGTACGAGTCAGACAGTTTGCCGAAGACAAAGCTTTCGTTAGAGCTGTAGTTTCCCTTCCACAGGAAACATTCTTTTCAACTGGTGCGAGTGTAAAAGCGAGTTTGCTCTTTATGCAAAAGTTTACGGAAGAGGAAGCTGAGAAATGGCAATGGCTTCTCAAGAAATATGGTAGAGAGAAAGCAAAAGAGGACTTTGATTATCCAATCTTTATGTGTGAAGCCGAACACGTCGGCATAACTTCAACAGGCGAAGAGGATACCAATGACTTCTCGGAAATTCTCGAACAATACCTAAATTTTCGGGAAAACCCATCAGAGTTCGCAACGAGGCTAGCTGAACCATGTCAATAGTCAATAGCAAAATCTTTATTATCCGCTGGAAAGACATAGAAAAATGGGTTATCCCAAGGACATCCTTGGTAACCAAATTACCACCAAGTTGGTCATCACCCATCCTAAGAGATCTTGCGAAGCCGGTTACGCACAGGGAAAGGGTTGAAAGTGACAAAGAATATAAAATGGTCGGTGTAAGATGGTATGGAGAAGGGTTATTTCATAGGGAGACCGTTCACGGAAGTAATCTGAGTTCGAAATGGGTAACTCCAGTTGTTCCCAATGCTTTTATTTACAATCGGCTCTTTGCCTGGAAAGAATCCTTTGCCGTAGTACCTAATGAATACAACGGCTACCACGTATCTAGTGAGTTCCCCCAATTCACTGTCGATGAGTCTATCATTTTGCCAAAGTACTTATATTTGATCTTCACGCGGCGTAAGGTAATTGATACTGTAAAGAGGTTGTCGGTAGGTTCATCTGCTGTCAGTCGAAACCGTTTCAAAGAACAAGATTTCTTGAGTCTATATATACCCGTTCCTCCGTTATCTACCCAGCAAGAAATAGTCGATTTTTGGGAGGATGCGCAAAGGAAAGCAGCCGAGTTACGGCAAACCGCAGATTGGGATGAGAAGGAAATTGGGCAGATTGTGATGCAGGAGCTTGGATTGAAAGAGTGTTCACCCTACGTGCAAAGGGGGGCTTTCATAGTAAATTATGACGATGTTGAGAGATGGGACACGTATTTTTTCAGAAAAGAGTTCCGAGATATCCTTGCTCAGCTTCAACACATCGGAGCAATTCCCTTAGGGAAATGTGCGCATTTCGTATCGAGAAAATGGACCCCGATGGATTTCCCTAAGGGCTTCTTCAACTATATCCAAATTTCTGACGTAAATAAGACCGACGGAATAGTTGGATGTTCTAAGGTTGAAGTCAAACGCGCTCCGAGTAGGGCTGCCCAAGTAATAAGAAAAGGTGATCTTCTAATATCAACCACCCGACCATATTTGGCTGCTTTTGCAGGTGTAACACAAGAATTTGATGGTTCGGTCGCATCAAGCGCTTTCGCTAACATAGAGACTACCAGTGAAGGACTTGATAAAGACTTTCTATTACTGTTTCTCAAATCTTATGCAGGGCTCAAACAATTCGAACAAAGAATGACTGGCGGCCTTTACCCGGCTATTGTAAAAACTGAGCTGGAAAAACTATTGATCCCGATACCCCCGTTCGGAAAACAGAGATCTATTGTAGAAAAGGTCGGAACACTGCAGGGAAGCATCAAGAGTATGAAAAGAATAGCTGATGATACCATCGCTGTGGCTAAGGTCAAACTGGAGGCAGTGATAAGTGGTGAAACAGACATACAGGACGTAACTAATGGCTAAGAATAGGATAAAGCTAGACGGCTGGTATTCGGACGCGACTCTTGGAGGCTCGTTCAAGGTCTTTAGGGGTTATGCCGACCTTAAGACGCTCGCTAGGATTTCCGTTCCGTTCTATTATGGGCAAAATGAGAATGCCGGTTATCAAAGGGAAATAATCGAAAGCCATGCAAGAGAGATTAACACCTTTTTTGAGGAGCAAAGCTACCGGTTCATTCCAGAGATAATCCTAGGCGTACGCCTTGATTCCACTAAGGAGATCGTCTCTCTGACCGCGGGATTCACTGAGGAGGAAAGAGCAACGCTTTTGAATCCTGAAGAAAACACTTCCGAAGTGCAAGACATCAGCCAGGCAAGCAAGCCAATAGCCAAACTAGGGAAAAAAGCCAGTTTAACCATAGATTTGGATGAACTAGACAATGACAAGGAAACCATAAGGCGGGTTGATGGTAATCATCGGCTCTTCTTCGCGGAGGATCTAAAGGTTGACCCCAATAGTCCAAGCAAGTATGTAGTGCCTTATTGTATGATTTTACTCGGACCAACCTCCCATAGATATGATGACTTTGCCGAAGCCATGATATTCTACAATATCAATCAAAAGGGTATTCCAATAACTTCCGAGCACGGGTTTAACGTTTTACTGACAGCAGGCATGGAAGAGGCTCGCCTTTTTAGTGAGGACCCAATACTGTTTGGTGCCCAATACCTTAAACAAGAACTACAGATTTGTTCACCTGAACTGAAAGGTATATTCGGAGAATTACCCTTGACCAACTTGCATGCGATTGTAAAGATCCTAAAAGAAGACGGCTTATTTGAATTCAAAGACAAAGACACTGTTAAGTCTAGTCTGAAGGATCTAATTACGAAAATCAATCAATTCTATTGTTGGGCTCTAACCGAGAATCTCAGAATCGCACAGAGTTTCAAAATAGTACCTGCTATCTCGCTCATATTGTTGGATGCCGATAAGAGAGCTACACTTCCTTACTGGCTAAAGAGCTACGACAGGTGGATTGTGAGTAATCATTTGCTTGAAGATTTCGAATCCGTGAAACCTGCTGAGATATGGTCAATCTTCAGGAAATGGAAAGATAATCAGCCAAAGGTCCTGTTTGTGGCTTGCTCATTCAGAAAGGCGGAAGAACTAGAAGCTGTTAAGAAGATGATTAAAGAAGCTATCGACAAGGTTACCGAAAAGCATCCTGACATAAGAGTAGAAGCTATCAGAATTGACGAAAGTAAAGGAGAATCTTTTAAAGTACCCCCCAAGATATTCAAAGATATTGACACCGCTGATTTGTTAATTGCCGACCTAACTGATGAACGCCCAAACGTCTATTGTGAAGTTGGGTACGCAAAGGCAAAAGGTATCCCATTTATCCTTACTTTTCGGCCAAAGAATGCAGAGGAAGGAAAATTAAAAAACAAAGTTCATACAGATTTGCAGCCGTACAAGTATGTCCAGTACTTCGACGCTTCCACATTACGTGATGAACTAATAAAGGAATTGGAAGGTTTCTATGGAGTAAGTGGGACTTAGAAGTAGGCAGGTGGCCGAGTGACTGTAAATAAATATTGAAGGGTTTAGAATGCCAGTAGAGCAATCGATCTGGAAAGTAGGAGAATCCCCTGAAAAACTGTCCTTAAGTTCATTAAAGAACGAGAATGAGCTTGAAGATATGATCTGTCAGGATATGGCGATCATCTACGATCAATGGTTGCCGATTGGCCGTCAGGTGGTGACCGCTCACGGCGGGAAAATCGATATTCTTGCGATTGACCAGAGTGGGAACCTCATCATTATGGAGCTGAAGAAAAACAGGACCCCTCGTGAGGTGGTGACCCAGGCTATTGATTATGCTTCTTGGGTAAAGACCCTCGATTCTGCAAAAATCGCGAGCATTTATAAAAAATACGGCAACGGCATACCGACAAAATTCGAGTCACTGGATGAGGCGCTGATCGATAAATTCAAGAAAACCTTCAGCGAAGACGAGATAAATCAAGGGCACCAAGTTGTCATCATCGCGTCCGAACTAGACCCTAGTACCGAACGGATAGTGCTCTATCTGAATGATTATGATATCCCGATCAATACCGTATTCTTCAATGTCTTCCGAGATGGTGATAGCCGCTATTTGAGCCGAGCATGGCTAATTGATCCAGCTGAAACAGAGGAGATAGCGAACTTACCGAAGAGTAACCAGAAAGAACCATGGAATGGGGAATACTACGTCTCATTTGGACATGAAATGGGGAGGCATTGGGAAGATGCCAGAAAGTATGGTTTTATCAGCGCTGGTGGTGGGAGATGGTACAGTAAAACACTGAACCAGTTATCCAAGGGAGATAGGGTGTGGGTTAATATTCCTCATACTGGCTATGTAGGTGTAGCTATAGTCGAAGATCCGGCGGTAATGGCGAAGGATTTTACAGTTCAAACAGAAGACGGAGAAAAGCCTATACTCGAGGTTCCTTTAAAAGCGAGCTATCACAAGCAATTTATCGATGACGAAGAGAAAGCCGAGTATTTTGTGAGGGTCAAGTGGGATAAAGTTGTACCAATCAAACAGGCCGTTTCTAAAATAGGGTTCTTCGGAAACCAGAATAGTGTTTGCAAACCTAGGGATTCAAAGTGGCTATTCACCGTAGACACCCTGAAAAAGATGTGGGGTATTACTTAATGATTCAATTTTCACAGGCGGTTATTGATAAGATCGGTTATTACGTGTATCTATTAAGAGATCCTAGAAACGGTCAGATATTCTATGTCGGGAAAGGGAATGGAAACCGCGTCTTCGCTCATGTCAATGCGGCAATAAATAACTCTAAAGAAACGGACAAGCTCGAGCGGATACGCAAGATACGAGAAAGTGGTCGTGAAGTGCACTATGATATACTCCGCCACGGTTTGACGGAGAAAGAAGCCTTCGAAGTCGAAGCTACAATGATTGATTATATAAATCCATCAAAGCTCACAAATGAAAACATCGGTTTTGCTTCTATAAAGCGGGACGGATGACCATCCCAGAAATTATCGCCACCTATGATCCGTAGCCGATAATTATCCAAGAGCCTGTTTTGCTGATAACTCCGAGAAAATTATATAAACGTAATATAGATGCCGACGGGCTCTACGAAATTACCAGAGGCAACTGGGTCACCGGTGAGAGAAGAGAAAAAGCTAAGTATGCTTTTGCTTTAAGAAACGGAGTCGTCCTTCAGGTGTATCGAATAGATAGGTGGTTTCGGGAGCATGCGCGAAATTTGGGACAGAAAACCCAAATGCGCTGGAGGTTTGACGGGGAAATATCGACTCAAATGCAACACTATATTGGAAAAAGTGTCGCGTTATATATTACTCCCGGTTCCCGGAATCCCATAAAATATGTGAACTGCTAATATTATCAAATCCTAAGAGGTATGTATGAACATCTTAAAAATCCTTACTCTGAATAGGCATGGTGATTTTGAAGAAGTTTTGTTCTCTTCCGCACTAAGTTATTTACTTGATCCTAAAAAGGACCATGGTTTAAACTCGAAATTCTTAGGGATACTCGCTAGAGAAGTATTCCCCGGGATTAGCCAGGCTGATTTAGACTCGGCAGAAGTTGAATCTGAAAAAGTACTTGGCGACAAGGGTAGTATTGATCTACTTATAACGCTTGGCGATAAAGTACTCGCAATAGAAGTTAAGATATGGGATAGATCCGCCAGGAATATTTCACGCAACAATGAGCACCAGGTCGAAAGATACTGCAAACATTTAGGTAAAGAATTTATGGGAAGAGATTGGCAGTTCATATTTTTAGTTCCCACTTCAGCGTCTCCTAGATGCATCCAAGAGTTTAAAATGGTATGTGCTGGAGAATTTCGAGAGAACGTCAAGCTCATGACATGGAATACAGGGGATCCTATCGATGAAGGACAAGATATCCTTGAGGATAACATTATTGGGAAATCCGTTGAAATGATGATATCCGAATTGATGAATGATATTCCGAGAGTGAAATTATCATTGAATACGCAATGGTTAATCGATTCTCTAATAGATATCATCCCAGATATCGCTGAAAAAATCCCAGAACGAGGTAGATTCCCAAATAAAGACTCTCTGATGCATTTGCCAACGTGGAGCATATTCAATGTATTCTTAAATGTTGGAAGACGCTGGCCGATATCACTGCATTCAACAGTAGGGATACCCTTCGGCTTTGGGAATCAGCGTTCTGAACTACATGGAAACAGTTTATACCGGATCAGAACAGTGACCGACTATTATATAGACTCGAACGAGCGAGAAAAGCATCTACCAACTGAAAAGGTTGAAATTGAATGCTGGCCAGACGTTTACGAAGAATGTAAGCAGGAAATACACACCTGGTTGAAAGAGATAGGGTTAAAAGAGAAAGCGATAAAGAATGATTATCATCTAGATTCTACGAAAAAAGAACCGGCTGTCGTATTCTCTTTAGATAAAGATGCCCAAATAGATGAAGACCGAGTAAGCCGTTTTAACTATATCTTGAAAGATGGATTCAGAAGGTTAACTGAGAGAAAAGGGAGATGACAAGGAAGCTTCTTTCAAAGAGCAAGTATATTAACGGCCTCCAGTGCCAAAAATACTTGTGGTTACTATTCAACGATAAGGAGAAGGTGTCTCAGCCAGACGCAGCAACCCAGCACACATTTGACCAAGGGCATCGTATTGGGGAACTAGCAAAACGTCTGTTTCCAGATGGTATTGATATCTCATCGGAAGACTTCATCGAAAATCTTAACAAGACTAAGGAACTATTATCGGCAAACCATCCACTATTTGAACCAGGATTCTATGTTGATAGCTATTTTTCACGGTTGGATGTACTTTATCCATTAGGTGATGGTTCTTGGGACATCTATGAAGTGAAAGGGTCGACTCAGGTAAAAGATATCTATATCCATGACGTCTCTTTCCAGCGCCATTGTGTCCAAAGGGCAGGACTGTCTATAAGGAAATGCCATATCGTCCATATTAATAATCAATATGTAAAGCATGGCGAAATTAACCCTGATCAACTATTTACTATCGAAGACGTTACAGAGCAAGTTAATGAAATAGCTGGTGGCATAGAAGCCCGAGCGGAAGAGATGTGGGAAACTATCGCTTCTCCAATATGCCCGGAGATCGGAATTGGTCAGCATTGTAGCGACCCGTATCCATGCCAGGTGACTTGGTGTTTGGAATGTCTACCAGAAAATAATATCTTTAATCTCAGTGGTGGTGGTAAGAAATGCTTTGAAATGTTTAACAAAGGCATCCTTTTTATAAAAGATATCCCTGCAGATATCAAACTTTCGAAAGTTCAGCAGATTCAGAAGACCTGCGAAATTAACGAGCAGTCTCATATTGACGAGGAAGCTATTCAAGAGTTCGTTGACTCACTACAATATCCACTTTATTATCTAGATTTTGAGACCTTTAATCCAGCTATACCGATCTATGACGGAACACGGCCATACCAAAAAGTTCCTTTCCAGTTCTCTCTTCACGTTGTTAATAGTCTAGGAGCAGAGCAGGAGCATCACGGCTTTCTTAGTGACGGCACGGGAGACCCAAGACCAGCTTTCTTAGCTCAATTAAAAAGTGTCCTGGGTAATCACGGTAATATCATTGTTTACAATCAGTCGTTTGAAAAAGGTGTGTTGGCAGGACTCGGGAATGATTTCCCCGAATATACCGATTGGGTCGAGGAAACATGTGATAGAGTAATTGATCTCTACGCGCCATTTAGGAGCTTTAGCTATTACAATCCTATGCAGCAGGGAAGCGCGTCTATCAAAAAGGTTCTTCCGGCATTAACAGGTAAGGGATATGATGATCTGGATATCTCAAAGGGTGATGATGCAAGTCTGGCATTCTTTAACCTGGTGATGAGTATGTATTCCGAAGAAGAGAAGCAGAAAATAAGACACGACCTAGAAAAGTATTGCTCAATGGATACAGAAGGTATGGTTTGGATCGTAGAAACACTGAGTGAGCTCTGTTCATAAGTCCATTAGAGCCGGTTGTGAGGCTCTAATGGAGTATATCAGGATGGTTCGCATATGCAGGAAGAACAAAGAGAGAAACTCCAAAGTTTGGTAAGAACGATCAAGCGAAAGAATATCGTCGATGCTGAAATCGCCCAAATTATCGAGCGTCCGGCAGAAAGAAGCCACGCCGGAGAGTATATTGCCTCGCTAATATTTAACATTGAGCTCGAAAAATCAGCATCTGCAAAGAGCATAGACGGCCACTTCACTAGTGGGAATTTAACAGGAAGAACAGTCAATATAAAGTGGTATGGCAAACAAGAGAGAATACTCGACATATCCAAAGAAGATAGCCCAGATTTCTACCTTGTGATGACCGGTCCTAAATCTGTTTCCCCATCCTCCAGGGGGGCGACAAGACCATGGCTGATATCCTACGTCTTTTTGTTTGACTCAGCCAAGCTTATTCAAGATTTAAATAACGTAAAACAAGGAATAGCCACCTCGGTGAAGAAACGGCTATGGGAGACGGCAGAGATTTATCCTGAACCCAGGAACACTCAGTTGATACTTACTCAGGAACAACGGCTGCTCCTTGGATCCTTTGGAGATAGTTTAACTCTCCTATAAATAATTTAATATAAAACACAGCGTTGTTTCAGGGAGAGTTCGACTCTCCCGAAGGAGAAATAATGGCTTACAATGTCTTTTTGAGTCATAGCGGGGCAGATCAAGGGTGGGTACAGTGGATCGCCAACAATGCACACAGCATTGATATCAATGTATATATGTATGAGCATGATATCCAACCTGGCATTTCAATTGCCGCAAAAGTGCAAACAGCCATAAATGATTGCCAAGCATTAGTAGTCTTGCTTACCTTAAATAGTGAATACTCACCTTATGTTCAACAAGAAATAGGTTTCGCTCAGGCTAAAGGTAAACCTATTATCCCACTTGTGCAACCTGGCGTGTCACCAAAATGCCTAGCTATGTTAGAAGGGGTGGAGTACATACCTTTTAATCCAGAGAATCCTGAATTAGCTTTGTCACATCTTCTTGATTACCTCGGAACACTTAAGGAGGCTAGAGAAACAGATCATGCTATATTGTTTGGATTAGGGACGTTGTTTCTTCTAGCTTTGCTTAAGAAAAAAGACCAAGGGCAAAGGTTCCTATGATTGTAGAAGGAGAATAATCTCTATTAAGCACAATACACAACAGGAAGCAATCAAGTTAGGCCGTTCCGTTATGTGTAGGAACTCTTTTTGTGGACTCTAGAAACTCACTATTTACTGGACACCTTTTTTGAGGGAAAGCCATTTATAAATTGTAATTGACATTGGTACTTCCTAGCGATACTATTTACCATAATAGTATATGAACCACTGCATTTGGGGGTTCTTGTGAACCAAATTACCTGTCCCGTATGCCAAAAACACTTCAGGACGAATAATGGGCTTGAGTGGCATCTGAGCCATGTTCATTCTGGTTATTCGAGCGAAAAACAGGAGCGCGGACAGAACAATTCTGTCAATGAAAGGGAAATAGGTTCTGGGGATCATCCGCAGTGTCCTGAATGCGGAGGCGATATGGTTTTAAGGACAGCCCGCAGGGGCTCCAATGCTGGAAAACAGTTTTGGGGGTGTTCGAATTATCCTCAATGCAGGACAACTGTCGATATTAGCGGGGCCGATGAATTATCGGCTATATCAGGAGCTTCATCGGGAGTTTCGCTAAATATATCTCACTCCCTTCGTAGCATACCGCGAGCAGTTAGTCTTGCACCACGAACGGAAGGGTTGCAGACAAAAATCTATCAGAGCGGTGCTCTTCCAGCGGTTGCGGTAGATACGATTTACATCGACGGTGTGCCTCGTACAACTGTTAGGGAGGCTATGCAGTGGCGCCTAGATTTCCCCCTACCTAAGTCACTATTAAAAGATGGCGGAATGAAAGCGATTCTGTCAATAGCGGAATCGCTTCTAACCCGAGGGACAACACCCTACTGCCTGCCTTCCATGGAACCGCTGCTGTCAGAACACTTCAAGAATATTGACAGCGGGCTTCTTGAATCAGGATTACATTTCCTTGCTTCAGTTCCTTTGTCCCCTTTTTCAGCTATTGATTTTGATAGTGCCGAAGAAGAGCAGTTATATCGTCTAGTAGCTGGCTGGAATAACAATTACGACAGCAAATGGCACATAATTCCTCAGGTTCACCTGTCATCACTTGCTCCAAATGTGATGGCAAATCAAGAGGAAAGAGTAGATTTCTTACTGACACGGCCAAATGAATCCAGTCTGGTCATCGAAGTTGACGGGGAAAACCATAAAACCCGACAGGAGCAAGATAGTCGCCGAGATACTATCTTGGCAAATATCGGCATTAAGGTTTTTCGCATCCCCGCGTCTGAAGTACGCAGAGAATCAGGAACAAACTTGGATATGCTCAAGCAATATCTATCCGCTCCGCCGGATTCTGTGGAGAAAAGCCGTGGGATTAGCGATGTGTCTGATGCGGTAGTGGGTCTCAGGCTATGCAAGTTGGTGCACGAAATCCAATTGACGATTATTGAAGTCATCCGCGGTGGCTGGCTGGAAGACAGCGACAATAATATTTCTATCATGGTGCCTGAGCAGCTAAAGCACATTCCGGAAGTAGAAGAGGTATTGAATTCTACGGGAGAAAGCCTCTCTGAACTGATCCAGCATCTGTGCGATCTGTACAATGTTCCTGATTCTATCGGAAAGCTAAATGTCAGTTCCTCCGAAATAACTATAGGGGCACCTAGCATTCTTATTGCTTCAGCTTCAGAAGACACTGTATTCCCTAAGGATTGTTCAGATATTCCCCACTTTCTGATATCTGATATGCTTCTTCCCTGTGAAGTGGCCGTGCCGGCGTTTGCGGCTCTTCCTTTCTTTATTGAGCAACCAAACAAGGAACAAGTACGATGGTTCTTAAAATATATTTTCCATAAAGAAGAATTCTGGGAAGGGCAATGGGAAGCAATAGAACGTACTCTTCAAGGTAAAGATTCTGTGGTATTATTACCGACTGGCGGCGGTAAAACTATTGCTTTTCAGCTGGCCGCACTTCTTCTTCCCGGCCGATGTATTGTTGTCGACCCGATTATTTCACTGATTGATGATCAAATCGATAATCTTCGGCGTATCGGAATCGACCGGTGTGTGGGGATTACCAGTCAGATTCAGTCGCAGCAAGCGAGGGACTTAATATTAGGTACGTTTTCTTCGGGGCATTATCTTTTTACATACATCGCTCCAGAACGCTTTCAGACAGCTCCTTTCAGGGAACAACTTCGTGCATTAACAGTCGTAGTTCCAGTTTCAGTAATCGTGGTGGATGAGGCCCATTGTGTATCTGAGTGGGGCCATGATTTTCGGACAGCATATTTAAATTTAGGCAGGATTTCGAGACAGTTCTGCTCGTTCGTAGGCATTACTCCCCCACTCATAGCATTAACTGGTACGGCTAGTAAAATTGTACTTAAGGACGTCCAGAGAGAACTGGGTATAACTGCCTTTGATGCCATAATCACACCTAAAACTTTCGACCGGCAAGAGCTCCATTATTTAGTGGTGAACTGTCACTCTACGGAGAAGAACGGACGCTTATTAGGATTCCTTAATCGGCTACCTTCCGAGTTCGGAATTTCAAGAACAACATTTTTCCACTCTTCAAGCGAAAGGACAGCTTCTGGTCTCGTTTTTTGTCCGTTTATTGGTGCCGAATTAGGTGTTGTGGAACAGTCGCATCAGCTTACACAGGATTTAGGTGTGCAAGTTGCATATTATTCCGGAGGTGCACCTCACGGATTCGATGATGTTACATGGAACCAAATTAAGCAGGAGACAGCAAGGCGATTCAAGCGTAATGAAATTGCAATAATGACCTGTACTAAAGCCTATGGAATGGGTATTGATAAGCCAAATATCCGATATACAGCACATATCGGACTGCCGAATTCTATCGAATCATTTTACCAGGAGGCTGGCAGGGCAGGTCGTGATCGGCAGAAAGCGGAATGCGCCATAATCCTCTCTGATGATTTTCCCAAACGCACGGAACAGCTATTAAGCCCAGGAACTAGCCTTGAAGAGATTGTTCTACAACTTGATAGTATGGAAAGAGAAGAGGGTGATGACATCACTAGAGCTCTTTGGTTCCATACTAACTCTTTTCGTGGAGAGCAGGCTGAGGCATCAGATGTAACAGAGGTAATAACACGACTTGGCAAGCTTGATAAAAAAAGGACCGCTCATCTGAGTGCTGAAAAGGAGAATAGCCGTTCGTCTCACGGACTTTCCCGGGAGCGGATGGAGAAGGCGTTACATAGGCTAGTAGTGATAGGTGCCGTGGAGGACTATACGGTAAGATATCCTGTGGATTTTGATATTGTTGTTAGCGGAGCTGCGCGCGATGAAATAGCTAAAACTTATGGAACTTATGCGGGAGCATATTCGGGTAAACTCGGAGAAGAAGCTGAGAAAGAAGCTATCGGTATTAAAGCCGATTCAAACGAAAACTATATATTTGAAGTTGCAAAACTTCTTATTCATTTTGTTTATACACATATAGAAAGGGCACGCCGAAGCTCATTGAGGGAGATGCTCTTGGCAGCGCGCGTTGCTGTTGATGGTGAAGATCTGAGGTCTCGTATATTGGATTATCTTGAGCACTCAGACTTTGATCCGCGACTCGATGAAGTTATAGGTTCTTCACGGGGAGGTGTTGATGTTTTGACCCCCCTATTAGAAGACTTGGTATCACCAAACGATGCTGCCGAATTACGCGGTTCTGTCGCTAGGCTCCTAAGTTCATATCCAGATAATCCAGGGTTATTGATGTTGCGAGCGATAGCTGAGGCACTATCTAGAGATAGTGATCTGACAGTTGCCAGACAGGACTTCAGAGCCGCGATAGAGTTCGGCATTGGTGAGTACAACTTAGATAAATCTGAATTAGGGGAGGCATGTGGGAGGATTATCGAAAAAGCAGTGAGAAAAGAGGGAATAGCTGAAGTGTTACTGACCGAGGCTTCACAGGTAAAGGGAGCAGACCGAGTACTTATCAAAGAAATTATGGCTAATCTCTCAATTAGAGCAGCGTGGATGCCTGCTGCCTGGCTATTAACCAATATCATATCCCGCAGTTCAGAAATTAGAAACATGGGGAGGAATGTCGAATGACTTTAGAAGATCCCATAAGCAGATTCCTTGATTTGGAAAAGCAAACAACTTCAGTACTGGAAGAACTTGAAAAGCTTCAGCAAGAAACCCGTCATTATTCAGCGGCCGGGGAAAGACTGGATAACGCTATGGATCAGTTCACAGCCGTTTCAAAGAAATTAATCGATCTGACTCAAGGGCTTCATGAAATGATTGAAACACTTAAGAGTATCGGTACTCCGGAACTCCTAGCAAATTCCCAAAAAGTACAAGAAGAAGTAAAACATCTTACCTACGAAGTGCAGACATTGAGAGAAGAGACCGTAGCTCAGCTAATAAAGATTTCAGATTATGAGCGACGGGGTTTCTTTGCGAAACTGTTCGGATCTAGACCAGCTTTCGACAAATAAGAATGCATTACCAGAGGGTGGATAGCTGAAGTGCGAGACTGCCCGGAGTGTGGAAAAGTAATGGAGGTAAAAGGAAGTCCAAGAGGTATATTTTGGAGTAGCTCCGTATCTAAAGATGAAGAGGATCAGTGCAGATTTACATGTCCTCTTTAATATAATTATGGGGATCTTTAAATGGGTTGGGTCATATTTATAATTGTATGTGTCGTAGTATACTATCTTTTTATTTCAAATAGCTCCTCACGCAAATCCAAAACGGGACCCAAATCTTATTTGATGGCACCTACGGTTAAATCAACAACGCAACGTAAAACAACAGATTACACACAACCCCAGAAATCTATAAGAGAGCCACAAATTCGGCGATTACTCCAACAGGCATATGAGAGTCACCATCGTTTAACAATGAAATATGAGACAGGGAACCCTATACCAGGTGATCCTGCTATTAAGACCAGAGACGTTGATCTTTACGGAGTCGGAGATGACTATATTGACGCTTTTTGTTATTACCGTAATGAGCTACGAACATTTAAGATATCAAGAATAATATCTGTCCGTATATTAGAAGGCAAGTATGAAATACCACTCAGATATACTGAGAGTGGTTGGGTAACTGATGGCTGGGATGAAATTGATGGCGAATTGGGGGAAAATAACTAGATCTCTATCAGGAGTACTTCAAAGAGTAAAGAAATAGGGCAATCAGCATTTGACCTACCCCCTAAAAGAGCTCAGTAATAATGTTAGTTTTTATTATGGTTGAACATACATCCCGAAGACCGCTTATGGGCGCAGGTAGTTAATTAATGCTAGAGGTTATGTTGCTTGTAACTCTACTGTAAATGGAGTGAGATTATGGTTCGTAAACTTGAGACAAGGACAGACTGGCTTCATGTTAGTACGGAGAGGAAAATCAGAGAACTTAGAAACTACTTGAATACTTTGATTAAACAGCTCGATGATATGTCGGATGACTATCAAAAGAGGGTAGACGATGACGCTCAGAATATAGAAGATGAAGAGGAGAGGGATAGTTATTACGAATTGCGTCAAGAAGAATACTGGGATTACAAAGAGACATTCCCGCGTATACTCTTGAACTCGTTTCATGTTACCTCTGTTACGTTGCTGGAGTCTGAAGTAATTACAATAGCCAGTAGAATAGGCAAGAAACAAAGCCAGCTATTTGATGTGTCCGAAATAAAGGGTAATGACTACATACAGTCTGCCTGCTATTATATCAAGAAATTAACGCAGATAGATGCTAAGTCTTTTAAAGCTTGGAACAATATTATGGACGGTCGAAGGTTGCGTAACATAATAACACATTCAAATGGTAGATTGGAGAATGATAAAGACATAGAGCTGGCAAAGAGATGTAAAGTCTTTGATGATTCGATGCTTGAAATTCTATCTATAAGGCCTACCCAACAAATTTCTATAGCCCGCGAATACTCTAAGTCGTTTTTAACTACAATCATGGAGTTTTTTAATGAGTTATATAGCGGGATAAAAGCAGGCAATCATATTTAATAGTCTGATAGATACTACCATCAGGAGACATCTTCAATATCAAACGCAGGCGTAGATAGGAGGTGATAAAAGATGGGTAAAGCCGAGACTAGAGATAAGATATTAAAGTATTACGAGCAAGTCTTGAAGAAAAGGCAACAGAAATTCACGCACCTCGAGGAGGCTGATAACAGTAACAATAGACTTATGCGTAGCTGAAACGGCAACAGAACCGTTAGAATTGAACCGGCTATTCTACTGCTATACCGAATTCTCTAAGTTTCGCGGGTAATACATCGTCAATATTTGCTACGTCCTTATCTGAAAGTTGAATAAGGTTAAAATTATGTTTTCTGTATATTGAAAGCTTCTTTTCTTTTCTGGCAAGATAATTTTGGTCTTCGAGACCCCAGTATTCTATGTAGACCTTACCAGTAGGTATCCAGAAGTCACAATACACCACCTCTTCAATCGGAAGTTTTCTTTCATAAGCATGAACAATTTTTGCTTCATAAATCCAATTATCAATGATAGTCTCTGCTTTAGACCTCACTAAATGTCCGTCTTTAGTCCTGTTTTTGGCTGGAAACCTTTCTCTAAACTCTTGGGTATCTGATGAATCATCTTGGGGATGGTCTTGGATAGCAGATGAAATGTCGCCTTTGGATTCAAGTATACTGGTTGAGAGTATTTTATTATTTATTATGGTACTGGGCCAACGAACATATGGTACTCCAGTTTTATATTTGGATTGGATAGCTCCTAGTCTCTTGCCGAGTTCAGTTATTAGCCAGCCATTTACTGGGTCTTTCTTTATCCAGCCGAGTTCTGACAAAATCGAATTTACTCTGTTGGCGGGCAACTCAAAACTTTTTCCAATGGTAGTAGCAGTAAGAGGGTGTCCTGAAGGTTCGTTACCGTCATCTAGTTCTGCTATGATAGATTTCGGCCAAACTATATATCTTCCAGTTTTAACGCTATCTCTGTAGCTACCGCCTCTTGAAAAGCCCATGGGTGTCAAGTCCCAAACGTTTCCGTTTCTTGCTATAAGTCCCATATCAAGCAACATTTGAAAAACGGATTGGGTAGTCATATTGAGTTCTTTTGCTAAGCTAGTAGCGGATAGTTCTCTATTAACAGCACTCTTATCATTCATCGGCTTCATCTCCTTTGTGAGGCATAAAACATCTAAAAACTAACATAACAATGCTGCATTAAGCAAGTATTCTATCCGGTAAGATGGTAACAGACTCTTTTCCAGAGGTGTGGTCATAGTACAAGCAAATCAGACATCCCGATGTTTGTCCATTGAGGAGTACGCACGAATCACCACTGATTACGCTTGAATCAAGGTAACCTTTGATGTCCGCACATCCGGGAGTGGCCTTAATTTTCAAGTCCAGATAGGTGTAGGCATCCTTTTTATCCTGATTGGTGCAGTTATCCAGGTCGGGTACAATCCGAGCGCATAGCTCTTTCAGATTGGCTTCCATATTAATCATCTTGTCAACATTCTCTTTAGTTTGAACAAGGCTATCGAGTCTATTCTGGTCAGCCTCACGTTCTTTTTTCATCTGGTTCAATTCGTCAAGAACAATATCTGGTGTAGCCACTTCCAGCCTTAGCACATTCATTAATCTTCGCTCTTGTCCTGCATATCCTTTCATTTGACGAGTTAATGCCCTAATTTCTCGTTCAAGCGTTCCATCTGACAACTGGACTTGTTCTGTCTCGGTATTTTTCCTTACTTCTGCCAGTAGAACTTCTGGATTACTTAGGACGCCCTTTACTTTTTCCCATACCGCATTTTCAAGCCAATCAGCTTTGATATATTTGGCATCACATATCTTATTTCTTGTAGCTGTCTGGTAAGTACCACTGCATTTATAATACCGATATCGTTTCCTCAGACATGCACCCACAAGAGGTCTTCCACAATGCCCACAAACCACAAAGCCTGTCAAAGGATACTCATTCTGTGCTTTACCAGGGCGTAACGCTTTTCTCTTGTCTAGAATATCCTGCGCCTTTTCAAATAGTTCTTTGCTGAGAATAGCTGGCGTAACATTGGGAAGTACGTGCCATGATTCTTTAGGTGTCGCCTTATGTTCCTTGCCAGAGGTCACGCCAAAATACGTTACCCCTGTATATGCCGGATTACGGACAATTCTAGATACCGTCATGGTTTCCCACTTCTTACCGGATTTTGTGGGTATGCTTTCCTCATTCAGAGTCCGGGCAATCTTGAAACAGCCAACACCGTTAGCCACCATTTCAAACATACGCTGAACTACCCTGGCCTCATGCTCTATAGGTATCCGTTTATTATCGTCTTTAAGCCACTTGTAACCATATACACCAATACCAGTGCCTTGCGGAAGTCTACCGCTATTCAGCATAGCCCTTTTGCCGCGTCCTGTGGCATCCCTACGCCTTTCCGCGTCCAGTTTGGCAGCATAACCCTTGATATAGAAAACCAGCTTGCCTACTTCCGAGTTATCTACCGTTTCAGTGGCCGCCTCAAGTGATACTTCATGCTTCTCAAGTTCCTGCATCAGAATAACACCATGCACGGGGTCACGTGAGAAACGGTCAAGACTATATACCACCACACTATCAATGCTTTCTGAGCGCACCACTTCTCTTAACTCTGCTAGTCTTGGTCTTTCAAGAGATAACCCTGACCACGCCTCACTAAATTGGTAAGCCACTTCGTAACCTTTCAATTGGCAATGCTGCTGACATGCCTCAAGCTGAGTTTGTAAGCTTGTTCCGTCTTGTTCCTGACCCTCAGTGCTTACTCTGCAATAAATAGCTGCTTTCATATCATCCTCTTACGCCTTATCAGGCGTTCCCAGTTCGCTTTGTTAGACTAGTAGGTAATAGGACAGCCTAACTCCGCTCTCTGGTCTTAAAACAAAATTATTTTTTGGCTTCTTAAGAGTCACACACCGAATGTTCTTAATCGTGATGCACTGTAGTACCATTTGCTACCCAGTTGATAGTTTAGATACAACATGTCCTTTCTATTCATTATTGCTATGGCTGGGAATATAAACATCATTTAATCTCAGATATCCTTCGATTATATCTACTTCCACCGTTGACAGATTCAATAATTCATAAATCAGCAAGTCTATTTCATAGGCTATTTTATCAACTTCTAAATTGTGATTCGTTACTTCTCCTATCCATTGCTCTGTATTTAGACTATGCGTCTTTCTCAGACAATTTTTTTCTAATTCAATTATTACATTGAATTTCCTTTCAATATTCAAGACATTTTCTCTTACTTTAGGTATTTTTTGATTAATAATGGGTAGCCTAATTTCTTTAAACACATCACTAGCAAATATATCTTCATTATCAAATTTATTCTTGCAATACAGCATTTGGAAAGAAGATTTCAGGAAACATGTGACAAATATCCGACTAAGTGGTTTAAATTCACCTTTTAATTTAATTACAGGAAATTCCTTATCACTAAAAAAAGGATAGTCCCTATTTGAGTAAAAAACACCCCCACCAGGTACCACATAAATTACTGGTTCTTTTCTCGAAGGGATGCCAAGGTTTTGTATTGTAAACATTGGCAAACTGTACCTAAGATATGTATTATCTAAACGTGGCTCTATGATATCTTGAAGGAAGAATATATTACCTTTGCTGAAACCGTTGCTAGGAGATCTCTTCAACTTACCGATTCCATCTTCTGCTAATTCAACACTATAATCATAATCCGGAATGAAATTGGCTGGATAACTCTGACTTTCGAATTTATTTATTATAGGATAAACGGCAAAGTATGCCTTTATAAGACTGCAATCCTTCTCTACTTCTTGTATGCGTTTGCCAATTTTTGTTTCTATTGTGTTAAGAAATTTTGTTTCCACCAAATTCTGAGCTTCTTTTGTTGATAAATGTTCAAGCTTATTATCTCGAATTGAGTATATATTCCCATCACCTTTTATTCCGATTATATCTTTACTCGGCGAAACTTTTACTGAGAATATCGCTTTATCAGCTATAAAGGGATAAATAGTCTTTTTCAAAATTGGCAGTCTCTCTAAACATTCAATACATTTATCTATTTCAGTTGTAACATTTTCTTTTCCCTTAGCACCTCCATCTATTCCCCGTTTTTTCTTTTCGCTCGAAAGACCAAATAATATGTAACCCCCTTCGGAATTACTTAACCCACATATCAACTTTTTAAAATATTCCTTAGTATCGTCTTGAATATCAGGTATTCCGAAAGTGTTGGGCAATCTTATTATATTATCCAATATTTTTGCTAATGACGGTTCTTCCACTGACAAGTATTCAGAGGGATTTCTAAACGCACTTTTTAAATACGATAAGTCATAGATGTCATTTCTCCTTAACCAAGTGAATTTAGAACCTACTTCAACAAGAGAATGGGCATCTGAAAATTTCACAAAACTTAACGAAGTATCTCTTTTATATTCTTTCGCTGTATTTACTATTTTCTCAATATTATCTCTCTGCGATTCGCTATTATAGCCTACACCATATAGTTGTGGATGCCTAAAGCACTGTGCTCGATAACTGCCAGGTTTGGTATTCGTCCAAATTCCTTTATTAGAATCTGTATGCGCGTCTAATACAATACAATCGTAGTTCTTAGAATTTTCGTATAGGTCTAAAACATCCCACTTAGATATGTCCACGGGATTTTCTTCACCAAATTCGTGATAACCCCCATCGAATAATAACCGTTCCATTCGCTCTACCTGAGTAGTTTCATCAAATATTAATAGCATATGGATATTATTCTTGACTTCAAATTCTATGCCTGGTAATACAACAATTTCTTCAAAGAGTAAAAGGTCTTTTTCTACTTTTTTTAAGTCCCTTTCTCTGGTAGTTAAATCAGAAGATTTCAATTCATGTACCCTTGAAATTAACCTCTCTTTTATCAATATATACTCTTTGTAACCTTCTATTGAGTTATGGTCAGTTATGGCTATTATCTTTATTCCCTTTTCTTTTGCTTGCCTTAATATCTTCAGATATTCATCTTCTGCATCCTTTTTATATTTATGACAGTCAGACTTAGGAGTATGTATATGCAAATCTATTTTTACGAATTCTCTTGTCATATGACTCACCTCAATTCACATAATCCAAGCATTATGTTCGCATATTACATCACAAACTTTTACTTGTCTAGTTGATATATTTGGCTTTTCCGACGTCCTGTTAGTAAGGTAGGACGCTTAATACTAAATGAAATCCACCGAAACAATTTGACCACCCATCTCGATAGCCGCATCGACCAGGTGAGTATCCGGCTTTTGCATGTTGGAAACTCCAGCAATCTTAGAAACAGCTACATCACGTAAATCATCTCTAAGCCAGGTATCTATATCTTTATGGAAAGAATATAACGCCTCAGATATACCTACCGCAGACGCCCTAAGAGCCAGGGCAGACGATAGTACACCCTTACCTTGAGCCATAAGAGCATCATAGCGCGGTTTTTTCAATTGAAACCTAGTCAGACCCACGTCTTCACCAAAAAGGCACTTGGATTGTTGAACAAACGCCCACCACTCTTGTGCAGGTAATAAATGCTGATGGTTGTTTTTCTTGCCTTTTGATGGCTCACAGACCCTTAACCAGTCACCAGTACAATATCGCCATGTAGAAGCTACCACTGGTTCCAAATCATCGTAAACGTTAACCTGAAATAATTTTATAAAATTACGCCGCATCTGAAATTCCACCCTGGTCACAGGAGTTACACCATCCCAATCATTAGCAGTCCATATATCACGAAACCAATCCTTTTTACTAGACATTATCTCTAGTGTTTTATCGTAGAAGCGCCCGACCAAATTACCCTTACCAAATTCATAGCCACTGTCATGTAAGCCACGCATATAACCGCTAAGGTCTTTAAGATAGTATCCCTTGTGTTTTGCCAGTGTTACTATTTCTTTGTGTAAGTCTATCATCGGAGTCGCCATTTCAATATCCAGGCACAGGTCACAACGGGAAACCTTATCTTCTGTAAATAACGCCCACTTGCCAAGCCAGCGTTTAAACAAGTTCACCGCGGCAGTGCTACCATGCGACCAGAGGTAAGGAGCGGAGAAGGTTACATAGACTTCCGGTAGTACAGAACCCCCTTTAGCTTCCCTTGCGATACAAACGATAACATCATCATTGCGTAGTATCCATTCATAACCTCTTGCCCCCCTGGGTTGTACGATGAAATCCACACCATACCAGGACACCGGACAGCCTTTGCTATTAAACATCTTATCTCCGGCCAGCAACTTACTATCTTCAAGGTCTGTAAAACTATCTGATTCTAGGTATTTTTCTATACTAAAACCCAGCACCAGACTATCTATTCCAGAATTAACTACTTTGTACATATTTAGCCTCCATTTTGCGATTCTGAACCCCCCTGATAGATAGTGAGGGGGGTTAAACGGGCGGCGGCTTCCGCCGTCCGCCCACGCCGACCATGCCCGTTTATGTTTTCGTGTTAACGTTCTTTTGTTTTATAGCTTGCTTCAATTGATGATTGCGACTTTTCTATTAGCCTGGAAAAGAGCCGTTTGCCAGCTTCTAGCTGTTCAGAAGTTGCCGGACGCAGTTCTATACTGAAAGTGACTTCAGGAGCTTTTTGAACCGCCCTGCTATTTACAGACCTTGCCATGCTTTAATGATTACACGGAATTTACGGCAGTGGACTGTGAATAATTTGTATATGCTATGCGTGGCACACTGTAGAATTCATGTACAAAACAAAAAACCACCCATTACTGAGTGGTTTTTTTACTCTCGCCTATTTGACGAATCGATTAAGTCTTACGTTTTCCTGTCTTTTCCCTGGTATAGCCAAGAGCTTCATCAAGTGCTTTCATCTCGTGGAGCAGGTTCTCAGGTTCTACTACAACCATGTCTTCTTGTGTAGTCTGCTTTAATTGTTTATGGTAGTACCCTGTAGGTCCATCATGGACAACCCTGCATTGATACCAACGCCATGCTGTAGTCTCTATAATTTTACCGTGCTTTAGTTTAAAACCAGCTTCCATATACTGTTTGATTAACGACCGCTGAGCAAGTGCAGGCATTTCCCCATCCAATACTGTGTCCACTGCGAATAGTTTCTTACCGTGTTTGAACATGGGTATTCGCCCCATCTTTTTAAACATGCGATAGTACTTTTCATTTGACTCGAGCAGAGCGCGAACAAATACCAACATTGCCAACGTATTTGAAGTATTTCCCGTTATGCGGTAATCCCCTTTGGCGCGAGCAGATTCCGAATTAAAACAAACTCTAATAAAGTTATCCACGCTTCTAGCTAATACTTTAAGGTCATGCCTTCGTTTACTGCTAATCAATATCGGTAACATGAGCCTGTTTTTTATACTAGTAATCAGACCTATTGCGCCGATTATTAATCGTCTTGCAGACTTCGCCGAATTAGCTTCAGGCTTTGAATTCTTTTTATAACCTGCTTTTGTCACCATGCCTTTAATTAATTTATCGCTTTCAGGCATTCTATGCTCGACCGTAGAGAATGTTTCCTGTACACCAGGCAATAACATGCAATCCTTAATGTTCTCATATAATTCTTTAGCTTCAGGGTGATGTTTCAACACTACAGCTAATACGGCAGCACAGTAATCTAGCCTTATTGTCTCTGGCGGATGATAAGATTTGTCGTATTCATTAACGTTTTGCTTTTCCATGTTTAGCTATTCTAGCATTTGAGACAGGTAGTTGTCCTTATGTTATGTTACAATAGCAGTATTAGTGTACTATCGTGAGTAATACGCATGAAAAGGTAAACACCCCGATTTCCTAAAGCTTTAAAAAGTTTAGAGAGTAATAATAAATAAGGAATATTAATCATTGTCAACATTCAAACAGAAAATTACTCAGACAATCATCAATGTCGCCACAAATGAGCCGGGCGAGATACACTTTTTCGCTCCATTATTGAATTTCAATTCTGACCTTCCTGAAATTAGGCTTGCTGATAATGTTGTTATATGCAAGCCTAATATCGATGAGACTAAAGTTATTGAGCGAGATACGTCTTTGAGTGAACTAAGACACAATTGGAGTTTTATCGTTCGTTCCGTTCTTCCCTTCTCAGAAAATGACCCTCTAGGTAGTGACAAAGATGTTCAATCTGAGCCGAACATGTGCTGCAGAGCACTTAGACTTCTCAAGCCAGGTACTATCGGTCTAGGTTCGCAATATATGTCCTATTTTCCTCCATTTACATTCCTATCAACAGGTGGCCGAAGTCGAAATCCGATGTATTTAGATACATTAGGGGAATACTCACTGAAAGCACATGAACTAGAAAGGCTATTAAAGATTTATAACGAAATCAATGCGTTGGACATTCGAAATCTACGCTGGCTTCATCTAGCGATTATTCGTTTTGATTTTTCATATGAACTCGCGTTTTTATATTCACCAATAGACTTAATGATAGGACTTGAGTCACTCTATATTGCCGATGATAAAGAACTTAGTTATAAACTCGCAATACGAGCCGCTTACCTTCTTGGTGAAACACCAGAGCGAAGAAATGAAATTTTCTCAACAATAAAAGCCGCATATGGAGTGCGCAGTAAGCTTGTTCATGGCAATGAAATAAAGGACAAAATCAAAATTAGGCCAGGTATGTTCGTCTCAATGCTTGAACTGACATATCAGGTAAGGCAAATTTTACGAGAATCTATCTTAGTATTTCTCAATTTGTCTAAATCAGCTTCGCATAAGAATCTGACTGGTTCATTATTAGACGAGAACATTTTGACCCAGGGTGCGTTATTAAACTTTTCAAAACCGTAGACAAAATATGCATGATATACAACAAATCACATGTTCCGATTCCATAGGTAAACATGCACATGGAAGGGCAAACATCCCTGCAGTTGTGAATTTCACTTTATAGAAAAGGCAAACGGTATCAAATATTTGTACGCATCAGTTGTCAAACATCCCGATGTTTATCCAGTGGTAACCTTTTAGTAAGATTAAGAAAGGGGGAAGCTTTAGCGCTCCCCCCTCGTCGTCTTTGACGTTCATTTTGACGTTGACGTCCCACCACAGCGGGTTACAACCAACCACATCGATCGTGGTTTCGGAGGTCAGGGGACTGTACCAAACGATATGGGACACGATGGAACGGTACTTTAGGCTCGAGATTTTAAGTCCGCTGCTCCACTCATACCATCGTGAACCTCTCCGTGCCGCTCGCCGTGACGCTGTTAGTAGTTGTGGTTAGCTGTGTCCCATCGTAGTTTGGGAGGGAAAAAGCGTCCAGCTAATCATCTCAGGCCACACGCAGTAACATGTCAACTCATCATCCGAAGACCGATGCTCTTTAAGTTAAACAATTGTGACAACCGGTGGGTAACATTCGCTTATTTAGTGTGATGAACTAAAAAGGGCTGAATATTATGTACAGATACCCAGCCCCTTCAATAATCAAGACTCCCAGAATAGCAGTTTCAACTCTTTCCTATTCTGAACATCTTCGTGCCACATACGGGACACACGCCTTGAGTTGCCGGCTTCCCATTCTTCATGGTGATGCTTCTGGCGTCTTTCATTTCCCTCTTGGCACGGCATTTCATACAGTATGCTTGCATTTGGTTACCTCCCTTTTTGTGTGGAGAATAGACTATTACCCACTCAAATGTCAATAGCCTTACAGAATCACATTCAGATGGAATGTTTGACAAACCCCGTGTGAACTAACTAAGCTTGATAGTGGTTGGGTGCTGCCTTTATCGAAGTGGCTCTCA
>Ga0307380_10002117_pt1 | contig 28445 bp, 29 predicted proteins | sample UN3MG_FD_202239 | JGI IMG/M metagenome (GOLD analysis project Ga0307380, IMG submission 202239) | Soil microbial communities from Risofladan, Vaasa, Finland - UN-3 | ecosystem: Environmental > Terrestrial > Soil > Coastal area > Acid sulfate soil | place: Finland: Risofladan, Vaasa | collected... | reverse complement strand
CCCTACTTTAATTAAAAAATGCATATTAAGTATCAATATCTAGATATTTTTGTTACTTTAAGTATAAAATACTTGAAATTGAGGTAAAAATGTCGTATTATAGATATACGGATTTTAAAAAGGCATGTGAAAATGATAGAGATAATGTTATTCCAATAAATAATGTTCTTGAAAATGCAAGAAATGACTTTAACTTAAACACTAAGTCACAGCTCTTAGATTTCATTCAGAATGATGGGTTGGAGAACTTAACTTTTATTAATACTAAAGATTGGGAGAATAATCCAAATAAAGACAAACCAATCAAGGTTGATGCTTATGAATTTACATCTATGTATAAATTGGGGTATATAGCATTTATGCATAACGATGAAACCAATAAATGGCTTATTAAATCTTTTCATTTATCTAGCAATAGAAATATAGCAATATATTTTGCCATGGAGAAAGCAGGTCTAATTAATAAGTTGGAGGAAGAACATGAATAAACAGAGATGTCCAGCATGCGGCTCTATAGATATTATAGACGAGAAAAAAAGTATTTTAATAAAGGAACCTTTTGGAGGTCAAGATAATATTGAAATACACGAAAATATATGTTCTATATGTGGATCTCGAGGTGATTTTTTTAATCAGAATGAAACTTTAATAGATGAAACGATTAAAAAATTAAAACAAAAAAGTATTGAGAATATTCTAAATTATTTTATTGATAGTAAAATGAGTATGTCGTCAATTGAACGAGCATTAGAAATACCTCAACGCACACTTACTAAGTGGAAAAATAGAACTAATGCCCCTTCTTCTGCAGGCATTGCTTTGATGCGATTTATCAAACTGTTCCCATGGTTGCTAGAGGTATCAGAAAATAAATATGATTACAGTGAAGCTCAGAAAATACATATAAATGCGGCAATACAAAAATTGCTGCCAGAAATAGATTTTTGCAAGGAAATTTTTGTTGAGGCTGGTGGTATGGTAGCAACATCCGGATCTGCACTTCTCTATAAGCATTATGAGAAAAGGAATATCAATAACCAAGAAAAAGTATTTAACGTAGTTACACTTGTAACAAGCACAGAATAGAGGAGATTAGAAATGAAATTATTGAATTTTATTATTTGTGATGATATTAGAAAAGAATTAGGGAACAAACACTCTCTTATGGGTATTTATGATGATTCTATTGAGTTCCAAGTAACTCCTGATAATCAAAATACGTGGCCAAAATTATTAAGGGTTGGGATATATGCAAAAGTAAAAACTGAAGACAATGAGGAAGTATTTAAATTTAAAATACGGATGAAATACAATGAAAAAGAAACAGTATTAGTTGATAGTGTTTTACCCCAACCGAGAATTAAACCTTTTAACAAAATAGTTATTTCATTGGTCAATAGTGATTTCAAATTTGAAAACCCAGGAAATATTATATTTTTCTTAGATTTTTATAATCAAAAAAAAGAACTTATGGCTACACTTTCTCCAGAATTTGTGATTAGTGTTAAGGAAAAAGTAATTCAATGAGCAGTCTAATATCTCGTAGGAATAGTTTGCGTGTTTAAGATATAGAGCTGCCTCAATGGTTTGTCAAGGGGATAGATGTCCTAGCTCAATAATTCGGTAACTTTTTCTAAATTTTCGTAAGGGGCATGATAAACCCAGGCTTCCAATATCTTCTCAAATGATTAGGATATTACAGGGGACAATCCTTTATTACACTTTAAATGGTAAATGTAGCTTCACAACTTCACAAAATAATCAAAATGATAGATGACCCTTTATTTGCAGGGGTTTCAGACCCCCTTCAGGAATGCCCCAAAAACGCACGGAGAGTGCCTTTCTTGGGAGTTACTAAGCAGATGATTGTAAATTTTTTCCAGAGAGGGGGAAAAGTTGAGATTTTATTATTAAAAATGACTTTTTTCGAGTCTTATCTAAAATAGTCTTGACTTTTTTCGAATTAATTAGTATTATAGTTGTTATGAAAGAGAGAATCCTTTATCAGAAAATATGGCAGAAGCTATCATCTTATAAAAATATGGTATTTTTGTCCGGTCCCAGGCAAAGCGGAAAAACGACCCTGGCAAAGATAATTGCCCGGGATTTTAGCAGTCAAGTTTACTTTAATTGGGATGATATTCCCAGCAAGAGAATATTGATCCGGGATCCTTACTTCTTTGAGAAAGTCGACCGGATGGATGAATCGATTCCGTTGGTTATTTTTGATGAAATTCATAAATACAGCAATTGGAAGAACTATCTCAAAGGAGTTTATGACAGATTTGCTGAAGAATACAAGATTCTTGTTACCGGCAGCGGTAGATTAGATTTGTATCAAAAAGGGGGAGATTCCCTGGCCGGCAGATATGTGAAATTCCACCTGCTGCCTTTTACCTATTCAGAATTGACGAACCACCAAAACTCGGTACCTTATTTCATTAATCATCCTTTTCGTTTCCAGGAGGATAATCAAACGGATTATGGTTTATGGGATGATCTTTTTGAGCTTAGTGGATTTCCTGAACCCTTTTTGAAAGGGAAAAAGGATTTTTACCGGTTGTGGTCAAATAATTATCAGCACCAGTTAATCCGGGAGGATATTCGAGATTTAACCCAAATCAAGAAATTTGATTCCCTGGAAATTTTGTATTCTCTCTTACCGCTAAAAGTAGGTAATCCTCTTTCTTTAAGTTCGTTAAACACGGATGTCCAGGTATCCGTGGACAGTGTCAAAACCTGGCTTGAAGTATTTGAAATCCATTATTTGATTTTTCGAATATCACCATGGACACATAAAATTCCCCGGGCAATTAAAAAGGAAAAGAAGGTTTATCTTTTTGACTATGCACAAATAAATGATAGAGCTATCCGTTTTGAGAATATGATTGGCTTAGAGCTATACCGGGCAATTTTGAATTGGAACGATTTGGGATTGGGAGATTTTTCCCTGCATTATATTCGCAATAAAGAAAAAGAAGAAATTGATTTTCTTATTTGTAAAGATCATCATCCTACACTACTGATTGAATGTAAGCTATCAGATGAAAATGTTTCGAGCAGCTTGATTAAATTTCAGAATAAACTCGATGTACCTGCCATTCAGTTGGTAAATAAACAACATGTCGGAAGGATAGTTACCAATCAAAAAAATAAGATTTTAGTGATATCTGCTCCCAGGTGGTTATCCTTTTTACCGTAATGTTATGGAATGATTCTTCATTAATCAATAGATTAAATTAAATCAAGCTAATATTTATTAAAAAATGTGTATGATGCTTTCTATGTGATACCCTAAATTCGGTAATTTTTAGCGGAAAGCTTATAGGATCTGAGGAGCTCCTAACCGGATGTTTGAAATTTTAGGTATTACTATAATAGAGAGATGTTCTAAAGGAAGGACTTGTAAAATGAAAAATAAAACCATAGAAAAATAAGATACTAAATCTTATTGCCATCACCATATTTAGTGTATTATTATAAATAAAGAGAGCGCTTTCTTATCAGGTAAACGCTCTCTTTTAATATGTTTATACCGAAAAATTTTATATACGTTTTCCTTTCGGTTTTTTTATTTTATTAGTCTTAAATATATTTTCCAGAAGTTATAAAAATACTACAGAAGATCAATAAATTAAAAGCAGTTGAAAAACTACGCAAGCCTGGAGGCGATTTACAGGTTAAGCCCTTAATTCATACCATGTAAATTTACAGGGGTAAATTCTTTATTTTACAAGGGTTACAGAAGGAAAAAGGGGACTACTATATAGTCCTTTCTTCTCTACTTCTCTACCTCTCTCTACTCTTAAAGTCTTAAAGGAGTATTTAAAAGAGAGTTTTTGCCAAAAATAGCTTTGTATAAATTTTTGGATTCGCTTTCTTCATCTCTCATTGGCCATTGAAAGAACAGGACAATGTTCTCAAATATTTCACATCTAACTTAGATCTCATTTTATCCACCCGATTTAATCAACCCTGGCCACTCTGGCTAACTTAATTCACCTGGTTAATGTAATCTACTCCAGCTATTCTAATTTTACAGCTTAACCACATACCACGTGCGGGGCGGGTAATTTTCCTTCCCCCTTAAATCCCCCCTAAAACCCCTCTCTTAACCCCCTTCTTTTTATATTTTGCTCCTTGCTTCAGTCCCTTGCCTCGTTTTTGTGACCAAAAACTGTTGGCTCGGGACATTCAGCACCGCAAAAAATTTTAAGGTTAGGTTATCTATAATAGGGGGGAAGCATTAAGGGGGAAGGAAAAACTGCGGTCGATTCACCTTCACTCTACCAGCATAATTGTAAGCATATCGCTCTTTCCTCTCTCCCTTGCCCCGCCCCTGTTTGCGAACCTTTTCGTGATTTTGTTATTGTTTGTGATTTAGTCTTCTCCCCGTAAAAGAGAGATAAAAAATAAGTGAGAGAAAAAGAGCGGGAATTTTTTAATCTCCCTTTTCGGTGACTATATTTTTCGGATTCTTTACGGTTAAGCGATAAGAAAAAACATACAACTAATAAAAAGTTAAAAGAATTGCCTTTTATATACAAACTTTTTATTGTTGTAGTTTTTACCTATCGCAGGGAGAAGAGGGGGAGAAACCAAGAGAGGAAAAACAAAGAAAGAGCAATACACTCAACCGGATAAATAGTAATTTACCTGGTGAGAGTATTGCCGGGGAGAGAGAAAGAGTATAGTTTTTGTAAACAGGGGAAAATCACCCCTCTTTTACAAAAAGCAATACCAGGAATAGAAAAGCGAAAAGAGAAGCATAACACTCAAAAAATAATTAAAATTTAGGAAAAAGAAAATTTGACTTTATTTTTATCGTGTAATGCAGAGAGAAGACGAACGCTTAAAAGATATATAAGAAGGGAAAATCACCCCCTCTTATATATCTTTATTCTGATATAAGATGTGCAGCGGTTAGCGACCGGTGGATTAGTCTTATCCCCGTAAAAACAGGATAAAAAGTAAATGAGGGAATAATTGCGGGAGCTTTTTACCTTCTTTTTCGGTGGCTAATATTTTCGGATTCTTAACAGTTAAGCGATAAGTAAAAACATCCATAAATAAAAAGTTAAAAGAAAAAGAAGATTTTTATTTATATATTTTTTGCCTATCGCAAGGAGACGCTTCATGGTATCTCGGACCATTGGTTAGAATAATATTTGAGATCTTAAAACAAGCCTTTTAAAGCTGTTTAATTCAAATAATGATAAAGAGGCCTTTATTGAATTACAACTGATAATTGCCAGTAGCCTCCGGTTGATATAAAATTTCTTCGACCTTCAATTTCGTTACTCCTACCGGTACTTTCCATTCAATGATATCTCCAACTTTATAACCAAGCAATGCGGTGCCAATTGGTGCTAAAATAGAGATTTTGCCCTGGTCAGCGTTAGAGTCATCAGGAAAAACTAGCCAACAAATCATTTCTTTCTGCGCATTTATGTCCCTTAGGCGAACCTTAGAATTCATCGTAATAACATCATGGGGAACATCTCGAGAATTAACCACTTCTCCCTTATTTAATTCATCCTCTAATTCTCTTAAATACTTTTTGTCTTCATTATCGAACCCTCTCGCCACCTTTATCAATTCTCTTAACCTCTTCATATCATTATCGGTAATGTATATTTGTTTTTTTGACATTAGATTATTCTCCTTTTTATACCTTAAAACGGTTATACAAATTATATAAAAAACAATACAAAGGGCTATGATCATAAATTTATAACCGGATAGATCGGTTAAAAAAAGGGGGATGCGATAAAAGCAGTATTCCCCGAAAAGAGATAAAGAAAAGGAATGCACTACTAAACCTTTTCCCTGTATATCAAATATATCACGAGTGTAAGAAAATATCAAAGGGTGATTACAAACACGAATGGGCGAAAAAAGTAATAATAAAATGTATTATTCTTTTCCCACTTTTTAATAAGCCTTTTTAAGCTTTTTAATTTAAATTACATATAAAGGTAACAAAAATAAATTTTAGCCATAATTTCGGCATAAAAGATTGTTATATCCAGCATAGTTTATTAAATGTCGTCATTATAAATATAATTAATTCCCCTGGCAAAATTTAGGTGAGAATTATATTTGCTCTCTTTGATTTTTATTTCTCCTGGCGTTTGTAGAAGCCAGTGCCGCAAAAAATTCCCGTGCGTAATTGTTTGCTTGCATTTTTTGCGGTGCTGAGTCTTCTATAAACGCCCTCGTTGTCGCACGTATAAACTCTTAGGATAGTTTTAGTATTTTTTTATCGAAAAATTATAAGACGCTGAGGCACCAGATAAAAAAATATTTAAACGTAAAAGTATAGTGGGCAGGAACAGGGAGGGGAGGCATTCGATTATTAGAAATAGAGATTTATCCCTACGATAAGAAGTATCTAATTTAGCCCGCCTTTATATTTTTAACCAGGCTAAAAAAGCTCTCGGCGGGCGGTCTCTTGATATGATTATTTACAGTAGCAGTTTCGGGGGAGATGGGAAGAGTAGCCTGAGATGGTCCAGGGTTAGTGTAACAGGTTAATAGAATAGGCTAAAAATCATTATTATATTCTAGGTGAGTGGATTATATCAAAATGGCGAAAACCTCTATTTCATATAACGTTTGCGTATAGCAGAAGTTTTTGCCCGTTTCCTTATTATATTTCATAGATAGAAAAGGGTAAAAATTTGGGTGAAGGAAATTGTGCAACCTTTGAAGGTTATTAACGCACAATTTTCTGAACCTGCTATACGCTGTTAGGCGATGTTCATTTTTGGCCTATGATTATCTAAAATTCGGTGTTTTAAAAATGATAAAGAAAATAATATAAGGATGGAAGTGCTACCCAATCAAGAAAAGTAGTAATGAAATATAAAGCGTTTTTAGGCATAGATCTTACTACACCAACAGTAGTTTTTTTTCCAGTTTTTATTTCCCATAGTAAATCTGGAAGTCTTCCTATCATCAGCACTATTGCAACCGCAGTAACTCCGATATTCCAAAAATGAAATGTTGCATAAAGATAGCCAACAATTAACAAAAAAGCGATGACATTAATCCATTTATCAGCACGCTGGGATTTTTCAATTTCCTGTTTAATAAATTCATGACCTTCCGATTTTAGTTTTTCAAGCTCTGGATTAGTGAAAAGACCTCTTACAAGTAAGCCTAACAGATTTATACTTAACAACATTAAAATGAAGTAGAACGCTATTGATATTATGATGTGAATGATAATCATATTATTAGGTTATTCATTATTAAGGCCAAAAACGAATATTGCCTCCTAACTTAAAATAATCGAATCACTTCGTTTATGCACGACTTTAAGTGAAGTCTCGAAAATTAATCACTAATTTTCCTTGCGTATATCTTTATAGGCTCTTACGCTTATTATAACTATTTTTATTAATTCTACAAATAATAATCTTATATAGATAGGTCCAGGGGTCCTTCTTGTATCGGGAAGGATCCCTTTTTATTTGTATGAAATAATGAGCAATTCAAAGGAGATCAAAGAAAAATACACCTTTATCTATGTAAATCAAAGAGGGCGCTTTAAACTTGACTAATTTACTCAAGTATGATAAAATATAGCATATACAGCTTAGTTTTACTTGATCCAAAGTCCATCAAAAAGGAGGTGAAAAATTAATGGCAACAGTGATAACTGTTCCCCGTGATTCAGCCTTACAATTCAGACTGGTAGTAGGCACCAATCCGCTAACCGGAGCACCTATCATCAACAGCAAGTCCTTTACTAAGATTAAATCTGCTGCTCTAGATCAGGATGTCTATGATACAGCTACCGCTTTAGTAGGCCTGCAGAAGTACACAGTAGATGAAATCAGACTCGGGCTAGAATCCCAGCTTACCGAATAGCAAATTAGTCGTTAGTAGGAGAGGAGGAATATGAAAAAAATTAACGGCTAAAAATTAAAAACCAATAACGGGTTTACCTTCCGGTAAATCCTTAAGAAGGAGGTGAAAAAATAAATGGCAACCGAATTAGGAGAAGTAACTAGTTATAAAAGACTCTATATGCAATTCAGGGATAGTGCTGCAAAAACTATCAACATCACTTTAGATAATCCTAAAAATTTAGATGATGGAGATTACCTTGATTTTGCGGCACAGGATGCAGCTATTGAAGGAGTTATGGATACTATCATCGCTAAGAACATCTTCCATAATAATGGTAATGACTTAGTGGCTAAAGTCAATGCTCGAATCCTTGATTATAAGTCTACTGATGTTATGGATGTGTAATATAAATAAATTAATATAAAATCTTCCTTGGAAGGCTCCGCGGACCTTCCCGGGGAGAGAGACCTGTCTGCGTGCGAACACGCACAGGTAGAAAGGAGTAATAAATGTTAGAAGTATTTATCACTAAATATCTATTAGATTTCGCTCTGGTTTTTCTGGTTGGTCTGGCCTCTAAATTTATGGTCAATAAGTTTGGCCAGGGCAGGGCAGGTAAAATAAAAGAGGCTATTCTGGCAGCTATGCTTTGGGCTGAAGAAGAGCTGGGGATAGGAAATGGTGAGGAAAAATGGAAAATAGCCTGGGTAAAATTAATTGAAATATTAAGGAAACAAAAAGTTGAATTAAAAGAGGGTGAAATTTCCTATGTAAAGGATCTTATGAAAGCTACTGTCCCGGAGGTGAACGAAATTATATATAAGGCTATGCCTGATGTAGTAAGGAATGGCAGGACTTTAAAATATAAATAAATTATGGCATAATTAATGATATAGAATTAACTGAATATTTTTCATTATATGAATTTGAGTGTCCCTGCTGCCGGCGGGTTATGTTATCTCCTGACCTTTTTGCCAGGTTAAATCATTTAAGGATGGTTATAAATAGGCCAGTATATATCAATTCCGGTTACCGCTGTAAGGAAGAAAATAAAAAGGTAGGGGGAGTTTCCGGTTCTTATCATCTCCTGGGTATGGCGGCAGACATCCACGTAAAAGATTTTTTACTTTCTGATCTTCTTCTTTATGCCCAGGAAATAGGGTTTAATGGTATTGGATTTTACGAAGAGAAGGATTTCTTACATCTTGATACTAGGCCTGGGCCAAAACACCTTTGGAAAGGAAATAAATTAATTGGATATTGAATATGTGCTAAAATTAATAGCAAATAATGGCTTCCCCCTGGTGCTTTCTATATACCTGGTATATAAATTAGAGTTTTTTATTACCGAAATAATCAAAAATCAAAAGGAATTTTCCCAGAATGTTACCGCTGAAATCAAAGAAATCAAGCAGGCAATCAATGAATTACGGGTTGATTTTGCAAAAAATCAATGAGGCCGTTGATATATAAGGGTTTTAGCGTTTTCTCTTAGACCTTCATATACGGCGTATACGAGGCGTATTTAAAAAATACGATGATTCATACCAGCCACCTTAAAATAAGAGCTTAAAACACGCTTAAATTAAAGATTAATTTTCGTAGTTCCTGAAAATCCCCGCTTTTAGTCTTCTTTTCTCTTATATTCTCTCTTTTTCTTCTATATTCTCCTCTTTACTTGCATATTTGCCTTTGCGGTGCTTTTGTTCCCCCTATCTTCTTTTTTCTCTACGCATTACCAGGCAATTCGAAAATTTGACATAATATTATTTAGTGTTATAATATTATTAAACTTGTCTTACAATTTTATTAATAGGACAAATAATTTATAAAAAGGAGCCTCCCAGTGTTTAACAAAGTTCAAACTAAAAAAGTTTATATGAAAATAGTTGAACAAGTTCGAGATTTAATAAAAGAGGGTAGATTAAAACCGGGAGATAAACTTCCTCCGGAACAAGTGCTGGCTGAGAAATTTGGAACCTCTCGCCCTTCGGTGAGAGAAGCGTTGAGTGCTCTAGAAATTTTAGGAATAACAGAGAGTAGGGGAGGTAAGGGTAATTTCATCAAGAATAACTTTAACTTCCCTTTGCCTTTGTATGAGCAAAAACTTAGGGAGCTTGAGGAAGAGGAGAGCCCTTTTGATATATTGGAGGCAAGAAAGGTAGTGGAAACCGAGATTGTCGGTCTTGCCGCCAAAAAGGCTACCGAGGAAGAGGTAGCTACTATTCAGGGGTCCTTGAATAAAATGAAGGGAGCTGTGACGAACATTCCTGAGATAATGGAATTTGATAGGGAATTTCACATTAATATAGCCAGGGCAGCTCATAATAACATCCTTTTTTCCATGATGATCTACCTGACTGACCTATCAAAGGAAAAGCTCTGGATAAACCTGAAGGAGAAAAGTTGGAGCATTCCTGGTCATCCACAGAAGTATTTTGAAGAGCATAATGAGATTCTTAACGCTATTAAAAACAAAGATAGCAAAAGAGCCCGTAATAGAATGTATGATCATTTAGCCGGGGTAGAAAAAGATTTACTTAATGAGTAATGGAGACTTATATGCAAGAGTCAATGTATAAATTTATGAAAGTGGGACTAATCCACTTTATGGCTTATCCCCAGGTGATGGAAGGGGAAGGACCGATTCTCGAAACCTTACAGAAAATAGCAGAAGATGATTTCTTTACTGCGGTAGAAGTTTCCTGGATCAAGGATGTGAGAGTAAGGCAAAAAGCAAAAAAACTTTTGGAAGTGAGTCATTTGACTGTTGCTTATGGTGCACAACCCCGTTTATTGGTTAAAAAATTAAATCTTAATTCTTTGAATGAGACAGAAAGACAAGAGGCGGTTGATGAGGTTAAATCAGCAGTAGATGAAGCCTATGAAATAGGGGCTAAGAGCCTTGCTTTTCTAAGCGGTGAGGACCCAGGAGAAGAGAAACGAGAACAAGCTCTAAAGTTGTTAATTTCCTCCATTAAAGAGATATGTGATTATGCTAAATCCAAAGGAAACTTAAAGATAACTTTAGAGATATTTGATCGAGATATTGATAAAAAGTGTTTAATTGGACCAGCGAATGAAGCAAAAAAGTTGGCAGCTGAGGTAAGGAAAGAATTTGATAACTTTGGATTGATGGTTGATTTATCCCATCTTCCCCTTTTAGGAGAGACACCTGCACAGGCCATAATGCCGGTTAAGGATTATCTGGTCCATGCCCATATGGGTAATTGTATTTTACAAGACAAAGAACATCCCGGTTATGGTGACCAGCATCCCAGGTTTGGAATTAAAGGTGGGGAAAATGATGTCAAGGAACTCACCGAATACTTAAAAGTTTTATTAGATATTGGATTCTTAAATCCACAAAATCCGCCCATAGTAAGCTTTGAGGTAAAACCACTTGTCGGTGAATCCTCAGAGGTGGTTATAACTAATGCTAAGAGAGTACTAAGAGAGGCTTGGGTAAAAATTTAAGAAAATAACATATAAAAGGAGAACTCCATGCCCATTATAAATTCTAAAACCAATAAAATCAGAAAAGATTATACCCTTAAACAATTAATAGAAACAACTAAAGAGATGAGGGCCTACAATATGATAGCCATTACCGCTGCCGGTTCCGGCCATACCGGAGGTACTCTATCCATTATGGATGTAACTGCTGCCTTATACTTAAAGGAGATCAACCATGACCCGGCGAACCCTGACTGGGAAGACCGGGATAGAGTTTTTTGGTCAGTAGGACATAAGGCACCGGCTCTCTATGTTGCCCTGGGTGAGGCAGGTTATTTTCCCGTTGATGAAGTGGTGAAACTAAGAAAATTATGGTCCGGTTTTGAAGGACACCCCAACCGCTTTAAATTACCGGGATTGGAACTGTCCAGTGGTTCATTGGGACAGGGTCTGGGCGTTGCTGTCGGCTGTGCCTTAAATGCCAGGTTAGAGAAAAAAAACTATCGAGTCTATACTATTTTAGGAGACGGAGAACTGGATGAAGGCTCTGTCTGGGAGGCAGCCATGTGTGCTTCCCATTACAAATTAGATAATCTTACTGCCATTGTTGATAGAAATAGATTACAGATCGATGGTCCCACCAAAGAGGTAATGTCTTTAGAAGATCTTAGCGCAAAATGGAAAGCCTTTGGTTGGCATACCATAGAGATTGATGGTCATAATATGTCCCAGATTATCTCCTCCTTAGATGAGGCGGAAAAGATAAAAGGGAAACCTACAGTAATCATTGCTCATACCATAAAAGGAAAGGGAGTATCCTTTGCGGAAAATCAAGTAGGTTATCACGGTATAGCCCCTAAAGATGCAAGGACCGGAAAAGAGTCTTTAGATCAAGCCTTAAAAGATATTGGAGATCCTCAATTTACCAAAGAAAAGGTAGACTACCTCTTAAAGATAGCCTCCGATTACCAAAGTAAAGTAGATAAAAAAGTAGAAGATTCTCTCCCGAAGTTTTCTCATAATTACTGGTGGAACAGCTCTTCTATTATGCAAGTTAAGATGGAACCTACCAGAAACGGATTCGGTAAAGCTATAGAAGAATTAGGTAAAGATGAGAAGGTTGTAGCCTTAGGAGCAGATATTACCTCCTCTATCCGGATGAATAAATTCTATGCTTCTCATCCAGAAAGAAAGAATAGATTCTTTGAAATAGGTATCGCTGAAGCCAATATGACTCTGGTAGCCTCTGGTTTGGCTAAAGAAGGGAAGATTCCCTTTATCGGCTCATATGGAGTCTTTATAACCGGCAGAAATTGGGAGCAACTTCGTACTACCGTCTGTTATAATAATTATAATGTTAAAATAGCTGACGCCCATGCCGGTATCTCGGTAGGAGCAGATGGGGCTACCCATCAGGCCTTAGAGGATATTACCAACATCTATTATCTACCAAATATGCATTTAACTATTCCTTGTGATGCGATAGAGACTGAAAAAGCAACCAAAGCGGTAACCTATATCGAAGGGCCGGCTGTTATTAGATATGCCCGGGAGGCAACTCCCATTATAACTACTTCTGATACTCCTTATAAGTTTGGTCTGGCTAATATAATAAGATATCGTGGAGAAAGAGAGAATTTTCTGGAAGCTTTTGAAACAAAATTATCAACTGATTATACCTCAGAGAACGAAGATCTCACTCTGATTGCCTGTGGACCGATGGTGGCTGAGGCAATGCGGGCAGCTTATATCTTAAAAGAAGAATATAATATTGAGACCAGAATACTAAATATCCATACCGTAAAACCTATTGACATACAAGCTATTACCAAAGCAGCCGAAGATACTAATATAATAATCACTATAGAGGAACATCAGGTAGGTGGCTTTGGAAATGTTATCGCTGGAGTAATAGCTAAAAACAAAAAATATTCTACTCCCCTACTTATAGATATGATCGGTGTAGAGGATAGATTCGGTGAATCCGGAGCTCCCTGGGAATTAACTAAAGTATTTGGTCTAACGGCAGAATATATCGCTAAGAGGGCAAAAGAATTGTATGGTAAAAAATAGTTGAAAAATTGTCATGATTTAAGTTATGTAGTGAAGCCAGTAATTTTTTAAAGATTTAAAATAAAAAAGGAACTAGAATCAAATGAAACAACACACAGTAATGGCTCTTTTTACCGGGGCCGCGCTTGTCGATCCGATAAAAAGGTTGGCAGAGGAAGTCCTTCCAGCCGTACGTTTTATCAATATTCTGGATGACAGCCTGATAGCAGATGTCATTACCGCCGGAAAAATGACGCCGACCGTTCTGGAACGGATCCACCAATACTGCCGGATCGGCGCGGAGATGGGCGCGGATCTCATTTGGGAAACCTGTTCGTCCGTGGGTATTTCGGTGGATTACCTTCAGCCTTTTTTTGATATCCCCATTCTGCGAATCGATAGGCCGATGATAGAGAAGGCCGTGAGTGAGGGCAGCCGGATAGGGGTGCTCGCGACAATTCCTACCACGCTGAAGCCGACAATGGATTTGATTCACCATGTAGCCGGAGAGAAGGGAAAAAAAATCACGGTGGTGAACGGGCTCGCGTCGGGGGCGTTTCAGGCTTTAACCGACGGTGATCCGCAAACTCATGATCGGCTCCTTCTGGAATCAGCCAGGAAAATTTCCGGTTCCTGCGACATGATTGTTTTAGCACAGGGTTCAATGGCCAGAATGGAACAGCCGCTGCGGGAAGTTACGGGAATTCCTGTTCTCAGCAGCATTCGTCTGGGATTGGAATCCCTAAAAATATATCTGAAATAAGGAGATTTATGATGACATTGAATGAATTGCAGGATACGGCCCGGCTTATCCGGAAGGATGTGCTGGAAATGGTCCATGATGTGAAGGACGGACATCTTGGGCCATCCTACTCAGCCGCTGATATCATTACGGCTCTATATTTTGGCGGTATCCTGAATATAAAACCTGATCAACCGCGATGGGAAGATCGGGACCGTTTTGTTCTCTCTAAAGGCCACGCTTGTCCGGCAGTGTACGCAGCCCTGATTCGCAGGGGATTCCTCAGGGAAGAAGAAAAATTCACATTACGAAAAATTAACTCTCGGCTTCAGGGGCACCCGGATATGGTCAAAACCCCTGGGATTGATGCCACGACAGGGCCTCTTGGTAACGGTTTAGCCATGGCTGTTGGGATGGCTAAAGCTCTCAAGCTCCAGAAAAAAGCAAGCCGGGTTTTTGTACTAACTGGCGACGGTGAATTGCAAGAGGGAATTATTTGGGAGGCGCTTCAGGCAGCCGTGAAACATCGGTTGGATAATCTGTATATATTTATAGACCAGAACCTGTGGCAGAGCGGCGGCTTGCTTTCGGAGGTTAGCGGGATTCTTCCCATAAGAGAAAAAATTGAGGCGTTTCAGATTGCATGTCAGGAAATAGACGGACATGATTTCAACGCGATTTTAAAAGCCGTGAAAACATCAGAGGTGAATACCGGACCTTCGGTGATTATCTGCAATACCATAAAAGGGAAGGGGCTGGATTTTATGGAAGATGATAATTCGTGGCATAAGCGGGTACCTACTGAAGAACAATACGAAGAGGGTATCAGGCAGCTGGGGGGATGTAAGTAATGAAGACGGCCAGTACAAGAAGAGCTGTAACTGAGGGCCTTTTAGATACTCTGGAGGAGGATAGATCTGTGATCCTGGTTTCCTCCGATTCGGTCGGTGTCATAAAAGCCCAGGATTTAATGGAAAAATATCCGGACAATGTGATGGAAATGGGGATTTCCGAACAGGCCGCCATGGCAGCATCAGCTGGACTTGCTTCCTGCGGTATGAAACCCGTCTATGTTGCTTATGCGGTTTTTGCCACCCAAAGAGCTTGTGAGCAGTTCCGCAATACCGTAGCCTATCCGGGTTTGGATGTAAAAGTGATAGGGGCTAACGGCGGAATGGGTTCCGGTGAGCGGGAGGGGGTAACTCATCAGGGATTGGAAGATATCGGCATTGCCAGGACCATTCCGGGAATTACCGTGCTGTCCCCCGCCGATGCCGGTCAGGTTCGCAAAGCCATGAAGGCCATGCTTACTATAAAAGGACCGTTTTATATGCGGGTAGGAAGCGGTCGGGATCCGGTTTTCTGGCCGGAGGACACCCCGTTCGAACCGGGGAAAACCCGAATCTTTTTTAACGGTGGGAAAGACCTGGTGATATTTGCCCATGGGTTTGTCCTTCCTCTGGTAAAAGAGGCTTGCGAGATATTGTCCGCCCAGGGAATAGGTGTTCGCGGGGTGGAAGTGGCAACCATCAAGCCCCTCAATAACGGTGAAATGCTGGATTATCTGCGGGACTGCCGGGCGGCTCTGGTGGTGGAGGACCATACGGTGATTGGAGGGCTGGGAAGCGCTGTGGCTGAACTGAGTTCGGAATTCTACCCCAAAAAAATCATACGGATAGGTTTGGAGGATCGATTTTCCGAATCGGGCACACCGGAAGAGTTGTTCGAAAAGTATGGAATTACCTCTAAGAAAATTGTTGAAAAGGCTTTAAATGCTTTAAAATAAATTATTGAATCAAGGAGAAGGTTATGAAAAAGATTTTATTCAAGCAGCGAAAAAGGAAAGATTAAAATGAGTGAACGCATAGAACTAAAGAAACTGACCAGGTATGAGAGAAAACGTTTTATTATTTTGACAGATATGGAAAATGAGCCTGATGACTCTCAAACCATGGTGAAGCTGTTATTATATTCAAATGAGATCGATATAGAAGGATTGATTGCCGTTACCTCTTGTTGGTTGCAGGATGATAACTACCCAGAGTCTATCCTCAGTCGTGTTCAGGCATATGGTATTGTGAGAGAAAATTTAAAACTTCATGCCAAAGGGTGGCCTACACAACAAGAATTGCTCGAAAAAATTGCGGCTGGCCAAAAAGGTTTTGGGATGAGTGATGTCGGTGATGGAAAGTCTTCCGATGGGTCCAATCTTATCATGCGGGTTTTAAAGAAAGATGATGATCGTCCAGTATATTTCTCGATTAATGCTGGTGCAAATACGCTGGCGCAGGCACTTTGGGATTTGAGAAAAACATGTGACGAAAAAACATTAAAAAAGTGTTTGTCAAAAGTACGTGTGTTTGATGATTCCGGTCAGGATGATTCAGGAGCTTGGATGAACCAAGAGTTTCCTGATATGTTCTTTGTCCGAAATTCACCACAGGTCTATGGACTGTTTGGGCCGGATTTGAATACTGGACCTCAACCCTGGAAACCATTAAATCAATTTGAATGGGCAGAGGAAAACGTTAGAAAACGTCATGGAATACTTGGAGAATTATTTCCACAGCGTATTATTCATCCGCATTTTGCTAGTTTCCCGGATAATGTTCCCCCTCTCTTCTTTTGGTTCATGGATGGTGGCGGTACAACCGGAGTTCTCCAGGTTTTAAATACGGGAATGAATGATCCGGAACAAATCACCTGGGGCGGGTGGGGCGGAAGATTTTCAAATAAGAAGCAAAAGATATGGGCGGGGGAAAGTTCTCAGAATCCATATATTAAAGAAAATAAATATAAGTGGAACAACATGTATCCTTCTGCACCGGATACTTGGTTTGATAAAAAAGATAAGATTCTCTATAAAGATAATATTTTTGCCCCCTTGTGGCGCTTCAGGGCCGATATACTGTTTGACTTTCAGGCACGAATGGACTGGTGTGTTGCCGAATATAAAAATGCAAATCACCATCCAATAGCAAGTGTGAATGGTGACGATGGCGAAAGGTGTATTTTGACTGGAAATGTAAAAGCGGGACAGGTAATCGAATTTGACGCATCAGGGTCAAGTGATCCGGATGGTGATAATTTATCATTAAACTGGTGGATATATAATGAGGCTGGTACTTATGGAAAGGACGTTCGCCTTGTAGATGAAAATGAGGTAATCGTTAAAGTGCACGTTCCTGAAGATGCAAAGGTTGGTGACACTATTCATTTGATACTCGAAGTTTTCGATGATTGTAAAATCGTATCTCTTAAGGCATATCGCCGTATAGTGATAGTGATTAAACAATAAAAAAAGCAACGCGAAAGCCTTGCAAAAAAAAGGAGTTTGATTATAAAGGAAAAATTTTTTGTAGTGACCCTATTACTAGTGGTTCTGTGTTCCGGTTTTTTATTCGCGAGTGGACAGAGAGAAGGTTCTACTGCATATTCAGCACCAAAAAAGGTGACTGTATTAAAGTATGCACACATGAATACAAAGGAAATAAAGAGGGCGTATGCAATACGCCCCTACACGAGGAAGAGAAGGTGGTGCTTATGACTATAGTGATTAAAAAAATAGAATGTTAAAGGATAATAGAATCCGATAAAGGCAAACCATTAGCGACAATGGTACGCAAAGCCAGGGTCTAAGCTGATGAATCAGTTAGACAGCCGAGCCGTCGAAGATTTTAAAAATGCTAAATTAGCGGATTCTAAAAACGGAGGTGGTAGAAGAAAATTAGAAAACGTGTTTTTAAGCTTAGAAAGTTAGCTTGAATTTGAGAAATTAAAATTATAAATTAAAAAAAGGAGAAAAACGAAATGAAAAAAATCACAGTATTTTTATTAGTGTCAATTTTAGTATTGGGTTTAAGTGCTGCAGCGGGAGCAACGGCACCAAAAAAGGTGACCATTCTAAAGTATGCTCACATGAATACTGAGGACAACCTATCAGGGCAGCAAGCGATTTTCCTGGGAAAACGTATTGAAGAATTGACCAACGGATCAGTTAAAGTAGAAATTTATCCTAATTCTCAACTTGGTTCTTTGGTTGAGCAAGTTGAAATGATTAAAGCAAATACAGTTCAAATGCATCACGATACTTGGGGCAATATGGGGGTGGTATTAGAGGAACTTGAAGCTTTTGATACGCCCTATATCGCGAAAAATCCTCAAGATGCAATTAAATTAAATTCGATGGATAGTCCCCTTATTAAAAAAGCAAATGAGAAACTTATTGCAACCGCTGGAATTCGTATTCTTGGGTGTTGTTATGGTGGTTCCCGTAATCTTACTTGTAACTTCCCGGTTTACAGTCCCAAAGATCTAAAAGGTATAAAAATTCGCGCTATTCCTGCGCCCATATATGTGATAGCCGTTGAAGGTATGGGTGCAATTCCTGTTCCTGTTGACTGGATTGATGTCCCCGCAGCTTTATCCACGGGAGTTGTAGAGGGAGAAGAAAATCCGCCAACAACAATTAATGCAGCGAGACTGCAGGATTTACAGAAATATATGATGGATACAAAACATATTGCCGCAATTGGCCCATTTATGATCAATGAAGCTGCGTTTCAGGCTTTAACAAAAGAAGAACAAAAAGCGGTACTTCAAGCATCTGCGGAAACCGTTGAAAAGTTTAACAAAATTGGTATTGATTCTGAAAAGGAAATAATTCAGAAACTTATTGATGATGGAATGACATTTATTACAAAGGCAGATGGCTTGGATGTCGATGCATTTAAAGCTGGGGTTGATGCTCTAGTTGCAAAGAGATTTGCAAAATATAATGACTTTTATGATGAGGTTAAAGAATATCTGGGATACAAATAGAATCAAAATTATCTTTAATATGGCGTATCTGGATATTTAGGGTACGCCATATAATTTTATAAGGAGGTCTTCATCTTGAATACTCCTAAATTAGAATCTGCTTTTGAAAAAGTATTCACGCTATTTCTAACAATTCAATTAACATGTTTAATTTTTATAACCATTCTTCTATTTGGCCAGGTAATAGTTCGAGAAGTCTTTAATACTGGAGTACAATGGGTTTATGAACTGTCCTGCATGCTGCAAGTTACGATGGTTTGGTTAGGAATTCCCGTACTATTATATAAATCTGAAAATATCACTATAACAATTTTGTATAATGCCACGCCAAAAATAATAAGAAGAACTTTAGATGTACTAAAGTATCTTGTTATTGTTTCTAGTGTTGCAATGATGACGTATGGTTATGTAGCTTATATTAGAGAGCTTGCTCTTATAAAGAGTCCTGCGTTAAGGATTCCAAACTACTTGTTTTTTGGGGCATTTCCGTTCGGAATATTCATGATTATTCTTGTCCTCATATTTAAAACAAAAATGATATTGGGGATTGAAAATCCTCCTAAGGCATCAGGTCCTGAATCAAGTATGGGAGCAGTATAATGAGCGGATATATCGTATTAATACTATTTTTTGGATTATTGTTTTTAGGAGTGCCTGTTGCATTTACAATGATTTTTTCTTCAGGATTGTATTTGTTACTTTCTGATATGTCGATGTGGTGGAAGATCATACGGTAATAGGCGGGCTGGGAAGCGCCGTAGCCGAGTTCGCTTCTGGATTTTGTCCCAGAAAAGTGATTCGGATAGGATTACAGGACCGATTTCCAGAATCGGGAGCTCCGGAAGAATTGTATGAAAAGTATGGAATCACCCCGAAGATAATTGTTGAAAAGGCTTTATTAGCTTTAAAATAAATCTATTGAATGAGGAGAAGGTTATGAAAAAGAAATTGTCCCAGCATCGAAGAAAGGAGGATTAAATGAGCGAACGTATAGAACTTAAGAAACTAACACGGTATGAGAAAAAACGATTCATAATATTGACAGACATGGAAAATGAACCGGATGATTCACAAACCATGGTAAAACTTTTGTTATATTCAAATGAAATTGACATTGAAGGATTAATTGCTGTTACCTCATGTTGGCTGCAGGATGATAATTACCCTGAATCAATTGTAAGCAGGGTTCAGGCATACGGCATAGTTAGAGAAAATCTAAAACTGCATGCAGAGGGGTGGCCTACTCAGCAGGAATTGCTTGCTAAAGTCGTAGCCGGACAGAAGGGTTTCGGCATGAGTGATGTAGGAGATGGTAAATCTTCTGATGGTTCTAATCTTATCATGCAGGTGTTAAAGAAGAATGATGAACGTCCTGTATATTTTTCTATTAATGCTGGTGGAAATACCTTAGCACAAGCACTTTGGGATTTAAGAAAAACATGTGATGAAAAAACCTTAAAAGAATGTTTGTCGAAAGTACGTGTATTTGACGACTCAGGTCAGGATGATTCAGGTGCATGGATGAATCAGGAGTTTCCGGATATGTTTTTTGTCCGTAATTCACCTCAGGTATATGGTCTTTTTGGACCGGATTTAAATACGGGTCCTCAACCATGGAAACCATTGAATCAATTTGAATGGGCGGAAGAGAATATTAGAAAATGCCATGGTATACTTGGCGAATTATTTCCGCAGCGCGTTATTCATCCGCATTTTGCAAGTTTTCCAGATAATGTTCCTCCGTTATTTTTTTGGTTTATGGATGGAGGCGGCACCACAGGTGTACTTCAGGTCTTAAATACTGGCATGAATGATCCGGAGCAGATCACCTGGGGCGGATGGGGCGGAAGATTCTCAAACATTAAGCAAAAAGTATGGGCAGGCGAAAGTTCGCAAAATCCCTATATTAACGAACATGTTTATGAGTGGAACAGTATGTATCCGTCGGCTCCGGATTCCTGGTACGATAAAAAAGACAAAGTTTTCTACGAAAACAATATTTTTGCTCCCCTATGGAGGTTCCGGGCTGATATACTTTTTGATTTTCAGGCGCGTATGGACTGGTGTGTTGCAGATTATAAAAATGCGAATCACCACCCTATCGCACGTGTCAATGGTGATGATGGCGAACGGTGTATTTTGACCGGTAATGCAAAAGCAGGGCAGGTGATCGAATTTGATGCGACAGGGTCGAGCGACCCGGATAGTGATAATTTATCATTCAACTGGTGGGTATATAATGAGGCGGGTACATATGGAAAGGATGTTCGCATTGAGAATGCAGACCGGGCAATTGTTAAGGTACAAATTCCTGAAGATGCGAAGACCGGAGAAACAATCCATCTGGTGCTCGAAGTATTTGATGATTGTAAAATCGTATCACTTAAGGCGTACCGCCGTATTGTGATAGAGATTAAACAATAAATAATGCAAAGTGAAATCTTTGCAAAAAAAGGAGTTTGAATATGAAAGAAAGAATTTTTGTAGTAACCATGTTCCTCGTAGCACTGTGTTTTAGTCCCTTGTTCGCAAACGGACAGGGAGAAGGTTCTGCTACAGAATCTGGGCAAAAATTAGATGTACTAAAGTATCTTGTTATTGTTTCTAGTGTTGCAATGATGACGTATGGTTATGTAGCTTATATTAGAGAGCTTGCTCTTACAAAGAGTCCTGCGTTAAGGATTCCAAACTACTTGTTTTTTGGGGCATTTCCGTTCGGAATATTCATGATTATTCTTGTCCTCATATTTAAAACAAAAATGATATTGGGAATTGAAAATCCTCCTAAGACATCAGGTCCTGAATCAAGTATGGGAGCAGTGTAATGAGCGGATATATCGTATTAATACTATTTTTTGGATTATTGTTTTTAGGAGTGCCTGTTGCATTTACAATGATTTTTTCTTCAGGATTGTATTTGTTACTTTCTGATATGTCGATATTGACACTCACCCAGCGGATGGGAGGGGCTTTAAATTCCATTACATTATTATCTGTACCTACTTTTATTTTTGCCGGGTGGATAATGAATAGTGGAGGATTAACTACAGCCTTGTTTAATTCTGTACTCACAACAAGAATTTGCAAGGCAAGAGGCGGCCTTGGTTATGTTAATGTTGTAGCAAGCCTAATATTCGCTGGGATGTCAGGAGCAGCCCTAGCAGATCTCGGCGGTCTTGGAAATATCGAGATGAGGGCAATGAAGGAGAATGGATATAGTGATGAAGATGCACTTGGAATTACTCTCGCCTCTTCAGCCATAGGTCCTATTTTTCCTCCGAGTATCCCATTATTGATTTTTGCCTTGGTAGCCTCGGTTTCAGGTATAAAAATATTGATAGCGGGAATTATTCCTGGAATCATTTTAGCTTTATCAATGATGTTTATTATTGCCATAAATGCGAAAAGAAAAAATTACCCTAGAGGGAATGTAAATATCAGCAAAAAAGAACGATGGCAAATACAGAGAAAAGGTGTACCGGCTCTTATTGCTCCAATTATTTTACTCGGAGGGTTATTTTCCGGACTTTACAGTCCATCAGAATTAGCATGTGTTGCAGTCGTCTATGCTTCAATTGTTGGTTTAGTTTTCTATAAGGGTCTTAATAAAAAGTCATTTATTGAGGCGGCAAAAGAAACCACAATAATGATTTCTAACACCTTATTTATATTATCAAGTGCTACCATATTTGCTTTTGTGTTGACTGTGGAAAGAATACCTCAATTATTAAAGATATTATTAACAGGCGCTACCGACAACCTGTTTTTACTTATCCTGGTTGTAAATGTGATTTTACTTATCATTGGTATGGTTTTAGATACTGGAACAGCTTTATTGATTTTTACTCCGATGGTTCTTCCCCTGTTTAAATTCTTAGGCATGAATCCCATTCAGGTCGGTATTATGATATGTCTGAATCTAATTATTGGTTTGTACACGCCACCATTTGGTGTTTGTTTATTCATGGCGACAACGATGTCAAAAAAACCAATGGAATGTGTAATTAAGGCTGTACTGCCATATTATATCCCCATGTTCATAACGCTTATTTTAGTTTCATATTGGCCTGCATTAAGTACTTGGTTGCCTTCAATATTGGTAAAATAGAATCAGTGACAGGGGCTCTCTCATTATTGTCAGGATTTATTATTGAAATATTACAATTGCTGGGTTAAGCAGCTTTTTAGAATTAATAGGTAAAAATAAAAAGGTTGCATTATTTCTTCTGGCTATCATTGTCACAAACATAGATTTTGCAGCAGGGCAGAAAGAAGGGGTTTAAAAAAATGGTATTCAACATTATGACACTCAGCACCTAACTCGGATTGACCACGTTGGATTGGATCCTGTTTATTTTGGGACGTTGATTTTTTATATCCGATGAGCGGGATCCTGACACTTATGATCGGATTGAGTCCTAATGCTGCAAGTAATGTTGATATGGTCGATGTTACCAAGGTATTGGTTGATGGTAATGATAAAATTGTAAATATAGGGAAGGATATTAAAAAATATAATGCTTATGATACCGGAATCTTTCACTGTTCACCGGTAATCTTTGAAGCCTTAGAAGAAAGTGTTGCCAATGGTGATAGCTCTCTTTCCGGGGGAATGAAGATATTGGCCAAGAAGAAAAAAGCCAGAATTTTTGATATTAAAGAGAACTATTGGATTGATGTGGATGATGAAAAAGCCTTTAAAAAAGCGGAAAATAATTTATTGATTAATTTAAAAAAAGTTTCCGATGGGCCTATTTCGAGATATTTAAATCGACCGATTTCTACTAAAATTTCTAAGCTACTTTTAAAGAAAAAAATTACTCCTAATCAAATTTCCTTCTTTTCTTTTTCCCTTTCGATGATAGGTGCCTTTTTTTTCTTTTTAGGAGGGTACCTTAATTTAATAATAGGAGGAATATTAGCTCAAGTATCCTCCGTTATTGATGGTTGTGATGGTGAAATTGCTCGACTGAAGTTTCAAGCTTCAGAATTTGGAGGATGGTTTGATGCTGTCTTAGACCGTTATGCCGATGCCTTTCTTCTATTTGGCCTAACTTGTCATGTCTATTTACCCGGTAAGAATCTTCTTTATCTATTGGTCGGATTTTTAGCTATTATCGGGGCCTTTATGAATAGTTATACCGCCGATAAATATGATGGGCTTATGAAGAAAAAAGTTGCTCCTGGAAAACATTATTTTAGAATGGGTCGGGATGTCCGGATGTTTATCATATTTTTGGGAGCTTTAATTAATCAACCACTTCTGGTTCTTTTTGTAATTGCTATTTTAATGAATGTAGAGAATATAAGAAGGATAATTATTTTTTATAAAAATGGATAAAATTATTGCAAGGCTGAAAAAGAAAATAGTAGGAATAATTAAAAAATCAAGTAATCCTGAAGATCCTATCCATGCTAAAAATACTTTAGAATGGATGATTAAATTAGAACCTCAAGCAGATGAGGCTTTAAAAATTGCTGCTTTAGGTCATGATATTGAAAGAGCAATTAGTAAGCGAAAAATAAAGCGCGAGAATTATACGAACTACGAAGAATTCAAAAAAGGCTCATGCTTTAAATAGCGCAGAAGTTTTAAGCAAGTTAATGGAAACCTTTAAGGTAAAAAAGGAATTAAGAGAGGAAATTTTTTATCTAGTTAACCACCATGAAACAGGAGGTAATAAAAGAGCAAATCTCCTAAAAAATGCAGATAGCATCTCTTTTTTTCAAGTAAATTTACCTTATTACTTTATTCGCAATAATTTAGACGAAACTAGAAAAAGATGTGTATGGGGTTATCACAGGCTACCGGCGAATTTACGAAAAATAGTAAGCAGATTTTCTTATAATGACGAAGGAATTACTTTATTGGTGAAAAATTTACCCCGGTATTTAAAAGAGGACACTTAAAGGTAAATAAGGTTCATCAAATGTCAATTATCATAGAATTGGGGAATAAAAAAATTCAGTACAAAAATTTTTATTTCGAAAATAAATATATTGCTTGCACGTCCCCTACCTTTAGCAGAATTTAAAAGATACAGAGCGCGAGAAACTTAGATTTTTTTTATAACAAAACGAATCGGCAAACCTACTATTTGCCCAGTTTCAGTGATAGATGTGTATTTGAAACTTTATTTAAAAATTAATTTTTGTTATTGTTTTCCTACTAGAAATTTGTCGTCTTCTGTGTAAAAGCACGCCATTTAGAAATTTTCTCAAATTAAGATCCTTATTTTATAGGCATTCCAAATTATATACTAACGCCATTTTGTCGTTTTATTTATCAAATGTTGACAAATATCATTAAAGAAATTAAACTAAAAACAAAAATTAATGTTTATGTTTTTAGTTTAATTGATAAAGGTATGCCTAAAGTACTTCGAACATATTGCCAAAATAGTATATTTGAAACTTTCCAGCTAAAAATTGGTATACTAAAGCGACCAAGCAAATATTAAGGAGCTAAAAATGGGACATAAAATTACCAAAAAAACGGACCAATTCAAAGCCTATGATTCTAATGGGAATATTTACTTAATTATTGAATATAAAGACTATGAAAAATCTGAATATTTTGGATCTCCGCCTAAATTAATCGAGCTTTTGGAAAGTTATAAAACATCGGATGGAGATCATGTAAATAAAATTGACGAAAACAATTTTGAAATATTACAGATAAATCCAAAAACTGGTGAATGTGGAAATAGACTCCCACGCCTTTACAGGCGTGGTACTCACCTTAACAGACTATTATCTGTCCCGGTTTACCGGGAATTTGCTCTCATCCCCACCTTAACAGATGGGGAATTCCCGCTAAAATTAAAGTTCATAAATAATCAAATGAATTTGCCTAATTAAAAATGATCACTCAAATTTGTTTGTGTTATGAATGTTAGGTTAAATTATATGCCCTATCAATACAAAAGAGAACCATTAAACGACGATGAAGTAAATAAAATAACAAATGCCTGTAGTACCTTCCGGGAAAAATTTGTCATATGGACCATGCTCGATACCGGATTAAGGCTGTCTGAACTTGCCGATCTTAAAAAAGAAAACATTCAATGGCAGGAAAAAAGACTGGTTATCTACGGCAAAGGTGGTCCTTACGGCAAAAAGTCTAAAAGAAGAATTATTCCGATGACAGAGAGAGTGAAAAGGTTAATTGAATACCATTTTGCAGAAAATAACGATACCGGAATGAGTAAAAGAACAATCGAGAGAACAGTAAAGAACGTAGCAGATAAAGCCGGAATATCAAAACCAGTCAGCCCACATGTATTAAGACATACTTTTGCAGTAAATTGTATTAAAAAAGGTATTTCTACTAGAGCCCTTCAATCTCTTTTGGGCCATGACAGATTAGCCACTACTGAAATTTATCTTAATTTATCTCCGGAAGATGCTATTAGAGAATTTTTAAATAAGTGGTGATTAAAATGAATAATTGTATTTTTTATACAGTAAAAAGCAATCAAGGTTAAATATTATAATAACCATGAAACATAAAGGAGAAAAAAATTATTATGGAATACGTAACAGATGATAGAGAAATTATTATAAAAATTCCTGCTACAAATAACGGTAAATTCAGATTTAAAACAAGAAGTAATAATTTGAAATTTGGAGATACTTTTTCTACAAGAAATAATAATTTTAATGAAAATGTATATTTGGAATGGCAAATCAGTTACGATGCAACAATTGCAGATGTGGCTAAAGGGAAAAAAGATACTAAATTAAAAAGTTACACTTTTGTTGGCGCTAACAAGAAAACAAAATATATTTCTGAACTATCTTAATTAGTATATGAAGGAATAAACAACGGTTTAATTTTAATTGAGGGTATAAGGTCATTATTAAAAGAAATAAGCAATTATAAAGAGTTTATTGACGAAAAGAAAATAGACATTGAGTATAGTTCTAAGATTATAATTAATGGTATTCATTTTGAGGAAACAAGCATAAAGTTGCCAACGCTTTTCATGATTGAAACAACAAATATATACTCTAATGAGAGAGATGGTAAATGATGGGGTGTCCCTGATAACCATGGGAGACAGCTTTGAGGAAGATATTGGATTGGCTAATAGAATCATTATCATGAAGGATGGTAAGATAATGACAATCATTGATGCAAATGAGTCCAAGCCGACCTCAGTTGATTTAATAAATTATATTGTGTAGGATATTGGTGGTTACATATGAAAAAAATACAATTTAAAAAAAGTACTATCGATTTGACTAAGTTATTACCACTAGTGGCTGTGATAACTTTATTTACCTTCTTCAGCCTGAGAAACTCTCAATTTTTAGGTTTATATAATATCGGTAATATACTAGATTTTGCAAATACATATTTTATAACAGGGATAGGACTGACTTTTGTCATATTAATAGGAAGCATCGATTTGTCCATTGGAGCAATGATCTCATTGGATACAATCATATTTATTATTATGATTAATGCTCTTGGTTTTTGGGCTTACCCAATCATTATAGTTATTGGTATAGTGTTGGGCTTGTTCAATGGTGTTGTTCTTATGCAATTAAAAATACCATCATTTATAGTAACTTTGGGTTCCTCGGGAATATTTATGAGCTTGGCATTAATTTTTTCTGGAGCGGGACCTATTGGGTTAGTGCCAAAACAACTCCACACTTTATCTTTTCTTTCGGCTCGAATAGGGCCATTTACAGTGAATCATCTTTTAGGTTTGATTTTATTTATTGTCTTTCAGATTATTCAAAATAAAACTTTTTTTGGTAAAACTGTCTATGCAGTGGGTAACTCTGAGGTAACTACAGAACTCAGTGGATTACCCATAATGCGAACAAAGTTAATTTCTTTCACAATTTCTGGTTTGTGTACGGCATTGGCTTCAATAGTTATTGTTTCAATAATGTTAAGTGCAGCACCTTCCACAGGACCTCCATATATGTTATTGATTATTGCTACAGTTGTGGTTGGCGGTACTGCGCTAAGTGGTGGTATAGGTGGGGTGTATAATACTTTGCTTGGCAGCCTTCTTCTTAGTATGCTGAAGAATGGCATGAATGTTATAGGTATAGATATCTACTATCAGCAGATTATCTATGGGGCTATAATCATTGCTGCGGTTTCACTGACATTGGATAGATCTAAGATTAAGATTGCAAAGTAGTTAGAATAGTTCTGTAGTAAAAAAGCTGTAGAAATATTATTTGAAAATCTAAAGAAAAAAAAGATTCCACTTATACTTGTTAGGCAAATATTATGTTACAATTTAGCTTATTCTTGCTTAATTATCATTTTATAACTCCTTATTTATCATAAAATCATATACGAGGAGTTATCAAATAAAAAATAAACGTTAAGAGAAATATACAAATAGGGGGGAAGAAATGATGTATGGATATTGGGGTAGAGTATTAAGGGTTAATTTAACCACTAAAAAGTATACAATCGAAGAAGTACCTTTAGAGGTTTGGAAACAATTTGTTGGTGGTTCAGGTTTTGGGGCTAAGGTTA
>Ga0307380_10002116_pt1 | contig 28454 bp, 24 predicted proteins | sample UN3MG_FD_202239 | JGI IMG/M metagenome (GOLD analysis project Ga0307380, IMG submission 202239) | Soil microbial communities from Risofladan, Vaasa, Finland - UN-3 | ecosystem: Environmental > Terrestrial > Soil > Coastal area > Acid sulfate soil | place: Finland: Risofladan, Vaasa | collected... | reverse complement strand
CGATGGACGCCGCGGCCGGGTGGTCCTGTGCTCCAGGTTCGGTCGGGTTGTTGACCGGCATCCACCGCGCCTCTCCCCACCTCTATTCCAGATCAAGACATCGTTATAGGCATTATTGCAGCTGCCCAATTCCTCTGAGTCGTCAGGGTCCTTTCCAGCACAGGAGGTACGGATGCTAGTCACACGCAGAGAGTTTTTAAAAACCTCCGCGGTAACCGCGGGGGTGGCCGTCGCCGGGATGGGGTTTGCCCTCCACCCGGTGAAGGCTCACGCCGTGGAGCTCCGCAAGAACCTTGCGGAGGCCACCCGCACCACGACCGTGTGCCCATACTGCGCGGTGGGGTGCGGGTTCGTTGTGGACGCGTCCGGCGGTGCGGTCATCAACATCGAAGGCGACCCGGAGCACCCGATCAACGAAGGGACGGCCTGCTCCAAAGGGTCCTCGCTGTACCAGATGGCCAACAACGAGAACCGCCTGAAGACGGTGCGGTACCGCGCCGCGGGGGCCGACGAGTGGACGGAGATATCCTGGTCCGCAGCGGTCACGGCGATCGCCCAGCGGATCAAGGCGACTCGGGACGCGACGTTCGAGGCAACCAACGCCGCGGGCAGCACGGTCAACCGCACACTGGGGATCGCGTCGCTGGGCAGCGCGGCGATGGACAACGAGGAGTGCTGGCTCTATCAGAAGATGCTCCGGGCCTTGGGCCTGGTGTACATCGAACACCAGGCGAGGAACTGACACTCCGCCACGGTCGCCAGTCTGGCGGCTTCATTCGGGCGGGGTGCGATGACCAACCACTGGATCGACCTGCAGAACAGCGATGTCATCCTGATCATGGGCTCGAACGCGGCGGAGAACCATCCCATCTCCTTCCGCTGGGTGGCCGAGGCCCGGGCGCGGGGGGCGAAGCTGATCAACGTGGACCCACGCTTTACCCGTACCTCCAGCAAGGCAGACGTCTACGCGCCGCTTCGCAGCGGGACGGACATCGCGTTCCTGGGCGGCATGATCAACTACCTGTTGGCGAACCACCTCATCCAGGAGGAGTACGTCGCCAACTACACCAACGCCGGGTACGTGGTGGCCGAGGGCTACGCCTTCGACCCCTCGACCGGCCTGTTCAGCGGCTACAACGCGGAGAAGCGCAGTTACGACGGTTCCAGTTGGGTCTTCGAGACCGACGAGGACGGCGTGATCGTCAAGGACCGCAGCCTGCAACATCCGCGCTGCGTGTTCCAGATTCTCAAGGACCATTACTCGCGGTACGACCTGGCGACGGTGTCGGGCATCACGGGCACGCCCACCGAGCTTCTGCAGAAGGTGTACGAGACGTACGTGCTCAACTGCTATCTGCCCGACCGCTCCGGCACGATCATGTACGCGATGGGCTGGACGCAGCACACCGTCGGCGCCCAGAACATCCGGACCATGTCGCTGATCCAGCTTCTGCTGGGCAACATCGGGGTGGCCGGCGGCGGCGTCAACGCCTTGCGCGGCGAGTCCAACGTGCAGGGTTCGACGGACCACTGCCTGCTGTTCCACATCTGGCCGGGCTACCTCAAGAGTCCGCAGGAGTCGGACACGACGTTGAGCGTGTACAACGGACGATGGACGCCAGCGACGGTGGAACCGCGAAGCCTCAGTTGGTGGGGCAACTATCCCAAGTACACGGTCAGCTTCCTGAAGAGCATGTTCGGCAGTGCGGCCACTTCGGACAACGACTTCGGCTACGACTGGCTACCCAAGCGTGACAACGGGGTCGACTACGCCTGGCAGACCCTGTTCGACGCGATGTACGACGGGACCATCAAGGGCCTCTTCGCCTGGGGGCAGAACCCGGCCAACAGCAGCGCCAACGCCAACAAGGTGCGGCAGGCTTTGGCCAAGCTCGACTGGCTGGTCAACGTCAACATCTACGACTCGGAGACGGCCGAGTTCTGGCGCGGGCCGGGCATGAATCCCGCGGACATCCAGACCGAAGTGTGGCAACTGCCGTGCGCCGCCTCTGTGGAGAAGGAGGGCAGCATCACCAACTCCGGCCGGTGGGCCCAGTGGCGCTACAAGGCCGTGGATCCGCCGGGCGAGGCCATGCCCGACGCGGAGATCATGAACGAGATCTTCACCGAGGTGCGGCGTCTGTACGAGGCCGACGGCAGCGTGTTCGCCGATCCGATTCTGAACCTGAAGTGGGACTACTTCGGCGGGTCGGAGGTGCCCACGCATCTTCTGGCCAAGGAGATCAACGGGTACTTCCTGGTCGATACCGTCGTCGGCGAGACGCAATACAGTGCGGGCGATCTGGTTCCCAGCTTCTCGGCGTTGCAGGCCGACGGGACGACCTCCTCGGGTAACTGGCTGTATTGTAACTCCTGGACCAAGGAGGCCGGCAACAAGATGGCCAAGCGCGAGCGGGAGACCGAGGGCATCGGACTGAACGCCAACTGGTCGTGGTGCTGGCCGGTCAACCGCCGCATCATCTACAATCGGGCCAGCGTGAACCTGCTGGGCAATCCGTTCAAGCCTCAGACGCCGGTGATCGCCTGGAACGCTGCTGAAGGGAAATGGGTCGGCGACGTACCCGACGGCGGCGCCCCGCCGCTCAACAATCCGGACGGGACGCTCAACGAAAGTTCCTATCTACCCTTCATCATGCAGCCCGAGGGCGTCGGGCGCATTTTCAGCAACGTTTACCCGGCCAGTGCCAGCATGAAGGACGGGCCGGTGCCCGAGCACTACGAGCCGGTGGAGTCCCCACTGGCCACCAACCCGATGGGCCACCCGAACCGGAGCAACCCGGTGGCCCACATACCCCCCGTGGGGGGCATGGACCTGCTGGCCGATCCGGGCGATCCGCAATACCCCATCGTGTGCTCGACGTATCGGGTGGTCGAGCACTGGCAGACCGGCGTGATGACTCGCTGGGTCCCCTGGCTCAACGAGCTGCAGCCGGAGATGTGGGTGGAGATGTCCGAGGAACTGGCCGCGGAAAAGGGCATCGCCAACGGCGAGCGGGTGCGGGTCAGGAGCATCCGGGGCGAGGTCCAGGCGGTGGCCATCGTCACCAAGCGGTTCAAGCCGTTCACCATCCAGGGTGAGACCGTCCATCAGGTGGGCGTCCCCTGGTGCTTCGGGTGGGCCGCGCCAACGATGGACAAGACGCGGCTGAGCAGCGGCAACCTGTTGACCCCCAACGTGGGCGATCCCAACACGCGGATTCCCGAAAGCAAGGCCTTCATGGTTGACGTGGTAAAGGAGTCATAAGCCATGGCAGATGAACCGGTCATTTCACCCGGTCCCTCAGGGAACGGTAAGTCATTCTTGATGGACACAACCAAGTGTTTCGCATGCCGGTCCTGCCAGGTGGCCTGCAAGCAGTGGAACGGACTGGCAGCGGAAGAGGAGGTGCCCGTCAATCGGGGCAGCTACGAGAATCCGCCGGACCTGTCGGCGACCCAGCGGCTGCTGATCCTCTTCAACGAGGCCGAGCGGCCGGACGGGACGCTGGTCTGGAACTTCATGCGCAGCTCCTGCCGCCATTGCCTGGACGCACCGTGTCGTCAGGCGGCCGAGAACAAGGACGCCATCACCATCGACGAGGAGACCGGCGCCGTGCTGTACAACGAGCTGACGGCCGCGGAGGACTATGAGCGCATCCGCCGGGCCTGCCCGTTCGACCTACCGCGTCAGGACCCGGCGACGGGCCAGATGCACAAGTGCCTCATGTGCGTGGACCGGGTCCACGCCGGGCTCCTGCCGGCCTGCGTGACGGCCTGCCCCAGCGGCGGGCTCATATTCGGCGACCGCGAGGATATGCTGGCGGCGGCCGATGCACGCCTGGAGGCCATCCGGGACGACGTCCCCGATGCGGCCGTCCTGGACAAGCGTGACGTTCGTTTGCTGATTCTGTTGGGCGACCGGGCCAGTCTGTACAAGATGCAGGCCGAGCCGGCTGAAGCAGGATAGGTCTCGCGATGAACGGTTCGGTTTCGTCAGACAGGCGGATTGATCAGGACCTCAAGGCACTGGATCGTCGGGCCGATGCGATTCTGAAGGCCCGGCCGGCCTACCGGGAAATGGTCAACTTCTATCTGACCGTGTTCCGCCGTCAGATCGAGTGGCGAGACAAGCTGGTCGTGCACCCGCAGGTCATGGACGATGACCAGCGGCGGCAGTGCCTGAAGGCGGGCAGACCGCTTGTCGAGCAGTTCGATCCGGGGATCGAGTCGGACTCGCTGCTGCGTCTGTGGGCGGAGATGAGGGCCGTGTTCCGTCGCGGCAACGACGTCCTGCGTCGGGCCGTCGATCAGATCGACGAAGCCGAGCGGGGCCATGAGTTCGTGCCCGCGACCTGGCTGGCCGAGTTGCGACCCGACCGGGACGAACTGGTCACGGACGCGGCCGGGCGGATCGGCCTTGACGAGCCGATCCTGGCCGTTCTGGCCCGGGCGGTGACGCTACCGCACTGGCAGTTGGTGGCCCGAACCTGGCTGCCCGAGGGATGCCCTGCTAGCTGGCAGCGCTCCCGCTGCCCGATGTGCGGAGGTTTGCCGGCCCTGGCGGAGATGCGGACCCAGCCGGGTGGGGCGGACAAGCTCAAGACCCCGCCGCGTCGGTTCCTGCACTGCCCGTTCTGCGGGACGTGCTGGGCGGCGCCGGGGATCAAGTGCCCGGCCTGCGATTCGACGAAACCGGGCGACGCCAAATACTACTTCACGCCCGAGGAGCCGGACCTGCGAGTCGATTTCTGCAAAAGCTGTAACCACTACGTCAAGGTGGTGGACGCCGACAAGATCACCGGTCGGCTTCACCTGGGGCTGGAACTGTTGACCACAGCCCACCTGGACACGATCGCCCAGGAGAAGCACCTGAGCCCGTTAGAAGTCTGCGCATGACTCTATAGCTGGAGATGAAACGATGAGAGCCAAATACCTCACGGCCAAGCCGGCCTTACCCCTGGTAGCGGGCTGCCTGCTTGGCGTTGTGATGCTCTTCGCCGGCGTGGCCTGTCAGGGGCCGAGCGGCGGCGGCGAGGGGGAACCCGAAGCGAACGAGAACGCGCCCAATGAGAACGCCGAGCCCAACGAGAACGCCGAGCCGAACGAAAACGCCGCGGGCAGCGTGGAGACCGGCCAAGCCCTGTACATCGACGAGTGCCGAAGTTGCCACGGCGATCCGGGCGAGAGCAACGGTGAGTTCGCCGGCGACATCGCCGGCGCCGATGCATCGCTGATCGAAGGCGTGCTGACCGGCACCGACCACCCGGAGGTGGACGGTTTCAGCGACCAGGACTACGCCGATCTGGCCGCCTACCTGGCGGAGGGCGTCGAGGACAACGAGAACGCGGCGGGCAGCGTCGAGCAACCGTACGCGACGGCCACGTTCGACCATGCCTCGCACATGACGTTGGACTGCACGACCTGCCACCATCCCGAGCCGGTGAACGCCAAGCTGGCGGCGTGCGACGTCTGTCACGTGGAGGAGTGGGTCGGAGGCGTGCCTCCGCTGAAAGAGGCCATGCACACGCCGGCCGGTGAAGGCGTGTCCGGGAATTCCGGCTGCCGCGGCTGTCACAGCGCGACGACCGAGGACGGAAGCTGGGATTGCAGCTTCTGCCACCAGCTCCTGAACGAGCTGTAGCGCCTGCCGGTCGATCCGGCGCAGTGAACAGGCGCCGAGTCGTGACGGAGAACAGACGGGGCGTCGGGGCGCGCATTGGCTCCGACGCCCTTTGCATCGTTGTGGGGGCGGCAGTGGGCACCTCGAGGAAGGCGAACCGTCGACCCTGCCGCGGGCCACCGGCAATATCGAGCAACATCGTCTGGGACAACGCACTTTCATCTGGGCTTGTTGACAGGTGTGCAGCAGCTGAGCCGGTACGGTCGCCGACCCAATCGGCTGGCCTGATTCCATGACAAGTGTTGGCATCGCCATGCAGACGTTCGGAAAGCGTACGCGGTTCACCCACGCCTCATCCGGGCGTTTCACCCGGCACCAGCACGGATGCCGGGTGGCCGACTGGGGGCGCTGCGATCCCAGGGCGCTTGGATCGTCGTTTTTTTGGCGGTGGGGTTGACCCGAGTGCGGGCGTACGCTAGGTTGTGCTTAAAAGGGCTAAATAGTTACCGGGTTAAGGGATGCCCTCAGCCAATCGAAATCCGACCCCGACGACAAGCCCCGGTCATCAGACCGGGAACGGCTCCGGGGACAGTTCTTACCACTTCCTGCGCTACAGCCACATCTTCGCCTCCACGGTCCGCGAGGTCCTGGAGGAGAAACTGCTGCGCAAGGTCAGCACCGACTCGCTGACCCTCTCGCAGTTCCACGTGGTCAAGCTCATGGCCCTGGACGGGCACCGCCAGGTCGGAGAGGTGGCCGAGTTCCTGGGAGTCAGTGCGCCCGCGGCCAGCAAGAACATCGACAAACTGGAGCGGTTGGGGTTGGTGGTCCGCTCGCCGTCCAAGGGGGACCGGCGGGCAACGCTGCTGTCGGTCAGCCGCAAGGGGCGCCGCCTGGTACGCAGATACGAGGAGTTGAGGGTGGCCCGCCTTTCGCCCGCCCTGCAGACGTTCGAGCCGGAGGAGATCGAGCAGCTCACCCGCCTGTTGGAGCGGTTCTCCGTGTCGCTGCTTCAGGTGGAGCCGACCGAGGACACGTTCTGTCTGCGCTGCGGCTGTTACATCGAGGAGGGGTGTTCGGTGGGACGAATCCGGGGCGGCTGTCCCTACTACAAAGTCCTGCCGCTGCGCCGCAGCGAGAGCAGCAAGAAGGAGGTGTCCTGACCGGCCGGCGGCAGGCTGCCGGCGCTCCGCCGTCAGCGCGGGGCCGGGTTTACATCGCAGCAGACAGATGGCCGACAGCGGAAGCTGAAGGCCGACGGCAGAAGCTGATCGCTCACAAGGGAGTGTCAGATGAAGTACTGGCGAAAACCATTGGACCTGGACGAGGTGAAGATCCCTCACGGTGAGGTGCACATCATCGCGGAGCGCTGCAAGGGTTGCGGCTTCTGCGTGGAGTACTGCCCCAAGGACGTCCTGGTGATGTCCGAGGAGTTCAACCGCAAGGGCTACCACCCGCCGAAGGTGGTCAAGTTCGGGCAGTGCGTGAACTGCAACCTCTGCGAGATGATCTGTCCGGATTTCGCGATCTACAGCGTGGCCATCGAGGACAAGTCCGCGACGGAAGCGCAGGAGGCGACCGCAGAGGGCAAGAAGACCTGAGATCGCCGATTGCGCCCGAGGGGGCTTCCTCCCCGGGACGTGGCGACGGAGTAGGTTTGGGTTGGGGGCTGGGCAGCGAAGGAGGTGGATCCTTGAAGACCGACCCCGCGGGCGTCCTGACCGGCGCCCACTATCTGGACGGCGACTTTGCCTGTGGCGAGGGGGCCATGGCCGCCGGCTGTCGCTTCGTCGCGGGCTACCCCATCACCCCCTCGACGGAGGTGGTGGAGCGTATGGCCCGCCGATTCCCCTTCATGGGCGGCACCTTCATTCAGATGGAGGACGAGCTGGCCAGCATGGCCGCCGTGGTGGGGGCGTCCTGGACGGGCAGCAAATCGATGACCGTGACCAGCGGGCCGGGTTTCAGCCTGATGATGGAGAACATCGGTCTGGCGGCCATGATGGAGACGCCTTGCGTGGTGGTCAACGTACAGCGGGGCGGTCCGTCCACCGGTCTGCCCACCATGACCGGGCAGGCGGACATGATGCAGGCCCGCTGGGGCTCGCACGGCGACTACGAAATCATCGCCATGAGCCCGCAATCACCGCAGGAGGCCTTCGATCTGACCATCGACGCCTTCAACCTGTCGGAGATCTACCGGGTGCCGGTGATGTTCATGATGGATGAATGCGTGGGGCACATGACCGAGAAGGTGGTCATCCCACCGGCCGAGCAGATCGAGGTCGTGCCCCGCAGACTGACCAAGAAGCCGCCCGGGGAGTACTGGCCCTACCAGTTGAACGGGAACTGCGTTCCGGAGTTCGCCCGGGCCGGCGACGGGTATCGGTTCCACACCACCGGCCTGACCCACGATGAGCGCGGCTACCCGGACATGAGCGTCGCGTGCCAGGAGATCTGCGTCCGCCGTCTGCTGGACAAGATCAACAAGAACGCCGACCAGATCGTGCGTTTCGACGAGGAGCAGACGGACGGGGCCGACGTTGTGGTGGTCAGCTACGGCATCACCGCCCGGGTGGCCCGCATGGGCATCGACCTGGCCCGGGCCAAGGGCGTGAAGGTCGGCGTCCTGCGGCTGATTGTGGTCTGGCCGTTTCCCGAAAAACGCATCCGCGAGCTGGCCGGCAAGGTCAAGGCCTTCGTGGTGCCGGAGATCAACTACGGCCAGATGGTTCTGGAGGTGGAGCGCTGCGCCGGCGGCAAAGCGGCCACGATCCCGGTATCCCACGGCGGCGGCAGCGTGCATGACCCGCAAGATATCTGCGAGGCCATACTGAGGGCAGCGAAATGAGCACGGTTACGGCAGAAACTCGCGTGGCGGCTGACCAGCATCCGATTGCCCCGTATCTGCGCATGGATCGGATGCCGCACATCTGGTGCCCGACCTGCGGGATCGGAACCGTGGTCAAGTGCTACGCCACGGCACTGGAAGAGACCGGCGTGGACCTGGACAAGGCCACGATCGTCTCGGGCATCGGCTGCACCGGACGGGCGGCGGGCTACATGAAGCTGGACGCCTTTCACTCGACGCACGGCCGGGCCATCCCCTTCGCGACCGGGTTGAAGCTGGGGCGGCCGGAACTGATGGTGACCGTCTTCTCGGGCGACGGGGACCTGTGCGGGATCGGCGGCAACCACTTCATCCATGCGGCCCGGCGGAACATGGACCTGCTGGTCATCCTGGTCAACAACTTCATCTACGGCATGACGGGGGGGCAGAACGCGCCCACGACACCGCTGACCGCCCGATCGTCCACCATGCCGTACGGCAACTTCGAACAGCCCTTCAACCTGCCGCACCTGGCCGCCAGTTGCGGGGCGCCGTACGTGGCCCGCTGGACCAGCCTGCACATCCGCCGGTTGACCATGTCGTTCAAGGAGGCCATTCAACGCAAGGGTTTCCGTTTCATCGAGGTCATCGCCCCCTGCTCGACGCTGTACGCCCGGCTGAACAAGCTGGGCACGGGCTTCAACCTGATGCAGTTCTACCACGACAACGCGGAAATCCGGCACGGTGCCGACACGCGGGAGCTGGACATCGACTTCCAGAACAAGCTCATCTGCGGGAAGTTCGTCGACCGGGACAGGCCCACCTTCCTGGACATGATGCGCAACCACTACACCAAGGTCCTCGGCGACAAGTACGTTCCCATGCCGCCGGAGGGAGGAATGATCCATGAGCCCCAGTAGGACGGAGATTCGCATCACCGGCTACGGCGGCCAGGGCGTGGTGCTTTCGGGCTACATCATCGGGCGGGCCTGCGCCATCAACGCCGGCCAACACGCGACGATGATCCAGAGCTTCGGCCCCGAAGCCCGCGGCTCGGCCTGCAGCGCCACACTGACCGTCTCGAACAGTGAGGTGCTGTACCCTTACATCCATCGCCCGGACGTCTTCGTGGTGATGTCGGGCGAGGGCTACGACAAGTTCGGTGATGAACTCAAGGACGAGGGCATCCTGGTCTACGAGAAGGACCTGGTGCACCCGACGCCCAAGGAAGGACAGGCCCAATACGGCGTGCCCTCGACGCGGATCGCCGAGTCGCTGGGCCGGCCCATCGTCCAGAACATCGCCATGCTGGGGTTCTTCACGGCGGTGACCGGGATCATCCCGCGTGAGGCTATGCGTCAGGCCGTGCAGGATTCGGTCCCGCCCGGGACGGAGAAGCTGAATCTGGCCGCCTTCGACCGCGGCATGGAATACGCAGACGAGCACGTGCTCGCGGCCAGCGGCCAGGAGGTGCAGACATGACCGTCGTTGCAACGGCCCCCGAGACGCGGACGCTGGAGCTGGACGGAGCCGGGCTCCTGGCCCCCACGCTGCAGTCCGAACCGTTTCCGATCCGGAAGATCGAGACCGCTCCCTGCACACAGGCTTGTCCGGCCGGTATCAACGTCAAGGCCTACGTCTCGCTGATCGCCGAAGAGCGTTTCGCCGAGGCGCTGGAGGTCATCCGCCGGCGCTGCCCGCTGCCCGGCATCTGCGGGCGGGTGTGCGACCATCCCTGTGAGAAGGTCTGTCGTCGCGGAAACCACGACGACCCCATCGCGATTCGGGCGCTGAAGCGTTTCGCGGCCGACCTGGAAGAAAAGCTTCCCAATCCGGCCCCTCCGCCCCCCCCGGACAAGGAGTCCAAGGTGGCCGTCATCGGCTCGGGCCCGGCCGGTCTGGCGGCCGCCTATGACCTGAGACTGGCGGGCTACCCGGTGACGATCTTCGAATCCGAATCCGAGCCCGGAGGGATGCTGCGCTACGGCATCACCGCCTACCGATTGCCGCGTGACATTCTGGATTTCGAGATCAACGTGCTGCTCCAGGCCGGCATCGAGATGCGAACCGGTTGTTGCCTGGGAGCCGACGTCGAGATCGAGAAGCTGCTCAAGGAGGGGTACGGCGCGGTGCTGCTGGCGGTCGGCGCCCAGATCGGGCGCAAGCTGCGGGCCCCCGGCGAGGACGACTGCCCCGAGGTGGAGGACGCCCTGGCGTTCCTGCGGCGGGTCAACGACGGCGACCGATCCCCGGTCAAAGGCAAGGTGCTGGTCATCGGTGGCGGCTCCACCGCGGTGGAGGCCGCCCGCACGGCCCTGCGCCTGGGGGCCGAGTCCGTGCAAATCCTGTACCGCCGCTACCGCGAGGAACTGCTGGCCGGTGTCCTGGAGATCGAGGCCGCCGAAGCGGAGGGCATCGCCTTCAAGTTCCTGGTGACGCCTTCGCGGGTGGTCGCCAAGAACGGACGGCTCAAGGGCCTGGAGTGCGTCAAGATCGGGCTCGGTGAACCGGACGCCAGCGGGCGACGCGGACCGATTCAGATTCCCGGCAGCGAATTCGTGATCGAGGCCGATCGCGTTCTGGCCGCCGTCGGCCAGGAGGCCGACCTCAGCTTCGTGCCGGACAAGCTCAAAGACAAACTGCTCGAAGGACGCTGGCTGAGCGTCGATCCCAAAACCACCATGACCCGAATGGCTGGTGTGTTCGCAGCGGGCGACGTGGTTGCCGGACCGGCCACGGTCATCGAAGCGATTGCCGACGGCCACCGGGCGGCCGAGTCCATCCGGCACTACCTGGAAGAGGGTCGTCCGGCAATCCGCGAGGACCACCCCGAGGGCAGGGCGGCCGCCGAATACCAGTTGCCCGAGGCGCCCCCCATCAAGGCCATGCGGGTGCAACCGACCATGACCTGGCCCAAGAAGGGACAGGAATTCGAGGAGGTGGAACAGGCCTACACCGCCGCGGATGCGGTGGCCGAAGCGCGACGCTGCATGCGTTGCGGACCATGCGGCGAGTGCCACATCTGCGCTCCCACCTGTCAGCGCCGCCACCTGATGATCCGTACGGGCAGTGGCGACGGCTCCGCCGGGGCGACGGCCATTGTCCGGGCGCCCGGCAACGTGACCATGGCCCTGAGCGTCGCCAAGCCGACCTCCGGTTGGCTGCTGCCGGACATCCAGCCCGGCACCCTCCCGGAGATCGACAAGTCGAAGGGGACGCAGGTCGAGCTGCTCCCGGTGCGGGCCCGCATCGACCAGGTGCGGTGCCGCAGTTGCGGGCGATGCGTGGACATCTGCCCGTTCGGAGCGGCCGACTTCTACACCGCGGAGGGTCCCGCCACCCGCGTTCGCATCGAGCCGGCCCTGTGCCGGGGCTGCAACCTGTGCACCGCGGTCTGCCCCAGCAAAGCGGCGGAGGCCAGCGCCCTGTCGCCCATGTGGTGGGGCTCGCGTCTGGAAGATGCGTTTGACACGACCGCGGCCCGCAGGCTTCCCGGACCACCGTACGTGGTACTGGCCTGCCAGCGGCGGGCCGGCGCGTTGGAGGCCTCGTTGGATCAGCAAGGCGTCCACGCCGAGATCGTACGATTCCGATGCGTGGGGCAGGTCGATGCCGGCATGCTGCTGGAACTCTACCGCCTGGGCGCCCGGGGCATCCTCGTGGCCGGATGCGCGACCGATCGGTGCCGGTTCGGCTCGGGCGCCGAGCTGGCCAGAGAGCAGGTGGATCACGCCCGCGCCATGCTTCGTCTGCTGGGCGGTGACGTGGCTCGTATTGCCTGCGACTGGTCGGGCAGTCGTGCCCAGGACCCCTTGGACGCACCGGTGCAACGCCTCATCGAGGAGGGGTCGCGCCGCGGCAAGGGCCGGGCGAAGAAGTCAGCCTCAAGGAGATGAATGATGGAAGAGCAGCTGGCCCACTTACGGCGGCGCACCAGAGTGGCCCGATGCCTGGAATGCGGCAAATGCACCGCCATGTGCCCCCTGGCTATCTCGGGGGACTTCTCGGCCCGCATGATTCCCCGCGAGGACCTGAAGGAAGTGCTGGAGACCCACGCCATCGGCGTGCAGCGCTGCCTGACCTGTGCTTCCTGTGAGGCGGTCTGTCCCCAGAACATCCACTTCACCCAATTGGTCCAGGGGCTGCGTGAGCTGTCCGCGGACGAGGGTGCCGAGATCACCTGCCCACACGGCGGGGCCCTGCAGTCCGTCATGCGCCTGATGGCCCGCGGTGAAACCCAGCAGAACCGGCTGGAGTGGCTCACCGACGACCTGAAGACCGAGCCGAAAAAGGGCGAGGTGTTCTACTGGACCGGCTGCACCATGTACTACGACGCCTTCTTCCCGGATCCCGAGGTCCAGACGCTCAACGGAAGCAAGGCGGCCATCAAGCTGCTCAACAGGATGGGCGTGACGCCGGTGGTCTCGCCGGACGAGCGCTGCTGCGGACACGACCTGCTGTGGAACGGAGACCGCAAGAATTTCGAGCTGCTGGCCAGGCACAACATCAAGCTGGTGGCCGACAGCGGCGCGGAGACCCTGGTCATCTCCTGCGCCGAGGGCCTGCGAACCTGGAAGGTCGATTACGAGCCCTACTTCGAGGGCAAGCGTCCGCGGATCATGCACCTGACCGAGTTCGTGGGCGAGACGCTGCAGAACGGGTCGTCGCTGAGATTCAAGAGCAACGGCCAGCAGCAACGCGTCACCTTCCAGGACCCCTGCCGCATGGGGCGTCATCTGGGGATCTACGACCCGCCGCGGCAGGTGCTGCAGGCCGTGCCCGGCGTCGAGCTGGTCGAGATGCGTCGCTCCAGGCGGGCGGCGGTGTGTTGTGCGGGTGGTCCCTGGTCGTATTGCGACCACACGGTCAAGCAGCTTCAGGCCGACCGGCTGCGCGAAGCGCAGGCCACCGGGGCGGAGGTGTTGGCCACGGCGTGTCCCAAGTGCCAGCTCCACTTCCGCTGTGCGATGAAGGACCCCGATCTCAAGGGTGAGATCGGATTGAAGATGCGCGACGTGGCCGAACTACTGGCCGACGCGCTGGAGTAGACGGAGCGGTGAGCAATCAGCCTGCTGCTTGCAGCAGGGGCCAGGAATGACGAGTCCAGGGGAACAGACGGCCCGAGGACCTGGGAGATCGACGCCCCGGGTTCCCAGCAGGATCGAAAGTTGAAAGCTGACGGCCGAAAGCTGACGGCTTTCCAAGACAGGAAGGGCACATATGGTTAGTCCCAGCGCACCGAAGGAGGACCTCCGCGTGGGTGTGTTCGTCTGCGATTGCGGGCTGAACATCGCCGGGGCGGTGGACTGCGAGGCGGTGGCCCAGTGGGCCAAGAACCTGCCGGACGTGGTCTGCGTCGTTCGCAACAAGTACACCTGTGCGGACCCGGGGCAGAACGAGATCAAAAACGCCATCAAGGAGCACCGGCTCAACCGGGTGGTGGTGGCCTCCTGCACGCCGCGGCAGCATGAGCCGACCTTCCGGCAGTGCGTCAAGGACGGTGGCCTGAATCCCTACCTGATGGAGATGGCCAACCTCCGCGAGCAGTGCTCCTGGGTGCACCCGGGTGACCGGGACGGGGCGACGCTGAAGGCCAAGGATCTGGTGGCCAGCGCCGTGGCCCGGGCCCGCCTGCTGCAACCGCAGGAGGAGCTGACCGTTCCGGTGACCAAGCGAGCCCTGGTGATCGGCGGCGGCGTGTCGGGCATCGAAGCCGCTATCGAGCTGGCCGACGCCGGGCATCAGGTGACTCTGGTCGAGAAGGAGGCGACCATCGGTGGGATCATGGCCCAGTTGGACAAGACCTACCCCACCATGGACTGTTCGATATGAATTCTGGGCCCCAAGGCCATTGATGCCGGTCGGCATCCGAACATCGAACTACTCACCTTCAGCGAGGTCGAAGAGGTCTCCGGCTACATCGGGAACTTCACGGCCAAGATCCGCAAGAAGGCCCGTTACGTCGATCCCACGCTGTGCAACTCCTGCGGGGAGTGCGCCAAGGTCTGCCCGGTGGCCAAGCCCGACGAGTACCAGGTGGGGCTCTCCTCCCGCAAGGCCATCTACATCCCCTTCCCCCAGGCCGTGCCCTGCTCCTACATCCTCAACATGGACGACTGCCTGGGCAACAACCCCATCGCCTGCGGAAAGTGCGCCGAGGTCTGCGAGAAGAAGGCCATCAACTACGACGATCGGGACGAGGTCGTCACCCGGGAGGTGGGGGTCATCATCGTGGCCATCGGTCTGGACGTGTACGACCCGACGGAGATGGACGAGTACGGCTACAGCCGCTTTGAGAACGTCATCACCTCGCTGGAGTTCGAGCGGCTGATCTGCGCCGGCGGACCGACGGCCGGCCACTTCATCCGGCCCAGCGACAAGAAGCAGCCCAAGCGGATCGGCTTCATCCAGTGCGTCGGCTCGCGGAACGCCAAGATCGGGCGGCCCTACTGCTCCAACATCTGCTGCATGAACACCATCAAGGACACCCTGCTGCTGGCCGACCACTACCCCGACGTGCGGAACTTCGTCTTCTATCAGGACATCCGGGCCTTCGGCAAATCCTTCGAGGACATGTACCAGCGCTCCAAGGAGACCGGCACGCGCTACATCCGCGGGCTGCCCGGCGACGTCGAGGAAGACCCCGAGACGGGCAACCTGATCCTCACGGTGGAGAACACCACGACCGGCCACCTGGAGACATTCGAACTGGACATGCTGGTGCTGTCGGTGGGCGTCCAGCCGCCCAAGGATCTGGCCAAGATCTCCGGGATGCTGACGCTGTCGAAGACGTCGGACGGCTTTTTCATGGAGTCGCACCCCAAGCTCAAGCCGGTGGACGCGCCGACCCGCGGCGTTCACTTCGCCGGCTTCTGCGAGTCGCCCAAGGACATCAAGGACTCGGTCTGCCAGGCCGGTGCGGCCGCCTCGCGGGCGGGCGCGTTGCTCAACCGGGGGCAGATCCAGATCGAGGCCATCACCAGCCGGATCGACGAGGCCGCCTGCATGAAGTGCGGGCTGTGTGCCAAGGTCTGTCCCTACGGGGCCATCATCTGGGAGAAGGGCCAGGCGGCGGTGGTGGTCGAGGCGGCCTGCGCCGGATGCGGGTCCTGCGGGGCCACCTGCCAGTTCGGGGCCATCACCATGCGGCACTTCACCGACGATCAGCTCGTCGCTCAGGTGCAGGCCGTCCTGGCCGAGGACCCGCAGGAGAAGGTCTTCGCCTTCGCCTGCAACTGGTGCTCGTACGCCGGCGGCGACATGGCCGGCATCTCGCGCATAAAGTACCCGTCCAGCAACCGGGTGGTGCGGACCATGTGCTCGGCGCGTGTCTCGGAGGAGATGGTGCTGGAGGCCTTCCGCTGGGGCGCGCCGGTCGTGCTGGTTTCGGGCTGCCATTACGCCGACTGCCACTACATCAACGCCAACCGGCAGACGGTCGCCCGGGTGCAGCGGCTGTGGGACAAGCTGGAGAAGGCCGGCGTCCGCCCGGAGCGGCTGCAACTTGAGTGGATCAGCGCCGCCGAAGGACAGAAGTTCGCCAAGGTGATGTACCAGATGGAGGAGCTGCGCCAGACGGTCACCGCGGAAGAGATCGAGCACGCGCGCGAAGCCCTCAAGCCCAAGCCGAAGAAGGCCGCCAAGAAGGAGGAGGAGGCCGCCGTAGCCACGTAGGAGTTGAACGGCGCCCGGGGCCCAACCCAGCGGGGCGGGCCCGTGAGGAAGGCGGCGCGAGACGCCGGGACCGCGACAGCAAGTGTGAATCGGAGGTCAGAATGGCCACCGCGACGCAAGAGAACTTCAAGTGCATGATGTGCGGGCACGAGTACACCGAGCCGGTGGAGAAGGGCGAGGACAAGGAACGTTCCTGCCCCAAGTGCCGCTCGAACAGCATCCGGCACCTGAAGCACAAGAAGGCGGCCGCCTCGTAGCCGAGGGCGGGCGGCCGAGCGCGTTACACGCGGCGTACCGCGTCGGGGAGCGGGCTGCGAAGGGGACCCTGCACGGAGTGAGCGCCATGGCCAAATACAAGATCGAGATCAATCAGGAAACGTGCGTCGGCGACAAGGCCTGCTGCGAGGAGGCCCCCGAGACGTTCCGGGTGACCGACGGCAGCAGCACCGTGGTCAATCCCGACGGCGATCCGCCCGAGGACATCCTGGCTGCGGCCCGGAACTGCATCCACGAGGCCATCACCCTGCACGACTCCGAAACCGGGGAAAAAGTCTGGCCGATGGGCTGAACGCGCACGGCGATTGCCGGAGATCGCCCAAGAGGACAGTTCCCCTCGCCAGGGTGGGCCGGCGCCCGCCCGGGTAGTCGCACGTCCGATCCCGCAACTCGCGAGTTCCGAACAACTCACAGGCGGTCGTGCCGGAGACGGGATTCGGGCGCGGCCCGAAGTTTGACGCAAGCGTCGGACACAATACGATCTGGGCATCAGGCGCGCAGAGAAGGGCCCGCGCCCGGGACGTAGCCCGCGGTGCGGGCGGCGGCAGGGGCCAGGTTGACGCAGCCGGGGACGGAGGTCGGAGGGTTCATGTCCGAGGGCCAGTTCGTACACCTGCATCTGCACAGCTACTACAGCCTGCTGGACGGGGCTACGCGCGTCGGCGATCTCGTCCGGCGCTGTCGCGAACTGGACATGCCGGCCGTGGCCGTCACCGATCACGGCAACCTCTTCGGGGCGATCGAGTTCTACCGGGCGGCCGTCAAGGCGGGCGTCAAGCCGATCATAGGGTGCGAGGTCTACATGGCCCCGGGCGATCGACGCGAGAAGGACGCCCGTGGCATGAAGGAGGCCAGCCACCACTTGCTGTTGCTGGCCATGAACCGGGCGGGCTATCAAAACCTGCTCAAGCTGGCGTCGATCGCGTATTGCCAAGGGTTCTACTACCGCCCGCGGATCGACAAGGAGGTGCTGGCCGAGTTCTCCGAAGGGCTGCTGTGCACCAGCGCGTGCCTGGGCGGCGAGATTCCGCAGGCGCTCATCAACCGCAACCGTGCGGCGGCCGAGGAGATCGCCAAAGCGTATCTCAAGATCTTCGGCCCGGATCGCTTCTTCATCGAGCTTCAGGACCATGGCATGGAGGAGCAGACCATCATCAACCCGGAGCTGGCCGACCTGGCCGACCGGCTGGGCGTGGCCACGGTCGCGACCAACGACGTGCACTACCTGGACGCGGCCGACGTGGAGGCGCACGACGTGCTGTGCTGCATCAGCACGGGCAAGCTGATCTCCGATCCGGACCGGTTCAAGTTCCCCAACGGGGAGTTCTATCTCAAGACCCCGGAGCAGATGCAGAAGCTCTTCGCCGACTATCCCGACGCGGTGGCCAACACGCTGCGCGTGGCCGACATGTGCGACCTGGAGCTGGACTTCTCCAAGCGGCACGCGCCGGTCTACCAGGTATCGGCCGAGACGACACCTGACGACGAGCTTCGCCGGCTGGTGTACGAGGGCGCCGAGCGCCGGTACGGCGAGATCACCGACGAGGTCCGCCGCCGCATCGATTACGAACTGGGCGTGATCGCCGACAAGGGTTTCAGCAGCTACTTTTTGATCGTCTGGGATTTCGTGCAGTTCGCGCGGACGAACGGGATTCCCTGCGGGGCTCGCGGGAGCGGGTGCAGCTCGGTGGTCAGCTATTGCCTGGGGATATCGGCCCCGGAACCGCTGCGCTACGGGCTGTACTTCGAGCGGTTCATGGACCCGGACCGGGACGAGATGCCGGACATCGACGTGGACATCTGCCAGAACGGGCGGGGGCGGGTGATCGAGTACGTCCGGCAGAAATACGGCTACGTGGCCCAGATCATCACCTTCAACACGCTCAAGGCCCGTGCGGCGGTCAAGGACGTGGCCCGGGTCATGGGCATGGGTTTCGAGGAGGCCAACCGGCTGACGCAGCTCATCCCCTTCGAGTTGAAGATGACCATCGACAAGGCCCTGTCGCAGGAGCCGGAACTCAAGAACCGGTACAACCACGACGATCGCGTGCGTCGGGTCATCGACATCGCCCGCAGGCTCGAAGGTCTGGCCCGCAACGCCGGCATCCATGCGGCCGGCGTGGTGGTGGCCGATCAGCCGCTGGAGAACCTGGTCCCGCTCTACAAGCCGGCCAACGAGGACGTGATCTGCACGCAGTACGAGGGCAACACGGTCGAGAAGGTCGGCCTGCTGAAGATGGATTTTCTGGGCCTGCGGACGCTGACCACGCTGGAACGGGCCCGGCAACTGGTCAAGGTCGATCTGGAGAAGCTCGACCTGGAGGACCAGAAGGTCTACGCGTTGTTCTGCCGCGGGGAGACGAAGGGAATCTTCCAGTTCGAATCGGGCGGGATGCGCGACGTGATCATGAAGATGCGTCCCAACCGGATCGAGGACCTGATCGCGGCCAACGCGCTGTACCGCCCCGGCCCGATGGAGTACATCGGCCCGTACATCGCCCGCAAGCACGGCGAAAGCTGGACCACGCCGCACCCCATCATGACCGAGGTGCTGGCCGAGACCTTCGGCATCATGGTCTATCAGGAGCAGGTCTCGCGTCTGGTGAACCGTCTGGGCGGGATCGAGCTGAAGCGGGCGTTCCGTCTGGCCAAGGCGATCAGCAAGAAGAAGACCTCGATGATCGAGGCGGAGCGCGAACCGTTCCTGGCGGGTTGCGACGCCAACGGCGTGGACCGTCAGACGGCCAACCAGGTGTTCGACGACATCCTCAAGTTCGGCGGCTACGCGTTCAACAAGGCTCATTCCACGGGCTACGCCTTGGTCGCCTTCCAGACGGCGCACATGAAGGTCTTTCACCCCATCGAGTTCATGGCTGCCGTGATGACCTTCGAAATGTCCAACACGGACAAGATTAACGAGTATTTCGAGGAGTGCCGCCGGATGGGCATCACGGTGCTGCCTCCGGACGTGAACTCCTCGGACAACGACTTCACGGTGGACCTGAGGGCCGCCGGCGCCAAAGGCGCCATCCGGTTCGGGCTGGGGGCGGTCAAGGGCGTCGGCGAGAAGGCGGTCGAGGCGATCGCTGCGGAACGCGAGAACGGCGGGGCCTACAAGAACATCTTCGACTTCTGCGAGCGGGTGGACGTCAGCGCCGTGAACAGCCGGGTGATCGAGGCCCTGATCAGTTGCGGTGCCTTCGACACGACCGGGGCCATGCGCAAGGCGGCACTCGACGTGATGGAGGCGGCCATCGACGCCGGGGCCCGCACGCAGAAGGACCGCCGCGAGGGGCAGATGGCGCTGTTCGACAACTCGGCCGGCGGTGCGGGCGGAGCGGGTGCCGGGCTCAAGCTGTCCACCGAGGAGTGGAACGAGGCGGAGATGCTGGCCCGCGAGAAAGCGGCCCTGGGTTTCTACGTGACGGCCCATCCGCTGACCAATAGTCACGACCTGATCGAGGCGTGCAGAACGGCCGCGACCACAAGTCTGCAATCGTTGCCCGACGGCGACGGCGTGATCCTGGGCGGGATGGTCTCGCATCTCCGCACGGTGACGGCCAGAGCAGGACGGCGGCCGGGATCGCGGTTGGGAATCGTCACGCTCGAAGATCTGGAGGGCTCCGTCGAAGCGATCGTCTTCCCGGACGATCTGGACAAGTACCGACCACTGCTCAAACCCGACTCTCTGGTCTTTCTGCTGGGCGAGGTGGACAAGCGCCGACAGGAACCCTCGCTGCGGGTTCGCGAAGTGATCCCGGCCGACGAGGCGTGGAAGCGGTTCGCGGAATACGTTGTGCTCTCATTAGCCGGTGTCGATGCGGATGACGACTTGCTGCAGCGCGTGCGCGATGCGTGCAAGGAGCACACCGGGGCACGACGGGTGTACGTCGAGGTTCCGACCGACGGCGGTTTCGTCGCGACGATCGAATGCGGCCCGGACCTGAGGGTGGAGATCGACCGCCCGTTCGTCGAGGCGGCCCGCGCGATCCTCGGCCCCGACGGGGTCACCGTGCGGACCGGCCAGCGCCGGGCGATCCCGTTGCCACTCTGGGAGACGAGCGCGCCGGCGCGGAAGCCGACCCCTCGCGAGCCGGATTCGTCGCCGCAAACGCAGCCCGAAGCCCTGCTGCCCGCGGCTCCATAACCTGCAGACATCCCGGGACGGAACCCTGGCAGATGACGGTACGGGCTGCGCGAAGCTCCACCGGTCAGATGAACCGCAGTGGCACGAGCACGCGGGCGATGAGGCTCGTGGAGGCCGGTTTGTCCGGGTGTTGGCAGGGCCGTAGAATGCGATGTGTCGTAGCGTCGGTTCAGCGAGGCGGTGGATGATCCACAGGGAGCGGACCAGGCGGGTGATGGTGGGTGACGTGGCGGTTGGGGGCGGGGCGCCGGTGGCGGTCCAGTCCATGACCAGCACGTACACGCACGATGTGGACGCCACGGTGGCGCAGATTCGCAAGCTCGCCGCGGCGGGGTGCGACCTGGTGCGGGTGACCGTCCCCGACAAGCGCGACACCGAGGCCCTGCCGGCCATCCTGGATCAGTCGCCGGTGCCGATCATCGCGGACGTACACTATCACTTCCAGCGGGCGCTCGAGGCCGTTGAGGCGGGCGTACACAAGATCCGGCTCAACCCGGGGAACATCGGCGATCGGCAGCAGGTGGATCGGGTGATCGCGGCCTGCCGGGAGCGCGGGCTGCCCATCCGGGTCGGGGTGAACGAAGGCAGCGTGGTCGAGCGGATCGACAAGCAGCGGCGGGCCGAGCAGAAAGCGGCCCTGGCGGTGAACCCGCAGCAAGAGCTGGTCCGGTTGATGGTCGAGAAGCTGGCCGACTACCTGCACATCTTCGAGGAGAACAACTTTCACGACGTGGTGCTCAGCGCGAAGAGCATCGACGCGACGATCGTGATCGAGGCGTATCGGGCGATTGCGGAGCGGTTCGACCTGCCGCTGCACCTGGGGCTGACCCATGCCGGGCCGCCGGAGACGGGGCGGATTCGGTCGATCGCGGCGCTGGGCACGCTCTTGGCCGAGGGCATCGGCGACACGATCCGTATCTCGTACGCGGCCGACCCGGTTCACGAGGTCGAAGACGCGAAGGAGCTGCTGCACAGCCTTAAGCTGCGCGAGCGGACCGAGCCGGAGCTGATCGCCTGCCCGACCTGCGGTCGGATCGAGGTCGATCTGATCAGGCTGGTGGCGGACGTGCGGCAGAAGCTGGCGGACGAGGTGAAGCTGCCGATCAAAGTCGCGGTGATGGGCTGCGTGGTGAACGGCCCGGGCGAGTGCGAGGGCGCGGACGTGGCCATCTTCGCCGGGCGGGGGAAGGGGATCATCTACGTCCAGGGCGTTCAGAAGCAGACGGTGAGCGAGGACCGAATGCTGGAGGCCCTGCTGCAGGAATGTCGGGAACTGGCGGGCCGGGTCGAACGCGGCGAGGCGAAACTGGGCGCGACGGACGTGGCCATCGCCCCATCGAACCCGCTACCGCGGGCGGACGGCTCGTTGCCAGTCCCTGCAGGGCCGAAATCGAACTTGCATGGAAGGCAGACGTAGCATATCGTGGGTAAGTGCCCAGAGGGAACCTCAGCATCTGGGAAGTGCAACTCGGGGCGTCTCAGGACGCGGGTGACTCGATGAACACGGAAGGTGCGCAGGCGGTGCGGCTCGATTTTGGCAATCTTCCTCTTGTCGAGACTGCCGTCCGGGTGAGTCTCGAGAGGCCGGTGAAGCTAACGTACGTAATCATCAACCGGGTGGCCGACCAACTCCGAGACAGATTCCCGGATCTGCAGGAGCCCGGAGCGCTTGAACGTCCGCCCGGGATTGAGCAGCCGTCCTTGCCTCTTGCCCCGGGGCAACTCCTTGGGGCGGTCTACACTGGCAATAAGGATGGGATCGTCCTCACACTGCAGGGGCAAGTGATCGTGGCGCGGTGGCTGAAGCAGATTCGAGAGGATGCCGCAGAGTATCCGCGCTTCGCTGTGCTTCGGGACGCCGTTTGGCAGGCAGTGGATGCCTTCAGGGACGCGTGTGGTGGGCAGCTCTCGGGAATCGTCGTGGTGAACATGTCATACGTCAACTTCTTGGGAGTCGGGCACTCAGAACCTGTGCTGGCACGCTATTTCTCAGACCTCGCACAGATCAAGGCGGCCAAAGACGCCCGGCAAATCCATAAGGTCGAGGTTTCGTGGCGCGAGTCTGAATCCGTTGATTTACGATACAACCTGGAGCAGGTGACCGCGCAAGTGGGTGATGAAACAGTGGAGGGGTATCGAATCACGACGGCCGCTGGCAGCAGGCTTGCCGAAGGCACGGAACCGAAACAAGCCCTAGTGCAGGTCCACCAGAGATTGCAGGTCTTCTTCCGGTCCCTGATTTCGGACTACGCAAAGGAAGAGTGGCAGCTGAAGGAGGTCACTCTTGGCTGAATCCACTGCATCCATATGGCCGGAGATCGAGCTGCCAAGGCACCTGCGCTATTGGCTTTTTCTCCCTGTCTATCCCAGCAACGCGGTCGGTGCCGAAGAGGACCCGGCGTTGGCAGGCTGCGCGAGCCCGTCCGGCGAATTGTGTGCGTATGTCGGCGGCGGCATGGTGCGGGAACGGGTGCCAACAGAAGACTTGCGCGAGATGGTCGACTTCCAGAAGCTCGTTGACCAAAGATCCTGCAAACTCGTCGAACGAATCGAGTTGAAATTGGCTGAGGATCGAGAGGAGGCCGATTTTGGCGATGACGTTGCCCCGACGCAGAGGGCTGCTGAGGCGTGCTTGCGCCTGGCCCAGCGGCTTGCGCCGCACATCGCGCTCGCTCCGCGACTGAAATCTGGCGCGTTCACTGATGATGATGGTGGGGTGTCGCTGGTCCTGCAGTCGTTGGTCACCGATCGCCGGGTGAGTTGCCGCGTGCCGCCCGGCGGAACCGACATTACGGTAATCCGCGTCGATGAGAGCATGCAGGCAGACACCATTCCCATAACGCTGGACGACCCGAGCGCACCTAGGGAGCTCGCCGCGTGGGTGACCAAACGAGTCTAGGGCCCTTCGTTGCTGAGGATTCGTTCCTGCGGCACATCGACCGGAAACGGTATATCGCGGATGACGACACTCTAAGCCGGGAAATCTTCAAGCCGAGGGCGCACGAACCTTCCTTGTCGTTCACGTATCAGGATGCAGGCCTGAAGACAAGCGGCGGTCTGGATGAATACCAGCGGCGGAAAGCTCTGCCCTCCAAAGACCTGCCAGGGATCTGCAGGTTGACCTTTTACGATCTTACCGTAGCGCTCGAACCACCCTTACCTCCGCGGGGCGAGCGGAACCCGGATGACACGGAATACGGGCACCTGCACTGCAGCACAGATCCTCCCAGAGGTGACGTGCATATGGAGAAGATGGCCAAGCTTGCGACGCGAAACGGAGTGGCGCGACGGTTCGTTCGCGCTCCGAAGAAGCGTGGCTTAGCACGCGGGGAGGACTAGGTACCTTCGCCGGGCGGGGCAAGGGGATCATCTACGTTCCGGGCGTTCAGAAGCAGACGGTGAGCGAGGACCGGATGCTCGAGGCCCTGCTGCAGGAATGTCGCGACCTGGCGGGCCGGGTCGAGCACGGCGAGGCGAAGCTGGCCGCGACGGACGTAGCCATCGCCCCACCGACCCCGCTACCGCGACCGGACGGAAGTCTACCTTTGAACATCTCTCGTTCGTGAGTCGTACCGCGCGGGTCCACACAGTGCGACCGGGCGACGGGCACGCGCGCAGCGCACCGGGCACCGGGATCAAGCGGGATCAGTTTGCGGCATCTGAGGAGGGAAGGCCGGTGATCACGCGGCGTAGATGCCCCCGGCGCCGGCGAACAGCCAGATAATCGCGCTCCCGATGCAGCTTGTGTGCAGGGTCCCAATCGCCGTGAGCGCGACGAAGAGCAGTTTCTTTTTCATCGGTGCAGCACCTCAAAAAGGGCCACCATCGGCCGGGTGGCGCGTTCCAGGCGTCAGGGTCATCGCAGCACGCGTCGTCTCGATCCGGAGCGTCCGGACGGTTCCAGGGTCGCCGAATCTCGACGACGCGATCTTAGCCGATCCTTGGGATTGTCGAAAGTCGGGGTGTACCCGGGTGGCGAGACGCGTCCGGGCGGCGTGCCGTCGTGGACCGGTCCGCGCGGGTCGGGGCCGGGTGTGCGTCGGAGTGGCGAGTCTGGTATCCTGGGCCAGGCGATGGGGAAGTCGGGCCGGCGATTGACCGGAAAATGACGATAGACGAGTTCCAACAACTGATCGACAGGATGTACAGCGACAAGGACCGCCGGCGCGGCGCGCCCGGGACCTTCCTGTGGCTGAACGAGGAGATCGGCGAGCTGGCGGCGGCGATCGCCGAAGGCACGCGCGAGGAGCAGGCCGAGGAGTTCGCCGACGTGCTGGCCTGGCTGGCGACGTTGGCGAACGTGTTGGGGGTGAACCTGGATAAAGCGATCCGGGCGAAATACGGTTCGGGCTGCCCGGGCTGCGGCCGGTTCGTCTGCAGGTGCAACGAGAAACCTTAGGTGGGAGCCATGCCCGAGTTGGCCATCACCACGTCGGACGGCATGACGCGCCGGCGGACGTTGACAGGCCCGGTGGTGCTGGGGCGGGACCCGAGCTGCGAAGTTTCGTTCGACGATCCCGGGACGTCGCGGCGGCACGCCTGTATCCGGCCGGAAGGGAAGGGGTACGTCGTCGAGGACCTGGGCAGCAAGAACGGGACGCTGGTCAACGACGTGACCTGCACGACGGTTCGGCTGCGCGACGGCGACGAGATCATGCTGGGCTCGGTGCGGGTCCTGTTCCGCGACGAGAGCCGGGCCGACGACACGTCCACGTCGGTGATCCTGTCGGACGACTCGCCTCCACGTGAGAGCACGACGTACTCTCGGCAGGACTCGAAGCTGCTGCTGCCGCAGCAGCGTTTGCAGATGTTGTACGATCTGTCGGAGCGGCTTACGCGGCTGCGGGACCGAGAGGGACTGCTGGAGGACGCTCTGAACATCGGGTTCGAAACGCTGCAGTTCGAGCGCGGGGCGGTGGCGATTCGGAAGCCGGGCGGGCGCGGGGTGGAGTGGCCGGTGGTGCGGAACCTGCAAAGCGCCGGCGGCGAACTGAAGATCTCCAACTCCGTACTTGGGCGGGCGCTGAACCACGGCGAGCGGGCGGTGATCAACGACACGGCCTTCGGCGACGCGGACCCGACGATCAGCATGGTGCAGCACGGGATTCGGTCGGCGCTGTGCGTGCCGCTGCAACACCGCGACGAGATTCTGGGCGTGATCTACGGGGACCGGGTGACGACGGGGACGGTGTACTCGACGGCGGACGTGGACTTCCTGGCGGGGCTGGCCAAGCTGGTCAGCATCGGGCTGATCAACGCGCGGCTGGTGTCGGAGCAGGAGGCGAAGGTCGCCCTGGAGCACGAGATCTCGCTGGCCCGGGACATCCAACAGCGGCTGTTCCCCGAGAAGCTGCCCGACCGGGCCGACGTGAAGGTGGCCGTTCTGAACGAGCCGGGGCGTCGGGTGAGCGGCGACTACTACGACGTTTTCGAACTCGACGAAGGGCGGATCGCGTTCGTGGTGGCCGACGTTACCGGGGAGGGGGTGGCGGCATCTCTGCTGATGGCGAACCTGCAGGCGGCGGTGCGGGTGACGCTTTCGGGGCGTGAAGAGCCGGGTGCGTTGCTGGGCGTGTGGAACCGGCTGATCTATCGGAACACGGAGCCGTCCAAGTTCGTGACCTGTCTGCTGGCGATCGTCGATCCGGTAACGCACCGGGTGACGCTGGCCAACGCGGGGCATCATCAGCCGTACGTGATCCGCCGAGGCGGGGAGTGCGGTGAGCTTCAAGCCGAGGCCGGGTACCCGCTGGGGGTGGTGGACCACGTTGAGTACGCGACGGGATCGATCGAGCTGGGACCGGCGCCGTGTACGTTGTTCTGCTACACCGACGGGGTCATCGAGGCGATGAACGACGCCGGTGAGATATTCACGTTCGAGCGGATGGTGGAAGTGCTGCACGGGTTGGAGGATTCCGATCCGGGCAAGACGATCTCGCGGGTGCGGGAAGCGGTGCACGCGTTCTGCGGCGGGGCCGCCCAAAGCGACGACATCACCATGCTGGCGGTCGAAATGAGGTGACGGGCGTCGCGCCCGGGCCCGACGTATCGACGTTCACTCGGCCCCGTGGCGGGTGCGGATGCCTGGAGGCAACCTATGGATAGAGGATTCAGAATGCGCTTGGCGATGTTCACGGCGGTCGCGGTGTGCTCGGTGACCGCCGTTGCGTACGCACAGACAGACGAGCCGGCCACGGTCGGTCAGGCCGCGGTTCTGGAGCAGCCGGTCAGCCTGGCGGTGCTGGACTTCTCGGTGATCGGCCAGGGCGTCGAGGCGTCGGCCGGGGAAGCCCTGGCGGACGTGATCCGCTCGGCGCTGGCCCGGGAAGGCTCGGGGCCGCGACGCGTTCGCATGATCGAACGGGCGGAGCTGGCGGCGATTCTCAAGGAGCAGGACCTTCAGCTCACCGACATGGTGGATCCCACCACGGCCGTTGAAGTCGGGCGGATCGCCGGCGTCGATCGGCTGGTGATGGGCAGCATCGCCAGGGTGGGGCAGACGTACACGGTGACGTCGCGGGTGGTGGAAGTGGAGACGGGTGAAGCGGCCGACGCGGACGAGTTCGCGGTCAGCACGCTGGACGCCTATCCGCAACTGGCCCGGCTTCTGGCGGCGCTGATCGGCGAGCAGCCCATCGGGCAGGACAGCGTGGCGGGTGACGTCTACCTGTCGGAGACGTTCGATGGGAAGACGTGCAAGCTGCAGGTGGGCTTGCTGGACAAGCCCGGCAACGGCACCGCGCTGCACCAGGGCCGATACGTGATGAGCAAGACCTCGAGGGGCAACCACTACTGGTGGGTTCCCGACGTGAAGGAGGACTTCTATCTGCAGGTTGACCTGGCGCAGGTGGAGGGACCGCCGTCGGGCTGCTGCGGTGTGGTCTGGGGTGCGAGCGGCGTTGGGGACTACCTGAGCGTGCGAATCAGCGGTGGGCGTGACGTGCGGATCGAGCGGCGGCAGGGTGGCACCACCAGCACGAACCTGACGGAACTGCAGGACTGGGCGGTGGTCAACCGGCCGCCCAAGAGCAACCGGGTGAGGGTCGAATCGTGGGAGGACCGGCACCGCGTGTTCGTGAACGGGGCGTGCGTCGATGATTTTTACGAGCCGGGCTACCGTGGGGGGCAGGTGGGGCTGCGAACGATGCTGACCAGCGCGGACGCCCCGGCCATGTTCGCCGCGGACAACCTTGTGGTGGGCGCGCTCCAGCCGGCGAAAGCGGGGATCGCGAGCGAAGCGGGTGTGGCCGAGGAGCCTGGTGTTGCCGAGGAGCCGAGCGTCGCCACCGGGCCGGTCGGGCAGCGCACGGGCAGAACGCCGATTCGGATACCGCGCAGAAAGCCGGTGGCCCGGAGCCAGAGCTCGTGGGCCAAGGTCGAGAAGGTCTGGTTGACGCGCGAGGCGGAGACGAAGGGACGCGGTCTGACCATCCACGTGAATGCGGAGGTCGGCAACTACAGGGGTCGGAAAGTACGGGCGACGGCGTACTTCCGCGATGCGTCGACGAACCAGCCGCTGATGGACCGGGACGGGAAGTTCCGCACAGACGAGGGCTGGGCGGCCGCCATCCGCGATCTGACCCTGTTCATGCCGACGGATCAACTGCACCTGCCGCCGGGACGAAAGAACCTGGAGTGCTACGTGGTTCTGTGGGACGCGTCACAGAAGCAGCGTGTGAAACTGGCCCGGTCGGAGCCGGTGAGCTTCAGCGTGGGGCGGTAGGGGCGCCTCTGCGATCGGCCGGTTTCCGGCCCGGCAGGTCTGCGAAGCTACGGAATCCGTTGCGGGACGCGTAGCCGGCGACGGATGAGGAAGGCGGACACAGCGAGGGGGAGGCAGGGCAGCCGGACGGCGCGGGAGGGCCATCGCGCGCCTGTGAGTTTCTCGGCGCGGCCGGACGGTCATT
>Ga0307380_10002115_pt1 | contig 28463 bp, 26 predicted proteins | sample UN3MG_FD_202239 | JGI IMG/M metagenome (GOLD analysis project Ga0307380, IMG submission 202239) | Soil microbial communities from Risofladan, Vaasa, Finland - UN-3 | ecosystem: Environmental > Terrestrial > Soil > Coastal area > Acid sulfate soil | place: Finland: Risofladan, Vaasa | collected... | reverse complement strand
AAAGACTATGATAAATATGTATCTCAATAAGATGGGCATATTCCAGTCCGAATTTGGTTTCCCTACGACGAGGCATGAATCACTCTACCTTCAGGCCAACCTGGAGTTAGCTGAGATGGGTATCCTAAAGCCTATTCGCTTGGAGGGATGGATAAGGGCAACTGCTGCTGATGTGGAAACTGCTTTCAGACTTGTCCCTAATATCAGGCATCTTAATCTATCCATCTCAACATCAAACCAGATGATCAACGGTAAATTCAAAGGGACAAAGAATAGAGATGACATATTAAATATGATGGTTGATGCCGTGGATGCTGCTCGGTCATATGGAGCTAAGAGCATAGGCGTAAATGCAGAGGATGCCTCCCGAACTGATATAGACTTCTTAGTCAAGTTTGGCCTGGCAGCTAAGAAACACGGAGCTCATAGGCTCAGGTATTGTGATACTCTTGGTTACGACAATCCTTTCACCATTTACGAAACTACCAAGACGTTGGCAGAGGATGTAGGTATCTCCATCGAGGTGCATTGCCACGGTGACCTTGGAATGGCTGTGGCCAATTCTGTTGCTGGAGCGAAAGGGACCGTGGATGGTGGGCAGGATGCTTACATCAACACCACAGTCAATGGGATTGGAGAAAGGGCTGGCAATGCTGACCTTACAGCAACGGTCCTGGCTGTTACTAAATCCAAGGGTTTCGCTGAAAAATACCCGCTGGGAAGACCAATCGACCTGGGAAAGGCGTGGAAGACAGCTAAATTTGCCAGTTACGCCTTTGAGGTTCCTATTCCTATAAACCAGCCAGGCGTTGGTGCTAATGCCTTTGCCCATTCTTCTGGCATTCACGCTGATGGGGTGTTGAAGGACCCTGAGAACTACGAGCTGTATAGCTTCACTGAACTGGGCAGAGGTGAACCAGAACTTGTACAGACAGGCAGGCTAATATGCTCGGGTGAGTATAGCGGAACATCTGGTTTCAGGCACATTATGGGTAAGATAGCGGTATCGTTTAAGGATAGTGAACAGGCGCAGGAAGTTCTAGAGCTGGTAAGGTATGCCAATGTTGAGGCACAGAAGCCGCTTGTCGAAGATGAGTTGCTTTTCATTGCCAAATATCCTCAGATTGCCAAGAAGCTGTTGACACTAAAACCGCTTGAGAATAGCGTGCATTGATAGCGTTGCTGCCTGATGCACCCTTGACATTAGCCTCCCTCTAATTTGATAATATACCTAATTGCGGGTGTAACTCAGTGGTAGAGTGCTTGCTTCCCAAGCAAGGAGCCGTGGGTTCGAATCCCATCACCCGCTTTATAGTTAAGTAGGTGCACAACTGAAACAGAAGAATAAGCTTCATCCAGCAGCTATAGTCGGCATAGTCTTATTAATCCTCTGTGGCATCTCATTATATATACGAATAGCTCTGCCCTATGACCAGGTTTTTGTCAACGGCTCAGTGTGGTTCAAAGGAACTGATCCCTGGTATCACATGCGCCTGATAGAAAATCTAGTCCAACATTTTCCTCACCGCATTTCATTTGACCCCTATACCTTCTTTCCCCGGGGCGTTACAGTTTCCTGGCCTCCCTTCTTTGACGTCCTGGTCGCTGGTGTGGCTCGCCTTGTTAGTTTAGGCTCACCATCGCAACATACCATAGATGTCGTTGGCGCCTATATTCCTGCCATCCTGGGCACCCTGACCATCATTCCTGTCTATTTCATTGGCAAGGAGCTGTTTAACCGCTGGACAGGTCTGCTAGCAGCTACACTGGTTGTCATACTACCAGGCGAGTTTTTGAATCGCTCGCTGCTTGGCTTCACTGACCACCATGTAGCTGAAAGTTTGTTTACCACGGTAACTATACTGTTCCTGATACTGGCGGTTAAGAAATCCAGGGAAAGAAAGATGTCGTTTGCTCACTTAATAAATAGAAACTGGGCGCTCATCACCAGACCCCTTATCTATACCCTCCTCGCCGGCATCTTCCTGGGCATTTACCTTCTTACCTGGGTAGGTGGTCTAATGTTTGTGTTTATCATCTTTACCTGGTTAGTAATTCAATTCATCATAGACCACCTGAGACGCAAATCAACCGATTACCTGTGTGTCATTGGTGTCATAACTTTTCTTATCTCCTTCATAATGGTTTCCCCCTTTCTGAGCAGAGGCGGACTGGAGGCTATCTATCGTGCCTCGTTCCTGGTTGCCATACTGGCACCTATGGCTTTAAATGGCATTTCCTATCTTATGGCAAATAAAGCACTAAAGCCTGCCTACTATCCTTTAGCATTGCTGGGGCTCGCCGGAATCGTCTTTGCCATTTTCTACGCCGTCAATCCCTCTTTGCTCCATTCAATGCTTGGTAAATTTAATGTCTTTACCCCAGCCGGTACTTCGATGACCATCCTGGAGATGCATCCTCTTCTTTTCCCCTATGGAGGCTTCAACTGGGGGATAGCCTGGCTTAATTTTGCTACCACCTTCTTCATCTCCTTCGTTTCAATCGGCTGGCTCATTTATCTCTCTATCAGGCAGGAGAGCGCCGATAAGACGCTGTTTCTGGTATGGAGCATAGTAATGCTGGCTGCTGTCCTGGGGCAGCGCCGCTTCAGCTATTATTACGCCATAAATGCTGCCCTGCTTGCGGGCTATTTGTGCTGGAGAATCCTGGATTTTGCCGGCTTGAGAGAACTGCTAGCTAAGCCTAAAGAAGCGGTTAAAGGATACATTACGAGGGCGGAAAGGAGAAGAAGGGGAAAAGCAAAAATCAAGGCGAGGGAGAGACAAAAAACATTTCTGCAGCCCAGAGCTGCCTGGATAAAGGTAATCGTAGCTGGGATAGTTATCTTCTTCCTGGTCTTCTTCCCCTGCGTTGGACTCCCTGGCATCAAGCCCTATACAATGGTTTTTGGACGCCCTGTTGATTTATTTGGACACCCAATTGAATTAAGGATTAAGTTAACGCAGCCGCTTGCCCGTGAACCCGGTCTCATCGACCATGCCTGGTATGATTCTCTTCTATGGCTTAAAAACAATACCCCTGAGCCATTTGGCAACCCGGATTCTTATTATGAATTGTACGAGACTCCACCTCAGGGACAAAAATATGAATATCCCGAATCCGCTTATAGCGTTATGTCATGGTGGGACTATGGTCACTGGATAACACGCATTGCTCATCGCATACCCATTTCCAACCCATTCCAGGCAGGTGCTAAATCGTCAGCCGATTTCCTTATTACCCAGGATGAAGGCTCAGCCAATGAGATGCTGGAAAAGCTGGGCTCAAGGTATGTGATAATTGATTACACCTTGCCAACCAGTAAATTTTACGCCCTGCCAACATGGGCTGGTAAGAGCCCCGGCGAGTTCTATGGGACTTACTATGCACCTCAGGAAGGAGGAACATTAAAGCCGGTATCTTTCTTCTATCCCAGCTACTATCAATCAACTGTTGTCAGGCTGTATAACTTTAATGGCGAGGCTGCAGCTCCTAAAGATTCCGCAATAATAATCTCCTATGTGGAGAAAGTGAGCCAGGAGGGGGAGCCCTACGGGGAGATTACCAGTTCCCAAGAGTTCTCCAGCTATGAAGAGGCTGAGGCATATGTTTTGAAACAGGAATCAGGAAAATATGTGTTTGGAAACTACGACCCATTCGTTACTCCCGTGCCGCTGCAAAAGATGGAGCATTACAAGCTGGTCTATGAATCAAGCCAGAAGCAGCAGGGTAAGGCAGAAGTAAAGATATTTGAGTACAGCAAATGAAGTGCTTGATACTGGCTGGTGGTTTTGCCACCAGATTATATCCTCTGACTATTAGCCGGGCGAAAGCATTGCTGGAATATAAAGGCAAACCGACAATAAATCATATAGTGGATAAGATTCCCCCGCATATAGGTATTATGGTTAGCATCAACAAGAAGTTTGAAGCTGATTTTTCGCGCTGGCAGCAGGGATTAGACAGAGAGGTAGAAATACTGGTGGAAGAAGCTTTGAGCGAGGGCCAGAAGCTGGGAGCGGTCAGCTCTCTTAGCTACTGGATTGAGAGCAGGTCAATAAGTGAAGACCTCCTGGCCATTGCCGGTGATAATTATTTTGAGTTTAATATGGCTCAATTTATCGCTGCCTACAATGGCAAAAATGTCCTGGTGGCTGTTTACGATATAGGCGACAAGGATAAAGCCAGCCAGTTTGGCGTGGTGCAACTGGAGGGACACAGGATAGCCGAATTCCAGGAAAAACCAGCCATCCCCGAATCGAGCCTGGTTGCTACTGCCTGCTATATTTTCCCCCGGCGGATATTCCCCCTCCTTCACCGATATTGCCGGCAGGGCAAGAGAGATAACCTGGGCAGCTTCATCACTAGCTTGATAGACCAAGACGAAGTCCATGCCTATACCTTCACCGAACCCTGGCTTGACATAGGGAGCGTGGAAAACCTGGCATAGCGAGGAGATATTGAAATCACCCAACTTTTTCTTCTTTAAGGTAATCACTGAAGCCATAGATACCATTACCTCCAGAAGGAAACTAAAGCAGGTTGCCGCCACCCCGCTTTACCGCAATGCCTTTTACCTCATGCTTAACACGGCAGTTATGGCTCTCTGTGGCTTCTTTTTCTGGATGGTGGTTGCCCGATTCTACACCGAAGCTGAAGTGGGTTTCAGCTCAGCCATAATATCAGCCATCAGTCTCCTGGCAATCATAAGCATGGTTGGTTTAAATACCTTGCTCATCCGCTTCCTGCCTCATGCTGACAAACCACAGCAGTTGATAAACTCCTGCTACACCCTGAGCAGTCTTATCAGCCTGGTGGTAGCCGCTATCTTCATTGCCGGCCTGAGCTTGTGGTCGCCAGCCCTGGTATTCATCACGCAAAACGCCATCTTTATCGCAGCTTTCATTGTCTTCGCTTTGCTATGGACGCTATCGAGCCTGGTGGATGCTACCTTCATTGCCAGAAGGCGAGCTGGCTTTGTCTTATCCAAGAACACCATCTATTCGCTGCTCAAAATCCCCCTGCCTATCCTTTTCGTTTTATTTTTTCGCACCTTTGGCATAGTCGCCTCCTGGGGCATTGCCATGGCTATAGCTCTAGCCACTTCCCTTTTCCTATTTCTGCCTAAAGTCCAGAATCACTATAAGCCGGTGCCCACTCTAAAGCCAGGCATAATCAAGGATATGTGGCAATATTCAGCAGGCAACTATGTGACGAATCTGCTAGCAGCTTCTCCAGTGTTCGTCTTTCCCCTGATGGTGGTTAACCTCCTCGGCGCCGAGCAGAACGCTTACTTCTATATCGCCTGGATGATTGCCAGTTTACTCTTCGCTATCCCTGCAGCAGTTTCCCAATCATTATTTGCCGAAGGCTCTCACTTCGAAGATAAGCTGAGAGAAAATGTAGTGAAATCCCTTAAATTTAGCTTCCTGCTGTTAGTTCCCGCAATTATCGTGCTTATTTTGGTGGGCAATTGGCTGCTGCTTGCCTTCGGTCAAAGCTATTCACTGAATGGTCTAAGGCTGCTCTGGATACTGAGCCTCTCCAGCCTGCCATCAGCAATTAACCATCTGTACACCAGCATACTGCGGGTAAAGAGCAGGCTAAAGGAGCTCATGGCAATCTGTGGGTTTATTGCCTTAGCTGTGCTCCTTGCCAGCTACCGCCTTATGCCAGCAACAGGCATAGTCGGCATTGGCTATGCCTGGCTGGGAGCTCAATCCCTGGTAGCTATCTATATTCTTGGCTTTAGGAAACTTCTGCCACTACAATAACTATTGCTTATCTACCCTAGATTGCTTATGATTGAACGCTGAGGGAGAAGTAGGCAGCATAATGAATCTCATAGTTGTCGGTGTTTGCTATGTTGGCTTATTAGCTGCTATATAATAGGGATAAATTAATTTCCAACAATAAAGCATTATGAAAGCTTTAGTTTTAGCTGGCGGCAAGGGGACGAGGCTCAAGCCTCTAACCAATACCATCGCCAAGCAGCTTTTACCTGTGGCTAATAAGCCCATCTTGTTCTATGTGCTGGAACAGATTAAAGAAGCAGGCATTACAGACATAGGCATTATTATTTCTCCAGAGACTGGCTCATATATAAGAGAGGCTGCAGGAAACGGCTCAAAATGGAATGCTCAAATTACCTATATACCGCAGCCGGAGCCTTTAGGATTAGCCCATGCTGTAAAAACGTCGCAGAACTTCTTAGGCGATTCTCCTTTCCTTATGTTCCTGGGTGATAACCTTATCCAAGGCGGGATAACCCAGTTTGTGGAGCAATTTAATACCAACTCGCCTGATGCCCTCATTTTACTCAAAGCCGTTAAGGAGACGCACCTCTTTGGTATTGCTGAGTTGGATGAAGCAGGAAAGGTATGCCATATCGAGGAAAAGCCAAAGCACCCCAGAAGCAATCTGGCAGTGATAGGCGTATATATATTCTCTCCTGTTGTCCATGAAGCCATTGCTCACATCAAGCCCTCCTGGCGCGGTGAGCTAGAAATCACCGATACTCTCCAGCGGCTTATTGATACCAATCGAAATGTTCAGAGTTACATTTTAGATGGCTGGTGGCTTGATACTGGCAAAAAGGATGACCTTCTGGAAGCAAACAGAGTTGTTCTTGACGACTTCCTTCAGCGTGATATAAAAGGCAAAATTGATGCCGCAAGCCAGGTGATGGGCAGAGTTGAAGTTGGGTCAGAGACAGAGGTAGAAAACAGCACTATTCGAGGACCAGTATCTATTGCTGAGAGCTGCCAGGTTAAGGACTCCTTCATTGGTCCCTTTACCAGTATTGGTGCTGGCACGGTGATTGAGAGTTCCTCCATAGAACACTCAGTGATTTTGGAGGGTTGTCGTATATTTAATATAGAGCGCCTGGCTGATAGTATCATCGGTAAGGGCACAGAGGTAACAAAACAGCAGCAGGGCTTTAAGGCGCTGAAACTTTTTCTGGGTGACGATGCCAAAATAGAATTATAAAGGGAAGTAAAAAATGAAGCTTCTTGTAACAGGTGGCGCAGGCTTTATTGGCAGTAATTTTATTCATTATATTCTCAAAGAGCATTCCGACTGGGAGGTAACAAACCTGGACAAGCTCACCTACGCCGGGAACCTGGAGAACCTGAAGGATGTAGAAAGCAATCCCAGATATCGCTTCATCAAAGGCGATATAAATGATAGAGAGCTAATCAGCAGTCTTCTGCGAGAGGGAATCGATGTCATTGTGAACTTTGCCGCCGAATCTCACGTTGACCGCAGTATCCTGGACGCCTCCCCCTTTATCGAAACCAATATCAAGGGCACTCAAACACTTCTTGAAGGAGCACGCCAATACAGGGTAGGTAAATTTATCCAGGTCTCCACTGACGAAGTTTATGGCTCCACCGAGGCAGGTAAATTTACTGAAAAATCGTCTCTCTCTCCCAACAGCCCTTACGCTGCCAGCAAAGCTGCTGCCGACCTCCTGTCCCATGCTTACTGGAAGACCTATCAACTTCCTGTAATCATTACCCGATGTTCTAATAACCTGGGACCATTCCAGTTCCCGGAAAAGCTCATCCCCTTAGCCATAACCAACGCCCTGGAAAATAAACCCATCCCGATATATGGAGACGGATTAAATGTGAGGGACTGGATTTATGTGGTAGACCACTGTCGTGCCCTGGATTTTGCCCTCCAGAAAGGCAAGCCCGGTGAGGTATATAACATCGCCGCTGACCAGGAAAAGACTAATCTGGAGCTTATACAGCAAGTTCTGGATATGATGGACAAGCCCGGAAGCCTCATAACCTTTGTTACTGACCGTCCTGGCCATGACCGACGCTACGCCCTGGATGCTGGCAAAATAACCCAAAAGCTAGGTTGGGCGCCAACCTATTCCTTCGAGGAAGCTTTAACCATTACTGTGAACTGGTATCTAAATAATGAATCCTGGTGGCGTAAGATTAAAAGCGGCGGATATGCCGATTATTACCAGCGAATGTATTCTCACAGATGAAAATCCTGGTCACCGGAGCTAATGGGCAGCTTGGAACCGACCTCTGTAAGGTTCTCCAGCATTTTGAACTTATCCCACTCACTCATAATGACATCGAAATCAGTGATATGAACTCGGTCAAACAGGCATTTATCAAATATAGGCCTGATATCATTATAAATACCGCCGCTTATGTCCGTGTTGATGACTGTGAAACCGAGCAGGATAAAGCCTTTCTAGTAAATACCTTAGGTGCTAGAAACGTAGCCGTGGCAGCCCAGGAGCTTGGAGCGAAGCTAATTCACATCAGCACCGATTACGTCTTTGGCGGTGAGGCCAAACCTCACGATATCCCTTACACGGAATTCGATACACCCATTCCCCTTAACACCTATGGCAAGTCCAAGCTGGCTGGAGAAGTTCTTGTTCAGCGTTTTTGTCCCAGACATTTCATTATCAGGACTTCAGTGCTTTTCGGAATCGCTGGCGCCAGTGGCAAAGGGGGAAACTTCGTGGAAACGGTATTAAAGCTTGCCAAAGAGCAAGATGAGTTGAAGGTGGTAAATGACCAGTTCCGCTCCCCCACATATACCAAGGATTTAGCTCGGAAGATAGCCCAACTTATCCAAACCGAATACTACGGCATATTCCATATCACCGACAGAGGCTATTGTTCCTGGTATGAGTTCGCCACAGAGATATTGAGCCTAGTTGGCTCAAAAACTCCTATCCTTCCCGGGGCCTCCGATGAATATCCCCAGAAAGCCAGAAGACCCCGCTTTTCAGTATTAGATAATTATCACCTCAGGCTTTTAGATATGGACGATATGAGGACTTGGCAGGAAGCACTTAAAGATTATATGATAAGCAAAGGACATATCTAATGAGGAGAGTATAATGGCAGTGAAATCTAAGAAATATGAAGCTAAATCCAAGCAGTTAATACAGGGAGTCCAGGCTAAGCAGCTAAGGTGGATACCTGACGAGCGGGGAAAGCTGATGGAAATGCTGCGATGCGATGACGCCATGTTTGAGAAATTCGGTCAGGTATATATCACCACCTGCTATCCCGGCGTGGTAAAAGCCTGGCATTACCACCAAAATCAAGCCGATAACATGGTGGTGATTAAAGGCATGGCAAAAGTTGCCCTCTATGACTCCAGAGAGGATTCCCCCACCAAAGGACTGGTCAACGAGTTCTTCATCGGCGAGGATAACCCCATGCTTATCCACATCCCTGAAATGGTTCTCCATGGCTTTAAAGCCTATGGCTCCCAGCCTGCCTATGTGGTAAACACCGTCACCCAACCCTATAACCACAAAGAGCCTGATGAATTCCGCATCGACCCTTTCGACAACGACATACCCTATGATTGGTCTCTGAAGCAAGGCTAATAACCTGTAAGAGTGGGAGTTTATTAACGCAGAATACAAATGTGATAAAATGTATCAAGTGAAGATGATGCTAAGCTTAGTAGAGTAGGGGGTGATTAAAATGTCTGGTGCTTTAAAGGAAATGGATAGGGCTGAACTGGTTAACCTCGAACGACTAGCCCATCTACTGAAAGGTCTTAGCTCAGGAGAGCTTGAAACCTTGGAGATACTCTTAGACGAAGAGGCTTCTCAAATCATTGCCCAGTCTCTTAAGGAGCTAGAGGAGGGAAGGCGAATACCAATTGACGAATGGTAAATCCTACCAAGTCTTTAGGCTTCTTCTGCCCATAGAAGATATAAGAGGTTCGATTCACTTCTGAAGCAAAAAGCCCAGCAGGAGGTAAGAACATTAGCAGAGGAGCCTCACCGGTATGAAGAACTAAAAGGACCTTTGAAGGGCATCAGATTCTACCATTTCGAACATGAAAAGACACAATACCGAATTGCCTATCAAATTATTGAGGATAGAAACCAAATAGAGATCGTCTTAGTGAAATCTAGAGAAAGCTTTTATCAAGCTTTAAGACGAATTGTGAGATGAATTCCGCATTGCCCCCTTCAACAACGACATTCATTACGACTGCGCATGTTTATTTTGTCACCCTGAGCCAAGCGAAGGGTCTAGATTCTTCACTTTGCTCAGAATGACTAGAGGCGTGGTTACTAAACAACTCCCTACGACTGGGCACTGAAGCAAGGATAAACTCTATCTATGAGCACTGTCCAGAGAGTTGCCAAAAATACCACGGTATTACTTGCCGCTCAAATTGCCAGCTATCTATTAGCTTTCTTCTACATGATGTACACCGCCCGTTACCTGGGTGCCACCGGCTTTGGCATCCTCTCCTTTGCTCTTGCCTTCACCGGAATTTTTGCCGTTTTTGGCGACCTCGGCCTCCGCCCGCTCACCGTAAGAGAAGTTGCCAGAGATAAATCTCTAGCCCAAAAGTATCTCGCCAATGTCAGCCTGATGAAGATAATTCTGGTGGCTGTCACCTTCGGCTTGATTGCGCTCACCATAAACCTGATGGGCTACCCCGAAGAAAAGATTAAAGTTGTTTATTTCCTCGCTTTGTTTGTTATCTTTCAGGCTTTCACTCAAATGTTTTATTCCATATTCCAGGCATTTGAGCGCATGGAGTTTCAGGCAATAGGCCAGATGTTAAACGCTGCTCTGATTCTCGGCGGAGTCATATTTGTCATTAAATATGGCTTCAGTGTGGTTGGCTTTGCCTCTTTATACGCCATAGCCAGTGCTATTGTTCTAGTCTACAGCTTTGCCGTAATGAAGCTGAAATTTTCTAACCTGGCATTAGCCTCACCGGCTAAAGCTATAGAATTCGACTGGGGTTTCTGGAGACCAACGCTTAAAGAAGCATTGCCTTTCGGGCTAACCATGTTCTTTGCTACGATATTTTACTGGATAGACACCGTCATGCTTTCTTTTATGAAGGGGGATGCCGTAGTTGGCTGGTATAATGCCGCCTATAGAATGGTACTGGTCTTATTGTTTATCCCGGCTGCTTGGGATTCTGCTATCTTCCCTGTTATGTCGAAGTTCTACATCACCTCTCTTGATTCTCTAAGGCTTTCCTTTGAGAAATCGGTCAAATATCTAACCATGCTTGGTATTCCCATAGGATTGGGGACAACACTCTTAGCACAAAGGTTTATATTGCAAATATTTGGCACAGAATATATGCCTTCGGTAATTGCTCTTCAAATTCTTATTTGGTCTGTAGTAATTACTTATGTTTGCGGTTCTGTAGGGACATTGCTGCAAACTACCAATAACCAGGTGGTTTTTGCAAAAATCGTGGGTGTCTGTACTTTTATTAGTGTTGTATTAAATCTAATATTTATACCTAAATATAGCTACATTGCGGCAAGCATAATAGCGGTCCTAACTACGTTGATTTCCGTAATCCTGCAATGTATTGCAAGTTTACAAATCGGGTTGAACTTAATTAGTCGCAAATTCCTTTCTTCCCTTGGTAAAGTAGTGTTCGCAAGCATCCTCATGGGGATATCCATTAATTATTTAAGAAATATGACACTTATATTATTGATACCGCTTGCTGCATCAATATATTTCATTACGATATTTATACTTAGATTTTTCAATAAAGAAGACATACTTATCATAAGGCAACTTATTAATAAGGAATAAGTAACGTCACTAGTACTGAATTAGCACAAATTATTTGAAATGCATAACAATGGTGTTAAAACATAAACTAAAATTGCACAACCAAAAATATGAAAAAATTGTCGAATCAGCGCTATTGGCAAAATTGGGATAGAGGACAAATCTCCGAATCGATAGACTGTTACTGGTGTAATAGTGAAGCTGAGATTAAGTGGCGTGAACTGCTGGTATCGGATATCGAAACCGAGTTTGGCAAAAATACCTCCGTACTAGAAGTAGGATGCGGCAGTGGCCTGATTTATCAGGAAATTTTAGAGCATCACATTGTTTCAGAGTTTCAGAGAAAACATATACCGGTGGTGATGTCAGTCAGGATATGCTCAATATTGCTAGGCAACGTTTTCCCGAAACCAACTTTGTCTATCTAGATATATTGAATTTACCCTACGCAAGCAAATCCCAACCGAATGTCATCTGTGTCCAGGTTATCCAACATCTACCACATTATACTGAGGCCGTAAAAGAATTAATCAGAATCACTGGCAAGAAATTATACATAGTTAGCTGGTTCGACAAAAGCTTAAAGGATAACATTGTTTTCGGCAGAACTGAGTGGGACAAAACATCGTTTTACAACAATATTTATTCTTTGCCCAAATTCTTACGTTTCACTCATGAGCATACAGATACCGACATGGAAAGTTTGCGCGCTAAGCACCTTCAGGGGAGTAACTTTTCTATAAGTTTAACATTTGAGTAGATGGTAGTTACGACCACCGTTAGAATTTGGTAATGGTATGGAGTTTACGAAATTCTGATAAAATATTATCTTAAATGCCTGCACTACAAGCCTGCATGGCATTCGGAACTCTAAGAATGGTACACAAATTAACCAACGGACAACACTGAGCAATTTGCAGATTTGAATTTTTAACGACATAGGGGATAGGAATGCAATTATTCAAACCAAATATCACTCAAGCGGCTATAGAGGCTGTAGCGGAAGTTTTAAAGTCGGGATGGATAGGCTTAGGACCCAAAGTAGCTGAATTTGAAAAGAGATTTGCTGAATATTGCGGCGCAAAATACGCTGTGGCACTTAACTCAGCTACTGCTGCCTTGCATCTTGCTTTAATAGTGAGTGACGTCAAAGAGGGTGATGATGTAATTAGCACACCACTAACTTTTGTTTCCACGAACCACGTAATCTTGTATCAGAGAGCAACCCCCGTATTTGCAGATATAGACCCCCAGACCTACTGCATCTCTCCTGGTAGCGTAAAGAAGATGCTAACTAAGAAAACCAAGGCTATTTTGTGTGTTCACTATGGCGGGCACCCATGCGACCTGGATGCTTTATATGAAATTGCCGCCGACCACAACATCAGGCTCATTGAAGATGCGGCCCATGCCTGCGGCTCCTCTTATAAAGGCAAGAAAATTGGCTCTTTTGGCTTAACTTGTTTTAGCTTTCACGCGGTGAAAAACTTGCCTGTGGGCGATGGTGGCATGATAACGACCAATGACGAGGAACAGTATCACAGGCTAATACGGCTAAGATGGCTTGGAATCGATAAGGACACTTATACGAGAGCGAAAGAAGACGCTGCCAAAGCCGGTGCCTATGCCTGGAAATATGATGTCCCGGAGGTAGGCTATAAATATCATATGAATGATATCGCGGCGGCAATAGGTATAGAACAACTGAAGGTCTTGGATGAGCATAACGAGTATAGGAGAAAATTGGCCGCTTTATACGACCAACATCTTAAACATCAAGATATCATAGCCTTGCCGTTTGTATCCCCTGATGTGATTACTGCGCAACATCTATACGTGATTCAGGCAAAAAGGCGTGATGCCCTTATAGCAAAACTAAAGGCAAACAATATTGCCCCTGGTGTCCATTATATTCCCAATAATACATTCCCTATGTACCGAAATTGCCGAGCGGACGTCAAGACGGCGATGAAGGTCTCGGAAAACGTCATATCTCTGCCAATGCATACATTACTGACAAGTGAAGATGTGCAGAAGGTTGTCGAGGTAATCAATGATGGCTGGTAATGTGACGCTTAAACTCCTGCCATTGTCAAGGGAATACGTGGAATTTGTGCGGCAGGTGAGGAACGATCCTAGAGTGAGTGAGCATCTGTTTACCGACACTCACATTTCGAAGGAAGAGCAGGAAAGGTGGTACAGAAAACAAGCAAGGGATAAAAGGAGCTTTGTGTTCATTGCTCTCGCTGACCGACCAGTTGGTTACTGCCAGATAAAGAATGTTGACTATGTTAACCTGTCGTGTGAAGTTGGATTCTGTTTGGCTCCTGAATATCAAAGTAAAGGTTATGGTGCGGCGCTGGTAAAGGAGCTGATAAGATACGCCAGAGGCAAATTAAACATGCATCGTGTATATCTAGAGGTATTTGCTGATAATGAAAGGGCGATAAGATTGTATGAGAGGTGCGGATTCGGTAAGGAGGGTCTCTTGCGACACAAAATACTCAAGAACGGCGAATTTAGGGATGTTGTGGTTATGAGTGTTATTGCTGACTAGTAGGAGGATGCCATGAATCCGGCATAGCCAACTTGATTTAAAGCATCTTGCGATGACAACCAAGGCTCTTCAGCGTTTATTGGACAAACCAATGCCTAAAGTAAGTGTTATCATGCTTTCCTATAACTACGAGAGATACATTGGTGAAGCCATTGAAAGTGTTTTGGTACAGACATTCAGCGATTTTGAGCTGCTGATAATTGATGATTTCTCGAGAGATAAGTCTGCCGAAATAATAAGAAGGTATGCGCAAACGGATGCTAGAATTAAGTGCTTATTTCATACGAGCAACAAGGGAATTGCCAAGTCCTTAAACGAAGGGCTATTTTTATGTAAGGGGGAATATATAGCATATATAAGTTCCGATGATGTTTGGGAAGACGACAGACTCCAGGCGGGAGTGGGTGTTTTGGACAGTACCCCGAATGTAGGTATTTTATATTCAGACTTAATGGTCATTGATGAGAATAGCAATCCAACTGGTCAGCTAATTAGTTCACTCTACCGTAGTCGCACTGGCAGGTACTCCGGGAATTTGTTCGATACTTTGCTTAGAGGTAACTTTATATGTGTAAGCAGTATCCTGATGTGTAGAAGAGATGTGGAAGGTCTTCGTTTCAATGAAAAGCTCAGATATCTAAATGACTGGCTTTATTTGCTTGAGGTCTCGGAGAAAAATAGTTTCTATTACGTTTCTTGTCCGCTGGCGAGGTATCGAGTACATCCCAGGAGTACAAACCTTGATGTGGCAGCTTATGCATCCGACTATGTCACTCTCGTAGCAATAATTCTAGAGAAATTCCTTGAACGTGTCAGACGAGATAGGAAATTGTTGGCACGACACTATTTTGTGATTGGATACCTTTTGTGCTCAGCTGGCGAACTCAAGCAGGGAAGGAAATATCTTACACGATCGGTTAAGATGGCCCCCTTGAATATCAAGGCGACATCACTCGCTCTTATTTCATTGCTTGGTCGAGGTACTTTCAACATAGCGGTAAAAAGTTACCGGGACATTAGAGACTGGCGCTTAAGGGGACAAAGAGAGAAATGAACTACCCAAGGTCTCCATCATAATCCTTAACTGGAATGGGCTTGGGGATAGTATAGCCCATAAGGTGCTCTGGAGTTGCCAAATGGTCCGAAAAGCTGTCACTAGATTTTCCCCTCGGAATTTTCCCTTACACAGAAGACGAGCTAAATAATCCTGTTGCTTTGGAAGCGATAAGGAAAGGAGTTACGCTTTTTGAGCGGTAAAATATCCTCCCAGCGAAGAGCCTGATGAATTCCGCATCGACCCCTTTTGACAACGCTATACCCTATGACTGGGCATTGAAGCAGGGATAAACTCTATCTGTGAGCACCATCTAGCTTCACTTCCCTTGTCATTGCGAGGGGCGAGGCCCTGAAGCAACCTCAAGGTGGGAATTTCTTCGCTTTTGTATCTGTGGCGGGGTTCATCCCCGCCTTACCAAGGATTGCCTTATCCCTATTAGCTCGCCTATAATGTAGATAATGAATCTTATCGTTATCGGCGCTGGCTATGTTGGCGTGGTGGCCTCTTGTTGTCTGGCAAACTCAGGCCATCAGGTAAAGTGTGTAGAAACAAATGAAGCCAGGCTAAAGCTTCTAAATCAAGGCTTGAGCCCTACTCAGGAAACCGAGTAAAAGGTTACTGGTTCACTTGTGCAAAGGACATATCAAAAAGTAAGATTGGCAAGAATGAATTCGAAGAAAGGTCTAAATAACAAGGAGCAGGACAATGAAAGCAGTAATTCTCGCCGCTGGAACAGGTTCAAGATTAGGAATGTCAGCCCCAAAATCGCTAGCTGTTTTGACAAACGGGAAAACTATTTTCGATTATCAAATTGAGAAGATATCAAAATTTGTCCCCATTGATAATATCTGCGTAGTGGTAGGATATAAAAAAGGGATGCTTATGCGGAAACATCCCGAATTAGCGTATGTCTATAATGAAGCATATGCCGAGACCAACACCGGGAAAAGCTTGCTTAAAGCGTTGAATAAAATAGACGATGAGGATGTTTTATGGCTTAACGGAGACATTGTTTTCGATGGGAAACTCATTTCTAAGTTAATCCTAGCTAACAACTCTTGTGTTCTTGTAGATAATAAGACATGTGGTACAGAAGAGATTAAATATAGTACTGATTCAGAAGGTTATATCAAGAGCATTTCAAAAGAAGTCTTTCCAGGAGAGGGCGAGGCGTTGGGAATTAATTTGGTCAAAAGACAGGAATTACCAGCACTCAAAAAACACCTGGCCTTGATCGATGACCGAGATTACTTCGAAAAAGCTATCGAGAATATGATCAACGAGGAGCACATAAGGTTTTCACCTGTCAATGTGGACGCATTGTTTTGCCATGAGGTTGATTTCCCAGAAGATTTAGAATATGTGAGAGCATATTTGTTAAAAAACCAATGTTTTTGAGCTAACTCGATATGCTAAAGTATCTATTTAAGGGATAGGTAACTTTGGCTTTGCTTAAGAAGGCTAAAAATGCCAAGAATCATTAAATATGCTTTATGCATTTTATTATTGCCAATACACTGCGTCTCTTTTGCAATCCCTAGAAATAGGAACATATGGGTCTTCGGATGTTGGCATGGTCAAAAATTAGCTGATAATTCAAAATATATCTTTCTCTATACGCAAAAGAATCATCCAGAGATTAGGGCTATCTGGCTAACTCATAATACAAATGTGCTCAAGGAGGTCAGAAAAAAAGGGTATGAAGCGTATAAAGCATTTAGCTTGAAAGGCTTTCTATATTCAATGAAAGCTGGTTGTGTAGTTATATGCACCTGCTTGGAAGATGTTAATGGCTTTGCGGTAGGCAAAGCTAAGATAATACAATTATGTCATGGTACTCCTTTAAAAAAATTAGGCTACGACAGCGAATTCAACCTTTTTTTGATGCCTAATAAAAGGAAGGGCAGGATCCGAACAATAATAGCTGCGCTAGCAAATAAAGTATACCCATTAAGCATGTTTCGTTATGATGTACTTACCGCTGCTTCAGAAGAAGCCAAGAAGAAATTAGGCTCGGCTTTTAGAGAGAGCAAAAACCGGTTGCAGATTACAGGCTATCCACGAAATGATGCTTTGTTCGATACTGACTGGTTAGATCACCACCGATGTGATTATATTGATAATGTCAAGAAACAGGTTAGGCCTGAGTACGTCATTACGTACCTACCTACGTACCGGCAGTTTGGCAAGAAAAGAGTGGATTTGTTTGCAAAGTACGGCTTTGAAGTAAGTGAGGCACAGCAGATGCTTGAGAGCCTAAATGCCGTTTTCATAGTTAAGGCACACTACAAGCAGCAAAAACTAAGGCCGTCTGTCCGCAATGAACCTTCACGAAGGATATACACTCTGTCCGATCATGAGTTACCGGACATTTATCCCCTTTTGAAAGAGACAGACATACTTATAACAGACTACTCCAGTGTGTACTTTGATTACTTGTTATTGAATCGGCCCATCATCTTTACACCTTTTGATATCGAGGAATACACAAGAGAAGAAGGACTCTACTACGACTATAATGAGGTGACCCCGGGCCCGAAAGCGAAGGACTGGTCAGAGGTATTCAAGCTAATACCTGAGATAATACAAAATGACCGTTGGAAACAAGAAAGAGAAACTGTATGTAACCGTTTTAATAAGTTCAGACATAATAAGAGTTCGGAGAGGGTATTCCAACTAATACAGGAAGTGCTGTCATGAATCAATGCTAGGCTATCCCGAAAGTCTCCATCATAAGCCTCAACTGGAACGGGCTTTGGGATCTCATATAATGCCTGACTCTATCAAGAATCAACGTGAAGTCAAAGGCAAAAATGAATGGGGGGAATAGGTAAATGAGCTTGTACTCTAAACTGCGAACTGCAATGCACAACCCCCAAAAAGCTATTCTTTATGTAACCCTTGGGCGCTCTAATTATGAAAGGGTTGAGCTTAAGCTAGGTGATATACACCGATATTCGCAAATTAAACCTCAAAACCAACTCGAGGCTCATATGCTGGAGCCATCAGACATTAGTGACCATTTAATGACTCTATATATGTTAACCAAGCAATTAAATCTTCAGTCTATTTTGGAATTGGGGACTAGGACCGGCAAAAGCACAGTAGCTCTTTTGCTTGCGGCAAAGGAAATTGGCGGAACAGTGACAAGCATTGATATTGTAGATTGTCCTGAGGCTAAGGCAAAAGTAGCTTCACTCGGATTAACAAAGTATTGGCGCTTTATTGAGGTTGATGATTTACTGCTAGAGTGGAATATGCCTGTAGATCACTTGTTTATCGATACCGCCCACACTTATGACCAGACTTTAAAGGAGCTCCAAAAGTTTGAACCCTATGTCAACATGGGAGGAGTGATAAGCTTGCACGATATAGTTGCTTTCCCTGATGTGCTTCAAGCTATCAGTAAGTATCTCAGCGAGAGAAATGATCTACAGCTATATAAATATTTCAATGATAATGGTCTTGCCGTAATTTTCAAAGAGGGCTAAAAAGTGAATTACCCAAAAGTTTCCATCATAATCCTAAACTGGAATGGGCTTGAGGATACTATAGAATGTCTGGAGTCACTCAAGAAGATAAGTTATCCCAATTACGAAGTCATTGTGGTGGATAATGGCTCCAAGGGGAATGATGCCCAGGTGCTGGAGGAGAAATTTGGCGACTATATCCATCTGATTAAGAATGATAAAAATTATGGCTACGCGGAAGGGAATAATATTGGCATAAGATATGCTCTCAGTAATTCACAGCCTGATTATGTCTTACTTTTAAACAACGACACTGTAGTTGACCCGGAGTTTCTCACCGAGATGATTAAGGTGGCTGAAACCAATACTGCCATCGGCATCGTTGGGCCTAAGCTCTATTACTATGATAACCCTAACCAGCTGCAATCTCTCTGGGGCAAAATAGATCTCCGAAAGGGTCAAGTAAGTGAGATACCAAAGATGGTAGCAGAAAAATTCAAAAGTGTAGAGCTTGATAAAGGGCAATATAACCAGATTAGAGAAGTAGACTCTATTAAAGGATGTTGTTTTTTGATAAAGAAACGAACTCTAGAGGACATTGGTTTGCTTGATAAAAGCTACTTTTCCTTCTGGGAAGAAACCGATTACTGCCTCAGAGCTACTAAAAAAAACTATAAAACTGTTTACGTGCCTAACGCAAAAGCTTGGCACAAAGGTGCTCAATCAGAAAAAAAGGTACCTGGACTTTCTCGCTACTACATGACAAGAAACCGCTTTAAGTTTATGAAAAAACATGCTACCAAATGGCAATATCGCTGCTTCCAGATATACTTTTTTGCCTTCTACTTTTGGATTGCTACCGGATACTACCTGATATACCTCCACAGCCTGAACTTGCTCATTAGCTTTTACCGTGGAGTGAAGGATGGACTATTTAATTCTGAAGCTAGCGCTAAGTTCTACAGAAGAGATTAAATTCTCACCTCGGCCCTAATATTTGGGCCCCACCGTTATCGTAGATTATCTCCCTATTGTCAAGCAGCGTTGGCATATCGCTTAAACTAATGTGCTCAAGTATCCATTGGGCTCCACGATATGTCTTTACAAATATGTCTTGCCTTTTTACGTTCTGATTCCTGAGAAAGACATAAGCTTCATCTGACACCTCACCCGAGAGTAGAATTATCCCGGCCTGACCTAAAAATCTATCATAAAGTATCAACCTGCCATATTCGTCCCCGTACACTGGTGTATCATTGTCTATCCTTTGAGCCAGCCAGGCGACCGCTTCAGCCTCTTTCTCGTCAAAAACTGGCATGTCTAACCTATAGCTACTTAAGCTCAAAGAAGAAGGTGAATCCCAAACACCGTATAATTTGCTACGAGTAACCTCAAAGAGGAAACCAGTGTTGAACAGGAAATAGGGTATAAGTATAGCCAGGGCTAAGAATCTTAAATAGGCCGAGCTACTGCCGTTTGGTTTAGCTGATAAAGCTAGCTCTCTTTTGACCTTTAACTTGAGTAAAACAGACTTGACCAATCTGGATGCTCCGTGCCATATAGCTTCTCCACCCAAAACAAAAAGTGGCGCTAGCAAAAACAAGCTAATGTGATAGAACCTGGTGACATTGAGGTAAGTGGAGAAGCGAGGCAAAACTATGCAGGCAAGCAGAATGAGTGCTGCTACTGTGCTCAAAGCGATATATTCCAGTCTAAACTTGAAGCCCTTGGGCTTAAGAATCATCCTGAGAAAGCCAATAACAATGAAAAGCTCTGTTAAATATTGGAATATCCTGAAGCCCTTGCCCAATGGTGAAACCGAGGCAAAATCTAGGCCAAGAGCAGTCCCGACCAGAGCTTCTCTCTCTGTGGGATCAAAGAATCCGCCACTAGGCAACTCACTGGATAACAGCGAATACTGACCCTGCCCGATATTTTGGATGGTATTAAGTGCCGTCCCCTGGGATATCCCCCCATACCAACTTAAAGCAAAAACCAGGTATACGCTTATAATCACTGCCATAATTTTGTGTGGGAAAGCCCCCTGCGAAATTATACTCTGCGGCAAGCCACCAAACTTTTGGGTTAGCCATCCCCAGGCTCTCTTACCAGCATGGCTTCTTATTAAAGCCACTATGCCCCAGCCAACTAGCAAAAAAAACAGACAGATATAGCCTAAGGCATAATGTGACATTATCAAAGACATGGCAAAGATAATTGCCAGGGTTGCCCTTTGGTTTAAGGCTAGTCTTCGGTCAATCAAGAGAAGTATCAGCAGGGCAAAAAATAGCTCGCCAATCTGCTGCCTCGCCAGACCAGTCATCTCTGTGAAGAAAGTCTGCATCGTCATAAAGAAGAAAGCGGCGAAGAAAGCTTTCCTACCTCCAATTTGCTCACGAAAGATATGGAATAGGGCTAGGGGTACAAGCGAGAAAACAAACGGATATATAATCTTAAATACCCATACCGCATCCATATTGAGTAGTAGGGAATATATGGGGCATAACAGAACAGCGCTTACCGCGGTGTTATAGTTGTGAGGAATGGCGAAATCCCAATAGCCGTTCTGGGCAACGAGGTTCTGAAAGTAGTATTCAACATGAATGTCATAACCTGATAGTTGGCTGGATATTAAAGTGACATGGAGCAATAAACTGAAAGCTATCATTACTATCGCGAACGGACAGGCACCTCTGGGTAATCTATCAAAGGCAACTAGAGCTACCACACAGCCAATGACAATGACAAAAAATAGAAGGAGGGAATTATTCTGGGAAAGATTAACCAAACGGGCTCCAAAAATGGCAAGGAAAGGAAGGACAAGAAGAAATAAATAAGGAGGCGAAAAGTATTTCGCTATATTGAACTGCTTTGGTCCTGCCGAGAAATCCCTATCTCGCTTGTAGGCTACAACACCAAGTATCAGGGTAAAAATAGGCAAGGTGACTGTTACAGGCACGAGTGCAATGGGCTTGGAGATGCCTGTAAGTGGCAAGATAAAATTGGCAAATAAGCCAGTGAGATAAACGAAGGCGATGCTCAGCCCCACCGAGTAGAGCAAGCTCTCTATCATGCCTACATTATGAATTTTGAGGATTCTGAGAATAAGAATGCCCGGGATAAAGGTAAGGAAAATAAAGCCAACGATTTGCCTTAAGATAAGGATATCAAAACCTAAAGCAGCCAGCCCAACTAACCCAAGGATGGCTAGCAAGATAGCTAATGCCATCCGTAGGCACTTCTTGATTTCCCAATCATTAGGCAGGTTCATTTATGGATAGCCTTTCTTTGCTGAACAGTGGCCATACGATCCCGTTTAGTAGCATAGATATAGGGTAAATCGCGTTTTTTATATATCTGGGGCTGGAATCCTCTAAACGCAAGGTAAGAGACTATGCTAGAGAGTTCGGGTTGCCCGTCAGGTAAAGAGTGATAAGCTGCGATACTTAGTTTTATCCCCGGAGAGGCGAGTATCCTTCTCGCTCCTCTGAGAGCTTCGAGTTCAGCACCTTCTACGTCAATTTTGACAAAATCCACATGCTCAAGCCCTAGATGGTCGATTATATTATCCAAGCAGTCTATCTCAACTTCGACGTAATTGTTGGAACTATGCAAAAGAGAATGCCTGTTAGAATACTCTGAAAGATAAAGCCGCGCCTCTCCAGCCCTATCTAAAACAGCCTTCCTGATGACTTTAACATTCTTCAGATCGTGGCTCTCTATATTACGGGAAAGAAAATAGAGATTCTTTGGTTCAGGTTCAATGGCAACCACCAAACCTTTATTCCCAACTAATTCCGCTGCCTTCACTGTGAACGTTCCCACATGAGCCCCCACATCTATAACAGTATCACCTTCCCTAGGACTGGAAAACCTCTCATAAACACGATCTCGGAAAACTTCAATAAAAGTAGCAACAGTCTCTCTGGGCATAATCAATTCAGCTCCGTGAAATGCTGCCAAACAGTTATCTTCAGGTAGAAGTTTTACCACCGCCCCGTAAAGAAGGTAATAAAAAACGAAAGCAAGTAATCTAGACCTCACTACTTTCGATTCAAGCCAGATCCCTAATTTTTCGCGCAACCTCCGGGGAACAATCCTTCTCACAACGTCAATCATCATTTTCAATTTCCCAATCACTAGGTGAGGTCGCTTAGTAAACAAAACCCCTGTAAAGTTTCATCGTGGTTTTCCTCTCTTGGTGCCTCTCTCCCAAGCCTCGATTGCCTCTTTGTAGACCTCTAAGGTCTTCTGAGCTATATCATCCCAGGAGAATTTCTCCTTTACTGTCTTATAGGCATTTTCGCCCATCTCGTGTCTCAGCTTATCATCCTTAAGAAGCTTAATTATAGCTTCAGCCAAGGCATTGGCATTTTTAGGCGGTACAATGAAGCCTGTCTTTCCACTATCTACCATCTCAGAGAAGTTGCCAACATCTGTGGCTACCACAGGCTTCTTAAAAGCCCCAGCAATCGTTATTACACCGCTTTGGGTGCCAACTATGTAGGGCAAAACCACTAAGGAAGTTTTTCCGAAAAGTTCTGCCACCTCTCCGTCTGGTATAAATCTATTCAATATTACGAAATTCTTATCCTTGCCAATTAGCTTTTCGTATTTTGTAAATTCCCCCTCACCAGCGATGGTAATAGTTACATTCGGGATATGCTCCTTGATAAGCTTGCCAGCTTCTATTAAATAATCGAGCCCTTTATAGGAGACTATTCTACCGAAAAAAAGGATGTTACTACTCTCCGATGGCGTGATGTCACTCCTCTGATATTGAGTGTAAAAGGAAAAATCGCCGTGAGGAACTACCTCCACTTTATAGCTTGGGACTTTTTGGGCTAATAAATACCTTCTATGAGGCTCACCATGCACTATTACCTTGTCTGAAAACTTGATAAGCAGTTTATTATCCATAACTTGAATTCGGTTTAGCAAGAAAGTCCTTATTGCCTCGACTGGGAGGGGCTTCGGTTCGTGTATAGTCGTCACCACAGGGTACTTACGGTGCAGCAGCCAGGCAAAAGGGAAAGGGAAACGCGGTTCGAAAGCCATGTGGACCACATCTGGGCTTATGCGATTCACTTCATGTGTCAAGGACTTTAATAGGAAAGGATTGAAAGTTTGGAGTATAGCGCTGAAAATGTTCGAGGGGAAGGGGAATCTTAGTATCCCCACTCCTCTGGGAAACTTTTCAATCTTGGCATAATTGGGAACCATAATTGTCACGCTGTTAGTTCCTGATACAGCACCACTTAACTGTGAAAGGTAGTCTGCCAGTGCACCGCCTCTAGCAAAAGCAACAATCAATATATCCATTACAAATGCTCTTTTACTCTACCTCTGCAAAAATCTAAGTTTTGTAAGGAAGTGAAACATTCCCCCAGGAAATGCTTGCCATTATAATTGACCACGATAATGCTTACTAGAGGAAGACTATCCGATATCATAATTTACTCACAGCATGCTTTACTGCTTTGAACTCCCAGCCATAGCTCATGTATTTACCCATCTTACGAGCGACTCTTTGTCTTAAATACTTATGGAATGGAATTTTAGCTACTATTGGAAGGGCTGCAAGAGTGCACTCTTTTATCTCGTAAGCTTTAGAAATTTGAAAACTATTGCTCTTAAGCAAGTTCTCTATGTGCTGTTTGCTAAATTTTTGCACATGGCTGGAACGACCACGAAGTATCCTTCCACCCCACCTAAATACAATGTCGTTGATTGAATAGCCATTAGCAACAACCATGTATAGAGTATGACCCTCTTTCAGTACTCTACTTATCTCACCTAGTACCTTTTCCGGTTTCAGGACATGCTCCAACAGGTCGTAGCATACCACGCAATCAAATGTTCTGCTGCTAAAGGGAATATGTTCAGCATCAGCTACTACCAAATTCGCATTGGGAACGTTCTTTCGGGCATATTCAACTAGCTGCCTTTCAATGTCCAAGCCATATATGTCCCTAAAGCCATTAGCATATAAAGCAAATAGAGAATTACCAATGCCGCAGCCAACATCCAATATATGAATACCTCTTGGGATCTCTCCTATCTCTTGCCCCATCATACCTCTGACCTCATTGCAACGTCCCTTCTCATAATGATCGATAAACTCCTCTATATTTGTTGGTGTACCTGTTAGCGACATTTGCTATTTAACCTCCACCGCTCCAATGGTAGCTGTACAGGCTTAACCGCCTTTTCACACCTAGAGGTAGATATTTTTCTCTCTTACCCAGGGATACACCAAAGAACTTAGCCAGGTCGTAAAGTATTGCATAAGGCAGCCATTTCATATACCCATTGCTTATCAAGAATTTCAATTCGTTTTTGGTGTAGGCTAAACCCTCACTGGTAAAGCTACCATATTCTTTGCCCGCAAATTGATTGAGGGAGACACCGCTGTCAAAGTACCTCTGGAACGCGGTCTTAAGACTGTAATTGTGGCTGTGATAAACAGCTGCTTCCGGGTCATAAACTATTTCGTAGCCAGCAAGCAGCACCTTCTTTGCCCATTCCTGGTCTTCGCTCATGATCAGGCTATCATCAAAGGGGTATTTCCCCCAGATTTCTTTTCTGAATGCTGAATTGGCATTGGAGAAGAAAATGGTATTCATATCTACTTTTCCCTGCCCGGCGCTTTTAACCATTCTGGAGAGGGGATACCTGGTATTCAAAAAGAAGCTTTCCATGGGTCTCGTGCCCTTCTTGGGAATCTGCCTGCCATAAACACCGGCAATCTTGCTATCTTTGAGGTTCCTTATGAGGTTAGAAAGCCATTTATCCGTAGCTGGCACTGCATCCTGGGTCAAGAAAACCAGATAATCGCCTATAGCTAAACTAGCAGCCAGGTTTCTCGTCCTGCCATGGCCAAAATCTTCCGGCTTTATCTGATGAATTTTCGTGGGATGAGTTTGAGCAATCTCCAGCGTGTGGTCTGTGGAACCAGAGTCCACGATGATGACCTCAAATTCCCCCGGATATTTTTGGGCAAAGATTGCTCCCAAGGTATCCTGGAAATCACCACCAGCGTTTTTAGTCAGGATTACGATAGATGCATCGTTCATCGAGTAAATCTCTTCTTAACCAGATATAAAAGATTCTGGAAGCCGTCTCGCCAGCCACGCAGCTTTATTTTGCCTACACGCGCTTTATATTGGATAGGCATCTCCCTCCAGCGGCATTTGGCAAAGTGGCAAGCCTCTAGTTTAAGCTCTTCAGAGAATGACATTTTGTCTGATTTCAGCAGCAACTTATCCAGAATATCTTTCCTGAATACCCACATGCCAGATTGAGAATCCCTGAGGTTAAGTCGGAACAAGAGTCGGGTGGCTAAGTTGAGCACACCGTTTCCAATTTGGTTGCGGAAGGACATGGCATCTCTTTCCATATAGGCGAAGCGGTTGGTAGTAATAAAATCCAAATTTTCCTCTTGAAGCACTCTTACAAATTTAGGTATGTCTTCTACAGGGTAAGTCAGGTCAGCGTCGGCAGTGGCAATGATGTCTCCGCTAGCTTTAGCAAAACCTGTCTTGTAAGCCCGCCCATAACCTCGCCTTGGCTCAATAATAACCTCAGCTCCAGCCTTACTGGCAAGCTCCCTTGTCCTATCCTGCGAGTTGCCGTCTACTACCAAGATCTGGACATCAAATCCCATCTTTTCGAGTTCATTCTTGGGAATAGCCCGAATTACACCTTCTATACCCTCTTCTTCATTTAGTGCCGGTATAATGATACTAATCTTGCTCATCATTGCTTAGGTCAGTAATTCATCTTTACTCAAGATAACTTTTATTGCTTGCCTGACAGCCTCATCTGAACTATATCCGGGCTTCCAACCCAGCTTTTTCATCTTAGTTATGTCAAACCTCACCTGAGGCACATCGCCTCGCCAGCCACGCTCACCTCCAGTATAGCTGAACTTTACCCCAGATAAGCCCATAGCTTCAACTAGCATACTGGCAATAGTGGTTACATTAGTGGAGGAGTCCGTGCCAAGATTAAATATGTTCACCTGCTCCTGCGAGTGTTTCCAACCAAAGAGGATGCCATCAATGCAGTCATCAATATAAAGGTAAGGTTTCTCCTGAGTGCCATCTCCGAGTATCTCAAGCTCCCCAGGATTTTGCTTTAGCTTGTTAATGAAGTCGAAAATAACACCGTGGCTGGCTCTACTACCGACAACATTGGCAAAGCGGAAAATCCAGGCTTGCATATCAAACAGGTGACAGAAAGCAGAGAGTAGCCCTTCACAGGCTAGCTTGCTGGCGCCATAAAGTGATATAGGCAGTAAGGGGCCATAATCTTCGGCTACTGGCTTTAGGCCGGCTTCACCATAAACAGTGGAACTGGAGGCGAAGACTATTTTGCTGATTTTGTTTACTCTCATAGCTGCAAGGACATTATGAGTAGTCATTGTCCCTTGCTGTAAATCGAGGTTGGTATTCATGCTGCCTGCCCTGACATCGGGATTGGCAGCCAGATGAAATACTATGTCGTGATTGGCAATAGCTTGGTTAAGGGTATCAAAATCAAGCAGGTCAGCCTGGATGAAGTGGAAATTGCTTTTGCCTAAATGGTGCTCGATGAAGTCTTTCCTGCCCGAACTGAGGTTGTCATAGACGGTTACCTTGCCAGAGCCAATCAATCGGTCAACAAGATGACTGCCGATGAAACCAGCACCACCGGTGATAAAGTATTTATACATCAGCGAAACCTCCTGGTTATTAATGTCCAGCCTATCTTGAGCCCATCTTTTATGGAGCTGAGCTTGGCTGGCGTGGGGCGGCGGCGGTAGTGGATGGGGATCTCATCAATGACTTTGCCAACAGTTTTCTCTTCATTGAGAGTGGGAAGTATTATGTAAGCATTTTTACCGCTCATCTTTGCTCTCCGTCATTATAGATTCTACTCTACTCTAGCCGCTATGCGCTGACAAGGCTTTGGTTGGAGAACCGGGATTTAACTACCGTTATTAGCATCAATATTATGGAGACATTGGCCTAAGAGCATTTGTCTCACTTATGGGAAGTTCTGGTATCTCTTTTGGCTCTGGAAATAACACTTTGTATTTTTTCTTAATTTCCTGATATTGTTTATCCGAACCTATAACTAATCCGTACTCCTCACTAGAGCCAGCAAAAATTACTTTAGGGTCATAATCCTTTATTCTGATTGCTTCCAAAAGATTTTGTGTCCCTGATAGATTGGTTTCCGTTGTCTCGATAGGATCGGTGAAAGATCTAGGAACGTAACTTTGGGCACCAAGATGAAAAATTACATCAGGTTTAGACACGTCTAACGCGTGAGCTAGACTAGAAATATTTGTTAGATCTCCATATATCAATCTTCCTTCAGTATGAATGCCTTTGTCCTCCAAATCTTTAATCGGGCTGTGGACCGTCGTCCATCTTACTAGACCATAAACATTAGCTCCTCTCTCAATTAGCTCTTTTGCCAAATAGGAGCCAATAAAAAGAGATGGAGCGGCTCTTCAAGGCAGGGCTGCATTTCCTCGCCTTTATATAGCCAGAATTCCACTTTCTGCTTTACTCCTACCTTGTTTAAGGCAAAGCTTACCTCTTTCTGCCACTTCTCCTCATGAGCTAATATGCCAGTGTATAATTCCTTACTTTCGACTCCGTTTATCCTTACCTCAACCCGATAACTCGTCGGCTGATACTCATGATTGACTATCCCCAGGATTACCCTGGCTTCTTCACCAACTATAACCTCGCTGGGATAATTCTCTGCCTTCCCTTCCGTGCTAAGGATGTAAAACTCGGTGAAGGTCTCACCCT
>Ga0307380_10002114_pt1 | contig 28465 bp, 29 predicted proteins | sample UN3MG_FD_202239 | JGI IMG/M metagenome (GOLD analysis project Ga0307380, IMG submission 202239) | Soil microbial communities from Risofladan, Vaasa, Finland - UN-3 | ecosystem: Environmental > Terrestrial > Soil > Coastal area > Acid sulfate soil | place: Finland: Risofladan, Vaasa | collected... | reverse complement strand
CTAGTGTAATGTAACATTAATATCTTGACAATTGATAATTATTCTGTTATCATTGGGGTATGTGGAACCCATCCAAGCCCCTGGCTATGACCCCGGAACAACGAAAGACCCTGGAAGCCTGGACTCAGGCGCGGACATCGCCGCAAAGAGTTGTCCTCCGTTCTCGGATTTGTCTTATGGCCGCCGAAGAGATATCGAATAACGCCATCTCCAAACGGTTGGGAACGTCGAGACCTACGGTTATTCTGTGGAGGTTGCGGTTTGAAAAAAAAGGTCCTCCGGGGATCGCGGAAGATGCCCCGCACGGGCCGAGTTCGCGGCGGACAGAGGCCGAGACCGTGAACCTCATCGTGGAACGAACGTTGCATACCCGGCCGCCGGCCGCCACACATTGGAGCACTCGAACGCTGGCTAAAGAGCTCGGGGTAAGCCACATGACCGTGGCTCGGGTTTGGGATGCCCACGGACTTCAGCCGCACCGGATCAAAACCTTCAAGATGTCCAACGACAAGCGTTTTGTGGAAAAGCTCACCGATGTGGTCGGACTTTATCTGAATCCCCCCGAGAAAGCGCTGGTCTTGTGTGTCGACGAGAAGTCGCAGATTCAAGCCCTGGACCGCACCCAGCCTGGGTTGCCAATGAAGCAAGGTCGCTGCGGTACAATGACACATGATTACAAACGCAACGGGACAACCTCTTTGTTTGCCGCCCTGAATGTCCTGGAAGGGACGGTCATCGGGACCTGCTATCCTCGTCACCGTCACCAGGAGTTTTTGAAATTCTTGCGCAAGATTGATCGCGAAACACCCCGATCTCTGGATATCCATCTGATCTTGGACAACTACGGAACCCATACCCATCCTCGGGTGAAAGAATGGCTCCGGAAACATCCTCGCTTTCACCTGCATTTCACGCCGACGAGTTCCTCCTGGTTGAACCTGATCGAGCGCTGGTTTGCGGAACTGACTCGGAAAAGGATAAGGCGCGGAGTCTTCCAAAGTGTCCCGAACTTGATTGCTGCCATTGAAGAATTCATTCGGATCAACAACCAGCAGCCTCAACCCTTTGTATGGACCAAAAAGGTCGATCAGATTCTCGAAAAATTGAAGCATTGTAAAGCCGTTATTGAGACACTACACTAGAATGAGAAACGCTCGCCATTCCTTTAGAAACGATATCTTGCTCTCAAGATATTCATATAGCTTTAGAAATGGCAAAAGCATGAATAACGAACATAGCGTCCGATAGGTGTTGTTAACCTCTAGGAGAGTTTCCAATTTATCATCCTTCTTGCAAGCAGCAACAAAGTCCTTGTAATCAGCAAATCTTAAGAAGGACAGTTTGCGGAGTATAGGTTCAATTACTAGCGAACCGAACCGGCTTATCACCAGACCTGTGAAGTAATAAAGGAAGAGCCCATAAATTATGTTCTGCTGTATGAATTTGTATCCAGTAACCTTATCTGCAATGAACGCGAAGACGATGCCAGGGAAAAGGTAGTTAAATAAGTTGTAGGAAGAGAGCTTGTTCAGAAGTTCATTCATAATAACCCCCTTTCATAGGAAGAACCGAGAATCTCTTGCCTCCCTAAGCGTCTAGCTCTATGAAGCGCGTTTTCCGCTTTCCGCGGCGTCCCGCTGACCATTGGGGTCACACCGCTCCTTTGGGCCTTGTAGATAGGAACTTCTCGGTTTTTTGGTCCCGTTGGCTGCGTTCCCATGTTCAGTCTTATTCTCCCCTCCAACCATCGTAGGAAAGCATAGAATAAGACAGCGGGCACTGTCAAACGGTCTCCGGGGGCAGGTGATATATGCCAGAGGCCGGGCTCGGGCCATAAAGCCCCTGAAATCAGTCAGACCTCCGGGCCCAGCGGAGGAGAGAATCACAAGGAGTATTCGGGGGCGCCTCGGCAGCTAAACAGAGCTGTGCTAAAGGTGTGGGCTGGCTCCTCCTTTCCTACAGCCGAAAATAGGTTGAGGTCCCTCTTGGGTCAGCTCTCTGAGGCTGGGCTTGGCCCAGCCGAAGACAAGCTGACGCCGAAGGCGAAAACCCCATGCTCTCCGGACTGACGCTCCAAAAAACTCTCTTGAGTTTTTTGCAAATCTTTGACTTGCTTGTTCTCTTTAATATTTCTTCTCATTATGTTAGGCAATTTTTTCCCAATCGACCAGGCAAGTTTTGCCTATTCTACCTGGAGGAGGACTCACTTTTGGTTTTTTCTCCTAGTTTTTTCGCCCTGCGTCGGGTCTCTCTCGCCCATTTTTTGGGAGGGTCAAAAAGCAAGCGGAGCGACGCATGACCCAATCTTCGCTTGGATTTGAGCAGGCCCTTGTCTTCGAGCTCTCGAAGCCATCCGCCAACGGCGCGGTCGGATTTTCCGAGAAGCGCAGCGAGGCTGTCTCTCCGAAACCAGCTTACTCGGAATCGAGGGTCATCGGCTCGGCACGACGCGAAGAGAACCAGCCACAAAGCCCGGGCTCCCAAAGAGAGATTCTTCCCGCAAAAAGTTAATTCGTCACCAATGACGCTGAAGCCCTTCATTCGGCCCCGATACTCAAGCTGCTCTTCGGGTAATGGTCTCAAGCCGTGTTTATTATAGACCCGCATAGCCAGCTCCTTTCTGAAGACATCTTCTCGTCGCGCCCGCCGTCTTTGTTTCTCTATCTGTTCTCTTTGGCTGAGTTCTGGGGCTTCTGCCATGTTTTTCCTCCATGTTGGACCTTTGTCGGTTTTGGAATCCGGCTTCTTGGTGTTATGAAAGAGCGCTAGCTCCTCGCTTTGTTCTTAAAGCGCAAGGCGGTCCCCGGAAGGAAAAACATGGGTTTAAAGGAGCGGGAGCCGCCAAAAGGTCCGTCTCCAAGATAAGCGGAAATGACCTTTGTGTCAAATTCTTCTCCTTCCCTTATACAGTATTATCAGGATGAGAAAATTGTCCCGAAATGAACTTCTTATTTGCCTTTAGTTTTGACAAGCCCTGAGCAAAAATCAATGTCGAGCTCGGGTCCAACCACACCACAGAACCGTCAGACTTTTTCACACTCACTGCCCCGTTCTCGACTTCGCTCACAATCCCCAGTCTCACTTGGCGTCCGCGCAACCACCATACCTCATCGTTTTTTTGAAGGCAGGGACCAAACCGCTTAAATCGCTCTAAGAGCTCAGGAGGGAGCATTGATTTTCGGATTACAGGCATGGGCTTGCCTCAGCAAAAAATGTGGGGCCCGGGAAGGAGCCGAACCGGGCCCCACGAAAGAAGGAAACTCCAGCCCGAAGGCCAGATGAACCTAGAAACAAACAGACAGAGCCGATGTCGTTCATTACTGCTTCCCTTTACTTATTGCCTCCCGCTCCTTCACGCCTTTGGCAATATCGAAAAGGGCGTTAGCCAGCTCAATTTGTGACCGCCGGTCCTCTTCTCTTAACTTTTTTTCGATTTCCACCTCGTTGCTCCAGCCAAACCTTTCCCGAAGCTTCTGCTCCTGAGCTTCTCGCAGATTTTGTATCGTCTCGCCGGGCATTAAGGTCAGCTTCTCGTGTCCTGGGATTTCGTTCTTCCGTATCGGGACATCAAAGAAAAACCGCCTGCTTTTGATAATCGGATGAGTGAAAGGTTCGGCGTATCCTCTGACCGCCAAGCCTGTCTCAGCGATTATCAACAGGTTCTTGTAGTTTAGACCACGGTCAAACTTCATCTCGATGACCCGAAGCTTCCTCTGGGCACACAGACTATCGAGCGCGGTGACTAGTACAATTTCATCTCGTTCCTGGAATCCAAGCACTTGCAACAGTGTAAACAAGTCGCCTTTCCAAACCAGTCTGCCGGTCTCATCCCCCTTCCTATCAACCAGGGCGACGCCTTTGATTTTCACGCTGGGGTCAGCCACGAACCGACTTTCCGCTTTTAACAATTCGATGAGGGCCCGCACAAGCTGTTGTTGGGTTTTAAGCGCGGGCGGGGTTTTTGGCTTTTCCGGCTCCCAGATTAACGAGGTCCTCGGCTTGGAATCATCCATCGTGTCCCTCAACATCCTCCATAGCCTGTAAAAAATCGCGCAACCGTGACAGATAAAGGCCGCGTGGAACAGCCCTGCCGGTCTCCCACCTGAAAACGCTATTTTCTGGCAGGGAGAGGAGCCGTCCTACCCGCGCCCGGCTGAGTCCGAGCTCCCTCCTTTTTTCAATCAGCGCTTTGACTTCGGGAAGCACTTTCAATCTCCAAGAACTGGGGGCAGTAGACAATCTTCACTTTTGCCGACTGCTTACAATTTCTTTGACAGCCCAGACACCTCGAATGTAGGCTCCTCCACCACCACGCCGTCCACCCATTCATGTTCTTAATCCAATAAGGGATACCTCCGCCGTGCGTGACCTCAATTATCTCAGAATTTCCACCCTGGGACTTTTTACCAGAGGCCCTGAGACGCGCCTTTTTCACCCTGGCAGGGCAATTCCCTATGCTGGAACCAATCGGCGTTTCTGGGGGCGCTGGTGAAAAGTCGGTTGAATCAAACTCAAGCTCCAGTTGATTCATAACGTATTGAGGTTTTGCCATTTAAAGACCTCCATGTACAGAAAACGAGACCGACTCACCGACACCTTGAAACCGTCGCAGAACCGCGACCTTGAACCAGGCGGGCGATGCCGCCTCTTATGATGGGAACAGACGCTATTTTTGCGCCTGTCTATACAGAAGGATGGACCGAAAAATTCCCATTGTCAAGTCCTTTTTTTCTCAAAACGCCCGTTTTTCCAGCCCGTCTTTATTGTCATCGAAGGCTCGACTTTTTCCTCATCCGCCTCCAGTTCCTTCATGAGCTCCTCGTCTGTGGGCTCTTCGCTTTCCGGCTTCTTTGATGGCCGACCAAGAAGCCAGTCATAGTCTTGCCGCTTCAGCTTTTCTTCTTCAGTCAGCTCCTCGACGGCAAATCCAAGTGATGGAGGCTCTGACCTTAGGTAGTTCTCCTCATTCATAACCCGGACGACCACCCCGGCCAGAACGGCTCCGAGGTCATCGTGCCCTCCGGGATAATGGGTGATAAGGTCTCTTCCTCCGCTCCGAGGCCTCCGCTCAAGGCCAGCGAGCTGGGAGGCCAGCCTTTTTGAGTCAAGAAGTTCGATGCCTCCATTGTTGAGGACAGGCAGGAGTTCCAGATAGAGCTGTGAGGACGAGAGCTCCGAGTTTTCGATGGTAATCCCACACTTGGAAAAGGCCTCTGTCACCCACTCTCCCGCATAGTGGTCGCTCCCTGCGCTGTGGATGTCGAAGCTCTTGAGTACATTGGCATACTCTTCGACGACGGCCTGGGGCTTAAACGGGGGCCTGCGTTCCCGCAGAACGTCGAGGACCACCTTGCCGCTCTTTTCCCTGTGGGCCACGGCCAGGGTCATGGAATCTTGCCGCCCCCCCGACGGGTCGATTGCCGCGCTATAGCGGATGCCCTGGACTCGTGGAAGCTCAAAGCGGCCTGGGACTATGCATGCCTCAGCGACCTCAGGGGGAATAAACGCCGATATGTCATCTCGAAATTCACTCAACCATTCGGCTCGGGCGGCTTGCGGGTCCTGGCGGATTGCGGAGTCGATGAGGCCCTGGTCGATTGTAGGATTCATAAGGCGAGTTGGCGCTTTCCAGATTAGCGGCCCATCATCCTGACCCCAGTGGGCTCTGAACTGCTCATACAACAGCCCGCTGCGGGTGTACGGAGTGGAGATTGCCAACAGCAAACTCTCTGGAATAGTCGCCAGACCGGGCCTCAGAGCGGTCAGGATTTCTTGAGCTGGGTTGGCCGAAAAATCGTCCCTGGCGAAGGCTACTTCTTCCAGAATTGCCGATAGGATTGTATACCCTCTTACTGCCCTAAAATTGCATGTCTTAACCGAGATAACAACGTGATTCCGAAGGTGGATTTCCCACTGTGTCTCATGGTCCACTGCGGCCCTGAAGCTCGGGATTGAGTTCAAAAGGCCGCTGGCGTATTGCTTGATAATTCCGGCCTGCATTTTGTCAACGGCGACGATGAAAACCCATCCCCGCTCCCCCCGGCTCAGATAGTCGGACCAATCCTTGAAGCAAGCCAGATAGATGGCGATGACCGCAGACATGAATGACTTCCCGCTCCGCCTTCCGCAGATGACATAGCTTTCCCGTGCCGGATGCTCAGGAGGCTTTTCTCTTCCCGTACAGCGCCTGAAAAGCTCAAGGCCTCCATCATCGGAACTGATAGGCAAGCCGAAGAGCGCCTTGAGAAAAAGCCTCCATGCTGCCCACGTCGTAGGGTCTTTAAACGAGCTCCGGAAGAAACGGTCATCATTCAACGCCTGGATTATCGTCATTGACCCGCTCCCTTTCTTTGTCCTCCAACGTGAGGACCTCAATTGGTGAAAGAGCCCTCTTGTCGGCGCTCTTGTCCAGACCCAAAGTCACGAGTATTAGGCGCGCCGAGTTCACGTATGCTAGGTACTGTTTTTGTAGACATGGGAGGAGATGGCCTCCCTTCATAACACCTTTTTCTTTGGCATACTCCTCCATACACCGCGTCACACCTAACAGATTAATGAGCTTATCGACGAGCAGAATTTGAGATGTAGTCAACGCCTCCTCCGCAGGCCCCAAATCCTTCACAAGGCCAGCTCGGGCGGCGATAAGGTACCTTAGAACGTGCTTTCGATTTCTTGGTAGCTTACCCCCGTGAAGATAGCTGTATCCCCCATGTCTCTCTTTGATTCGCCCTCCCCTTTTGAATCTGACAGTGAGTTTTGTATCGGTTTGAGGCATCGTACAGACCTCCGCTCGATTAAGTTTGACTTGGCTTTAACCGATACCCAAACCAGATTGAGAAAAGGCCTCTTACCCTCGAAGCCTTAGTTTTTTAATGCTAGCACATCGGATTCTTCCTGTCAAAAAACGACCTTTTCTCGGTCGAAATGGGAAAAGAGCCGCGATTTTGCGGGTATTTTGGGATGAAAAAACGTAATAATTAAAGAAAATTTCCCATTTTTCCATGCTTTTGTAATTCTCTTATTATCAATAGTTTTCAAGGCCATGAAGTTAACATAATTGTACTTAGACGACCCAAGATTTGCCCGGAATTCAGGCCGTTTTTTGGAAGTATTATCTGGATGACAAGGTGGGCCTGGTGGTGAGAAGTATTGTCTCCTTCTATTACCAGTCGCTTTTTCTGATTCGGCTGTCCATCATGATGGCGTAGATGAATGACGGTCCTCGGAGTTTCTTCTGAAGAGGAACTGTGTTTATCAAGGGTACATAATCTAAAGCTTTCTCGAAGTGAGATTTCGGTATTCTTTGCGGTGTGCGACTGACATAAACGTGGCCGCCCTCTACGGCATATGTAAACTCGCCACCTTTAATCTGCCGAAAAGTTTCTCCTGAATGAATCTCAATTCTTTGCCAAACCTCATCAATGCTTACCATCTATCATCCTCCGTACTCAATCATACAGCTTGTCTACATCAAAATCCCAACTCTTCTTGGATTTGAAAACCCGGCCTATTCCGTCGGACACCTTTCCCGTGAGCTTGACTATCCCCGAGTAACCTTGTTTGAGAAGAGTGTTTTTGACCACATTCATCTCCATCCAAATTGCACAGTTGTCCTCTTCCTCAAGTCGATAGGGGAAGCGGACATTGGTAAGTGGAATTGGCGTTACTAAGTTCTTGCCGTCAGGTAGTCCAAGATATGGGGTGTTAACCGTTGCCTTTCTGTTTGCTAGATTCGTAACTGTAATCAGAAGCAATTCGGGGCCAAGCTGGCCATCACGGAGAGCTGGGCGCCAGCCAGTTGACAAATTTACAGAAAGCCTCGGTTTTTTCTCTTGGTTGCTTTTAATGATGGTGTAGGTCGTTAATAGGGCTCCATAGATACCGAGAACGATATTGCCAAAAGTTGATACGTCCATGGCTTGTCTCCTTTGTGAGAATTTCCCCTTCTCCCTCTCGTCTATCCCAATGAGGCGAATATCCGGCTATGCCGTCTATTTCACATTCGGGAGGCCCGGACTCTAAGAGTCCGGCATCTACTCGTCTCAATCCGCGAACACACAAGCAGCTCGGTCATGGAGGTCAAGCTCCCAGCAGCTCGCTAATATTGAGGCTCTCCGAGAAATAACCCGAAAACGAAAACAATAGAACTGATAGCAAGACCGCGTCCCGGCCATCTAGCCCGCGCAGTTGTCCATCCGGATTGCCTGAATGGCGGATGCCAGGATAATCAGAGCAAAATCCATAGAGTTTCTTGAGGGAATCCTTGACGGCGCAATGAGGCCAGCAGCGTAGGTGGTCACATAAAGTGCCAAGTGTACCGGAGCTTCGTGAGACAGCTGTTGCTAAGCCTTCTGCATACATGCTGGCGGCCCTTATGGACGCTTTGAGGTCGACTTGATGATGAGACCGTGCATAGGTGTCGTCAAACGAATGCTCGAAGTCATCCATGAGTTCGGCCAGATGGGGATTCGAGCTGTTGAGCTTTTCGAGTTCTGAGTATAGCCCGGCAAATGACCCAGGGAGCAACGACCTCAATTTGAACGTCTCCACCAATCGGTAGCGCAGGTTGAAACAGCTGAGGAAATTCTTGATAAGTCGCTGATAACGAATAGCAAGTCGTCCGGTACTCAGGTCGGCAAGGGTAGCATATACCGCCTCCAGAAACCCGAGTATAGCGGCCTCGCCCTTAAAGTCCGAGCCTTTTAAGCGGCGAAAAGCTTGTCGAGCTTTCGTAGGGTCGTTGTGGATGACTTCATACTCTACCCTGGGAGGTGGTTGTATGAGAAATCCCACAGCACAATCAAACAATTGAATGAATAGGTCCACAGGGGAATCCACCGCATCGGCGAGCTTTGTCCACACCTCACGCCAGGTTGCCTGCCATCGATTCTGAAGGCTTCCAGTCATCATAAATCTCTCTGAAAGGCATGATGGAGAAGAGACTGGAACAGGGCATCTAGGTTGCTACGGCTGGTAGCTTGCTCGGCTTCCAGCCCCCGGATTTCTGCAGCCGTATTAGAAAACTCCCCCTGCAACGATAGGGGCGGCAGCGTTATACGCCAATTTTCGACAGTTGTCTTGCGAATAGAGGGAGGATTCGCGTTGCTAGCGAAATCTGCAATATTCTTAGCGGCCAGCAGTGCGAGAAGGAAGTTGCTCATTACTTTCCTGCCGGGAAGAATCGCCATAACGTTGTTATCGACACATGATGCGCGGACAAGAACCCGCTTTTTATTAGTCCCAATGGCCCCCCCCACTTTTGGAAAAATGACACTGCCAGCGGGCAAAAGAATGGCACCTAATTCCTTGCGCGTTCCTTCGGAAATCGAGTGCCGGAAGATGTGCATCCCCCATTCGTTCCCTCGAGCATTCATGTCGCCAACTTTGAAGAACGGAATAGATTGGTCAAGTAGCCCTTGCCTATCCATAGGAAACCCAGCCCCCGATTTGACCTCCGCCACTTCTCCTAACCTAACTTTTTGCCAGTCTTTTGACTCCCGGCAGACAAACATTTCGTAAAAAAGTGCAGGGATGAGGGCAGTTGTGAGGAGGTCGGCTTGGGACCGCAGCTTCCGCAACTCGACTGCTTCGTCAAGCAGGTTCACGATGCGCTCCTGGTCCGAAAGCGAGGGAAACTCTACGGGCACGGTTGCTAAACGGTCAACGCTAAGGCTCATATTCGCCGCTCCAGTCATTAGCGGTACAATGAGCCTGTCTTTCGTGTAGGTTAAATACCATGCTAAGTAACGTGTGGACATCACCGAAACATCTTTCACCTGTGCAGCTACGAGAATGTTGGAAAGGGCAAACTTACCCGCTTGATAATGCACACGCTTTAGGCTAGCGTGGCCGTGGCCCGTTGAGGAGACAGTTGGGATGCAAACCGCCTCCCCATCAAACTGAAACGTATCAGCAGTTTTATGTTCCTCACTCGTTGTTACCAGGCTATAGGGGCCAGGCGGTGTCTTTGAGATGGGCGAAATACCTTTAACCAATTTGCAGAGCTTACCGAGTGGTTCGCGTTGACGTTTCATTTTCGAGCAAGTTGCTTTCGTAGAGAACGCAATCTCTCCGTTATCTTTTCCTCGGTTTCAAGCATGTCACCAATGATTTCGTCCGGTTTTTCGTACTCAACCGCTTCGGCCTGATGTTCACGGTAGCGCCCAGGGGTTAAGACGTCGTCAAATTTTGCCAGTTCATCACGGCTAACTCGAAACGAATGAACTCCTTCCTCTCGGTTCGGCCATTTCTGGAGAATATCTGGAATATCATTCTCTTCTACCGGAGTACGTGTGTCGCTGAGGGAGAATCCATCCGCCGTCATTTCATAAAACCAAACAGACTTGGCAGGCCCGCTTTTCTGGAATATCAGGATAGCCGTTGCTACACCTGCATATGGCTTGAAGACACCCGCTGGCATTGTTACGACTGCCTGAAGGTCACAATCATCCAGTAGCGCCTTACGAACTGCTCTTGCCGCTTTGGTCGAACCGAAGAGCACGCCATTGGGCACGATGACACCTGCCCTTCCGTCAGGCACCAGATGGTCTACAAACCACTTTAGGAATAGTAATTCAGTAGCACGGGTGTTCATCTTATAGTTTAGGTCAGCTAAAATACTCTCGTCCTGTATTTTGCCGGAGAAGGGTGGGTTAGCAAGGATGACGTCAAATCGCTTCCCTGGATAGGAACCGCCGAAGCCAGTCGTAAGTGGATTCATCAATGAGATGTGGGCTTTTTCTAACTGGTGGAGATAAAGATTGAGAATTGCGATTTTCACCATGTTGGCATCATTGTCGAAGCCAGTAAAGGCCTGCTCCTGGAGGAAATTCCATTGCGCAGTTGTTAGATTGCCGCCCGGATAGTCCTTTCGACGAGCACCTCGATTGTTTGTGAGAATGTGTGTGAAAGCAGAAATGAGAAAGCCTGCCGTGCCGCAAGCTGGGTCGCATATGCGCTGGCCAGGCTGGGGATTAACTAAATGAACAATCAGGTCGATGATGTGTCGAGGGGTGCGGAACTGGCCGTTAGTGCCGGATAAAGAGAGTTTGCTCAGGAGATACTCATACATATCCCCCTTTAGGTCATGCCCTTCATGGGCAGCAAGGTCAAGGCTGTGGATACCCTGGATGACTGCTCGGAGTGTGGGCCGGTCGTAAATCTTGAGTGTGGCACGGCTGAAAAGGAGTTTTCCTGTGTCGGTGAGCCCGGGAAGCTCATGCAGGCTCTCGATGGCGTCTCGGGCAGCATTAAAAAGGCTGTCCCCGGTAAGCGTAACGAAGTTGCCCCAGGCGAACCTTGCCCACTTAGCAGAGAAGATACGGACGTATTTCTTGTCGAGAGAAGCCAGCACATCGTCTTTCTCACTTAGGAGGCGTAGGAAGAGTAGATACGAAATCTGCTCTATAGAATCCATCGGGTTGTTCACACCACCCGCCCAGAGAATATCCATCAACTGGTCGACTTTTTGACGGAGGCCAGAGGAAAAGAAGTTGGCTCCGTTGGATTTCCCATTATCCAGAACTGAATTCGTCATTGGGTGGTTGCTCCTGAGAGTGATTGGCGAATAAGCGTGGACTGTCGCAAGGCCTCAAAAACTTGTTCGCGGCTTTCGAACTGAACCAGGGCGGCGATGCCGCCGAGTTGATTAAACTGGCTTGATGTGAAGATTGTCATGTCGCCAGACAAAAACCTTCGAAGTGCGTCAGGATTTTCTACGATAAGCTGTGTTGTCGCATCGAGCCATTTTTGCTCGTTATATCTGAGATTGAACCGTGCGGCGATAGAATCTACAACATCCGAAATTACTTCGTCTTTTGTAGGCAAGGGCCTTTTCCCGACTGCATTATAGACAAACGCTGGTGTCGGAGCAGGCACGCCGTAGGAGGCAACGAGTTTATCCTGCGAGTAAAACATCTTTGGCCTGTGGAAGAAACGCTCATTGACAATTATTTCGACAGTATCGTCATCTTCTTCCTCGACCGCCGCCTTCATTTCAATATCTTGGTCGGTGAAGTCTTTGACGTCACGCTCGAAAGAACCACGGAAGGTCATCACATCGACTTTCTCACCCTCCGGCCCCACTTCGATGACTTCACGGCTTACCAATACGTCACGCCCCTCCCATACAGGGATTTCATGGGATGGAGGTTGTGAATCCAGTTTAGTTTCGAGACCCTCCTGGACGAATTCCGGCTTTACTCCGCCACGAGGATAAGGCTTCGGTTCTTTTTGTGTCTGGGGGAGCTTGAGAGGGGCGGAATAGTCGTACTTGTCCTCAAAATACTCGGCAACCCCGCAGAAGTCGAGGATGAAGAAGTTCTTCTTCTCGTATTCGGTATTGCCGATTCTGAACGTGAAGAGGCGGGTCCCGCGACCCTTGATTTGGACATATTCGGTTGGTGAGAAAATAGGACGCATCACGCCGATATTGAGGAGGTCGCGGCAGTTGTACCCGGTGGAGAGCATATCTACAGAGACCGCGATACGCTCGGAACGCTTGCCGTCGCGAAACTCCTTGGAAATGGAGTTGGCTTCTGGAATGCGGGATGTGATGGTGACGGCGATACCGGGCTGCAACTCGTTGAATATCTTCGTGAGGTTAGTCGCATGAGTCTGATTAACGGCAAAAACGATGGACTTTCCAATGGCTCCACTCGGGTCTTTCTGGGCTTCCTTGAGGAAGGCCTCGCACATGAGGCGATTCCGTGCCGGCGTAAATATTTTCCTTTCCAGGTCCTGAATCTTGAAGTTTTCTTCCTGCTCATTGACATAGACGGCCCAGCCGGTCTCCTCGAGTGCCTGGGTGGTGATATCTGAACGGAGGTCGATGATTTTGGGCAGGCAAAGAAACGGACCTTCGGGGTCCTTGACGGCGTCTAGGATATCATAACGGAATGTCGGGAAACCTGGCTCACAACCAAAGTAATGGTAGGTATCGCGCAGCTGGCGTGCCTCAAGGGCCTTCGGATTAGCTGCGGCCAGCTCTTCGACGTCGACGTTCTTCAGATATGCCTTAGGCGTGGCCGTCAAACCGATACGCGTGGCCTGGAAGAACTGAACGACCTCGCGGGCATCTCCGTAAATCGACCGATGTGCTTCATCGTTAATGACGAGGTCAAAATAAAAGGGCGTGAACTCCTCCCGGTAACGACGGTCAATCATGAGGGACTGGATGGTGGCAACGACAACTGAAGCGCCGAGCAGTTCACCGGTACGACGGGCTGATTTGAAAATGACTGGTTTAAATTCCGGAAGGACCACTGCGAAATCCTCCATCGTCTGCCTAGCTAACTCGATTCGGTCCACGATGAACAGGACGCGTTCGGCGTTTCGGGTTGTGAGGAATCGACGGATGAGGGCAGCACACAGGAGCGTCTTTCCGGTGCCGGTGGCCATTTCAAGTAGGAATTTGCGGCGAGATTCAGTGTCAAAACGCTTTCCGACCTCATCCATCGCCCGGATTTGGTAGCGACGAAGTGTGAGGTCATATTTAAGGTGGCGAAGGTATTTTGGTGTGACGGGTTCGCTCATCAGCGGTCGCGGTGGCTGAAGATTTTTCAGGCGGACCCGCTCAAGGTCGTCCCTCGAAGGGAAGCGTTCGATACGGTACGCATCACGTTGGTCCGCCCGTTCATAGTTCCAGAACCAGTGTTCCCGACCGTTGGATAGGATGATGAACGGGGCCTTCAGATTCTCAGCATAGCCACGCGCTTGCTCCTTGGCATCATAGGGGTCGAGGTCTTCGCGCTTTGCCTCGAGCACGCACAGCACCCGGCCAAGGCTATCCATCAGCAGATAATCGGCCCGACCGTTGACAGCGTTGTATTCAAACCGGATTTGCTTGACGTCAAGCAGGTCCCAATCACTCGCCTCGAGGGCCTTATCAATCAGGACCCTGGAGAAGGCTTCGCTATAACCGGATGACACTTATCATCCCCTTATCAATACAACCAAGTTCCACTCAGGCGAAATTGGCTTTGGCTGCTTGCGGTGGGACTAAGGCAACAATTAACCCTATCACTCAGTGAATATAGTCCAAATCAAGAAGCCCTGTCAATTCGCGGAAAAGCAGGCCCCTTCCCATGTCACCATGTAGTCACTGAGTTTAACTGAACTCACCCCTCTTACGGCTTTGGGTTCTATGTAAAAGTCAAAATCCTTCAGGGGGGGTGGTAGCGGGGGCTGGATTTGAACCAGCGACCTCCGGGTTATGAGCCCGACGAGCTACCCTACCTCGCTATGTACCCTTCAGTCCTTCCAGCCTCTTCCTGGCATCTGCGACTTCGGGCAGGCCGGGGTCGGCATTCTTCCAGAGGTCAAGGAAGCGCTTATATTGCCCCATGACTTCCAAGACCGCCTTCCCCTATTTTGAGCTTAACTTGACATCTCTGCACTATGCTTTATATCATCCCTGAGGATGGGACGAGGCAAAATCGGCTCAGGGACGCCCATTCAGCCGACCCAGCAGAAAAGGAAATTATTATCCCTTTCTAATTAAGTAAGTTTTCCATACAATGATAATTCAACTAAGAAAGCCAATGTCCCCAAAGGAAATTCTTGCACAGCAACTCCAAGAAAGAGTGACTTAGGAATTTAAACATGAAAATACTTTTGGTTTACGCGAAATATCCAGACACGTTTTGGAGTTTTAAATATGCCCTGAAATTCATCTCAAAAAAAGCATCTTTCCCGCCTCTGGGTTTATTAACCGTGGCTTCAATGCTTCCCGAAGAATGGGAGAAAAAGCTTATTGATATGAACGTCTCTGCTTTAACCGAGAAAGACCTTGAATGGGCTGACTATGTATTTATCAGCGCTATGGTCGTTCAGAAAAGGTCAGCCATTGAAGTTATTAGAAGATGCAAGAAATTGGGAATCAAAGTTGTTGCAGGCGGCCCTCTTTTTACCACAGGATATGAAGAATTTGAGGATATAGACCACCTTGTTCTTAATGAGGCTGAGAGTACGCTTCCTTCTTTCCTGGATGATTTAAAAAAGGGATGCACCCATCACATTTATACATCTAAAGAGTGGCCTGATTTAAGAAAGACTCCTCTTCCACAGTGGGAGCTTATCAACATGAAAAAATATGCTTCAATGTGCATTCAATATTCCAGGGGCTGTCCATTTAATTGTGAATTTTGTGACATCATCGTTCTCAACGGTCATAAACCGCGGACAAAAAGTAAAGACCAAATATTAGGGGAACTAGAAGTTTTATATGCACAAGGCTGGAGAGGCGGGGTATTCTTTGTAGATGATAATTTTATAGGTAACAAGAAAAGACTGAAAACAGAATTTCTTCCGACTCTAATCGATTGGATGAAACAAAATAAATATCCTTTTTCTTTTTCCACTGAAGCATCTATAAATCTTGCCGATGACGAGGAACTGATGCAATTAATGGCCAATGCTGGCTTCAAAAAGGTTTTTATCGGAATTGAAACTCCGAATGAAGATAGCCTCACAGAATGCAATAAATATCTGAATAAGAATCGTAACTTGATAGCTTGTGTAAAAATAATTCAAAACGTCGGTCTAGAAGTTCAGGGGGGATTTATCGTAGGTTTTGATAATGATCCTCTTTCTATCTTTGAAAGACAGATAAGTTTTATCCAAAAGAGCGGAATTGTCACTGCTATGGTTGGGTTGTTGAATGCACCTCGTGGTACAAGGCTTTATAATCGTTTGAAAAAAGAAGATAGATTGTTGAATGATCCATCTGGTGATAACACGGACTGTTCACTCAACTTCATCCCTAAAATGAATGTCGAAACACTCATGAATGGTTATAAGAAAATCCTCAATACGATTTATTCACCCAAACACTATTATAAACGCGTGATAACATTCTTAAAGGAATATAAACCAAAACCATTAAGGAAAAAAATCAATCTCAAAATCAGTAACTTCAAAGCATTCTTAAAATCTATTTGGATATTAGGATTAATGGGAAAAGAAAGATTATATTACTGGAAACTTATCTCTTGGACATTGGTCAGACGGCCCCGCTTTTTTGGCTTAGCCATATCATTTGCCATCTATGGATTTCATTTTCGAAAAATTGCGGGAATCTGAATTTGGCCTAAATTCCCTTCAAGCCTAGCTTGGCACGGCTCAATTCTTGCTGAATTCTTTCCTTCACGTTTTTCGTTACAAACTCTTTAGCAACTCGCACTGCATTTTTCACAGCGTTCGGATTAGATCGGCCATGGCCAATGATACAGACTCCGTCGATCCCCAGGAGATGAGCCCCTCCATACTCAGAATAATCTAGCTTCTTATAAATCCTCTTTAAATTCCTATTCATCAAGAAAAATCCGATTCGAGCCAAGACATTCTTCATTATCTCATGCCTGACTAAGAAAAAAAGCGTCTCTACCACCCCCTCGCTTGCTTTCAAGGCTACATTTCCAGTAAATCCATCGCTCACGATGACATCCGCTTTTCCTGAATAAATATCTTTACCCTCGACATTGCCGATGAAGTTTAAAGGAGAAGCCTGGATTCTCTCAAAAGCCGCCTTGGTCAGTTCATTTCCCTTTATGCTTTCTTCCCCGATACTCATCAACCCAATTCGTGGATTTTTAAGACCCAAGACGCTTTCCATAAAAATCCGGCCCATCATGGCAAACTGTTCCAGATGATGGGGAAGACAGTTAGCATTTGCCCCTGCATCAATTAAAAGAGTCAGCCCCTTTAGGGTCGGGACGAGCAAGGCTAAAGCTGGCCGATCTACTCCATTTAAGGCCCCCAACATCTTTTTTGAGAGAAAGACAACCGCGGCGGTATTCCCCATGCTGACAAATGCATCAGCACTCTTGTCTTTCACGAGCTGAGCTCCCACAAGGATCGAAGACTTTTTCTTTTTCCTGAAAGAAAAAACCCCTTCTCCCATGCCGATCGCTTCGGGCGCATCGATGATCGTGATTTTCCCTCTACTGCTGCGGAACTTGTCAAATTCTTTTTTGATGAGCGCCTCAACCCCAACCAGGAGGACTTCGAGGTTGTAGTCTTCAGAAGCTCTTACCGCCCCTTCCACTGTCACCCTGGGACCAAAATCTCCGCCCATGGCATCAACAGCAATCCTCATAGAATTTCCCCTTTCATTCTTCGCTTCCTTAGATCATCTCTCTATTGTGTGGCGTCAGGCCTTTTCGGACTCGAAGGCTGATTTCTTAAGCTATAGGTTCTGCCTTTCATAATAATGTAGCTGAGGCCGTTTGGCAAGGCTTCAAGCATCACCAATCGGTTCAACTCCCTCCGCATCTTCATGGTCTCCCTCCTGACTTTTTCCCTCCTTTCAAGAACCATTTGATCCCTGCCGTAATACTTATCCGCAGGTGTCACGTTATCGATGGCCTCGTGATACCGCTGGTGATTGTAATAATCCACCCACTCCCGGATCCTCTCGGTTAACTCAGGGGGTGCATAGTAATGATCCAACAGGATCAGGTTCTTCATCGACCGATGGCAACGTTCAATCTTCCCCTGAGTCATCGGATGATACACCTTCGTCCGAACATGACAGATCTCATGGCTCTCGAGATACTTCTTCAACTCGTGGGAGATGAAGCAGGCTCCGTTGTCGCTGAGAAGCCTCGGCCGTGAACTTCCGGCGGGTCTGACGCTTGATCTCCCGGACAATCGATTCAGGTGAGCTTCCCTGTTTCCCTGTCATTCATTCCTCCTAGCCTGGTTTTGCTATTGGAAACCATGGCTTAGGAGAAATCAATCCCTGTCCGAATTTCGCTGACGTCAAGCAATTGGCGATGCTTGAAGCCTTGCCAAACAGTATCAGCTAGATTATTATGAAGGGCGGAACCTATAGCTTAGGAAATCAGCCCACGAGTCCGAAAACACCTGACGACGCACAATGATTATTCCTAAAAATTACAGTTCTCCGCTAGATATAAGAGAGACAGAGAAAGCAATAAAGTTCATAAAGGACAATTTCGAAATTGCGCTGGCCAAGGAGTTAAGCTTGGAGAGAATATCTGCACCGATTGTGGTTTTAAGAAAAACCGGAATAAACGATTATCTCACGGGAAGAGAAAGGCCTATCAGATTCAATGTTTCGGCTATGAATGAAGAGGCTGAGATTGTGCAGTCGCTTGCCAAGTGGAAGAGAGTTGCTCTTGCAGATTACGGATTTGGCCATGGAGAAGGGCTTTGCACTGATATGAACGCCATAAGACCCGATGAGAACCTGGATAATCTTCACTCGGTTTATGTTGATCAGTGGGATTGGGAGAGGGTAATCAGAAGAGATGAGAGAAACCTCGATTTCCTCAAACTCATCGTGAGAGGGATCTATAAGGTTATAAAAAAAATAGAAAACCTTGTTTGTGAGAGGTTAGGAAAGCTTGGAACTCCTTTCTTGCCCGATGAAATATATTTCATCCATAGTGAAGATCTACTTGATATGTATCCTAGTCTATCACCAGAGGAACGTGAAAATGAGATTTGTAGGGTAAAAGGGGCTGTGTTTGTGATAGGGATCGGAGCAAAGCTTAAAGATGGACGACCGCATAATGAAAGGGCTGCCGATTATGATGACTGGTCAACTGAAACAGGTAATGGAAAGCGTGGCCTGAACGGTGATATTCTTGTCTGGTATCCACTGCTTAAAAGTGCATTTGAGCTTTCATCGATGGGGATAAGGGTGGACAAGGATTCTTTATCGAGACAGCTGGAGATCAAGGGTGAGGAAGATAAAGCTGGGTTGTATTTCCACCAGAGGTTGCTTCAGGAAGAGCTCCCCTTGACCATAGGAGGGGGAATCGGACAATCACGCCTGTGCATGCTCTATCTCAGGAAAGCACATATAGGTGAAGTGCAATCGGGTATCTGGCCTGATGAAGCTGTGAAAATGTGTGAGGAAAGTAAAATATTTTTACTTTGACGAGAGAAGTAGCTAAGCCAAAGTTAATAAAAACAGCCTTAAATTAAATATAGAACATTAGACTTGCAGGGGGTCATGGAAATGGAACAAGTTTTTTCTTTTCCAAGAATAGGAAAATACACTGGAGTTTTTGCACAAATGTTAGAGAGTTTCGGATTGACAGTTTTGACGCCCCCTCCCATAACAGAAAGGACTATAAAACTTGGCGTAAAACATTCTGCTGATATGATGTGCTACCCATTTAAAATAACTTTAGGAAATTTTATTGAAGAAATCGAACAAGGCGCAAACTGTTTGATTATGTACGATTCAAGAGGAAAGTGCAGACTTAGACATTATTGGATGCTTCATGAACTCATATTAAGAAACATCGGACATGATTTTAAGATGTATCCTCTCAGCCTCAAAAATCTACTCAAGCTGATAAAACAGTTTAATCCTGATCTTTCTTCTCTAACTATCATTCGGATATTACGCCGATGCTGGGGAAAGTTAAAAGAAATTGAAGAATCCAATCCATCTGCGATTAAGGAAGGAGTAAATATCGGAATTGTTGGTGAGATATATACATGTTTAGAACCTGCTGTCAATTTGGACATTGAAAATAAGCTCAAAATATTCGGTGTTAATGTCTGCAATACTGTTCGCTTATCTGATTTTATTAAAGCAAGCACTCGAACGAGTCTTTTAGAAAAAAGAAATTTTAAAAAGATAGCAGCAAGATATCTTAACGGACCTCTTGGGGGGCATGGGTTTGAAAATTTATATAATGCACTTTTTTTATGTCATAAAGGGATTGACGGGATGATACACCTCTTGCCTTTGAGTTGCATGCCTGAGACCACTATAGAACCTATATTAGATAAGATTTGTGCAGATTTTAATGTTCCGCTCTTGCGCCTCATGGTAGATGAAACAAACAGTGAAGCAAATTTTGATACTAGGATCGAAACATTTGCAGAAATGATTAAAAGGAGAAAAAAATGAGAAATGCATATTTAGGAATTGACGTTGGAAGTACATCTGTAAAGTGTGTGTTATTAGATAAAGAGAGCAATATAATTGACTCAGTCTACGTGAAAAATAAAGGGATTATAGAAAGTGTCATCGAGTGCCTTGGTAAATTAGAAAAGAATGTAGAAATATCTGCTTGTGGCATTACGGGAAGTGGAAGAAAATTCACAAATGTATTGGTTGGTGGAGATGTGGTCAAGACAGAAGTCCTGGCTCATTCTATAGCAGCACTAGCGTATTATCCCCAAGTGAGAACCATTTTTGAAATCGGAGGTGAGGACTGCAAGTTGATGATAATTGAAGATGCTATTTTAAATAATTTCAATATGAACAATATCTGTGCGGGTGGGACGGGGGCAATGATAGAGGCGATTGCAAGCAGGATGGGTATAGCCATTGAAGATGTTGGTGAATTAGCGTCACAAAGTAAGAATCAATTAGAACTGCCAGGAAAATGCGGGATATTTTGTCAGTCTGCTGTTGTCAATAAGCTAAACACAGGAGTTAAGAAAAGTGATATCCTGATGGGAGTATGCAGAGCATTAATAAGAAACTATCTTACAATATGTAAAGGAAACATATTAGAGCCACCCTATATTTTTCAAGGAGCAACAGCACAGAACAAAGCTTTAGTCAGGGCACTTGAGGAAGAACTGGGTTATCCAGTTATTGTCCCTGAACAATGTGCCTTGATGGGTGCCATTGGGATTGCCATGATGGCTATAGAAGAGGCGCCAGATAAGACGAAATTTAGCGGATTTGATGCTATCATCAGCGCAAGATATGATGTGCGCCATTTTCAGTGTACTGATTGTCCAAATAGGTGCGAGGTTGTCCAGGTCTACCAGAACAATAAGCTTGCAGGTTGTATAGGTAGCAGGTGTTATAAATGGGATAATACCAATTTCCTTTATCAAAAAAACAAGGATCTCTTGCACAGCTGTAACACGGCAAAGTTGCAATCTTTGAAATCCTCCGCACCTCAAGAATTTTCAGTGAGTTAGAAAAATGACAGCACACGAGCTCAAGAGACTTAAAATCCTCCAGGAAAGAAATCAGGCCTTTTTTGTAAAATCTAATCAAGCCAGCTGGAAAATTTATGTTTAAAAAAATTTGACCCGCCCCCCTCATGTCGGTCCACCCGATGTGTTAAGATTTTGCAGGGACCTCATCCCTTAAAAATGGTCCACCCTTAATGTGAGTTTTCTGGCAAAATCTCTTGAAGGAGGTTTTGCGGATGAAGAAGTCGAAGTTCACCGAAGAGCAGATCGCTTTTGCCCTGCGGCAGGCGGAGTCGGACACTCGGGTGCCCGAGGTCTGCCGGAAGATGGGCACTGCGGAACAGCCGTTTTTCCGCTGGAAGAAGAAGTACGGGGGCCTCGGGGTCTCGGAGCTCCGTCGCTTGAGACAGCTTGAGGAGGAAAACCGGCAGCTAAAGCCCCTAGTGGCGGACCTGACGCTCGACAAGCAGATGTTGCAGGATGTCCTCTCAAAAAAATTCTGAAGCCAGCCCAGAAGCGGGAGCGGGTGGGACATCTCGAGGAGGCCTATTGGGTGAGCGAACGGCGGGCCTGCCGGGTCATTGGGATCTGCCGCTCATCCCATCGGTATCGCTCGCAGCGCAGAGACGACCGGGCCCTTCGGATGAGGATCCTGGAGATCGCCGAGACGCGGGTTCGGTACGGGTATCGGCGGGTCCATGTTGTTCTTCGGCGCGAGGGCTGGCGCGTCAATCATAAGCGGACCTACCGGATTTATTGCGAGGAGGGGCTGAACCTGAGGCGGAAGCGGCCTCGCCGGCATGTCACCGGAAGCCGGCGGATGGCGCGGCCTGTAGCCGAGTGTCTGAACGCCTACTGGAGCATGGATTTTGTCATCGACAGCCTCTTTGACGGCCACCGGTTCCGGGCCTTAACGATAGTCGATAATTATAGTCGGGAGTGCCTGGCGATCGAGGCCGGCCAAAGCATGACGGGCGCCGAAGTCGCGGCGGTCATCGAGCGGCTGGCGAAGGAGCGGGGCGCTCCGGACCGCATCCAATGCGACAACGAGAGCGAATTTATTTCCAGGGTTTTGGACAAGTGGGCTTACGAAAATGGGGTCACGATGGATTTCTCGAGGCCCGGTAAACCTATGGATAACGCGATGATCGAGTCGTTCAACGGAACGTTCCGGGACGAATGCCTGAACGTCAACTGGTTCCTGTCGATGGAAGACGCCCGGGAGAAGATCGAGAAGTGGCGAAAGGATTACAATGAGTTCCGGCCGCACAGTTCACTTGGAGACTTGACGCCAAGGCAGTTCGTTGATAAGTTCTCAAGCAGAATACAAGGCCAAAAAACTCCACTTTTGGCTGGACCAGTTTTCAGGGATGAGGTCCCTTAAAATCAGTGGGAAACGTGTTGTGCCCGGGAGGATTCGAACCCCTGATCTTTGAATCCGTAGTCCGACATAGTATCAGTGGGGGTTTCCCGGCCTCGCGGCCCAGTAGCGCATCCAGGATTACGGGTAATTGGCGTCTCCGATAAGGTCTTTGACGATCCAAGGCGAGCCGAATCCCCTTCCATGGTTTAAGTTGATACAGCCAACTGTTGACTATTCGCTCTGCAGGACATTCGCGGCCCAGCCGCGCGGGCAGGGCGTCACGGCGTACTGCGTACCTCGGCGGTCTGATATCTTGACAACCGGCCCGCCTCGTTCAATCCCAGTCCGGACGCGTCCATCCAATAGACGCCGAAGGTGCCCCGGTCGAACTTCAGGAAAAAGAAGAATTTCCCGTCCGGGGAGACGTACGGGCAAACCGCGCCAGCCGGAGTCTCCAAGCGCCTGGCGGACTTCCAGCGGCCGTCCTCCCCTCGGAAGCTAACCCACATGTCGGAATCGCGCAGGAAGATCAGGTATCGGCCGTCTGGAGCTACGAAGGGGCTGCCCTCATGGGCCTCGGAGTTGACCGCCGCGTCGAGGCTGACTGGATTCGCGAACCCTCCATCCCGGGGTTCGGCCGCGAACACGTCGTCCAGGCCCTTTGAGCCACGCCGCTCAGAGCCGAAATACAAGATTCCCGCGGCGTCGACGGACACCTGCCAGTGGAGGTGCTCGTCATTGACCTCGGGGCCGAGCGGGAACGGTTCTCCCCACCCGCTGGCCGTCCGTTCGACGCACCAGACTCGTTCTCGTCTCAGGTCACCCGGCCAGCGCGGACGATCAGAGTTGAAGTACAGCTTCCGGTCATCGGGAGACAACTTCGGACCATCCCCGCCCTCGTCCCGGGTGAAAGGCACCGCTTCGGGCTTCGTCCAGCGGCCGTTCTTATAGGTCGTCACGTAGATGCGATCGTTGGACCAATAGATCTCCTTGCCGTCCCGAGAGATCGTCACTGACGCGTGTTTGGACACGATGATCCCTGGCGCGAAAAGCTCCGGGGTCGTTCCCGGAAGCTTCTGGCCAAGATAAGGACCCGTGAGCTTGTCCGGCGACTGGGCCGAAGCCGAGATAACGAGGAATGATAAGAGAACCAGAATGCATTTCTTCATAGGATTGCCTCCAGATCAACAAGATATATGCCTTCACTTCGTTGCTTCTTACCTTGCAGCAACTTTCAGGCCACGTTCACCCCTGGTAGGGCAGGTGATCCCGTAAAACGGCTTTACATATCGTGTTAAAAGCGATTTTGCAGCGGATAATCTTCTCGGGGCACCAGGATCGATCCGGCGACTTTTTACACGCCAATCGAACATTCTTTGCGGACTTCTCCGTGTGATAAATTGTGCCAAAAACGACTGACAAACGTCGGAGAGCGTGTCCGAGAGGATTCGAACTCCCGACCTTTGGATCCGGAGAGCGATCATGGCCAGGATAACGGGGACAAGGTTCGTTTTTCCTGACCTTGCCCCCAGGGACGGAGGCGTAGACGCCATTATAATTCTCGATTAATTGATAATAATTTCCTTTTCCGCTGCGATAGCTGACTGGGCGACTTCGGCTCGGCTTTCCCATCACTCATCGATGGGAATTGTAAAACACGACTCAAAAAGATGTCAAGGACGGCATGAGGGTGCGGGGATATCTGCTTGAGGCCGTCCAGGCGCTAAAAGCGCCGAAAATCAGCCAGACCTCTCTTCCCGGTCAAAGAGAGAATCACGAAGAATATGCAGTGGCGGCCTCAGCGGCCATCAGGACTTCCTGATAGGCCGGGTGCGGCGGCGGAGGCCTCTCCGCGACGAAGGTCAGCTTGAGGTGGTCGATGATGCGGTCCACCACGGCACAATCGGTGAGGAAGGCGATAAAGTTTGGGCATCTGAATTTTATTGAGTCCTCCTTCTTTTCCTGAAAATGAAGAGCATAATGGAAGAAATGAGGAGTATGACAATGAGTTGGAATATGAAGCCGACTTTGTTGAACATGACGAAGTACCCTGTTAAGTCGACACCGGCTGCCGGATCATACTTTTCCTTGTGCAAAACGCCATAGGCGTACTCAACCGAGGGCGGCTTCCAAATGGGATGATAGCCGATCCCGGAATGGATGTTTTCCCCCACGGGCAGTTTCCCGGCAGCATAGGGAGGGAAAAGCACGCTCAGGACAATTAAAACGATCGCCGCCAGGATAATCACTCTTTGAATGGTGTTCATTGTACCGTCCTTTCGTTACTAAACGACCCGAAAAGCCATTTTATGCCAGATAATAATTTGCTTTTCTGCTGGGCTGGCTGAATGAGCGTTCATGGCGCCGATTTTGCCTCATCCCATCGACAGGGATGGCAAAGCAGGGAATCGTCCCTTGTCATCCTCTCCAGGCGCCGCAGGGCCGGGTACAGGACTCCTGCGCCAGGATCCAGCAGCCCACGGCTTTGTTTCCGGATGATGCCGGAGATCCCATATCCATGAAGGGTTCCCATCGCCAACGTTTGTAGAATCATGAGGTCCAACGTTCCCCGGTAGATATCGCTCCCTGCCACGATCTGGCCTCCCTGGAATGGATTGGGGTTGACTGGAGTCCTAGGCTGCCATAAGATGATCATCGATATGTTGATCATCGATGGGTAGGTTGTCAAGAGGAGTCGAGAGCGGCGGGCGGCCAGACCAGCCCGTTCGAGCTTCCACAACTGAAGGGGTCCGCGATGAAGGACACGGTGGCGCGTCCGGGAAGTGACAGAAAGCTCTTCTCGTGGCTCCTCCTCGCCAGCCTGTTTGGAGCGCTGATCGGCGTGCCTTGGACAATGGCGGTTAGCGGAGACCCTGCCTTTGCGTGGCTGGAGGCTGGAAGCAGCCTACTCCAGCTAGTACCAGCGTCCGCCGTAGGAGTATGGCTCGGCCGCAAGGTCGATCTGGGCTCCGGGTTGAGGGAACTCGTTTCAAGAACGCCCGGGGCCTGGAAAGCGATACGCACTGGCCTCAAGCCGGGGACTTCAGTCGGCCTCGCGATAGGAGTGGTCGTGTTCCTGGGCGCGAGCTCAATGCCGGAAGACACCCTGATTGCGGGGTTGGACAATCCGACCATCTTCGAGGTCTTCCTCAGATGTCTCAGTGCAGCACTTACTGAGGAGATCGCCTTCCGGTTTGGCCTGATGACGTTCTTCGTCTGGGTCATCAGGTCAGGCTTCAAGCGCCCGGCTACTCATGCAACAGCCCTGTGGGTTGGGAACCTGTTGGCCGCGCTGCTCTTCACTGCTGCGCATTTCCCCGGGTTGACCGCGGATGCCTGGAGTCCTGCAGTGCTGGTCCCATACGGCACGTTTAGCACTGCCATAGGCATGGTCTTGGGATGGCTCTTCATGCGCTACGGTCTGGTCTCGGCCATTGGTGCGCATTTCGTTGCCGACGTGGTGCAGGGTGTGATCCCGAAGTTGGTGGCCCTGATCGGGTGACTTGAACCGCAGCGGTCTGGTGCTGACCTGTGGCTGAATGAGCAGCCGGAGGGTTGCCGGGAGTCTGGAATCTCCCCTGAGACGTGCCCAGACCACTGTCCGAGATTAGGGCCGGCTCGGGAGAAGGAGAGAACCTCCTGAACATCGATTGGGTAGGCCCTGCGTCCCCGCCGCCGAGAGGCCTTGGGTCCTCAGGCCTCATCTGGGCATTCGCCGAACCGTTGACGCTGCGCGGGACCTGGATCCCGGCCGCCGCGATCGCGCTGCTATGGCTCGCGATCGCGGGGCTGGTGGTTTGGCTGGTTACTTGAAGCGGCGAGACGACTACTTGCGCCGGAAACCGAGGAACGCGCCGTACGCCAGCACGACCGCGCCGACGACGAGACCGATGAACATCAAGCCCTTGACCATGCTGGCGTTGAACAGCGGGCCCAGCACGTCGATGGACTTGATGAAATTGTAGACCGTGTACACGCCGACGTACAAACCGCAAATGAACGTCACCAGGTTCGCGGAACCGCCTTTGACGAAGAGCTTCAGGATCAACGCGGCCGCCGCCGCGACGATGGCGATGTTTCCCAGGGCTTCCCGGGCGAACGAGACTTCGGTCAGGATCAACCAGCAAATCAGGTATACCGCGGCGCCGACGATCGTGAGTTGCTTGCCTTTCATTTGAACCTCCTTGGATCGATTTGCGGCTCAGGTAATCCCAAGCAGGACGTGCTGAACAGTATGGGAGCCCGCCCGCGGCTTGTCAAGCGGGGGAATATGCGCGCTACGCGATCTCCTTCGCAATGAGGAACGCCATCTCCAAAAGATAAGAGTTTCCTTTTCGACTGTGGTGGCCGAGTGAGCCTTTTTGTCTCGATTTACCCATCCAACCATCGAGGGGAAGTATAGATCGAGACATCAAGTTACGTCAAGGAGGATTTGGAGAGCAGAAGAAAGAGTCATGTATCCAGCACAGCGCAGCTGTAGCTAGACTCCTTCCTCTGAGCCCGCCGTGGTCACGTGGTGGGCACGATCAGGTTGAAAAGCGATGAAATCTAGGCATCAGGACGGAAAGACGAAAGACGAGTCAAAACCTTTGCAAGTCTTTGAAAATAAGGAACATAAGGGGAGACGGAGGGCGACTAAGGAGTCTTTTCATTAAACCTAATCGCTGGTCATGATGAACAGGGGCTTCTGGTGGAAGCTCTTGTAGAGGGGCCGGAGACGGTCGCGGTCATAGTATTTATCTACATCGACCATTTTCTTCTTGCTGACGACGGTCTCGATAGGCACGTTGTCGTACTCGCCGTTCCGCAGACAGACCATCCGCCCGGATTTCTTGTCCAGGATCAGGTCCAGGGCCAGGTTGCCGAAGGCCATGGGGACGATCGAGTCGACGGCATCGGGGTCGCCGCAGCGGACGAGATAGCTCAGCTTCTGGTTGATAACGTTGATGCGCCGGCCGTTGTTGAACTTGGGCGATAGCTCCTTGAGCTGGTCGGCGACATAATCGCCGAACCCCCCCAGCTTCTTGTGCCCGAACATGTCCTTCTCCTGGCTGGCGAAGACCATCTCCTGCCCTTCGACCCTGGCCCCCTCGGAGACGAGGACGACCGAGTAGAGGCTGGGGTTCTCGGCCCGGTCCTCGGTCAGCAGCTCGCAGAGCCTCTCCATGTTGAACCTGTACTCGGGGATGACGCAGCGGTTGGCCGCTCCGGCCATGGTCGGGAGGAGGGCGGTGAAACCGGTGTAGCGGCCGAAGACCTCGATACAGAGAAAGCGCTCATGGGAACCGGCCGTGGTCCGCAGGGAGTGGGTCAGGCTGATCGTCCGGGTGACGCAGGTGCTGAACCCAAGGCAGTAGTCGGTGCCGGGGACATCGTTGTCCATGGTCTTGGGGATGGCGATGATCTTGACGCCCTTCTGGTGAAGGGAGACGGCGTAGCTCAGCGTGTCATCGCCCCCTATGGGGACGAGATAATCGATCCCCAGGCGTTCGATATTCTTCAGGACCTCCTCGGTGAGGTCGTTGGTCTTGTCCTTGTACTTGTCGCGCAAATGGGCCGGCACATTGACGTCGGGAACATGGCTCGGCCGGGTGCGGGAGGTGTGGAGGAAGGTGCCGCCGGTGCGGCCGATTTTGTTGACGATTTCTTCTGTCAGGACCTGGCAGCATTCCGTTTCATCGGTCAGTTCGTCCCGGTTGATCTCGATCAACCCCGCCCAGCCGCGGCGGATACCGATGACATCGTAGCCCTCGTGGATCGCCCGGATGGTGACGGCCCGGATGGCCGGGTTGAGGCCGGGGACGTCGCCCCCGCCGGTGAGGATGCCGATGATGCCTTTTTTCGTCTTGATGTTGGCCATGACCTTTCTCCTTTTCGAACGCCTCCGGATGGGCCCGCTGGGGGAAGCATCTATATCGGAGGGGAACGTTGATCGCCGCCGGCGTCGCTTGCCGGGCCGAGGAACTGCGTCCGGTTCCAAGAATATACGCCGCCGGGCCGCCCCTGTCAAGAATCCTGGAGAGCATATAAGCATTTCCGTCTGTGTGATCGCGTAGGGCGCAGGAAGCCGCCCTTGGCCCCCGCACCCCGGGGAACCAGTCCCGTCGGTTCCCCCCGTCAGAAAACTGACGGGCCCCCCTTCCGCTACGGGGGCTACAGGGCGGCCTCCTGCGCCCATCA
>Ga0307380_10002111_pt1 | contig 28475 bp, 31 predicted proteins | sample UN3MG_FD_202239 | JGI IMG/M metagenome (GOLD analysis project Ga0307380, IMG submission 202239) | Soil microbial communities from Risofladan, Vaasa, Finland - UN-3 | ecosystem: Environmental > Terrestrial > Soil > Coastal area > Acid sulfate soil | place: Finland: Risofladan, Vaasa | collected... | reverse complement strand
ACGCGAATGCGGAACGATCGTTTCCGTTCAAAGAAGACGTAAGCCGGCAAGACATCAACGCGCTTATTCGGCTGCCTAACTCGTTAATCGTCGACCTGGTCTTTGTAGTCCCGGCCGGTTCTGATTACCGGTATTGGCTAAAGTCGCTCATGTACAGCGGCACGCATCTTAATTTGGTGCTGGCCGACGAGTCGGACAACACGGTCGGATCGCTCACGGTCGACCTTGCGACTCATCAGCGAAACGACGCCTACACGATTGTTGGAGAAGAGTCGTTTGCCGGGGCACTTGGCAGAATCGCGCTGGGTGATTTGGCTTCGCTTGGCGAGACGGTACCGCCCGGCGCGTACACGTTCACTCTGGCGGCCACCGAGTTTGAACTTCGTACCGTGCGGCCAGACTTGAGGGCAGTCTACTCGCTTGGCGTGATCGCGGCCGACGGCTCGGAGTCGGAGCCGGCTACCGGCATAGTAAAACTACTGGCCGGGCAGAACATTCGACTGACGTACATTCCGGCAGCCGGGGTCAACCCTGCGGGTATTCGCATCGACGCGACCGATAACCCCGACTACGAGGAAGACTGCGAGTGCGACTCGTCCGTCACTCCGCTTCTGCCGATTCGCAGCATTAACGGCGTCGGGGCCAATCCGGCGTCCGGCCGATTGGATCTTATCTCGGCGTCTCCGTGCCTCGCTATCACGGCCGCCGGGGACACGGTTATCTTGGAGGACAAGTGCTCGGAGCCGTGCTGCGGCTGCCCGGAAGCGGAGTTTCTGACCGAGCGGCTTAAACTGCTGGAAGACACGCTTCTCAAGCTGGAGGACACGCAAAGTCAGTTGGCCGATAATGAACGTGATTTCTACCGAGACGTTCTCGAGACGCTGAAATAGATTGCTGCCAGCCTAAGCTAACAGCTTGCCCTCGCCAGGCGGCAGGGCTTCAGGGCCGATCTATGACGGCCCACTGCTCCGTAGAACAGCAAAGCGAAACAGGATGTTCAGAGAGGCATTGACATCAGCATGAGCCACATAACCACAATGCGGACAGCTGAACTTACTCCGCTTGCGCTCTCCGAGGAGGCCGCAGCTCGAGCAAAGCTGACTGGTATATGCCGGATCGACGAAGCCGATGGCAAGACCAGCGCGCTCAGCCCGGTTCTTCACCGACTGAAGCATCAATCGGTAAAACCAGCTGTTGAGCTTCCGACGGGCGCCTTTCCGCAGATGCTGCTTTTTCCGGCTTCGGGGGATCTTCAGATCCTCGAAGACCAACACTGCATCGGCAGGAGCCCACTTACAGAGCGTTGCCGCAGTTTGCCTGCAGAACGTCTTATTCCTGTTTCTGGTTTTCCGGGACAGCCGTTTCAGCGTACCGCGGACGCTTTTCGTGTCCGTGCGCTGTGCCTTCTTCCCGGCGAGTTTGGATTGGAGGCGGGAGCGAACCTTGCGGGTTCGCTTGTTGCGTATGGCGAGTTGCTTTCCACTGACGACCAGCGTAGCTTTCTTGGTCGAGGCAACCAGGGCATTGTTGACGCCAAGGTCAATCCCGACTGGAATGGTGCCTTTCGGGTCTGGAACCTCGAGAGTGAGACAAAGCGTTGCTTTGCCGTTGTCCCGAATGACCAAGCAATCGACCGGTTTGGCCTTGGACAAATCTCGCTGAAACCGTTCAGGAATTCGGTAATTGATACGCTTACGGCCGTTGACAGTCCAGATAGAGAGTGTACTGTCTTTACGGAACGAAGCGTCGCGGCCGGCCTTGCCAATCAAAAACAAGGCTCGCGGTCTTTTGAAAAGAAATGGCTTGCGGATCGCTCGACGATTGGATTTGGCGGCACTGTATGCCGCCGTTGTCAGCCGGATCGCCGAACAGCGAAGCTGGGAGGAAAGCGTAGTTGGTATCTGATGATAAACTATTCGTTGGAGCTCAATTGCGCCAAGCGGCTTGCCGGCGTTGAAAGCAATAGGCGAAATTGTGCGTTGATACCGATTGAATTCTTTGACAGTTGCCGAGATATCAGGGCTCGTCTCGAGGATAATCGGGATTGTGCGTTTAATATTCATACTAAGACTGTATCACTGCTTTTGGAGGAGTACAAGGGCTAGTGGAGAATTTTATTGAGTACCTTACCGCAAATGAGCACATCGCCTACCCGTTCGGGGAGGACGCGGCGGCGCTTGTCCCCGAGTGGGACGACGTAGCCGTTACCGGCGACGCGACGATGCCGAAAGACTTCCTGGCCGACGCCGTCATCGTGGTGCCTGCAGAGCACGCCGGCTATCTGTACCTGCAGGATATTCACTGTACCAGCCTGACCGAGTACGTGCTTAATATCTATGATGAATTTGGCGTTAACGTCATTGCTCTAGCAATCGATATTGGGCCTCCGGTACCGCCAGAGCATTCGGTTATCCAGGAAATCTCCGCCGGGCCAACGGTATACGCAGTACGGATGTTGACCGGCCCGAGCTTCATTGATTATCTGAATAAGATTGGCACTGACCTCGGGCTAGGCAATGCCGCTCAGTTCGGTGTGCGCCTGCCTTTCGAAACCGCCGCTATCGAGTTCAGGCCTCGCAGGGTAGAGAAGATCATTTTCAAGGATTCGCTTAGCGGCTTAGATTACGAGCTCACCGAGGATGTAAACCTGCATGAAGGCTATAACATAGCGCTTGTAGAGGCACTGGGGGAAATTTCAGTTGAAGCGGATCCCGGCCTGGGACAAGGAAAAAATGATGAAGTTTGCGGTGGCGTGCAGCAACCCTCCTGGCAAGATAAACTGACCAGCCTTTCCGGCAGCCGGACTGACGAAGACGGCAACATCAGTTTGCGCGGCGACCGTTGCCACCGGATTCAAGCCGACCCGGTTAACTACCGCCTTCTGATCTATAACGATTGTCAGGCAGGTTGTACTGCTGAAGACTACGCGTACACCGCCTACGCGCTGGAGAATATGTTTGAGCGAGCCAGGAGGCTTTGGATGGGGGCCTTTGACGAAGACCCAGCCTATGCCAATTTGCTGAAGGTGATAGAGACGCTAAATGAGCATATCACCGAATACAATGATGATATTTTTCCGAAACTGCGCACCGTCGGCTGCTGGGGGCATATCATCGTTGGAAGTAGCCTCGAGGGTGGCGGAGCACTGGGAAGTCGGGCTTACGCCACCGTGGCTCTGGTATTTGTCAATCGTACTTCTGAGCCGGTCACCCTGACTGGCTCACTGGCGTTCAGCAAGCCGGTCAGCAAGGTCACGGCTAAGTATGAAGGAAAAAATCCAGTAACCATTAACATCGGCTCAATCAACGGGACGCTTGCGCCGTTCGTGGAGGCGCACAGTTATCTGCTGGTGCAGAGCAATATGTCCGGCGATAGTCGTCCGGCGCTAGACGGCATGACGGCAACGGTCAATGTAAGCTGGACACAGTACGGTAATAACAAAAATCTTATTCAGGTGATATCGTGAAGAGCTGGTACAATGAGAATGAGGGCCGGGCTTATCCGCTGCGCGAGGACTCACCACGGGTGGACGTGCTGGGCCGTAAGTTGCCGGACGACGTTATTGCTGACATTGGCCTGGTTGTTCCGGATGATATTACCGAGGATATCTTTCTCAGTGCTCTCAGTGTGTCCCCAAAGCTTGTTTCGCTGGTGATCGGCACACCGGAAGAGGGCTTACTTATTGGCACTTACTCCCGTCCGGTCAGTGCCTACGCGCCTCTACCGCTTCTCGGAATCGCCGACAATGTTTCCGGCTACGTGGTTTTTGGTCACGGCATCAGTGGCGCCGTAGCGAATTACCGGTTTTCCACCAAGGAGTCAACACCGTTCGCCATTAAAGCTCTGCACACGTTCGATGCGCTGCCGGTTAAGTTTATCGGCAAGCTGGGAGCGGCTGCGGTGTTGCGTGGCATTATCAAAATCGAAGTCAACGCTAATGTTGAAGTCAGCTACGACGGGATAGGCAATGCCATTGTTTTCTCATTGGCCGAGAGCGTTCGGGATGAGTTTGTCGGACCCTGCGCGCGAGCGGACGCCATTGCCGGATGCGGAGTGCCGCCGCTGCGCTCGATAAACGGCGTTTGTGCCGCCGCCGGCGGGGCCATTACCATTGAGGTCGAGTGATGCCTGAAGTCCATCAAATAGAGTGGCGCGACAGCAACAACGATCGGGGTTACCCGTTTTCGGATGATGCCGGTTTGCGGGCTGAGACCGGCCTGCCACTGCCGAACGACGCCTTTCTGGATGCGGTGTTCTTTCCGATCGACTTGGTTGGCTCCCTCTACCTGTCATTGATTAACAAGGCCAACGGGGTAGTCGAGATCGCTGACTCGGCAAACGGCAGCACTAAGGGCACCGCGGCAATTATTGCCGGCGAGGAAACCTTGGAGTTCAGCGACGTTTACGGACGGCCGACGGGAACTCTGGTAATCGGGCCTGGGTTTGAGGGCACAAGCAGCCTTACTGTGCTTGATGCGGAAAACGCGGCCTTTGCCGCCGCCTGCGTCTTTCCACAGAATCAGCAGGGTGTCAGGGGCTTTCTGTTGCCTGATGGCACACTGGTAACCGGAACTGTGATTATTCGTGGCGGCAACGGCATCAGGGTCGATTCCGCGATGGAAGACGGCAAGTTCGTTATTCGGCTGCAGGCGGTCGGCGTCGGCAGTTCTGCCGATTGTATCAGTCTGCCGCCGGCGGTAACCTGCTTGAAGATCTCCCAAGCTGATGACAGTAATCTGACTATCAAACAGAGCGCTGCAGCGGGCGGCGTCATGTTGGAATTGGGGGCCAGGGTGTGCATGAATGATCTGTGCCCCGCTAAGAACGTGCCGGACGAGACTGGGGAGTTGCCACTGACGTCGTCCGATCCCTGCGGTGAAGACCCGCCGCAGCCGGAACCCCCGTGGCCACCGGATCCTGGTTTCGGGCCGGTTAGCTGCATTAGCCACAACGGCCGCTACTTTCTGGTGGCGATGTCAGACATGCTGGCGGTAGAACCGTCGGATGAGCCGAACGCGGTCGGGACTTCGCTTGAAGGCGCCAATATGGAAGGCCTGCAGAAGATCATTGATCTCTTGCCGCCGCGGGCGGCGCAGGCGATAAAAATTCGCGTGAAGGGCTGGTAACGATGCCGGAATACACAACAGAGTGGATCAACCAGAACCGTTACCGTCGCTATCCGTTTATTGAGGATACGGTGTTAGAGGACGGTACGGCGGTCATGCGGTTGACGGATGACTGCATCGTGGATGCGTACTTCATTGCTTACAACACCGCCCTGCCTAACTTAAGGCTGCACAGCGTGGCGGTGGACGGCGGCGGCGTTTCTGTCACCTTCACTTTCCGCGCCGGGGTAGCTTCTGAGTATGCCATAATCGTCCCAGGCTCGGTCGAGACCACTTATGAGGGCACCGTGAGGGTTACTGCCGGAGGGTTGTTGTCCGTCTTGCTGCGGGTGATGTTTGCCGAAGGCGTAGCCGAACTTGCTTCCAACCCAGTTTACCAGGGGAACACGTATACGTTTACGGACGCGTTGCTGGAACCCTGTGTTGCGGTCAAGCAATGGAATAATCGGGTTGCTTCGGTTAATGCTAAAACCGAAGAAGTTTATTTTGGAGATGGAGTTAATACCCGCATCACTTTGGCGCCGGATTTGAACGTGTTGCGGGTTACGGCGGCGATTGGTGAGGGGCTGGGTATATCCTGCGAGCCCGCCGCCGGCGGCGCTGCCGATTGCAGCGAGGCGATCTACTACATCAATGGCCGCCACCCGGACTGGCTTGGGCGCTTCGGCCTGCGCGGCGGCGGCGGAATTATGATTGAAGCAGATCCGGCAAATCATAAACTTACAATCAAAACGGCGGTCGACAAGCGGCGGCCAAAATGCCGCGACCCGAGGGACATCTGATGGCGGTAAGAGAGCCCTTCGAATATGCGGCCTGGTGCGCTGGTCCGTCAGTGGACATCAGCCCGCCGGCTGACTTTCCGATTTGCACGGTAATCTCTTACGTGCGGCCTACCCTGGCGCTGCATCATATTGATATGACGTTGCCAGACCTGGCGCCGCCACCGCTTTGCCCTTGCATCTGGACATATAATACCGAGATGGAGGACAGTAACTTCTCGATCGAGATGGCCGCTATCAGCATAGGGGAGATCTCGGGCTTCTTTGAGGTAAGGCCAAAAGTCGGTCTGGCACAAGACTGCTGCGCGCCGGAGTTCAACGTCAGCATCGACATGAAGCTTCCTTGCATGGCGTTTGAGCCGTCGCTGCATCTGTCAATCAATACCGGCCTATTCAGCGGCAGTTTTTGTAAGGACGAATGCGACCTGCAACTGAATTTGAAGCTGTCCATTCCCGAAGTCGACTGCATCAATTTCTCTGCATTGGCAACCGGAACGTTCACCGGAGTCGGCGGAAAGTTCGACGTCACTTTGGCTGAGAACGTTTCTAACTGTCAGCTGAGACTTAGCTACAAGCTCTCGATTCCCTGTTTGCATTTTAACGTTGCCGATGCCCAGGACGTTATAATCGGTGTTGGGGGTCTTGGTGGAGAGTTTGATCTTGCGCTATCAAAGTTGGCAAATTGCACGCTTAAGCTGAGTGGTCACCTTAGCCTACCATGCATGCCGTTTAACGTCTATAACACGCAGGTCTTCTCAGTTGTTCCCGATGCCGGATTTGATGTAAATCTGGTTAAGATGGCAAATTGCACGTTAAAGCTCAGCCAGCATATCAAATTTCCCTGCATGCCGTTTAACGTTGCGGTTTCAAATACGGTAACGATGGGTAATTGGGACACCCCGGTCTTCGATGTAGCGCTGAAAAAAATGTCAAATTGCACGTTGAAGCTCAGCCAGCACCTGAGTTTGCCCTGCATGCCTTTTGAGGTATCTGATGCCCAGGATCTTATAATCGGCCCCGGCGGCTATGGCGGAGAGTTTGATCTCGCACTGTCAAAGCTGACCGGCTGCGGATTGAAGCTCAGCGGCCACCTTAACCTACCTGGTACTGGTCTGGAAGTTCTCGTTTCGGCGGAATACGCCAATAAAACGTTCAAAGTCTGGAAGCGGACTGTGAATCTATACAAGTTTGCGAGTGCCAGCGAGAAAGTAATCTTCGTGGCAGTTTCTTGTGAGGAGTAAAGCATATGAGTTTACAGGAAAAAGGCGGCAAGTTGGTAGTCAACAGCGGGGGCGACCTCTTCGATGACCCTGAATGCTGTTGTGCCGATGTATGCCCGACAGGAGACTGCTCTACGTGTACAGATCTTACCGGGGTAATTAGTGGCCAGGTCGGGTGCCCTGTAGTTAACGGAACTTATACCCTAGTTAGAAGTGGCTGTCAATGGCTCGGAAGTAATAGCTCGGGTGCAGTGTTACAAATCTATTGTTACTTTGGCTTTTGGGTTTACCAGGTAACTTATCTAGGCTCCCATAGGGTAACCCACCAGATCGAAGCAAGTCCGTGTCCACGAACCGGGCTTATACCCCTTGCTGCATGGTCGGATCCTTGTACCTACCCCTCGACGTTAACAATATCGTGATCATTATGATAAAATTCGTAGAAACAGACCATTGCGGACAGGGAAGCTCCGTCGATCGGTGCAGAGACTGTCGTACAGATCAGAGCTGGCGTGATTTAATGCGGCAAGATTGGGAGGTCCCTAACGATTGGGATGAAGTTTGTCCTTGGGGGATTACTTTGGAGCAGTTAAAAAAATTGCCGATAACGCCTACGCCACAGAAGTTCCCGTCGCTCATTAAAGAAGCGAAGAACCTTGCTGGTTGCGTGGGCCGGGCTGCCAAAGCCCTGGTTACCCATAAAAAGGTGCTGGCACCTACGGAAATTAGGGCGGAGCGTATAGCAATCTGCGAGAAGTGCGAGTACTTTGCTAAGGACGCCGTCCGGTGCTACAAATGCGGCTGCAAGCTTTTCGCCAAGGTCGCTTTGGCTACGGAAGCGTGCCCGGAAGGCAAATGGCTTAAAACTAACGAGGTGCCTGAATGGCAAGAACTATTACCCTGAGGATGTCCCGCGCCCAGGATGACGCCGCACTATACCAGTCGTACCTGATGCGGGTAGAGGTAATTGCTGCCGAAGAGGTAAGCGATAAGATTTTTATCATGCAGCGCAGTCTGTCGCCGGCGACGAAAGACGAACCGTTGCCCGACCCGATTGACCGATTCAGCTCGATAGCCAGCCCGGTCGACCTGGAGCAGTACCCGGAGGACGCCCCCGACTTGGAACATGAAATTCCCTTCTACCGAGCGAGTGCGGTCGAGTTGCTGTTTCGCAGTCTAACAGAACTGCAGGACACCTGGGCCGACATTCAGGAAGACGTGCAGGGTTTGATCGACGCCTTGAACACCGGGCTGGTAAACCCGGTAACCGTGGACGTGGTGATTGCCTGATGAATGTTTTGATTACACGACCGTTGGTACGGAAGATCCTGACCACCTCGTTTCTGGTTGCGTTCCCGGAGTTTGCCAGTTTACAACCATTGCTCAGCAACAACCGGACGCCGGTAAAAGCGCCGTGCCCGGGCTGCGGCAGTGCCAGGAAGCCTGAGGAGCGGCTGGTCGGCGGGTTCGTGAATATTATACGTTCGTTGGCTCCGAGTCGGCTGCAGGGATTGAAAAGCCGGCTGAACGCAAGTAAGTTTCAGTTTAATGGCTTCAACCATGCCCGCCAAACATATGAGGTGATGACGCGATGAGTGAGGCGAATATTCTTGCTAATCTAGGAATAAAAGGCGTCGCTGATATTGGCGGTACCGCTGACCATGAAGGTTTTCTGCTGAGGGCTAACGCTGCCGGCAAGATTGATACTTCCTGGCTGGGCGCGGTGCTCCTGTCACCGTTGTACGCCACCTACTACATTGACGATACCAACGGCAACGATACTACCGGCAACGGTACGGTTGGGGCGCCGTACAAGACGATCACCAAGGCGGTCGCCGTCAACCTGGCCGCTACGCCTAGCGAGATGGTGATGATTTTGTCGCCGGGCGTTTACGCCGCTCCAGAGCTGACCCACGCTGACCAGGATCACATCGTCTTCAGCGGCTCGGACCCGCATATAGTTGAACTCACCGGCAACGTGAAGATGAACAACGCCAACGGCGGCTTCAACCGGGTAACGCTGGTCGGAGTGACCGCCGATGTTGTTGAGGATGTTACAACCAGCTCGACCTTTGAAGTGGCTATGCTGGCCCGCGCCATTGTCGACACGATTCGCTACGTAATCGGCGTCCCGGGCGAATACGGCACCGTCTATCAGATGCCCGGCACCTCGCTGATTAACAGCCCGCCGACGAATCTGGCACTGGTCACTGCCACCGCGACGATGCAACTGAACAAGGTCCCGGTTGGCGTGCAGAACGGCGTCAACACAACGTTCACGCTGCCGTCCGCGCATGCTTACATCCCTAATAAGCTGGTCGTCTACCTGAACGGGATCATGTACGGGCCGGCCGACATCCAAGAGAACGGCCCCGGATATACTACCTTTGACGTAATCGGCGGGGTCTTGCCGGATGCCGGCGAGAGCGACGTCTTTACTATCTCGTACTTCACCTATGCAGCCTGAGGAGTTTGACCCATGGGTATCAGAGCAGAGCAACTCAATGATAGTACGATAACCGCCGCGCAAATCGCCGACTCGGCGGTGGTCACTGCCAAATTGGCCGACTCGGCGATCGTAACTGTCAAGCTGGCCGATTCGGCGCTTACGACCGCAAAGATCGCCGATTCCGCGCTCACGACCGCAAAGCTGGCGGACAGCGCAATAATTGCCGCCAAGTTGGCGAACACCGGCATTTCGACGGCGAAGCTTGCGCTCAGCTCGATCACCGGCGCTCAGATCGCTGATACGGCGGTGACGGCGGATAAGATAAAACCAACATGCATTACTGCGGCGCATATTGCGGCGACCAGCATTACGACTACCAGAATCGCCAATGCCGCGATCATAACCGATAAACTTGCGTCGAGCAGTGTGACCGCGTCGCGACTCGCCGATTCAGCCGTTATTAACCGCAAGTTGGCAACTACATGTGTGACAGCAACGAAGCTGCAGCTTACGAGTATCACGGCCTCGCAACTGGCTCCGCTGGCGGTCACGGGTGCGAAAATCAACACGGCCACAATTGCCAACGTCAAGCTCGTGGACAGTACGCTTACGGAAGCCAAGATTGCGACGGGCACACTGGTTGCTCGAGTTCTGGCGACAAACGCGGTGATCACGGCCAAGGTGCTCGATTCGAATATTACTGAAGCAAAACTGGTTGATTCGGGAGTGACAAGCAGGAAATTGGCAAATAGCGCTGTCGTAACGAAGAAGCTGGCGACAAGTAATGTAACTACTGCAAAGATAGCAGACAGCAACATTACAACGGCAAAAATAGCGGACGCGGCCGTAAACACGGATAAGCTCGGGTTTACTTTCGTTGAAAATGAAAAACATACTGCTGCAAGCACAATTACTGCATTCCAACTGGATCACACCCCGGCCCCAGGCAGCTCGTTACGCTTGTTCTTTAATGTAGACCGCTGGCGGCCTACCGATGATTACACGCTCAGCAATTCTTCAGTTACGTTGCTAAAAGCCTCCCAAGCCAGCACGGATGTCACGGTCAGTGACTATCGGTACTAAAGTACTTAATAATCGTTCTTACCCAGTTATAACTGCCTGTATGTGATGTAGTTTAGCTACCAAAAACCGTACAGGAGGAAGACATGTCAACTTTTAAAGCACTTGATCGCAGCGGATCCCGTTTTGACCACGACCCCGACATCGAAACTCCTAAAGAGTTTGTCGACGGAAACGAAGACGATCTTTATGAGCCCTATGACGCAGCCGCAGCCGCAGCCAAATTAGAGACGACGTATCAGGAATTACAACGGCTGGACGATGCTGGTTTTCCTGATCCTTTTCTTGACGAGGTCAAAAGCAGAGTACCCACCCGTCCATGCGGTGGAAGCCTCTGCTGAGAATCAATGTAGGATTAATACTTTCTAACCACACACCAATGGAGGAATCTAATGAACACTTCCACAATCACCAAACTACGCAAGCTCCACGCCTGTGGCGAGGCTGTCGAGTGGGCCGAGACGCAACCGTCCTTTGCCGCAGCCTGGCGCAACTGCCAGCGCGGCAATTGGATGCTGTGGCTGCTGGCTCATACCGGGTGCAAGCAGGGATCGCCGAAGCACCGCAAGATTGTCCTGTCGGCCTGCGACTGCGCTCGATTTGGACTGGACAAGGTGCCGGACGGCGAGGACAGGCCGCGTATCGCTATCGAGACAGCGGAAAGCTGGGCGCAAGGTAACGGTGCAACACTTGATCAAGTAAAAAGTGCTGCTGCTGCTGCTGCTGGTGCTGCTGGTGCTGCTGGTGCTGCTGCTGCTGCTGCTGCTGATGCTGCTGGTGCTGCTTATGCTGCTGCTTATGCTGCTGCTGCTTATGCTGCTTATGCTGCTGCTGCTGCTGGTGCTGCTCGGCGCAATACGCAGGCCAAATGCGCTAACATCGTGCGTAAGCGGTTCCCAAACCCGCCAATAATCTGGGGCAATATAACATGAGCCGGGATGGTAAACCGGGCCCTTTTTTATCTATCGTCTTAATCTTGCCTGCAAAGCAGTTATAACCGTAGGAGTATAGGCCGTAACTTTTAACTTAACCACAATCATGGAGGAAAAGGTTATGCTTATCCAGTCAAACCAGGCGCACGCAGAGTTCGCCGTTTTTACCATGGCAGTCCGCGCTGAAGTAACCGCTGTCAGGCTTGCCGTTGTTGACGGCAAACGAACCTATGCTGGAAGGCTGCTCATTCGGCAGTTGGCGCGGGTCAAAGACCGGCAGCAGCGGCCGAGCTGGTATCCAGTCGCACCGGAGCTTTTCCAGCTGCGCTGTGAACTTGAGACGGTTGGCAAGAAGCTGTGCGTGCTGCAACCACAAACCCCAACCATGACGAATTTGCTTACTTGAACTTCCCCAACAAAGAAAGCGCCTAAGCACTTAGGCGCTTTCTTTTAGCTACTTAATATTCGCCAAAATCCAGCTATAACTATATGTAGAACAAGCTGTAGCTTAACTGTTAACAACAAACAAAGGAAAGCTCCAATGGCACGTGCTTCTTACTTCAAATGTCCGGTATGCGGATTCCGCCACTGCCCCGTCGGGGAACCATGTCCGAACTGTGACGCCAACCCGGACAATCAGGGTTTTTCGTCTGACCTGGTGGACTATCTGGCTCGCACAACTGGCCGGCTGACCAAAAGCTCCTTCGAATTGTGCAATGCCGGGTCGCGGGCCTTCGATCGTTCATAGGCCGGATCGAAAACAAACGCCTTCTGTTCACACAACCCACAACCAAGGAGCCCTGCCATGAAAATCCCCGATTTTCTCACTTCCGAACAAGCCCTCGACGACAGCAAAGTTCTGGCTGCGCTGATACAGGGCTTGTGCGTGCTCGAGAACTGTCCCCAGAAGGGGGTGCAAGGTGCGGCTGATGACTTGTTGCGGATTGTTCGTGCCGCTGGGTTCATGACGCGCGGCTTCACCTGTCCGTCAGTCTGGTCGGAAGACTGGGCTGAGACGTATCGGCCAACCAGCTATGTCAAGGTGGGCGACCAGGTACGGGTCGACAAGTATCCGGTGATCCGGAATGGCAAGGTCTTGCGGAAAGGCGTAGTCTGCGTGGACAGATTTCGTTACCCCGATGCTCCTGCCCCTTGCGGGTCCCGGCTTCGGAAGGGCAAAGACGCGCTGCTTTATCCGTTTGTTCCGGCGTCAGTTTGACCCAGGAAAAAGCGCGCCCGGGTGCGCTTTTTTAGCTATAGGAGGTAATCAAATGCAGCTCTTTGTTTTCAAGTGGCCGCACGAGAGCTACGATGCTGGCCTGGCTGTTGTCGCTGCCGACAGCTGGGAGACTGCGGAGGAGTTCCTTCGGGGCAGCCAGCCGCGGAGCGAAGACCGGTGGCAGCGGGAGAACGCTATCCCGATTGAAAGCTTGGTTGCTCAGGACGAGCCTAAGCTTATTGCTCGGCTAACGTACGCGAGGTACCTACCCCACAAGCCCTGAACTGGAGAACCCAATGAAATGTGCCATTGTAAACACGGCTGACGTCGATTTATCGCTCTGCATGAGCGCCAAGCGATTCACGGGAGGCTGTGCAACCTGCCAGCGCGTGACGCTGTGTAAGCTGCCGGAGGGCCTTCAGGGTCTGATTTCGTTTCACCGGGAACGAATCAAAGCAGACCAAAAACGCCTCGACGGACGATTCGAGGAGTCTCAACAAGAAATCACAAGAGCGAAAAAAGTTCTCGCAAAACGTAGAAAGGCTGCAACTGCATGAAAATCGCTCATCTCTGTAATTACGCTCCAAACGAGTCTGGCATGTACGGGACCGTGAAAGATCTCGTCCTTGCAGAAATCGAGGCGGGCCACGACGCCGGCATGGTAGACACGGTGGCCAACATCTCTCAGTATGGTATTGACGGCTTCATGCCGGAACCGCTTTCGTTCGGCGACGATGCTGACATAATATGTTGGCATCACGCTATGAACGAGACTTGGCTCAACAACAAGCGGAAGAATATCGTGATGTTCCTGCACGGAACCCCGGAGTTTAGTTTTCACACCGAGCTGAGCGGCACAGACCGCCCCCTGTCCGTAATTGTCGGCGCCGCCAACCTTGACGTTCCGGCGGCCTTCGTAACGTTCTGGAAAAGGCACGTGCCCTTCTGGGAGTATCTGCTCGACCGGCCGGTGCATTGTATCCAGCCACCAGCCGACCTGGAGCATTTCCCGGTGTCCGAGCGCAGGCCTAAGGACAACGTGATCAAGCTGGCAATTGTTGACTATTGGCGCCTGACCCGGGAGCCGTTCCAGTTGCTGACGGCCGTTGACGTTCTGCGCAAGATGCAGAAAATCCGGGTGCAACTCGATATCTGGGGCGCGCCCAATCCGCTGCCGGACGTCTGGAAGGTGGCCTTGCAGCGACTGGCCGATGCTGGCGTACTGCGCTTGCACGACCGGACGCTGACTCCCTGGAGCGACATCTACGACAAGACCGACGTTGTGCTGACCATGGCTGCCGAGGAGACTCGGGTAGTGCGTGAAGCTACGTCTTCCGGCGTGCCCGTTGTTCGCGGCCGCATTGGCGACATACTAATCTCGGGCTATTGCTGCGACGCATCAGACGCCAAGAAGTGTGCGGAGACGATTCTGGAAGCATACACGGAGCGGGTGAAGCATCCTGAGCAGTGCGTTGCCCTGCATGTCGATGCCGTTAACTTCTTCTCTTCGGAAGAGTCGGTGGCTCAGTTGATTCCGATCTTCGAAAAAGTCCTGGAGGACAGGCCCGAGGAAGACAAGTTGGCTCATGAAGACGAGAAGCTGGTAAAGCTGGTCGGCAGCGGAGGAACTGACGTTATCGTTCTCAGCCACCACCAGCCGGAGATGACCGGCGTTTGCCTTAAAACGCTGGGTAAGAGTCTGGCGCCGGGCCTTGACCGTTTGCTCTGGATAGACAACGGCAGCACCGACGAGGAGCACGAGCAGATCCAAGCTGCGATGCCCGATGGCGGTACCAGCTTCGGCAGTTCGTTGCTGATTCCTATTCGCAGCGAAGAGAATCGCGGTTTCGCCGCCGGCGCTAACCTTGGCATCCGTCAGTCCCTCGTAGATCAGAGGTGCGAGTACATCGCCCTGGTGAATAACGACGCGGTGGTCTACCCTGGCTGGCTGGCAAAGTTGATCAAAGCTATGGACGTATATCGGTTCAGCGCTATTTGCCCGTTGACCAACGGGGCTCAGCCGACCGGGATGCTGACGATAAACAAACTGCTTGGTGAAAACACGTCTGCCGAGCTGCCGAAGGAGCTGGTCACGGCTGCCAACGAGCCAGAAAACGGTGGATCTGTCAACGTCGCTCTTTGGGAGCGCTACGGGTCTCGTTGCTATATCTGCAACAAGATGCTGTCGTTCTTTTGCTGCGTTATTCGGCGTCGGGCGTTCGAGGAAGTCGGGCTGCTTGACGAACGTTTGTTCGCTTACGGCGAAGATAACGACTTCTTTGCGCGTGCTCGGCAGTCAAAACTCACTTTCGGAGTTGCTTTGGGAGTCTACGTATATCACGAAGGTGCGGTCACTGCCGGCATGCTACCTGGCGGATCGGAGAATCTCAAACAACGGGCCAAGGAATATCTTGAGAAAAAACACGGCAAATAAGTTGACTATCTTCAGTTTGCTGTTATTTTAGTAGGTAACAGCCTCCTTGTTCATGGTGATGGCCCTTTGACTTACAGAGGGCGCGGAGTCGAGCCGCCTCCCCCCAAGGCGGCTCGACTCTTTTTATGGTTAATTTTGTCCGCTAACCTGTTATAACACTATGGTATGAATGAAGTTAACCGTTGGGAGGTTCCAATGTCCCCGATTATCTGGCAAAAGATCATCGCGGCTGCAGCAGCAGCGGGAATTGCCGAACGAGAACTGTACGGCAATCGTAGCTTGCGCACGAAGTTCGCGGCAGAAGTAGGTAGCCGCGGCGGCAGGAGAACGGCGGCGAAACGGCGGAAAACGGCGGCAAACGGCGGCGGCGAAAAGCCGAAGCAGTTAACACTCAATTTGTTCTGATGGCGGAACGGCGGCGGCGTTTTTGCCACCGCCGCGCCCGCCGACGAAGTAAGAGGCAAACTCCTTCCTTTAGCTGGGAGACTGACAATGAAAACGATTCCTCTGTCACAGGGCCAGGTGGCCCTGGTTGACGATGACGATTACGAGCGTTTGAACAAGCATAAGTGGCACGCTCGGTGGAGCCCGAAAACGCAAAGCTTTTATGCTCTGCGCTCCAGCAAAAAAGGCGAGGGCCTTCCTAGGCACACTATTTACATGGCCCGCGATATCATGCATGCTCAGCTAGGTCAAGAAGTTGATCATAAGAGCCACGATACGCTGGACAACCGTAAAGTAAATATGCGGCTTTGTACGTGTAGCGAAAATCTAGGTAATCAGAAAAGGCATAAAAAGCACAGCTCGCAGCACAAAGGCGTATATTGGCATAAACAACACCACAAATGGCACGTCTACATCAGCTGTAAAGGCTGCCGACACCACCTGGGCTACTTCTACGACGAAGACGACGCTGGCCATGCCTACGACCGTGCGGCCCTCAAGTACCACGGCGAGTTCGCCTGGCTTAATTTTCCTCAACACCGTAATGGTATACCTCCAGTCTGACGCTATGGTATAGCAACTTGGAGGTATACCATGGCTAAGAGTACACACAACCCTTTTGGGGTTAATACGCCTGATCCTGATGACCGCCTCATAATCCGCAAGTTCTTTCAGGGCGACGTGATTACTTTCGTTGTCAAAGTTGAATACGGCGGCAAGCCGGCCGACAAGATCAACAGCCGCGTGCGTTGCGTCTTAAAAGATCAGCGCTTTACCCGGGAAGTTCTCTGGACCGGCACTTGGGGCGAGGGCATTGAGTCTACCAGCGTTCCGGGAGTACTTAAGGTTACGCTCCCCCAAACTTTGGCCGCAGTCTTGCGCCGTGGGCCGTTTCTTTATGCGGTCGATGTAACCGATCCGCTCGGAAATAACCGTCAGACAGTTGAAGAAGGCACACTGCTAATCGATTACTCCGCCGGCGCTCCGTTGCCGGATGTTCCCTACCGCAGTGACGTTTGAAGTCGGCAATTTTTTACGCAATGCGGCTGCCGGGACAACCTCCGGTAGCAGCAAGCGGCAAAAATTGCGGGTTTTGGAAGATTTGGCGGAACACTTCTTTTAGCTATCGTATTCAGCTAATTTCAGCAGCGGAATCGTATACTTATTGCCCGTGCGCGGCAGTACGTGCGTGTTCCAAACATCTGGCGTAAATTGCCAAAGATGCAGGGGGCCGGACTTGACTGTAGCAAGATCAACACCCACAAGCGCATTTTCTACATCGTCAAGATTCAGTGGCCAACAGCCCAGGAGGGCGTTTATGTGCCGTACGGCCCGCGAACCCCGAATAACTACATCGCTGCCGGGCGTACGCCAGCCCAGGCTTTGCGGGTTGTTTTTGCCCAGACGTTCCGTCGGACTGACAACGTAAGTTTTTGATAATAGCTTGCATATACTCGCAAAGAAGATGCTGGTTACACTCGGCCGCTCGATTATCGAGTACTGTGTAAACATACTGATAACGCTGGCGTTTTGCTTTATATCGAAGAAGTTGCAGATCCAGGCATAAGCGACGGCCGCTGGCACGGCGCTGCACAACTCCTCGTCTTTTGCTCGGAATTCTCGCAGGCACGTCGCCAGGAATGGCAACCAGCCCCGTTGCAGCTTGGTAATTACTTCTGGCTCGAGTTGGGCCGGTTCGGCCGTAACGAAGGCCTGCTGGTCCCAGGCAGTGACCGCCGTATTCAGCAACTGCCCGAGAGACTGCGACGCTTCGTCATCCGCCAACGCAATTACCGGGTAGTTGCAAGAGCTAAGCCAGTTGTCGATCTTGGCGCCGGAACCTTTAATCCGGCAGAATAGCGGCAGATCCCCAAGGGCATCATAATCGGCTACTTGTTTTTTGAACTCGGGGATGGGCTTAATCTCGGAGCTGGGGGGAGTCGCCATAAAAATACTGCACAGTTGCCGGAACGAAGTTTCCCACAGCGACGGGTCTTCGGATGACGTGGCGAAGATAAAATGCTTGGGGGAAAGTTTCCGGTTGGCACTGGTTCGGGCAACAAAGTGATGAATAATGTGAGCTAAGGCTCCGGCAATGCCGACCGCCGCCGGGTGGTCGGAAGCGAACAACTGACGGTAATCGTTAAGATCGCCATCCTCCTTGAGCGCATTATAGAGCTGTTGCGTGTTTTCGTTAACGAAGACTCCTGTGCGCTGGGGGTTTATCGAGAAGTTTTTGGCCTCCAAATAGAAATTTGGAAAGTTAATCCGTCCCTCTTTGCTGCCTAACTGACTGATTCCGCAACAGAATTCGGGGGAGTCGAAGGCCTGGAGCAGGTCCAGCCAGTCGAAGCCGGGCAATGGGACCGAGCGCAGATTGATTGGAACTTCTTTGTTCGCCACGCTTAGTTGCTGCCAGACGATATGCTTGAGTCGGCGATTGCCACTGTGGAGTAACTTTGCCGGCAGCTTTACTTCGCCGGGGAATAGTTGCCCGTCGACTTGTACCCGGCAGTGGGCATTGACTTCGTTGGCGGGATTGACTACAAAGCGAGTCGTGTATAGGGCAAAATTAGTCAGCGACTCGTGGCGTGGGAGTAGCAGATGGTACCCCTGGCTGTCCCGCCGGACCAGGCAGTTGTTGATCGCCCTGTCGGTAATTGCACTCTTAACGTATTCGACCGTCTCGATCAGCCCGGGGTCGACGTTCTCGCGGCACTTCAGCTCCGCCAGCAGGAATTCGCGGTCGAGGTCACCGAGCGTTGCAGTGCTTAGAACCCGAATCAAAGCATCGCGACCCTCTTTATAGCAGCCCTGAATCTGATTGGCTACCCAAGGCCAGATATCCAGAAGAAGTTTCTCGTGGTTGAGGAAGACGGCGGCTTTTGTTTTCGATGGCGGCTCCACCAAATCCAATATTTGCAAGCGCATGCCCCTGTTATGGAGCGTCCGCCAACAGCGCAAGACTTCGCCGAGCTTGAGCGGCGACCGCGGGTGCGTCAGCAATTCTACCCGCTTGAGGTCGGGCAGATTCAGCAGGGCGCGGTAGTCGCTGACCACGATCGGGTTCACCGGCACCGACGACAGCGTCTGGGCGGAAGAGTAGATAGCCAGAGCGTCCAGTTCGTTGTTGCAGAGAATAACCTGCGAAACTTCTGGCCAGCTTAACTCCCGCTCCATAAAGATGCCAGGTAGGTCATCCTGGATCGGGCAATGCTCCGTCTGTCCGGTGAGCGGGTTGTACGTGGCCAGGTGTGTTACGTAAGGTCCGGAGAAGTACGGTATTAGCAGCAGGTCGTTTTTAATATACTCAGTGTCGGACAGCATATTCAGCACGGCGGGCAACTTCGGGCTGGCCATGCCGCACTGTGTACCCAGCAGGTAGTTGGGCAGGATACCTTCCGACTGCAGGGGCATCAGCACATTCTGCCCGTGCAGCCGGAGCAATTGCCGACATTCTTTGAGGTACGTGCGGAGGTCGTCCTGGTCTGTCGCCGGTTTCAGCTTTGCCTGGATGATGGCAGCTCCGACGGCTTGTCCGAAGTAGCCCTCGAATTCGCCGCCGCCGCCGAACGCCGCCAAGCTTTCGCGGACACTGAGCTTGCGAACTGCCCGCAACAAATCCGCCGGCGTACCGACGAAATGGCAGTCGCTGTGTAAGCATCTGAAGTAAGGACCGGCTAGGCCGTCGTTAAGTAGCCAAAGCGTTGCCGTTCGGCTGCTGTGGAGCGGGCAAGTTTGCGGGCCCGAGCCGACGGGTTCGTTCGGAGTTCCGAGGTGTGCTGGAAAACTGCGCGCCATTATTTTGCTCTACCGCTGGAAATCAGAATGTTTACGCCTTAAAGTACTGCCAAAGACACTTCTCGTCAAGGTTAATCTGAATAGGAGGAAATTCGATGGATCAGGTAACGGACAACAGCCGGCGGACGCTTCTTGCCATTGCGAACGAACACCAACTGCCAGAATACGTTAGCCAAGTGGAGCTGTTGGAGAAGGCGGCGGCTGACCAGCTTGAAGATGACCTGTTCGCCGATAACGCCAGGCGGCAATTTCCGCTGGACAGTGCCGGCAACACCTGGTTATCGGCGGCTTATTTTGTACGCGGTCGTGACCAATTTAGGCCGGAAACGGCCAACTTCATCGAAGGGCGAATTAAAACAGCAGCTAAAATTCACGGCATTACCAAAGATGTCGAGCCCCTTTTTGCCGAAGCCAAAACAGCGGAACTTCTACCAGAAGATGATGACAATAACTATGCGCTCGTAACCAAGGACGCGAACGGTGCCGTTCTTGACCGCCGTTACCCTATGTTCGATGCGCGGGGCATCAAGCTGGCAACAGATTACTTCAAGTTAAACCGCGGCCGCTACCCGTTGGGGATTCGCCGGCGCATTGCTGTTGGCATCTGCAAGAAGGCCGCCACGCTTAATGTGGACGTGCCTGATTTTGTTAGCCGCGAAGCTGGGCAAGGCTTACCGGTACGGTCAGTCCTGATGGATGAACTTCTGATGCGTGCCGAGATGACCAAGGATGCAGAAGCCTCCATTCTGCTGGCCAACGTTAATGAGATTGTAGCTTCTGCAGGGCCAGGGGAGTTGCTGCCGGTGCTGGACAAGATTGCCGAGATAGTCGATAGCGTCGACCGGCTGAACGGATTTACCCGTCTTTACGGCAGCAAATTGCTGCCTCCGGCGGACTTCATTTTTGTGCTGAGCGAAAAAGAAGCGGAGGGTTTTGTAGACGACTCTCTGTTGCTCTCCAAGCATACGTTCAGCTTGAAAAAGCTTGCAACGCTCGAGCCTGAAGTATTCGCCATCCTGGGCGACGACCTGGTTGAGGAGCTGACCGGCGCGGACGCAAAACTGGACGCCACTAAACTAGCGGTGCTTTTGCCGACATTGCCACAGCCGGAGAAGGTCTTGCTCGAGCAACACCTCGCCAACACGTTCGGCTGAAAATGAGTTATGAAGTTGCTGCGAAAGAAGCGTTCGAAAACGACGCGACGCTGGCCGTTGTGCTGATGGCCCTATTGCGACGGGCGTTTGGCGATGACGTCTACTTCTGGGATCCGACTACCGTTTATCTTGAGATTCGCGACGAATTCGGTGCTGAACCCGCTACGATGGCCATGGACCGCATTTCCGCCGCCCAGGTTGTAATTTCCGGAGATGCCTTCTTCCAGGACATTGGAGCCTTCTTCAATATCTGCAACACCTTTGCCAGCGGCCAGCCGGCCTTCAGCGTCTTCGACCCTGTCGAGCCTGAGGAAGCGGCGTGGGCAATTACCGAAGTAGCGCTTATGCGTGACCTGCTGCCGTTCGCCCCGACGATCAGATCTTACCTGCGGCTCCAACTGCGCGCCGACGGTTACACCGAGGAAGATTACCCGGCGGTATTCGATTACGTGTTGACGCGTAAAGTGCCACGGTCACGGGAACTCAAGGACGTTCTAAGCCGGACGCTGCACGACGACCAGCGGGATAATGTCGAGAACTTCCTTCTGGAACAAATGGATAGTGTCGTTCACCAATTCGACAAGATCCCGGGAATGCCTGACACTCTACAAGAGTTGCTGAGGGAGAAAGACCTGGAAGACCTTGCCGAACTGAGGGCGTAAAATGGCTAAAGCCCAAGTCCTCGAAATTGTTGAGACACAAGACCCTGGCACCAAGCGTCCTCACGTACGCTACGATGCTAACCTAGACGGGAAGAATGTTGGGTTTGCCATTATTGCTTCTCCTATCAAAGGTGACCCTCCTGGGGAAATGGCACTTCGTGCATTTTATGTGGCTCCTCAGCATCGCGGTACCGGACTTGCTACGAAACTAATGATTCACGCCCTTACGCAAAATGCGGGGCGCCGTGTAGCTCTTTACCCGCGACCGTATGAAGAGATAAAAGGTAAAGAGCCCCCAAAGTCTACAAAGCAGTTAAAAGCGATGTATAGGCACTATGGCTTTCACGCGTCTCCAACACGGCCAAGATTGATGGTTCAGAAAACTGCCCAGGAATCCGCCGCCGGTATCCCCGACCGCTCGCTTTACGGCGACACCGCTTCACTGCCAATCGATGAGTTACTGAACTACGTAACTCAGGAGCATGATGCTGTCAGGGCCGGCCGTCACACAGATTTACGTTTTGGGGCGGACGACCTCCACAGCTGGGCGGTGCCCAAAGGCATGCCTGAGCCTGGAGAGCGCCACTTGGCCATAGCCCAGCCTTTGCATGCTGGTTCGTATGCTGGCTTTGAGGGCGAGATTCCTGCCGGCGAATATGGCGCCGGCACGGTCAAGGTGCGCGAGCGCGGGACGGTACTGGTCACCAAAGCCGAGCCGGGCATAGTCAACTTTGTCGTAACTCACAAGAAGTACCCCGAGCGCTTTTCGCTGGTGCGCACCAAGGAGCGAAACTGGCTGCTGTTAAACACGACTCCGGTTACAAGCGAAGCCCTCAAGGCCCACAAGAAGGTTCATTACACGATTGTAGACCCCAAGGACGTCGAGAAGGTCCTGGACGGCTCTTACGCCGTCTCAGCCAAGATTGACGGCGCCAGCGCCCTGTTCAGCGTCATGAAGGACAAAATTGAAGCGATCTCGTATCGCACAGACACGCGGGGCCGTCCGATTATCCATACACACCGGATACCAGGGCTGTCCCCCACCAAACCGCCGAAGGAGTTGCACGGGACTGTGCTGGGCGGCGAGATTTACGCCGAACGTGGCGGCAAGACACTGGAACCACAGGAGATCGGCGGCTTGCTCAACGCCTCGACGGAGACCTCCCGCCGCAAACAGATTGGCGAAAAGATTAAGATGAAAGCGGCGATCTTCCGCGTCCTCCACGACAAGGGCAAACTCGTTGACGAGGGCGCTCCCTACGCTCAGCAGATGGCCCGCTTACAGGAGATAGTCAAGTCTCTGCCAAGAGACGTTTTTAACCTGCCGCCGACTGAGACCGATCCGCAACGCGCGCGCGAGTTATATGAAAAGATTCGCAGTGGAAAATTCCCGCTTACGGGCGAGGGCATTGTAGCAACTCCGCTGGCGGGCGGTAAACCCAGCAAGGTAAAGTTCCGCCAGGAGCAGGATGTCTGGATCAGGAACATCTTTCCAGCCGTGATCAGCAGCGGCCCTCCGCGTGCCGGCGGCTTCGAATACAGCTATACACCGGAGGGAGAGACAATCGGCCGGGTCGGTGGGGGCTTTTCTCACGAGACGCTTCGGGATATGTTGGCCAATCCGGATAAGTACGTTGGCCGTATGGCGCGTGTGGCTTCGCAGGGGCGTTTCCCCAAAACTACCGCGCTACGGGCGCCAGGGTTTATTTCTTTACACGAGGATTACCCGGCGGACGCGAAAACGGCGGAGGCAAAACTCAATTACACTAAGGTGCATGGCCATGCCAAAGAACGGGTCGGTTCGATCGGCTGGTACTTCCATAACATGGCCACCCACGGTAACAACGTAGGCTACCAACACTGCGTTGGCGGACCAGCTAATCCGTATAAGCTTCGCCATCATCGAGTCGATGGTAAAATCCAGCATGAAATTAACAAGGAATACGCACGAGGGCACGGTACAGGGAATCAGCCAACCTGGTTCCACTTTAGAAGAAAGACGGATAAAGGTTGGTGGGACTTAGATAGTGCTGTTAAGGTAGATGTAGCTAATGCGCCTAAGAGATATAAGGTGAAAGAAGCAGCAGACAAGAAAAAGATTGTTGCCTGGACCACAGCGGAGAAGGCCATATTCAAAACCAAGCACGGCAAGGACCCGCTGCTGGCGACTTATGGCGTTTCCTTCTTCAAGGATCCGAACGGTTACTTTTGTGCTACCCACCGCTGTCGGTCAAAGTCCAAGTCGGCCCCGGACAAGGTTACAGCGACAGAGATCGCGCGCATTGAGAAGACGGGAGCGGCAAAAGGGCGTAACAAGTTGCGTACTAAGATAAAGAAGGACGCTAAAGGCTTTACGGAAATCTCGTTCAAAGTGTGCGGAGACGCGGTTTACAGCATGGCGGAAATGCTGGAGTACATTCGCCATATCGGCGCCCCCGGACATAGTTTTGGCATCGAAGTAGATCCTGAAGATCGCACGCACCGTATGCGCTTTGGCTTCGACGGTGACGGCAGCGATCGCATTGAGGACATCCGCGTCAGTGGCACTGAAGCAGTATTCGAAAGTGATGATGACGGTAACGAGTGGAGCTGGACGGCCGTGCGGTTGCCTACCGAGTTGTCAAAGCAAGTGCTGCTGGCCGGCAATGCGATTCCCGACGATGAGATCTACGATGAAGAGGGCTACGGGCGGGAAGACGAGCCACATGTGACCGTCATGTGGGGACTGGACACGGATGACCCTGACGACGTAAAAAATGCGCTCGCGGGCGAGCCGGGCGGTTCGGTTGAAGTTACCGGTATCTCGACTTTCGAGAACGACGACTACAAGGTGCTGAAGCTGGACGTCAAGAGCGCAGCACTGGCGAGGCTGCACGATGTACTTGATGAGGAGCTCGAGTGCCCCGGTAACAGCTTTCCGAAGTACCACCCGCATATTACGCTGGCCTACCTAAAGAAAGACGCCGACGAGACCAGGTACACCCAGGCCAAGGACAGCCCGCTGATCGGCAAGAAGTTCAACTTCACCTCTTTAATGTACCGAAATCGCGCCAAGGAAGAGACCGCAATCCCGCTGGGCCAGAAGAAAATCCCGCCGGATCAGAAGAAAGAAGCGGCCCTGAAGCCTCCGACGATCAAACTGCCAACTGTTCTCGAGAAGCTGAAAGAAATTAAGGCACTTTCAGACAAACGGCAGTACGGAGCTAAGCATAGCAAGCTGCAGGCTTTGCTGCTTAAGAGTCCGCAGAAGTTTATCATTGATTCCGAGGGCGCCAACATTGTTGGCATCACCCACACACCCACCGGTTTCAGGTTCCACGTGCCGCGAGAAGTGATTGCTGGGTTGACCTTGGGAAAAGCAGCCTCAACAAACTTCTTGGTCAAGATGGCAGTAATCAGCGGCGAGTGCCGGCTTCCTTTGTTAGTAGAGGTTGCTGAGGGTGTGGCAGCTGAACGCCAGGGGCTGGGCGGCAGGGCTTGCTTGCCGGATAATTTTGGTATGCTCTTTAAGCGAGCCTCCTCATTCTGGATGCGCGATTGCCACTTCAGTCTTGATTTGGCGTTCCTGGACAAGGCCGGCACTATCCTAGAGATCCAGCACATGCCCCAGGGCCTACCCGGACAGCCGTTACCGCATTACACGGCTAAGGTTGCCGGTGCAATAAGTGCCATTGAGTTACCGAGCGGCTGGTGTGCGCGCAATATGGTGCGGCCAGGGGCCAGTTTGCAGATGCGTTAATTATGCGCATAAAGATGTTATAACTATTCGATGGGTATTTTAGCTTTTCTTAAATGCCTTGCTGCGAACTGAGCACCGACGCGATATCAATGTTGTCTTCGGGCATGAACTCGTTCTTCGTATCGGCCATACCTTCCGGGACTAAGTTCAGGGCATTATGCCCGGCAAGCCTGTAGAGCACCAGCATCGCGAAGCACAAAGCATGGGCGAAGTCGTCCGGCCTGCTCGGGTTTCGCAGAAAAGTCTTTCGCGTAATTCCCGACTCGCGCTCAGTCAGGTGTTCATAGGGCGACAGCAGGTCCGAGGTATACGTGGCCGATTCCTCCTTATTCGGGAACAGGATGCTGCCGTTGCGAATATTCCAGAAGAGCAGCGTAAGGGCCGTATTACGATCGACCGTCCACCGTGGGACACCCTGCAGCTCTTTGTATGAAAGAAACTTGTTCTGCCGCACATACTGAATCTGAACGACCTTCCCGGTACGGCGCTGCAGCAGCATGTTGTTAGTGTACCCCACACCGAAGTCGGCAGAAATAAATGAAGCTTTGTATTTGTAGGCGATAGCCTCAATATCGCTAAGGATAACCGAGATGTCCAAACCTACGTAGCGCTTGGCGTACAGCACCTCAAGCTTGCCGTTGTTGGTGATGCCGACTACGGTAGCCACGGTAAACGAGGTGATCTCGGCAATGCCCCAGTCGACTCCGACAACAATGTAGGAGTACTTGTTAAGCGTTTTTGTCAGCGCGGCGTGAGTCCCAAGAACACTGACGTTGTCAATGTCCTGCTGCGTTATCAGCCGGACGCCCTCGTCGGAGCTGATGCCGAGAAGCTCGGTGTAGATCAGCGTTGGCGGCAACTTGGTGATCTTGTCGATGAACAAAGCCCACTTACTGGGGTTATAGACGATTGCCGGGACGATAATTTGCGGAATATGGTGGCCAATGGTCTCTGCGCATCGATCTGGATGTTCGTGAACCCACTCCCCTCGCCTGACCTGCAACGGCCGGCGACAGCGGCAGCATACCGGACCGGCAGCCGTAATCATATCCAGGATGCCGCCGTCCCGGTTGGGGATGTTCCAGTGCCCGCAGCCGCAGGGCATAACCCACTCCCCCTTTGAGCTTCCGTCCCAGAGGTGCTCGATGATGTTGTCGGTCGTCTTGGCGGTGCCGGTAAAGCGCCGCTGCGGGCGCTCAGACTGGGTTATAGACTCGGAAATAATTGCCAGGTGATCTACTTGCTGGTCCTGAATCTCATCAAAGTCCAGCCTGTCAGCGGTGATACCGCGGGCTCGGTCGGCAGATGTTTTAGCGTAGGTAAGCTGAATACCGGAGCCATTTGAGAAGGTCTGGTGCCCGACGGCTCTGATTATCGGGGCGTGAAAATTACCACTGGTGGACAGGGGCTCCTCTTTAGCCTGCAGAACTCCCGCCGGCCCACAGGTGCTGATCGCTTCGTGCAGATAAAGCTGCGAGTACCTTTGCGCCTGCGATTGCAGCGGGGCAACATACAGTACCTGCAGATAGGGTACTGTGACCATATCGTATACTTCGGAGCGGGAGAGGCTCACGCTCTTCCCGACTTGGCGCCCGCACATCCAGACCATATCCCGCGGGTACTGCTTCGGGTAAAAGCTTTCACATTGCGGGTAATCCTTCAAGGAGAAGGGTTGGCCCCTGATCTGGAAAAGGTGCGGCAATAATTTGCTGCGCGGCATTTGCCTGACCATGTCGAGCAAGGTTTGCTTGCCATGGGCCTCAATCAGGCTCGTCAATGACGGTAATTCGTTATCCATGAACAGCCCTATTCAACGCTTCGTAGTCGCCTGGGTTCAGGCGGCTGGCGCGGCCACAAGTCTTCTTGTTTTGACAGTCAGTAGACTTGCGGTTGGAGTCTTTGCCGGTTATACTATGAGTGAGAAAAGTGTAATCGTCAACTCCTGCCGTAGAAGAAAGGACAGACATGGCTGTCACGAACAAGAGTCCGAGCCTGTACCAGCGACGCACGAGCTTGCGCCGCCTGAACAGATCTGAGTCGTTCGAAACCACGGACATCAGATATCAGCTCGGCAATACCCGCTCACATCGGCGGGTTGAAGACAAACAACGTACCAACAACTGGTTAAACCCAAAGCGATAAGGGAAACATGGCCGAATTGCTCGCGCTGATCGGTGTGCTGGCAATCGCAATTGCCGCCGGCCGCCGAAATGGCAAAGCTCTTGCAGTAATCACGAAAACAGCCGAACTACGCGACGCGATTGACGACGAGGAGTCGGAAATCGGCCTCACGCTACATACGTAAGACTAAGTACAGTTGAACAGTCCAGTATGCCCCTGACCCCTGAAATTTCACCCCCACCCCGGAGGAGGCGTCGGCACTTAGCTGACCCTCCTCTTTTTCTTCTCTAAGAAGGGAACCTGACCGATGAAGACAATTACTCTAACCAAAGGCCAAGTTGCCCTGGTCGACGATGACGATTATGAGTGGTTAATGCAGTGGAAGTGGCATGTTCGCTGGATGCCGGGTATGCACAGTTTTTATGCAAAGCGTGATGTGAGAAAAAACGGCAAACAGCGCACCATCTACATGGCCCGCGAGATCATGCATGCACAGCCTGGCCAGGAGGTCGATCACATCAACCACAACACGTTGGACAATCGTAAAGCAAACTTGCGACTCTGTGCCCACGGCGACAACATGCATAACCGAAAAATTAGTATGGGTGGCAGCTCACGGCACAAAGGCGTTAGCTGGAAGAAGCACAATCATAAATGGGTGACGTACATCAGGTACGAAGGCCAACAGATTTACTTAGGGCTCTTCACCGACGAAGATGACGCCGGCCATGCCTACGATTGTGCAGCCATCAAATACCACGGCAAGTTTGCCCGGCTCAACTTTCCAAATGATTAAAAAAAGGAGTCTGTACTATGCGTAACCCCTGATTCCGTCACCCGTAACAAAGGAGGGTCATTCGATGATAGCAACATTGGTTACAGCCGCCGTCATCGTAGCCATGTTCGCCGCTGGAGAATTCGTGGCGTCCTCGGCGGCGCACATGCCCGTCAGCGAAGCGAACGAACTGCTACAGCAAGCCATCAGCGACTTTCGTGAGCACTGCAAACGCAAAACATTCGAAGACCGCCAGATCGTCCTGGCCTTGCGCCGGGCGCTGGACGGCTCTGAGCGTCCGCTCAACTGGCGCAATTACCTGGCCGGCCGCTCCGAAGAGCAGAACGCTGCCATCGAGCGGGACCTGAAGCAAGCCGAACAGGCCCTAGAGCGTGGCGAGCCCGTCAAGTTCCAGCACGCCGAGACACGGATGTTTGTTCATCTTTTTCGCCAGCAGGAAAGCCGGCACAAGGGGAGGGCGAAGAAATGAACCACGAAACAAAGATCATCCTTGGTCTGTCTGCCGGTGCCGCGTTGGTT
>Ga0307380_10002109_pt1 | contig 28494 bp, 20 predicted proteins | sample UN3MG_FD_202239 | JGI IMG/M metagenome (GOLD analysis project Ga0307380, IMG submission 202239) | Soil microbial communities from Risofladan, Vaasa, Finland - UN-3 | ecosystem: Environmental > Terrestrial > Soil > Coastal area > Acid sulfate soil | place: Finland: Risofladan, Vaasa | collected... | reverse complement strand
GAATTTTTCACATTTCGTGCAAGTCCGGACTATTTGTTTGGGTAAAGGTCATCCCACCATTCGGGCTGCTTTTTAAGCCATCTATCAAACCATGCCATAATGGTCTTTGTCCAGAGGATTCTCTTGTTGTAAGTCATAATATGGTGATTTTGATCAGAAATCTGGATATATTCCACTTCTCTTCCAAGGATTTTGAGGGCCGTGAACAATTGAGTGCTTTCGCCGGGTGGGACGTTAGTATCTACCGAGCCGTGCAGGAGAAGCAGAGGGGTTGCGATCTTGTCAGCATTGAACAGAGGGCTCTGACGCACGTAGATATCATTACGGTTCCATGGGAAACTGTTGGCAGAGGCTATGGCACTGTAGGAATATCCCCAGTATCCTTCACCCCAGTAGCTGGATATAGAACTGATGCCAGCGTGGGCAACGGCAGCGGAAAAGATATTGGTCCGGGTCAACAGGTACATTGTCATGAATCCTCCATAAGAAGCTCCGATGCATCCTAATCTTGTGGTGTCTACAAAAGGATGAGCCGCTAAGAATTTATTTACACCGTATATGATTTCATCTGCTACAATGGTTCCCCAATCATTCACATGGAAAGCAGAGAATTCCTGTCCGAATCCTGTTGCTCCGCTTGGCTGGAGTACATAGACTATACAGCCTTGTGCAGTATATAAATTGAGGGGATACCGACCGCCAAAATTGCGTGTTATTGGACTTGTTCCTCCATAATAATTTACGATGCAGGGATATTTTTTATTTTTATCAAATCCTGGTGGATAGTACACCCGGCCTTCTATTACAATCCCTTTTTTATTTTTAAATGCCCAGCGTTCTACTTTCCCGAACTTAATATCTGAAAAATCATCCTTTCCCGGATCCTGAAAGAGGCGGTATTTGTTATTTTGCAGGTCTATTAAATATGCCTTTTGAGGAATTGAGGCACTAGAGCCTATATAAGCAGCTTCTGGCTTTTTCTCTGCTAGATTAAATTGCTCGATGGCTTCGACTCCGCAGTCAATAAATTCAAATGTTTTTTTGTCGAGGTTATATTTGTAAAGATGGACGAAAGAACGGTCAGTAGTAATAAAATAAATGCAATTTTCTGTTTTACTCCAGATTCCCCGGTTTATAGATGGATTGAAATTTTTGGTGATAGATTCTGCTTTTTTTGTTTCCAGGTCAAACAAATAAGCCTGTGTGTCATATTCATTCGGAATCAAGTTGTTAGGAACATTTATTCCTGTCTTTCCAAATAGGGACGGGCCTCCCAGAATAAGTAGTTTTTTCCCGTCAGGAGACCATTGGGTATTTCCAAACCATTTTCCTTTCCACAGAAGTTTGGCTTCCATTGTTTCAAAGTCCATAGAGTAGAGCTCGGTTTTCTCATAGGGACGCTCAGAATAATCTATCACAGAGCGTGTGAATATGAGTTTTTTCCCGTCTGGGCTTATGCTGTTGAAAGATGTTGTGAGTTTTCCTGCTGTTAGTCTCTGACGGATGCCGTCCAGAGTGCTGACTCTGAAAAGAAAATTTCGGTCTCTCCATTGGGGCTGTCTGTCGGCCATATTTTTGAATCTTTTGACGCCGGCTATGTCTGATTCTCCGATTTCTGTTACCGAATATATAATATAGCATGAGTCAGGGGACCATACATGAAACCCTAGATTTTTTACGTTTTTGAGGAGGGGTATAGTTGAACCTGCTTCCAGGTCAACGACCCATATTGTTCCATTCTTTTTGTCATGGGTTGTATAGGAGAATTTTTTTCCGCACGGGGCCCAGTTGATCCTTGATATTTTTGTGCCTCCGCGGTATGTCTGGAGAAGGCATCCGTCGCTCACGCGGTACATTTCGATCCAGGTTTCAGTATCATTACTTGGAGGAAGAGTCTGTTTTATTGAAAGGGCGGCTGTTGTGCCGTCAGGAGATATGGAGATTCCGACGGCTTTAGGACCGTCCAGAAGATGTGTAATTGTCATTATCTCATCCGGAGACAAGGTTATGGTTGGAGGAAGGGAAGTAAATTTTTCATCGAATGAGAGGGATGCCTGGATGGCCCAGTCTGAATTCGATTCCGGATCGTATACGGTTTTTACAATCACAAGATGTTTTCCGGTTTCGAGTTTTAAGTAATCTGTGACTTTTTCTCCCTCAAAGGAGGCATTTTCCTTTATGCTCTTGTTGACTTTGGCTTTAGTTGTGATGAGTTTCCCGTCAAGGTAGATACGTAATACCTGGGGGCTTCTTAAGGACAATTTTGCTCTTGTCCATCTTTTAACATCAAGATAAAATCCCAAGTAAGCAGAGGAAGGTTCGTTAGGAAGCCCGGCAAGAACGATACCTTTTTCTCCTGCCTTAATATTTTTCCACTGCACAGGATTGCCTTCATGCCAGTGCAGTTCACTTTTGGCTTTGGGTTTAAGTAAAGATATATCGACTTCGTCGAATACAAGAAGATCGGAAACTGAAAATTTTCTTTTTATGTCGTTGTTAAATGCTGGAAGAGGGACAGGAAATGGGCCGAGTACAAGCCATGAATCTATAGAAATATTTACTGTTTTATTGGGGACGTTCTTCTCTGTGGCGGCCAGCGGAATAGCTAGCATGAGAATTAATATGCATGTAATTATGTTCGATTGTATTATTTTATTACGCATTTTCACTCCTTTGTTTGGATGCAGTCATGAGTTGTGCTTTTTAGTTAGCATGGATTATTCACAGGTTTAATGAATAATTCAGGTTAATAAAATTTGAGAGAATTCGCAGTGTATCTTCCTTTTTAATTTAGTTTTACTTTAGTCCTTCGAGAGGACTTTTGGACCGAATTTAATAAAATATTCTAAAGCTGATAGGACTGCTGTAACAATCACCAGCCAGAGGCCTATTTGTGAAAGGAAATAAAGATTTCCGAGATATCTTTTCCCAAGTATCAACAGGGCAACTGTGATGGTTTCTGTATTCATTTTGATTTTTCCCAGTATGGAAGCAGGGATACTGATTTTCTTAGAAGATGCGATAGCCCTGAATCCTGTAACTGAAATTTCCCTTCCTATGATTATGACAGCCATCCAGGCCGGTACAGTCCCTAATCCTACAAGACAGATTAAGGCTGAAGTGATAAGCAGCTTATCTGCTATCGGGTCTAAGAGCTGACCTAAAACTGTTATCTGTTTTTTTTGCCTTGCCCAGAATCCATCAAGCATATCGGTTAGGGCTGCAAGGACAAAAACTATTAAAGCTGCAAGCTCTCTTCCTTCAAATTGAATAAGGAGAATCACAACAAGGACAGGAATCGCAATTATTCTAAGTAAGGTGAGAGCATTTGGAATATTCATCGTTATATGAAATATAGTAAAGTAGCTCTGACGCATTGTCAAACTGAAGTTTGTGGCCTGTGGATGGGAAAAGGGCAGGAATCTTAGGCTTTACAATTCCCTCAAAAATTGATACGTTTCTGCAGAAGGTGCTGTGGTTTTCCATTGAAGATTTTATTGAAATCAAATAAGTTATCATTAGTATGGAGATTTTGGAATGATAAAAGCTGAGATTGTATCGAGACCCGTTTTTTTGGCATTTTTCGTGCTGGCTTTAATGGTAGGATGCGGTCAAAAAACAGGTAGAGATAAGAAGTCAAAACCAGAAGGTTTTCATATTGTCGAAGCCACAATCGCAGATATCCATGAAGCGTATCAGAAGGGGGAACTCACATCCCGTGAACTGGTGGAGACTTATTTAAAGCGCATTAAAAAGTATGACCAACCGAAAAGACTGAATTCCATCATTGTCATTAATCCCAATGCCTTAAAGAGAGCCGATGAACTTGATGAGGAATTCAGGCAAACGGGCAGGCTGCGGCCGTTGCACGGGATTCCTGTTATAGTCAAGGATAATTACGAAACACATGACCTGCAGACAACGGCGGGGTCTGAGGCGCTTAAAGGATTTCTGCCGCCGGATGATGCCTTCCAGGTGAGAAAGCTTCGCGAGGCCGGCGCCATAGTTCTGGCAAAGTCGAACATGGCAGAATGGGCTTTCAGCCCTTATGAAACAGTCAGTTCCATCGGAGGAGTAACACGAAATCCATACGATCTGAGCCGGGTTCCGGCTGGCTCCAGCGGGGGCACAGCGGCATCAGTTGCTGCCAACCTTGGAGCCGTAGGCATGGGCACAGATACTGGAAATTCAATCCGCGGGCCTGCTTCGCACTGCTGCCTTGTCGGAATTCGATCTACAATGGGCCTTACAAGCCGGGACGGCATTATTCCTCTCTATTTACGCAATGATATTGGTGGACCTCTAACACGTACGGTCGAGGATGCCGTGAGAATATTGGAAGTGATAGCAGGCTATGACTCTGCAGACTCGATAACAGAAATGTGTAGAGGGAAATTGCCGGATAATTACTTACAATTTCTCGACAAAACAGGTCTTCAGGGAGTCAGAATAGGCGTTTTTCGTTTCTATACAGACAGGCCAAAAGCAGACCCTGAAGTCATTGCCCTTTTTGAAAAAGCTCTTGATGATATGCAGTCACAGGGAGCCGAAATCATTGACCCCTTTGTCATTGAGGATTTTGGCAGGCTTTCTAGAAGCTTATGGTGTGATATGTTTCGTCATGACATAAATCAGTATTTTGCATCCCTTGGCGAAAATGCCCCTGTTAAAAGTCTGCTTGATGTGTACAATTCTGGGCTTTTTTCTATAAAGATAAAAAAAAGGCTGTATAAGGCATTGGAGGTTCCCCTTCAGAAGGAGCCAGCATGCAAGGACATCTATCATGAACCCCGCAATATAGCTTTTCGTAAGGCAGTATTAAAGGCAATGGAAGAACAGAAAGTCGACGTCATAGTATACCCGACATGGAATAACCCTCCAACAAGGCTAGGTGACTACAAGAGCACTGCCGGAGATAACAGCCAGCTCATTCCGCCGCACACAGGGCTGCCGGCGTTTAATGTGCCGATGGGATTTACTTATAAAAATCTGCCTGCTGGGCTGCAGATCGTGGGGAAGCTGTTCGGGGAGCCGGATCTTATAAGGATTGCATACGCATATGAACAGGCAACAATGCACCGCCAGCCTCCAAGAAAGTTTAAAAGATAGGGAATTCGTTTTTCCGTTGATGATGATTTTCACTAAATTTCCTCGAATTTCCACCCTCTGAGCTACTTCATTAACAATAATACACATAAAAAACAAGACCAGTCAACAAAAAATCCACAGAGGAGAGAGAATAGGTCTTATCATGTATTTGCCCACGCGCTCAGTCTCGTCTTTACTCTCAGTCCTGACTTTGCTGTGCACATTGAATCCAGTATGACGCCAGTGCAGTATCTTTTGGACAAGGTTTTGATGGATCAACTGTTTGCGCAGGAGAAGTGAGAAGACCTCACGAGTGAAAAACCGGCAGAGCAGAGGATCATTAAAGTAAGAGACCTTATGGAACTGTTCTTGTTTATCCGCCCCTCCCTCTGTGACCAGAAAATGGTGAAGACCACCTGTCGGTGAGGTGTATCCAGGATGAGTTTCTTCCGCATCCACTCATCCCATTCCTCACGACGCTTGGCATGACACGTTGGACAGAAGCCGCGGGTCTTGCAGGAAAACATAAGAAGCCTTTCCGCACCGCAATCAGGACATCTGATCCGCGCAAATCCACACTTTGGATTGCCGCAGTCTAGATATTTTTCTACCACTTCCTGAACAATAGGCCGAAGGTAACCATAGCGTCTCTCAAACCGGTTCTCATATTCCTGAAGGAATTGCTCAAAATAATGGAAGAGCACCTGGTAAAGCACTGTGCGTTCAGGATGACGCTGCTGATAGACCCTGCTCATGGCAGGGATAGAGATTCAAGAAATGTGCCGGGGAGGAGAGATGACTATGAATGGTGCCATACTTGCGGAGAGGAATGTATTCGAGTCCTGATTATGCATTGAGAAAGCTTTGCAGTTCTAGTAGCCATAAATCCTATTTCGAAAATTCCACCTTCAATATCTCGCCAACTTAGATTTATGGATTGTATTGACCGTCTAGTTTTACACCTTGGGATGGCAACGGCAGATAAAATAGTGGTATCGGATGATTCGGATTTCTGGGATCCAGCTTGCCCAGATAAACGAGGGGACCCAAATGCATGCATAGCAAAATTATGCAGGGAACATCTATCGATAACAGTCCTTTTGCTTGGAACGCTTCTTAATGCCCGTTGATTTGCGATATTTTGCAGTATCAATTACCATATAATTGAGGCATTGATGTGATTCTTAAGATTGTTGGGAGAACACTCAATCATGTTTCGTAAAAAACATCTATTTATAATATTCATATCAGCCTTTCTGCTCCTAGCGGTTACAGGCGTCACCCAGCAACATAAGGGCGTTCTAGAACCGGAAAACGACAATGAAGCCAGGCTCAACCGCCTGCAGCCGCCCGAAAAGGTGATGGATGCGGTTGGTATTACTCCGGGGATGATCTTGGCTGAGATCGGGGCTGGTCGTGGTCGCTATGTGGCACAGCTTGCGGTTCGTGTAGGTGAGACAGGCAACGTCTATGCCGAAGACATAGACGCGGCAGCCCTCAGACATTTGGAAAACCGCTGCGAAAAATGGGGGCTGAACAACGTTGAAACCATCTTGGGAGACGTCACGAATGCAAAGCTCCCTGAGGGGGAACTGGATCTGATCTTTGTTATCTCCTCTTACCATCATTTTGGAGATCCTGTTGCCCTGATGCGCAATGCAAGGTCTGCGTTGAAAACTGATGGAAAGCTGGCGATAGTTGAATGGCTGCCCTGGAGTGAGAACGACAGAGAGGGCACAGCGCCTGAGGACGTGGAAGCTCAGATGAAGGCTGCCGGCTATAAGCTCGTACGCACCGAGACTTTATCAGAAGCGAAACCACTGAATATCTATATTTTCCGCCCTAACGATACTCAAAAAATTCGTGATATGGTGGTTTGGCTAAGGCCTTCTAAGAAAATCCTCTCTGGCAGGGGAATAAACTCGTATGTTTTCTAATAATATTTTGTGCTAGCCAGACCGCAAATTTACAAACAAACCGCCCACTGGAAGTATTCTGACCCTGGTATTCCTGAGATTGAGGATGCGAAGAAGAGGGTGGCTGGGCTGAAAATAAGGTAATTCTCTTTATTCTATACACTATTAATAATGTCATAACCTTAAGCTCTCAACAAAATGTCGCGAAATTAATTATTATGCGATATTTTCATTAAGAGTATAGAGATTGACCTGCCCCCCTACAATCGGTCCAGACACAGCTTCGAATCCAATGAAACCGGAATTCAGCGGATGGTCTTCTTCTCTCCTGTTTTTAAGAACAGGAATAAATCTTTGTAATTGGATTTTACCATATCAATCTTGCTCGGGGCATCGGACATCAATCTCTTCGGCAGGTGAATAAGCCCCACATTGTCAGGCTTCAGAACATCCAGGATAATTCTTTCTCCCTCCGGATGTAAGGGAAACCAGAAGTGAACAAGGGCCAAATCGATTTCTTCTTTCTCAAGCCCCAGGTCTTTAAAGGTCGCCAGTTTTCCGTCGGAATCGCCTTCATGAAAAACGGTTCGACCGCTCATCTTAATCAGGTACATTAGGTTGTGAGGGCTCTCCAGGTCTCCACTGTGGAGTGTCCTGAATATCCTGACTGCGATTCCCTTAACCGTTCTTTCAGCAGTCGCTCCGGGTTTAAGGTCAAAAGAAAACACCCGGTTCTGAACACGCTCCCATTCTTTGACGTTTTCTTTCAAGGCGGAAGTGGCATCATCCGCAGCCATAATCACGGCGTTCGGGTTACTCTCCATAAACCGTGCTGCAAAGCTTGCGCCGAAATGATCCGGATGGTTGTGAGTGACCAAGACAAGATCCACATCGTCAAACGGAGCTCTACCAGCCACCATCCTCTCCAACATATCTTCTGGGGGAGCCGCATAATTCGGATTCGGATTGTCAAACAACGCATCGATGAGGACCTTTTTTTTATGAGTAGAAATCAGAACCCCTTCGTTGGCAAGAAAGATAACTTCAACGAAGGTCTCCTCTATATTTAATTTGATCGTTCTTTCACAGGCATTGCTGATGGACCATATCATCAAAATATATACAAGTATCATCGCAGATCTAGCAATCTTCTTTTTCCAAAACATGTATAGCTCCTTTCTGGTATTTTAACCTTATTGCATAATTATACACCGCAATCAACGAAGCAATCAATTGAATGTTCTCGTTCAACTTGAGCCAGAAGGTCAGGCACCTGAGACGGATCTTGTTCGTGTCCATCGGTGACCTTAGAAGCCAGTATCCGACCATTCTCATCCACGCCAATGTGAAGTTTCTTCCAATGTTTGCGCCACCTTTCCCCATGTTTCTTGGAATGCCATTCTCCTTGGCCACAGATCTTCAAACCCGTACTATCCACGATAAAGTGCACAGGGCCGTCCGGCAAGCTCTCGGTGTGCCTGCGGATATTTGCCGTTCGATTCCGGCGGGACACGGTCGTGTGATCTGGGCAGGGTAGATACAAATCCATTAGTTTTAGAATGGAGTTGAGGAATCCTTCCGCCTGGCGTAATGGAAGGTGAAAGACCAGCCTGAGCGTAAGCGAAGTCTCGATGGCGATGTCCGAATAGATATGTTGGCCACCCCGTTTTCCGTTCTTTGGAGGTGTCCAAGCGTCGATGGCGTCTCGACTGAGCCAGATAGTAATATCGCCTCGGTTTCGAAGAGATTTCTCATACTCCGGCCAGTTCTTGATACGATATGATGTTTTATATTTCGGATGTCTATACGCTCTCTTGTGGGCTTCGGCCATGCTGACCTCCATTGGATTTGTGGATTTTACATGCTTATAAAGTGATGGTCCTCTGATGTAATGTCAACACCGCAATGGATTCGTGCACCAAAGCCCTTCAACCCAGCCAGCCTCTTGCGGGCATCCTCAAGCTCAGGAATACAAGAGTCAGCGTCCTTCCAGAGGGAGAGGAATTTCTGGTAATGCTATATGGCTTTGCCTTCCCAGCCTTCAAATTCTTGATGAGCGGATCCTCTCGATATTCCTATTACTTAAACCAGCAATCATGGGATATGACATCCGTTGAAACGCATTCATCCTGATGTACTTATCTGATGCAAAGTATTCCGAGGCATCATCCCAAACGCCATGATCTTCAATAACCGCTCCCATATGAACAAAACCCTTCTCGCCAAAATTAAACTCACAACTACACTTATCATTAATGAATGAGAGGGAATAGCCTATTGACCGGCCACTCTCCTTGATCTTATTTAACGCGCCTTCATAAAAGTCCTTGTCATTGATGTAGGAATCTATGGGCTTCCATTCGCCCTCTATTAGCAATTCAATCCATGAGTGTCCTCCTGCTTTCGGCAAGAAGGGAAATGCAAATGGGGGGAATATCCCTCGCATGATTTCAATGTTAATCAAGCCATAATGCACACGAGCTGATATCCCTGAAGCCTTGCAGAGCGCTAAGAAGAGGGTTGCTTTTGTATTGCAATACCCCAAGCCATAACTAATGACCTCGGAAGCTTTGACTTCATCCCACTTCGGCGGAAATCCGAATCTAATCTCATCACGTACAAAGTAGAAGATGTTCTCAAGCTTCTCTAATATGGTCACTTTTCCACTCGTAAGATTAGCAGCTTTCCTTTCGATGATTGGGTTATCGAAGTCTGACAATAGGATTTTGGATTTCATCTTCCCTCCCTTTCATCACCAATATACAAAAGATAGGGAATTCGTTTTTCCGTTGATGATGATTTTCACTAAATTTCCTCGAATTTCCACCCTCTGAGCTACTTCATTAACAATAATACACATAAAAAACAAGACCAGTCAACAAAAAATCCACAGAGGAGAGAGAATAGGTCTTATCATGTATTTGCCCACGCGCTCAGTCTCGTCTTTACTCTCAGTCCTGACTTTGCTGTGCACATTGAATCCAGTATGACGCCAGTGCAGTATCTTTTGGACAAGGTTTTGATGGATCAACTGTTTGCGCAGGAGAAGTGAGAAGACCTCACGAGTGAAAAACCGGCAGAGCAGAGGATCATTAAAGTAAGAGACCTTATGGAACTGTTCTTGTTTATCCGCCCCTCCCTCTGTGACCAGAAAATGGTGAAGACCACCTGTCGGTGAGGTGTATCCAGGATGAGTTTCTTCCGCATCCACTCATCCCATTCCTCACGACGCTTGGCATGACACGTTGGACAGAAGCCGCGGGTCTTGCAGGAAAACATAAGAAGCCTTTCCGCACCGCAATCAGGACATCTGATCCGCGCAAATCCACACTTTGGATTGCCGCAGTCTAGATATTTTTCTACCACTTCCTGAACAATAGGCCGAAGGTAACCATAGCGTCTCTCAAACCGGTTCTCATATTCCTGAAGGAATTGCTCAAAATAATGGAAGAGCACCTGGTAAAGCACTGTGCGTTCAGGATGACGCTGCTGATAGACCCTGCTCATGGCAGGGATAGAGATTCAAGAAATGTGCCGGGGAGGAGAGATGACTATTTAAATAGTATAATTTTGATTAATGAAAACCGGATTGGGAAACCTTAAGCCCTGAGGCAGCCAGTGAGATTGGAATATGTTTTATTTTTCCTTTTGAAGACTTAATTTCTTGGATCATTCTGGCCCTCTTAAGGTCATCCTTGCTGCTTAGGATAGTCAAAGAACCGCCTTTTCCCCCTGCTCCGTTAACCTTCCATCCGGCGGCGCCCCATTTTTTGGCAAGGCTTATTATAAAGTCAGCATCCTGGCAGATTAGCTCAGGATGTAAAGACCGTTGGCATTCGTTGTTCTGGATCATTATCTCGCCAAAAGACTTAAGGTCTCCTTCGAACAGACAATCCTTTGCCCTGCAGGCCAGTTCTCTTAGCTGCTGGATTTTCTTGAACTGAGAACCCTGTTCTTCAAGGAAAGCTATAACTTCTTCATGGAGAGCTGAGGATATGTGTCCTGTTCCCAGGTATATTAGGCAGAGCCTCTTGTTCAAATCCGATTTAACCTTAGGGTTGAGTTCTAATTTTGAGACAATGGCCTTTGGATAACTGAACATATTGATAAAGCATATACCTCCATGGGCCGCACACAACTGGTCCTGGATCCCGCTCTGGAGCCCGAGTTTATCTGTTTCTACACTATGGGCTAAAGAGGCTATTTCTTCTGGAGAGTGGCTGTAAGGAGTAAGAAGGTCAAGCCCTCCGAGAAGAGCCACACAGACTGCAGCAGATGTTCCGGTAGAGCACCCCGGCGGAACAGGAGAATTGATGCTGATTTCGAGTTCAAATTCCTCTGGTACCGGAAGCGAATTGATGGCTCCCTGCAGCAGGGGATGAGGACTGAAAGATGGTTTTTCAGGATCAACATAAAAAGTGTCTCCGAAATTTTTTGCATGAACCAGGACTCGTTCCGTTTTTTTCTGTCTGATTTCAAATACTTCGATTTGAACCTCTATGCGGGGTGTGACTGCCATATTCAGGACTTTGCCTTCCCTGGAAAACCATGTGTCTGTCCAGCCTCCAATATCGTTTATTCTTATTGGAGCGGAAGAATGAATGACTTTTAGGGATTTTCTGCTGTTTTTTTCTTTAAGTCTATCTTTCATTCTGCATGGGGTTAGATGAATTTCAGCAGTAGAGTCTTGCCAAAATAATCTGCCTTTCAGGTTATTTAATTAATAATAATCATGTTCCCGCCGCCGCCATTTCCGAATCGTGGATAAAAACACAGTCAGAATATAACGTTTTAACATATAGATTCTCCTTTCAGTAAATAAAGATTTCTGGATATCTATGTGAATTGAGCAAAACCAGCACATAAACTAGTCATCCATTCCATTGTATACAATACGCTGATATAAGTAAATTTGTTGTGAATTTTTGGACAAGTATAGGATTAATTTTACACTCTTGAAAAATCACGGCTTAAAAAGTATAGTTGATTTGAGAAAATGGGAAAGAATAATTCTACTACTCCGATGATGGAGCAGTATTTTCGCATCAAGAAAGACTATAAGGATGCTCTGTTGTTTTTCCGCCTGGGAGATTTCTATGAAATGTTCTATGGGGATGCAAAAATTGCATCTCCAATATTAGAAATTGCATTGACTTCCCGCCAGAAAGTGCCTATGTGTGGTGTCCCTTACCATGCAGTTGATTCATATTTGGCCAAACTTCTCAGGCATGGATTTAAGGTTGCAATATGTGAACAGGTTGAAGATCCGAAAAAAGCAAAGGGTGTGGTTAAGAGGGATGTGGTTAAGGTTTTAACTCCAGGGACAGCTATAGAATTAGAGCCGGAAACAGCAAAGGAGAATACTTATATTGTGAGTCTCTGCCTCCAGGATGAAGGCTGGGGATTGGCTCTTATTGATCTGGCCTCAGGCCAGTTAAAAGCGGCCCAGAGTGATCCGAAGGGAAAAAGGAACATTGTGGATGAGCTTTTTAAAGTTTGTCCAAGGGAGGTCATTTTTCCGGAGAGTCAGGAAGCACGTGTCAATAACATTCTTTCAAAGAATGGCATGGCATCTATTCTGAAGAGTCCTCAGGAGGATTGGGTTTTTGATCTTAACCATGCAAAAAATTGTTTACAGGATCATTTCCGGGTCAAGTCTTTAGGCGGTTTCGGCCTTGCTGATAAGCATTTTGCTGTAGAATCAGCAGGAGCCCTTTTGTTTTATCTTAAGAAGTTAAGAAAAGATTCACTTTCATTGATTAATAATCTTTCCTATATCCAGTCGGATGAAAATATGATCCTTGACACTTCGACGATAAAAAACCTGGAACTGTTGAAAAATTTAAGGGATGGACGTCTGAAGGATTCTTTTTTGGATATTATCGATTTCACGGTTACTTCTATGGGGGGAAGATTTATAAGGTCCTGTCTACTTCAGCCTTTACTGGATTGTTCTGAAATTAAGGGGAGGCAGGATTCTGTAGCAGAATTTCTCAACAATACAATTGCACGCAAGGAATTGAGGGAGAGCCTGAAAGTAATATTAGATCTCGAGCGTCTCACAGGAAAAATTTCCCTTGCGGTTGCTAATGCAAGAGACCTTGTGTGTTTAAAGAATTCTCTCTTGTATCTCCCGGAAATTCAATCCTTGATAGAGTCTTTTCTGTCAAAAAAAGTAAAAAAAATTCATGAAAAGTGGGATAACGCCCGGGATATTGTGGAATTGATTGACCGTGCTATCCTTGATGAACCTGCTTTCCTGCTCACTGAAGGGAGGATCATTAAAGAGGAATATAATTCCGAACTGGATGAGCTAAGAAAGATAAGCCGTTCAGGCAAATCATTTATTACTCTTCTTGAAAAAAAAGAGAGGGAAAGAACAGGCATCTCTTCTCTAAAAGTTCGATATAACAAAGTGTTTGGATATTTTATTGATGTGACAAAGCCGAATTTATCATCAGTTCCTCCTGATTATTTCCGGAAGCAGACCCTGGTTAACTCAGAACGTTTCATCACACCGGAACTGAAAGAATATGAAGAGAAAGTACTCAATGCGGAGCAGAGTATTTGTAAATTAGAATACGATCTTTTTCTTGAGGTCAGAGAAAAAATATCACGAGAAGTCTCAAGACTCCAGAAAGTATCCTCTGATATTGCCTCTTTGGATTTGTTTTCTTCCCTGGCCGAGCTTGCTTCACAGCGAGACTATTGCTGCCCGCATGTAGATGATGAAGACAGGATTAAAATTGTAAGAGGGCGCCATCCTGTTATTGAAATGACCAATGAAGAGCCTTTTATCCCCAATGATACAGATTTGGATAGAGAAGGTGAACAGATCCTGATCGTCACTGGACCCAACATGGGTGGGAAATCTACCTATTTAAGGCAGGTGGCTCTCATCTGCATCCTTGCTCAGATGGGTTCTTTTGTTCCGGCAAAAGAGGCTGAGATAGGTGTCGTGGACCGCATTTTTACTCGAATTGGAGCAATGGATCTTTTAAGCGTTGGCCAGTCAACTTTCATGGTGGAAATGCTGGAGACGGCAAACATATTAAACAATTCCACTTCAAAAAGCCTGATTCTGCTTGATGAAGTGGGAAGAGGAACGAGCACTTTTGACGGCATCAGCATAGCCTGGGCGATTACAGAATATCTTCATGAAAAGGAAGATATACGGGCAAAGACTCTTTTTGCGACTCATTACCATGAGTTAACAGAGCTTGCTTTGACTCTGAATCGCGTGAAAAATTATCATGTCTCTGTAAAAGAGCATAAGGATGATATTATTTTCCTGAGAAAGATAGTTCCTGGAGCATCCGATCAAAGCTATGGTATTCATGTTGCTAAACTTGCAGGCATTCCCAGGAATGTTATAGACAGGGCCAAGGAAATTCTTTTTAACCTGGAAAAACAGAAACTTGATGATTCAGGCCATCCAAAGATTGCGTATCGTTCTTCTAAAAGAAGGGATAAATCCCAATTTTTGTTATTCCAAGAAGACAAAGAGCAAGCGGTTCTGGAGGATATAAAAGAAGAAATTGAGAACCGCAGCATAGATTCTCTTACACCTTTAGATGCTCTAAATTTGTTTAATGAGTTGAAAGCAAAACTGGACAAAGCCAAAGAATGAGGAGTATGCAGGAATTGAATTAGGATTGGTTGTAGGGAATGAAAGAACTGGCGCTATAGGACATCTCGAAAAGAGGAAGTATATTAACCTGGATTATTCAGGTTAAAAATCTTCAGTATCTTGCTTAGAGTTATAATTCTCTTCATCAATATCGTCTTCGAAGTCATTGTTTAAATTTTGGTCTTCATCGTAGGGGATTTCTCCCATTTCTTCTTTTCGTTCTGTCAGGGCAGATTTAAATTCTTCTTTATCTTCATAACGCCTTAAAAAGTTGGAATCATTGTCAATGTAGCCTAATTCAAGATAGTCATCCTCTATCACGCAGAATATATATTTTCTGTGCCCGAGTTGGAGGTCTCCAACAGTTTCAACAATTTCTGCTGAGTCTTGTATGGCATCCAGTGTTAACCAGCTTGAAATTTCTATTTCTTCCATTTTGTATCCTCAAGGAAAAAATAACATTTTTATTTAAATTGTCAAGAGGAAAAATAACATTATTGTAAAATTTTTAAAGTAATATAATGCTGAATTTCATGAAAGTTTTAAATTGTGAAAATTCTCTTGCTGCTGGTTTGAATTTTTCCTTTTCTTTTATATATATTATAGTATAGTTAGCGGTCATTATTTTGAAGAATAAAAGAGGATAATGTATATGCAGAAAAATGGAAGTTTATCAATATAGATAGGAGAATCATTAAAATGAGATGGGATAAATTTACTATTATGTCTCAAGAAGCTTTACAGCTAGCCCAATCCAGGACAGAAGAGCTTGGACATCAGGAGGTCAAGCCGGAACATCTTCTCTGGGCGTTTTTAAATCAAGAAGAGAATATTGTTAACTCGGTTTTAATTAAAGTTGGGATTAGCCCTTCCACTGTCCTCCTGGATCTTGAAAAAATACTGGAAAAATATCCAAAGGTTGAAGGGCCGGGAGAAGTTTATCTCTCTTCTACGTTGCGGCATATAATAAATAGTGCCATGAAAGAAGCGTCTAAGCTCAAAGATGAATATGTCTCGACCGAGCATATACTTCTTGCCCTTCTCAAAGAAGGGAGCAGTGAAGCCAGCCAGATATTGAAGAAAAATGGAGTTAGCGAAGATGTTGTCCTCAAAGCCCTAATGGCTATAAGAGGGACACAGCGAATTACTGACCCTCAACCCGAGGGGAAATATCAGGTGCTGGACCGGTATGCTCGGGATATCACGGCAATGGCCAAGCAGGGGAAATTAGATCCGGTAATTGGGCGTGAAGATGAGATAAGAAGAGTCATTCAAGTCCTTTCACGAAGAACAAAAAATAATCCTGTCTTAATTGGGGAAGCAGGAGTCGGCAAAACTGCTGTTGTCGAGGGATTAGCTCAGAGAATCGCTAATGGAGATGTTCCACAGTCTTTGAAAAACAAGAAGATTATAGCCCTGGATATTGGGGCATTAATCGCTGGAACGAAATATCGAGGAGAATTTGAAGACAGGTTAAAGGCTTTTTTGAAAGAGATAAAAGAGGCAGAGGGGAAAATTATCCTTTTCATTGACGAGCTCCATACAATCATTGGTGCAGGGGCCGCAGAGGGAGCTGCTGATGCATCAAACATGCTCAAGCCTTCTCTGGCCAGAGGGGAGTTGAGGTGTGTTGGTGCGACTACACTCAATGAATATAAAAAGCATATTGAGCGGGATGCCGCCCTGGAAAGAAGATTTCAGCAGGTTTATGTGAGAGAGCCTTCTGTTGAAGATACAATATCTATTTTGAGAGGGGTAAAGGAAAAATATGCAGTTTACCACGGTGTTGAAATCAAAGATTCTGCTTTGATTGCAGCGGCTACTCTTTCAAACAGATACATTACCGGTCGATATTTGCCTGACAAGGCGATAGATTTAATTGATGAAGCAGCTTCACGTATCAGGATAGAAATCGACAGCATGCCTGAAGAGATAGATGAACTGGAGAGACGGGTTATCCAGTTAGAGATTGAAAAGCAGGCTTTAAAGAAAGAAAAAGACAGGAGTGTGAAAAGAAAATTAGAAAAATTGAATAGAGAACTTGCTGATTTGAAAGAAAAAGGCAGTATTATGAAAGCTCAATGGAAGCATGAAAAAGAGTTGATTGATAAAATAAAGCGGTTAAAACAAGAGACTGATGCCTTAAAGGTTGAAGAGCAAAATCTAGAGAGAAGGGGTGATTTGGAGAAGGTCGCAGAGATCAGATACGGCAAATTGATCGAATTACAAAAAGAAAGGGAGAAAACAGCAGGTGATCTGGCAAAGATTCAGAAAAAGGGGAAAATGCTCAAGGAAGAAGTGGATGAAGAGGATATTGCATTTATTGTGTCAAAATGGACAGGAGTTCCGGTTTCAAAAATGCTTGAAGGAGAAGTGGAGAAACTTATTAAAATGGAAGAGAACCTGGCAAGGAGAGTTGTTGGCCAGGATCATGCTTTGAGGGCTGTTTCTGATACAGTGAGGAGAGCGAGGGCCGGAATCCAGGATGCTTCACGCCCATTGGGATCGTTTATATTTTTAGGGCCGACGGGAGTGGGAAAGACGGAATTGTCCAGGGCACTGGCTGAATTTCTTTTTGATGATGAAAGGGCAGTGGTAAGGCTTGATATGTCTGAATATATGGAAAAACATACAGTATCCCGCCTTATAGGAGCTCCTCCTGGGTATGTTGGATATGAAGAGGGAGGCCAGCTTACAGAGGCTGTAAAGCGCAGGCCGTTCTCGATTATTTTACTGGACGAAATAGAAAAAGCCCACTCTGACGTACTTAACATTCTCCTTCAGATCCTGGATGATGGCAGGCTGACAGACGGAAAAGGAAGAACAATCGATTTTAAAAACACAATCATTATCATGACTTCAAATCTGGGTAGCCAGGTCATTAAAGAACTCAGCCAGGATTTTAAGATGATGGAAAAAAGAGTGAAGGAAATAATGGAAATCCACTTCAAGCCGGAGTTTCTCAACCGCATTGATGAAATCATAATATTTAAACCCTTATCCAGGGAGGTTATCTTTAAAATATTGGACTTACAGCTTGACGAACTGAGAAGAAGACTGAAAGACAAGAAGATAGACATAAAAGTGACTACTAAAGCAAAGAAATTATTGGTAGAGAGAGGGTATGATCCTGTCTACGGAGCCCGTCCGTTGAAAAGGACAATTCAGCAGGATATCCAGAATGCCCTGGCACTCAAAATACTGGAAGGAGAGTATAAAGAAGGAGATACTGTAAGTATAGATGTAAATGAAAAAGGGGAGTATGATTTTATAAAACTAGGAGAGACAAAGAGACCCCATTAGTGCATCCCAATGGAGTTATTTTAAGAGGAATATAATGGCTATTATAAAAAGATATGAAAGGAACCCAATATTAACTAAAAATGATGTCCCCTACCCGGTAGCAACTGTTCTTAATGCTGCTGTAACAAAATATAATAATAAATATATAATGATTTTTCGCTCACACTTAAGAAATGGACGTAGCATCCTTGGTATAGCAGATAGTAATGATGGATTTAAATTTAAAGTAGCTAAAAAGCCGTTCATGATTCCTTCAAAAGATGGGATTTTTAAAGAATATGAAGAATATGGAATTGAAGACCCACGTATTACTTTTATAGATGATGAATATTTGATTACTTATAGTGCTTATTCAAGATATGGAGTTCGTGTAGCTCTTGCAAAAACTAAAGATTTTAATAAAGTTGAAAGGTTCTCTCTAATAACGGAATCTGATCATAGAAATATTGTTATTTTTCCTGAAAAATTTAGTGGATTATATGTTTGCCTGGATAGGCCACACTCTCAAATGATTCCTTGGTCAATATGGATATCTTATTCTCCGGATTTAAAATTTTGGGGGAATTCTAAATTGATAATGAAACCTGCTCATTACCACTGGGATGAAGTGAAGATTGGCCCGGGGGCACCACCAATAAAAACAAAATATGGATGGTTAAGCATTTATCACGGTGTATTTCATACAATGGATGGTAATATTTATAGATTAGGTGTTGCACTGCATGATTTGAGTGATCCTTCCAGAATTATTGGCGTAGGTGATAACTGGATATTGCAGCCTGAAGAACCATATGAAATTACTGGCTATGTTCATAATGTAGTTTTTTCATGTGGGGCTGTCCCTGAGGATGACGGCACTTTAAAGATTTATTGGGGAGGGGCAGATAGCGTGATGTGTGTTGGGACTGCTAAGATAAATGATATTGTTAATCATTGCCTGGAAAATCCAAGGCCAGCACTATAATATGAAAGTAGCAGTCTTATCAACGGTTTCCTGGAGAACTCCACCACGTCATTATGGCCCTTGGGAACAGATTGCTTATAATATTACAGAAGGTTTACTATCACATGGTATCGATGTAACCCTTTTTGCAACAGGTGATTCAATTACAAGAGGAAAGTTGAAGTACATTTGTGAACATTCGTATGAGGAAGATAAAAATCTTGACCCAAAAGTTAGTGAGTGCTTACACATTGCTTATTTAATGGAGCAAGCTGATAATTTTGATATAATTCACAATAACTTTGATTTCTTACCATTGACATATTCTCGTCTGATTAATATACCTATGGTAACAACAATACATGGCTTCTCTTCACCAAAAATTATTAAAGTATTTAAAGAGTATAATGATACTAATTATTATGTATCAATAAGTAATTCAGACCGCAGTTCGGAGCTAAAATATATCTCAACAGTTTACAATGGAGTTAACGTTGATGAATTTATACTTAATGAAGAAACAGGAGATTATTTGTTATATTTTGGCAGAATACATAATGATAAAGGGACTTATGAGGCTATCCAGATTGCCAAAAAATCAGGTATGAGACTCATTATATCAGGAATTATTCAGGACAAGAGATATTATGAGGAAAAGGTAAAACCATTTATAAATGATGATGATATTGTTTTTGTTGGACATTCTGGCCCAGAAAAGAGAAATAAACTTCTTGGCGGAGCTTATGCGCTGCTTCATCCTATTAACTTTACTGAGCCTTTTGGATTAAGTGTTGTTGAGTCAATGCTTTGCGGCACTCCTGTTGTTGCTTTTAAAAGAGGTTCTATGCCCGAATTAATAGTTGATGGAAAGACAGGTTTTCTTGTTAATAATATAGATGAAGCAGTGAATGTTTTAAATTACGTAAAGAAAGTTGATCGAAAATACTGCAGAAAATGGGCTGAAGATAATTTTAGTCGAGAAAAGATGGTAAATAACTATATAAAAATTTATAAAAATATTTTAAAAAAACATATGAAAACTCATTGATTATTTAATAATTCACCTAGAAGTTCATCGATTGAAACAGTAGCAAAAGTAGAAGCAAAATCAGATATTCCATAAGGAATAATTAGTTCATTATTATGAATCATAGAGCCACATGAGTAAACAACATTTGGTACAGAACCTTCTCTCTCTCCCTCATTAGGTGTAAGTAGAGGATCCTTTAATCGTGCTATTAATTTGGTTGGGATTTCCAAATCCAGTAATGCAGCTCCAAGACAATATCTCCTCAAAGGGCCGACGCCATGTGTGATTACTAACCATCCTTTTTCTGTTTCTATTGGTGATCCAGCATTGCCAATTTGAATAAACTCCCATGGATATAATGGCTCCTGGATTTTTTGAGCCTTCTGCCAGACATTTATATTATCTGAAAACATAATATAATTGTTAACACCATCAGAACGTGCGATAAGAGCGTACTTACCATTTATTTTGCGCGGGAAGAGAGCAATTCCTTTATTATGGACATATTCTCCATATATTGGCATAACCTTAAAATGATAAAAATCTTTTGTTTTCAATAATTTTGGCAGAATAGTAAAACCGTTATAAGCTGTATATGTTGCATAATATGTCACACTGTTATCATCATCCACAAACCTAACAAATCTCGCATCTTCAATGCCATTACTTTCAGTATAGGAAATAGGGAAGATCACTCGTTCTGAAATTGCTGTATCAAGTGAAAAGGTTATCTCATAATGAGAACTTGCCAACCAGTTTATCGCTTGAATTACTTTTTTCTTTGAATAGCTTATCTTGGTTTCTTTTATTGTTTTTTCAATGCTGGCCTGAAGCTCACCGTAGATAAATGTATCGCCCAATTTGTCCATAACAATTCTAACAATATCTTTTTTAATATGCATCTCTTCAAGTTTTTTCATAAAGCTTTTTTTGTTGTAAACATGACGCTTTACAACTTCTGGCAGATCAACTAATGTACCTGGTGGTTCGAAATTAATTTTGTCGTTTTTATCAATTATCCCACCTCTGAATACTATCGAAGAGATATGTCCTTCACCTGTTGCACGGAAACTAACTATTACTCTCTTTTGGCCTTCATCTAAGCCACTTTGATCTGGATGTTCAACGATTGATGGATTGAAAAATGCAGCAGATTCAATAGCATATTCCGTTGTAAAGTAAGATCCGATCAGTAATTTTTTCTCAAGAGAGATGGATTTAGGGTCTATGTTTATTTTATCAAGTACGCACTTAATCTTATCGAAATGTTTTTTAAATACTTTTGAAATATTGCGATGTCGCTTGGAAAAGTTTCTTAGCACTTGATTAAGTGTCAGATGAACAGTTTCGTCGGGTAAATTTATAACTTTTCTAATTATAGATTGTGCTCTGTCAACTTTGCCAGGCATAAAGAATTGTGCAATTACTCTCGTAAAATCAGGACGAAACTGAATTTGTTTCCTTTTTACACTTATTGACATTAGTTTAAGATTATCTCTCTTATTTTATTTCTTGCTAATGGTGTAAGCCAGAGCGCTTTTTCCTGTAATGAATATCTTTGCTATCTCTCATCCGTATCATAAAATTAAAATTTATATGTATTTTTTTTATCCATGCCATTATTTGCTTTTATTATTGTCTAATTTCAACATGCTGACATTCATAAGCACATATAATATATAGTGAAAATTTGCAGGCAGTCAAGAAGAAATAGCTGGAAGGAGAGGAATCTCCGCACTAAAGAAACCTTACTCCCTTTTAACTTTTTGATAATATTAGGATTATATGATATATTTTAAATGAGTTAAAGATTCAAAGTGCTATATTTCTCACATGAATCTATACAAAAGCTTGTACTTAAAAAGGGGAATTTCAAGCATGTATAAAAGCAAAAGCTGAAAAACAAAGCCACTGTTTCTGGAGTTATTTCCCTCACAAGGTATGGATTCAAAGAATAGTTTTAATGATAAAAAATTGTAATCTTTTTTCAGTAGACTCGATTTATATTTTAATTGCAAATCGTGAGGAATTATTAATTTTTTGTAGGCTTTAAAAAAATGAAAAAGATTAAGATAGTTTGTATAGGTAATTATCCTCCTCGAGAATGTGGTATTGCAACTTTTACGAAAGATCTTGTTGATTCATTGACAAAAAAAAGAAATAGAAATGGTAATGATGTTGATCTATACGTTATTGCCATTAGTAATCAGGATCAGTTTTATAATTATCCAGACGATGTTCAGTTTGTTATAAGACAGGATCATCAAAGGGATTATTTAAAAGCTGCTAAGTTCATAAATCATAGTGATGCTGATGCTTGCATTATTCAACATGAATTCGGTATTTTTGGTGGGGATGATGGTATCTATATTCTTCCTCTAATCAGAAGATTGAAAATTCCCTTAATTGTTACATTACATACGTTATTAAAGAAACCAAACTACAATGAAGAGGCAATTATTAAAGAAATCGGGAAGAGGGCAGAGAAGATTGTAGTTATGAGTAGAAAAGCAATAGATTTTCTTGTAGATATATATAATATTCCGGAAGAAAATATCGAACTTATCTATCATGGAACTCCAGATTATGATTTTTCTAGTGGAAAAAAACTTATAGAAAAACTGAACTTCAAAGAGAAAAAAATCCTGTTTACCTTTGGCTTAATAAACAGAAACAAAGGAATAGAGACAGTTATTGAAGCTTTGCCAAAAGTTATAGAGAGATATCCCAATGTTGTTTATATAATTTTGGGTAAAACCCATCCAAATGTTTTGAGAGTTTCTGGAGAGGAGTATAGAAATGAATTAATACGTTTGGTTGAGAGAAACAAATTAAAAGATTGTGTATACTTTTATAATCATTTTGTGAGTAACAATGATCTTTACAGATATCTTACTGCTATTGATATATTCATTAGTCCCTATTTCAATAAAGCTCAGATAACAAGTGGAACACTTGCATATGCGCTTGGAGCAGGAAGAGCAATTATTTCAACTCCCTACTGGTATGCAGAGGAAGTTTTAGTAGATGGTCGTGGCAGGTTGTTTAACTGTGGTGACTCAGATGAACTTGCCAGTATCATTATCGAGCTACTCGATAATTCCTCCGAGTTAATTGAATTAAAGAAAAAAGCGTATGATTTTGGATGCAAAACAACCTGGCCTTTGGTTGGTGACCAGTACTTTAATCTCATCTATGATTCAATAAAATCATATAATCGAATAGAGATTAAAGAAGAGTCGATTGTTAATCTGTCTGTTTTACCAAAATTCAGTCTGAAACATATTGAGAGATTGACTGATAGTACTGGTATTGTCCAGCATGCCAAATACAATGTGCCAAACTTTAAGGATGGATATTGCCTTGACGATAACGCCCGTGCTTTACTGATGGCAGTAATGTCATACAGACAGAAGAAGGATAAACTGGCCTTAAAGCTTATGCAGGTCTATTTAGGATATATCTACTATATGCAGAATGAGAATGGTACATTTAGAAACTTTCTAAGTTTTAATAGGAACTTTCTGGATAAAGTAGGGAGTGAAGACTCTTTTGGAAGAGCAATATGGGCACTTGGTTATCTCGTTCGATTTTCTCCAAGTGAGATCTATTTCCAATTTGCCAAAGAAATGCTGGCTAAGGCTTATCCAAATTATCCAGGATTAAAATCAATTAGAGGAATTAGCAATACAGTAATTGGCATTTCGCATTATCTTCATCGCTTTCCAGAAGATGAAGGAATAATTAGTAATTTAAGAAACTTAACGAATAAGCTTATTCAAGAATATGAAAAAGAAAAATCCAGTGATTGGCACTGGTTTGAACCAATCCTGACCTATGATAATGGAATTATTCCATTATCACTTTTTCATGCATATGAGATACTTGGCGATGAGAGTATATTAAGAGTTGCCAAGGAATCGATGGAGTTCCTTGAAAGTGTTTCATTTAGAGATGAATATTTGTCATTAATAGGAAATGAAGGTTGGTATAAAAAGGGTGGAAAACGCTCACAGTATGCTCAGCAGCCGATTGATGCTATGGCAATGATAATGATGTATTATCAGGCTTTCATCGTTATAGGGGATAGAGATTACATTAAAAAGATGTATGCTTCTTTTAAGTGGTTTTTAGGAGATAACGACCTCTGCATTCATATATACGATTTTGAAACCCATGGATGTAATGATAGCTTAGAGAGTTACGGTGTCAACAGAAATCAAGGAGCCGAAAGTACACTTGCTTATCTTATCAGCCACCTTACATTTTTGATGGCGCATGAAAAAGGTGTATGAGCTCGATTGATGTCAATAGTATAAAATAGCTGGAGTTCCCCAGAAAATTTTAGAATTTGTTCTAGCCATTTTGAAGCGGTTTTAGCATAATTCATTCGGGGCCTCCTCTGACTGCTGAGCCAAAAGTGCCCAGAGCCGGTTCTTCATCCGTATCATACTCTTCACATAAAAGGACCTCTGCTGTAAATCGCCTTTACGCTCGACCTGTAAGATTGAAATGAATATGATATGATACTGGCTGGGTATGTAAATTCTATTAGGAGGCCAACATGATTCCATTTGAGAAAAAAGAAGATGTCTTACCGATATGTCCGAATTGCAAGAAAGAACTCAGAACGGTCTGGTATCGAGAACTAAAGGGCGATTTAGGGAAACGTTGTATTTACTTTTGCCCGGAGTGTAGGTCCAGCCTTGGCGTTTCCCATCGGAAAGGGCTGACTATGGGATTGTAGCTCCGATTATTTTTGAATTATTCAGGTTTCAGGTTTTGAGAGGGAGGTAATCATGCACAAAAAGTTCTCAGTTTTATTTCTTTTCTTCCTTGTTGTCTTTTTTCTCTGTGGAGAGGTGGGAGCGAAGAAGACTGATCTTCCTGAGCGTTACAAAAAATGGCTCGAAGAGGAAGTCGTTTATATCATGGCTCCTATCGAGAAAGAAGTCTTTTTAAAACTCAAGACAGATAGAGAAAGGGATCTTTTTATAGAGGCTTTTTGGAAGCATCGTGATCCTACGCCAGGCACTCCTGAAAACGAGTTCAAAAAAGAGCACTATAGCCGCATAAGATATGTCAACCACTTTTTCGGCCGTCAAGCGCCGAGACCAGGCTGGAGAACGGACCAGGGGCGTATGCATATTATCCTGGGAGAGCCCAACGACATCCAGAGATTTGAAGGGAAGACTCAGGTTTATCCCACAGAAATCTGGTTCTATCAGGGGAAGACGAATTTAGGCCTTCCTCCGGGATTTAACATTGTCTTTTTTAAGGAGGGAGGTATAGGAGAATATAAGCTTTACAGTCCTCTTCAAGACGGTCCACAGGCATTAATGACATCTCATTTCGGCGATCCACTGGATTACCTTAGAGCTTTCGAGCAGCTCAGGGAATTCGAGCCAGCTCTGGCTGAAGTTTCGCTCAATCTCATTCCTGGAGAGCGGGCTCTTGCTGGAGGCCGACCAAGCATGTCTTCAGATATATTAATTCAGAGGATTGAAACAACTCCTGTAAGGCAGATAAAAGAGAAATATGCCAAGAAATTCCTCGAGTACAAGGATAGCGTAGGAGTAGAGTACTCAACAAATTACATAGATAGCGATTCTTTAATTAAAATCGTAAAAGACCCTTCGGGCATTTATTTCGTTAACTATGCTGTAGAGCCAGAAAAACTTTCAGTGAACTTGTACGAGAATAAATATTACACTACCTTGATGTTAAATGGAAAGGTCTCAGGTATGCAGGGAAAAACCATCTATCAGTTTGAAAAGAAAATTTCTCTTGAGTTCAATGAGGAACAGATGAAGCAAATAAGCCACAAACCCTTCAGTATCCTTGATATGTTTCCTCTTATTCCTGGAAATTTTAGAATGTCTATTCTCCTGAAGAATGAAATTTCCAAAGAGTTTACCTCTGTGGAGCGAGATATTCTTATTCCGAGTGAGGGAGATGTCCTCCAGATGACGTCCCTCTTTCTTGGCTATAAGATGAAGGAAAATAAGACTTCTCAAAGCAGACTCCGGCCTTTCCAGATAGGAAAACAGCAGATTTATTTTCAGGCGAATAGGGTTTTTCTCAGAGAAGATAACTTGATTGTAGCTTTCCAGATTCATGGTTTGGATCAGGCATTAAGAGGTAGAGGTGAACTCAGATATGTTATTTTTAAAGACGTAAAAGATTTTTATACTACAGTAAAGAAAATAGATGAATACTCGAGCATGCCAAATTTTGTAGAAAATTTCCCGCTTAAAGAATTCCTTCCTGCTCATTATCGAATTCGGGTTTCTCTTTTTATCGATAGCCAAGAAGTTCTCTCTGATACAGAGGAATTCGATGTAACTCATGTTGCATCCATTGCTCGTCCCTGGATTTATACCAAATTTTTACCTGGAACCGATGATCCAGTGTATGACTATTTAATCGGAATTCAGCTTTTAAACAGTGGAAAAACAACAGAAGCTCGTGACAGACTGGAGAAAGCTTATCGAAGAAAGCCAGAATCAATCGATTTTGCATTGAGTTTGGTTCGTGCTCATATGGCTTTATCTGAATACAGAGAGATTGAGTCTGTTTTGCTTCCTTTTTTAAATAAAACTATAGCCCCGAAATACGAAGCTTTTTTCATTATGGGTAGAGCCTACCAGAATCTTGGGAAATTAAGTGAAGCCATCCAGGTATTTGATAAAGCAATTTCCCATTATGGGATAAACGCAAACATTTTGAACGCTGTGGGCGAATGTTATTTTCAACTAAAAAGATTTGAGGAAGCTTTAGCCGTATGGGAGAAATCCCTGGAAATAAATCCCGATCAGCCTCAAGTGAAAAAGAATGTTGAGGCTTTAAAGGAAAAGAAATGACTAGCTCCCTGAGTTTGAAAAAAGATAAAAGAAAAGAGGTTGGAGAATATGCCTCGAGATAATTGTTGAGGATAAAATTGAAAAGAAACGCAGTAAAAATTCATCTTATCATGAAATAGGAGGTATAGATGAGCTCTATCTTAAGAAATAAATTCTTGAATTTGAGTATTTTCATTTTATTCCTTGCTATTTTATCAGTTTTTTCCTGTACCGGGGCGAATTATGAGATCAAGAAGTATTATACCAAGAGCGAACACATGGTTTTGATGCGGGATGGAGTCAAACTCTATACACTGGTGTATGTTCCCAAGGACAAAAGCCAGAAATATCCTGTAATGCTTTTCCGCACACCTTATTCTGTCGGGGATTATGGCCCGGAAATAGGCCAACGCACTCTGGGTCCGAACAAAATGTATGCTCCGGAAGAAAATTGAGTTCCCCTTCTTTCTTTACTATTTAAAAGAAAAGGGTAAACTTGAGCTCCCGGAAGCCCTGGTTTTTGAAACTGGCACATGAATTCTGCACCTGGCATCCGGAAGTTTTTGCGTGGCATTGACATGGGGTTTCTAATGTTTGACCGAACTCTTCCCTTATGATATAAGAGGGAAGAAGGAAAATTTATGAGATCAATTCTTTGCCAAATAGAGTCAATCGACGATATGATGGCAGAAATTTATAAAAAAAAGACTTATCTTGAAAGACTCAGAGTTGCTTTTGGTTTGTGGCACTCAACGAAAATTTTACTTTTCAATAGTCTCCGATGGCTGCATCCCGATTGGACAGACAAACAAATTCAAAAAGAAGTAGCTAGGAGAATTTCTCATGGAGCAGTATGAGCTGATCCGGATAGTTGTCCACTGTTTTGAGAATTTAAAAATCCCGTACCTGATTACAGGGGCGATTGCCAGCATTGCTTATGGTGAACCAAGGCTGACCAATGACATCGATATCGTGGCTGACATTCAAGAAGAACACCTCAAAGGGCTAAAAGAGTGTTTTCCTAGAGAAGATTTTTATCTGGATGTAGAGACAGCAATTAGAGCCATTCGTCGTAAAGATCAGTTCAACATTATTCATCCTTCATCTGGATTAAAAATTGATGTAATCATCAGTAAAAAAGACGAATTCGACAGGAGTCGCTTTAGACGATTAAAGCGAATCAAGCTATTAGAAGATACGGAAGCAAATTTTGCTTCTCCGGAAGATGTGATTATAAAAAAAATGGAATATTATAAAGAAGGCGGATCTGAAAAGCATCTCCGAGATATCGCGGGTATACTTAAGATTTCGCAAGAAATGATAGATTTAAAATACATTTTTTTGTGGGCAAAAAGGCTTGAATTAGAAGAAATATGGAAGGCTATTCAGAAAAAGATTTTCGGGAAATAAGCTTGTGGTAATAAAAAAAATGGGAAGGTGGTCGGGCCGTGCTAAATAGTTCTTTAAATTGAAAATACGGGAAATCACTCAGACGATTTTTCTTAGAGTGGCATTTTTTGCCCCAGGCTCATCGCAAGGTTCATCACAATGATCCATACTTAAGTTGACGAAAGAGGAAACCGAGATATGCCACCCGTATTCCCAAAGATTATAAAGTTGAAGCGCCTGGTGATTTAGTAGAGGTAGACACCCTGAGGGTGAAGCTTCTGCCTAATCTGGTACGTTATCAATTCAGTGCCAGAGATGTCATATCCCGATGTGATGGACTCAAAGCTTATTGC
>Ga0307380_10002108_pt1 | contig 28506 bp, 25 predicted proteins | sample UN3MG_FD_202239 | JGI IMG/M metagenome (GOLD analysis project Ga0307380, IMG submission 202239) | Soil microbial communities from Risofladan, Vaasa, Finland - UN-3 | ecosystem: Environmental > Terrestrial > Soil > Coastal area > Acid sulfate soil | place: Finland: Risofladan, Vaasa | collected... | reverse complement strand
GGCGACGACGGCCGGCATCGCCTCGATCACGTACTCGATGCCCTTGCCCGGCGACAGCAGGCCGAACGTCAGAATCACGCGCCGGCCTTCCGCCCCGATCTCGGCCTTGTGCGCGTCGGGATCGGTGGGCGGCACGTCGGGAATCCCGTGGTGGATCAGGCAGACCTGATTTCGCTCCACCCCGTACACGTCCTCCAGGAGCCCGATCGACCGCGGGCTCATCACCACCAGCCGATCCGCCAGACGCACGAGTTCCTCGAGCACGCGCCGCTCGGCCGGGCCCGGGTTCTTCAGGACCGTGTGGAGCGTGACGACGAGCGGCACGCGTAACGGACGCACCAGCGCCAGCAGGTGGCTTCCCGCCTCGCCGCCGAAGATCCCATACTCGTGCTGCACGTTGACGAAATCGAAGCCGCCCGCCTGGATGAAGTTGAAGGTGTTGTAATAGTCCTCGAGGCGATCGGCATTGATCTGGAACTCGACGCGCGGCGGGTAATCGTACCCTTCCGGCCGGTCGTTCATCGCCACCACCGCGATCCGTGCCTTCGGCGCCTCTTCCGCCAGCGCCTCGCACAGGCCCGCCGTGAACGTCGCGATGCCGCATCGCCGGGGGACGTAGTTCCCGATGACGGCGATGCGCGGGCCTCCCCGGTGGGTCCGCGAGGACATCTTTTTGCGAGAGGGCGTGCGACCCGGTGCCATGCGTCCTCCTTGTCGAGCAGCCGGACGGAGTGCATTTTACCAGACGGCCCGGGTTTTCTCAACCCCACTTTTTCCCGCCGGTCTCCGGGGTGTCAACCTCCCGGTTTTTCCGAAATACCTTGACGCTTCGGCGCCGGGCCTCTAGAATTGCCCTTCCTTAGCTTTTGTCCCGACGGACGGTGTTGCGACGTGCCTGAGAGGCAGGAGACCCGCGGATGCTCAAAGAGATTCGGATTCACGGTCGCGGCGGGCAGGGCAGCGTCACCGCAGCCGAGGTCCTCGCCAAGGCGGCGTTCAAGGACGGCATCACGAGCCAGGCGTTTCCGGCCTTCGGGTCCGAGCGGATGGGGGCCCCGGTCCGCGCCTTCTGCCGACTCTCCGATAAGCCCATCCGCACCCGCGCCGTCATCGAGGAACCCGATTACCTCATCGTCCAGGACCCGTCGCTCTTCGGCCAGGTGGACATTTTCGGCGGCCTGAAGGCGGGCGGCCTGGCCGTCATCAACACCGAGAAGCCTCAGGAAATCGAGGTCCCCAAGGGCACGAAACTGAAGGCCGTCGCGGGGACGAAGATCGCGATGGACGTCATCGGCCGGCCGATCCCCAATATGGTCATGGTCGGCGCCTTCGCCGGGACGACGGGCCTCGTGAGCCTGGAATCGCTCCAGGCGGCGGTAAAAGAGCGGTTCGGCGGAAAGATCGGCGACCTGAACGCCGAGGCCGTCGCCAAGGCCTACCGCGCCGCGAAAAAATGATGTTGAACCACGTTTAACCGCCGCGCTTGCGCCTTCGCCCTGCGGGCTACGGCGGACAGGTGCGGGGCGCGGGCCGTTACGTTTAGCCGCGACCCGAAGGGGAGCGCGGTCGGCATGAAAGCGAGGACGCCGCAATGAACAAACTCCTGAGCCTTGAAAAACTCTCCATCGGCTGCGTCGCGCCGCCCGGCGAGAGCCTCGCCAACAAGACCGGCGCCTGGCGTTCCATGCGCCCCGTCTTCAAGCAGAAGGACTGCATCGGCTGCCGCGCGTGCGAAATGGTTTGCCCCGAAGGGTGCATCTTCGGCGACCCGAAGAAGAAGCAATTCGACTTCGACCCGGACTACTGCAAAGGTTGCGGCATGTGCGCAGTGGAGTGCCCCAAGGACGACATCGACATGGTGATGGAGGAGAAGTGATGGCGAAGGAAATCCTCGAAGGCGCGATGGCCGTTGCCCACGCCGTCGCCCGCTGCCGGCCGGAGGTCGTCGCCGCCTATCCCATTACGCCCCAGACCCACATCTCCGAGGAACTCTCGCAGATCGTGGCCGACGGCGACCTGGAGGCCGAGTTCGTCAAGGTCGAGAGCGAGTTCGGCGCCGCGAGCGTCGTCCTGGGCGCCAGCGCCGCCGGCGCGAGGGCCTACACCGCCACCTCCAGCCAGGGCCTTATCCTCATGAGCGAGGTCCTCTGGAACATGGCCGGGATGCGCCTGCCCGTGGTTCTCGGGTGCGCGAACCGAAGCCTCTCGGCCCCCCTTTCCATCTGGTGCGACCATCAGGACGCCGAGGCGGTGCGCGACTGCGGCATCATCCAACTTTACGCCGAGGATTCCCAGGAAGCGTGCGACATGCACGTCCTGGCCTTCAAGGTGGCCGAGGACAAACGGGTGCTTCTGCCCGTCATGGTCAACCTCGACGGTTTCCTCCTGACCCACGTCTTCGAGCCGACCGAAATCCCGGACCAGGCGCTCACGGACTCTTTTTTAGGCTCCTACGAGGCGGTCCTGAAACTCGACGTGGACGACCCGGCGACGTTCGGCGCGTTCTGCGAGCCCGACAAGTGCATGGAAGGCCGCTGGATGGTCCACGACGCGTGCCTCCGAAGCCTCGGTGTCATTGAGGAAGCGAGCGCCGCGTTCGCCAAAGCCTTCGGCCGGGACTCCGGAGGACTCCTCGAAAAATACAAGAGCGACGATGCTGAGACGATCCTCATCGCCAAGGGCTCCATCTGCGGCACCATCAAGGACGTCGTGGACGAACTGCGGGCCGAGGGGAAGAAGGTCGGCCTCGTGCGCTTAAAGACCTTCCGCCCGTTCCCGCGCGAGGCGATCCTCGCGGCCCTGAAGGGCGCCAAACAGATAGCGGTCATCGAGAAGGGCGGCTCCTTCGGCGCGGGCGGCGTCATGACGCCGGAGGTCAAGGAAGTGCTTTACGACGCCGGCCTCCGGATCCCCGTGAGCGGGTTCTGCGTTCAGTTGGCCGGCCGCGAGGTTCCGCCCGACGGCATCCGCGAGATCATCGACCGCGTCTCGAAAGGCGAACGCCAGAAGGCGTACGAATACTTCCGCCTCAAACAGGAACTCCTTCCGGACCTCGTGCCGTAACGTTTAGCCGCCCCGCTCGCGGGGCGCGTGCTGTTTTTCGTGAACATGACGCAAAACGTGCATGTGCCGTAACGCACCGTAAATGCGGAGGACGAAAACGTGGCATCACCCGTACCGTTCGATTACACCAATCGCGTCCTGAAACCCGGTTACACGTCGTGCCTGGGGTGCGGCGAAGCGCTCGCCATGCGCATCGTCGCCCAGGCCGCCGGAAAAAACTCCATCTTCACCAGCTGCACCGGATGCTCCGAGATCTTCACCTCGCGCTATCCCCAGTCGTCCTGGTCGGCCCCCTGGATCCACAGCCTGTTTGAGAACTCGGCGGCCATCGCGAGCGGCGTCTATTACGCCCTCAAGCACAAGGGGAAACTCGAAGGCACGAACATCATCGCGACCGGCGGCGACGGCGGCACCGCCGACATCGGCCTGCAGTGCCTCTCCGGCGCCTTCGAACGCGGCGACGAAATGCTCTACTGCTGCTGGGACAACGAAGCCTACATGAACACCGGCATCCAGCGCTCCAGCCTCACCCCGCTCGACGCCTCCACCACCACCAGCCCCTCCGGCAAGGCGTCCTGGGGCAACGACCGGCCGAAGAAAGACCTCCCGGCCATCATGGCGGCCCACGGCATCCCGTACGTCGGCGTCGGGTCGTGCGGCTTCTATCGGGAACTCCCGGCCATGGTCAAGCGGGCTCTTGGGTACCGCGGGCCGAAGTACCTCCAGGTCCACGCGGTCTGCCCGCTCGGCTGGCGGAGCGACCCGGCCCAGACGGCCGTCCTGGCGCGCCTGGCGTTCGAGACCGGCTGCTACCCGCTCTACGAGATCCTCGAAGGTCAGACCAAGCCCCACCGCCCGCCCAAGGAAGGCTGGAAGCGCGTCGAAGAGTACCTGAAACCCCAGGGCCGTTTCCGCCACCTCTTCCGCGCCGCCGACGGCGCGGACCAAATCGTCCGCATCCAGGCCGGCGCGGCCAAGAACATCCGCAAGTACTATGGCGACGACGCGGTCCCCGCCTTCGCCAAAGAGGCCGAGAAGAAAGTGGCTGAGGCGGCCGAGGAAAAAGCAACGAAGTGACGCAGTAACGGCTTTAACTCCACCATTCATTGGCGCAGCACCGGGCTGAACGGCGGGGGTTCAAACCCCTGGCGGCGCTGTAGGCGGATCATGACTTGTACCTTGTGCGAAGGGGGCGGCCATGACCCACTCCAACGGGCGGGCGGGTGACCAGGCCCCTCGGCTTCTCCTGCGTATCCGCGTTATCCTGGTCTTCTTCACCGTCTCGCTCGTCGCGGCAGGGCTGACGGCCGTGCCGCTGAAGTGGGAACTCGACGTCCTGGCCGACCTGGTGGGCGTCGCGCCCGGCGCGCCGCCCGAGCAATACACCGGCCTTCCGCACTGGATCGCGCGGGTGCACCAGGCCCTGCACGAGACCTACGCCAAGTATCCGTTCATCGCGTACGGGACCGACTGGCTGGCGTTCGGCCACATCATGCTGGGCGTCATGTTCATCGGCGCGATCCGCGACCCGGTCCGCAACGCCTGGGTCATCACGGCCGGCATGGTCGCCTGCGCGCTGCTGGTGCCGTGGGCGCTGGTGTTCACGCCCATCCGGGGGATTCCGTTCTACTGGGCGCTCATCGACTGCGCGTTCGGCGTGGTCGGCATCATTCCGCTATACTTGGCGCGGCGGTGGACGCTACAATTGGGGTCGGTATGATCCGCACCATCCTGATCATGGCGGCGATGCTTGCGGCGGGGTGCTGTTGCTTCTTCCCCTTCCAGGGCGACCCGTTCTACGACGAGTACACCCGTGCCGAGCCCGACCGGGCCGACGTCGTCGGCATCTGGCAGGCCAACGGTTTCACGGTTGATTGGCTCCGCGATCAGGGGTACGCCCTCGACGGCCTGCCGCAGTTGGAACTCCGCGACGACGGCACCTTCACGATGACCGCCATGCCGGACTGCTGGCGAATCTTTTTCCCTTCGGAGCGCAAGAAGGTCCTGGAATCCGGCTCGGGCACGTGGCGGGTCGAGAAGGTCCAGGAATGGTACGCCCTGGAGATGGACTTCGACCGCCTGGACGGCGAGCCGTGGACGTGCACCTTTTCCAACGTCTTTAATTTGCGTCGCCAGCAGCCGCCGTATATGGTGCACGTAAGCGTTGGCGATCCCGACGCGGGCGACCGCCTGGAACTGGAACGCGTGCCCGCTGCCGCGCCCGCGCTAACACAAAGGGTATCCGAATGATTTACGTCACGATTCACGCCGCGTGGATGGTTCTGGCCGTCGTCGTCGGCACCGTCGCCGGCTACATGGGCCTCCTGCGTGCCACGCGGCGTCCCGGCGGCTTCAGCGTGCTCCCCGGGCGCTTCCATCTCCGGTCGCACGTCAACTTCGGTGTCGTCTATTACGCCATGCTCTACGCCGGCATTCTCTTCGGATGGGTCGTCCACGAGTATCTGCTCGACGCGCCCGTTTTGCCGCCGGCCGTTCTTCGTTGGCACCTCGCCCTGGCCGGCGCCATCGCCGTCCTCTACGGCATCGCCTGGATTCTCGGCGCCCAGTTGGCCCGGGAGCCCGCCGGCGCTCGGCGACTCCGGCCCCGCCTCCACATGGTTTTCAACTTCACCGCCTGCACCCTCGTCGCCGTCCAGGTGGCCTTGGCCGCCTACTACGTCTGGATCCGGCCCGCGACCCGCTGAGAGGAGACCGACGCCCATGAAAGATTCCATTTATCGTTATATGAAAGTCGGTCTCGTCCTGCCGACGGCCTACCCGGACGCCCAGTCCTATCCCGAGGCCCTGCTCGAAGCCGTCCGCGCCGTCGCCGCCGACCCTTTCTGGACGGCCGTGGAACTCCCGCCCATTGCCGACGAGGACCGTCGGCGCGTCGTCCGTTCGCTCCTGGCGTCGGCCGGCGTCGCGGTGGTTCAGGCCTCGCAGAGCACGGTCCGCGACGAGGGCCTCGACCTGGGCGGCGCCGGTGCGAGTGACCGCGCCGTCGAGCGCCTCACCCAGGACCTGGAACTCGCCGCCGCCGTCGGCGCCTCCGTCGTCGCCGTGTTGTCCGGCCCCGAGGCGCCCGACGCCCTCCGCCCGGCCGTCCTGGACGTGACCGCCGAGACGCTTCGCCGGCTCGCCGATGCCGCCCGCGGCCGCGGCCTCGACCTGGTCCTCGAAACCTTCGACACGACTATTGATAAGAAATGCCTCATCGGCCCGACGCCGCGCGCCGTCGAACTGGCGCGCACCGTCGGCCGCGACAACTTCGGTCTCCTGCTCGATCTGTCGCACCTGCCGCTCCTCGGCGAGTCGCCCGACCAGGCCGTCCGCGCCGCCGGGTCCCACCTCCGCCACGTCCACCTCGGCTCCTGCGTGCTGGACAAGGAAAGCCCGACCTACGGCGACAGCCACCCGGGCTTTACGAGTCCCGGCTCCGTCAACGGACCGGACCAGGTCCGCGAGATGTTCCGCGCCTGCCTCGACTCGGGCTTCTTCGGTGAAGGCCGTCGGCCTTTCGTCAGCGTCGAGGTCAAGCCCCAGGCCGGCGAAACCAGCGAAGCCGTCCTCGCCGCCGCCAAACGCACCCTCAACGAGGCCTGGGCACTCCTCTGATATGGGCGGCACTGGCGGCTTGCCCGCCAGTGCGCCCTGTGCCCTCGCGCGCGGTCTTGACTAGCCCCGAGCGTTAGCGAGGGGTATAGTATTCCTTATGGAACTCCTCCGCGACCTCGAACACGTGGACCCGAAGTTCAAGAGCGGCGCCCTGTCGGTCGGCGTGTTCGACGGCGTCCACCTCGGCCACCAGCGCGTGCTCGCCCGCACCGTCGAGCGCGCCCGTGCCCTCGACGCGGCGCCCGTCATCTTCACGTTCCATCCCCATCCGCTCGAGATTCTGCACCCCGCGGCCGCCCCGCCGCTCCTCCAGACCTTCGGCCAGAAACTCGAACTCATGCGCCGCATCGGCATCCGGGCCGTCGTCTGGCCGGAACACGTCGAGCGCATCCTCGTGATGTCGCCCGAAGATTTTCTGCAGCGTGTCGTCGCCGGCGCACTCGGGGCGCGCGTCCTCGTGGAGGGGCGCGACTTCCGTTTCGGCGTCAAGCGCGGCGGCCACGTTGAGCAACTCAACGCGATTGCGCCCCATCACGGCCTGGAGGTCGAGATCGTCGACGACGTCGTCGTGGACGGCCAGCGCATCTCCAGCACGCACATCCGCACGCTTCTGGCGGCGGGACACGTCGCCGAAGCCGCCCGATGCCTCGGCCGGCCTTACGCCTACGTCGGCACCGTCGTCGAGGGCCATCACCGCGGCGCGCCTCTGGGGTATCCGACGGCCAACATCACCGCGCCGCGGTTCCTGGTGCCGGGCGAAGGCGTCTATGCCGCCTGGGCCGAAGTTCACGGCACGCGCTATCCCGCGGCCGTCAGCGTCGGCCGCGCGCCCACTTTCGGCGCCCGCGAGCCGGCGACCGTCGAGGCCTTCCTCCTGGATTTCGACGGCGAACTGTACGGCGACCAGGTGACCGTCGAGTTCGTGGAACGCCTCCGCGACCAGCAAACCTTCCCCGACGCCGAGGCCTTAAAACGCCAGATGGACGCCGATTGCCGACGCGTCCGTGAACTCCTGGGCGCTTAGAGCCGCTTGCGAGCGCGCGCTGTTGTGTTTAGCCGCCCCGCTTGCGAGCGCGCGCTGTTGTGTTTAGCCGCCCCGCTTGCGGGGCGCTCCCCGTTCAGTAGGAGAAGCCGGGATGCACCCACCCAACCGCTTCACGCGCCGCACCTTCCTCCGCGGTGCGGGCGCCGCTGCCGTCGCCGTCCCGACCTTCGGTTCGCTTCTTGCCGCCCGGCAGGCTTCGGCCGAGGCCGCCGCGCCGCCCAAACGCCCCAACATCCTCTTCGCCATCGCCGACGACTGGTCCTTCCCCCACGCCGGCATCTACGGCGACAAGGTCGTCCGGACGCCCACCTTCGACCGCATCGCCCGCGAGGGCGTCCTCTTCACCAACGCCTACTGTGCCGCGCCTTCCTGCACGCCGTCGCGCGCCACCGTGCTGACGGGCCAGATGTTCTACCGCCTCGGCGCCGGCGCGAACCTCTACGGACCTCTTGCTCCTGAGTTGGCGGTCTATCCCGACTTGCTCGAGGCGGCCGGCTACCACGTCGGCTTCACCGGCAAGGGTTGGGGCCCCGGCGATTACAAAAAGGCCGCCCGGACACGCAACCCCGCCGGACCTTCGGCCCCGAACTTCCAGGCGTTCCTGGCGAGCGTGCCTGAAGGAAAACCCTTCTGCTTCTGGTTCGGCAGCCACGAGCCGCACCGCGGCTACAAGAAAGGCTCCGGCGTGGCGAGCGGCAAGCGCCTGGAGGACGTCTCGGTTCCTCCGTCCCTGCCCGACGCGCCCGAGGTCCGCGGCGACATCCTTGACTATTACGTGGAGGTCGAGCAGTTCGACAGCCAGGTCGCCGGACTCGTGAGCGCCCTGGAATCCGCCGGACGCCTCGACGACACGCTCCTGGTCGTCACGAGCGACAACGGCATGCCGTTCCCGCGCGCGAAGACCAACCTTTACGACGCCGGGACGCGGATGCCCCTGGCCGTCCGCTGGCCCGGCCGCGCGAAGCCCGGTCGAACGGTGACCGACTTCGTCGGGTTCCACGATTTCGCCCCGACGTTCCTCGAGGCCGCGGGCGTGGCGATTCCCCCCGAGATGACCGGCCGCAGTTTGCTCCCCGCCCTCGCCTCCGGCGCCGACGGCCGCACCGACGCCGCGCGCGACCGCGTCGTCACCGGCCGCGAACGCCACGCCACCTTTCAACTCGGCGGCGAGGAAGGCAAGTTGGGGTACCCCATGCGCGCCCTGCGGACCGACCGCCACCTCTACATCCGCAACTTCGCCCCCGACCGCTTTCCCGCCGGCCCGCCGCCCACGGATCCCCGGTGGACGGGCGAGAAGACCGCGGGCGGCTTTGTCGACATCGACGGTGGGCCCACGAAGGCCTGGGTGTGGCAGCACCGGGCGGAAGAGAAGGTCGCGCCGCTCTGGGACCTCGCAACCGCGAAGCGCCCGCCCGAGGAACTCTACGACCTGGCGAAGGACCCGCACCAGTTGACCAACGTCGCCGACCGCCCCGAGTACGCCGACGCGCTCAAGACGATGGCCGACGCGCTCACGGCTTACCTCACCGAGACGTGCGACCCGCGCGTCGTCGGCGGCGCGGAGGTCTTCGAGACCTGACCCCGTTCGCGCGCCGGTCGAGACGCAGGGAGTGAGTGCGAAGAGCGCGGCGGGGAGGGGCGACGGGGCGGTGTGGAGATCCGGCATTCGGCTCGCAAGGAGGCGAAAAAGCAGCCTGTCCTGCTCTGTTGAAAAGATGCCTTTTGTAGCGCGGGGCCTTGTGCCCCGCGCTGTTTGTCAGGATTTTGCATCTACGCGGTGGGTGGCATGTCCACCCTGTTCCGGGTGGACATGCAAATTGCCCCCATGCATGGCCGCGCAGAATCCCGGCGCGCCGGGATGGCCATGCCACTCCGCCATGCCTTGTCTCCTGAAAAGGGCTCAAGAGAAAGCCGAGAGCGAACTCATTATTGCGCAAGGGCTTATAGCAATGGCGCAAAATCCTGTGTTTGTGCGCGGGGGTAAACCCCCGCGCTACAGAAAAACCGATGTTTTCAACAGAGCAAGCCTGTCCCCTTTTGACAGGGTTCACCAAACCTTCCATTTTTCGCGGTACGGCCGGGCGAGCATCTTTGCGGCTTCCGGATCGTTGACAATCTTCTCTTGTTCCGGGTCCCATTGAATCACGCGTCCCGTCAACGCCGCGACGGTTGCCAACTGGCAGATAGCGTCGCAACGAATCGCCATCTCCACCGGGCAGATGGTTTCCTCGCGCGACTTGACGCAGTCGATGAAGTTCCGGTTGTGTTCCGGCGAGACCGGGAGTTGTTCATCGGTCGGCTTGAACGGCTGTTTCCAAAGCGCTTGGTTGCTGGCGCAGAAGCCTTCCGCATCGCTAATCCATCCCTCGGTTCCGTGAAAGATCACGCCGTCGCCGGGATGCCAGGTGCGAAGGTACTGCGCGACTGCCGGCTTGGCCGTGCGGAAGTCCATGAACCGCAGTTGCACGCCGTTGGGGTAGTCGCACATCACGTCCCATCGCTCCAGCGTTCGGAAAATGCCCTCCTGAGGCACACTACCGGTTCCCGCATAGCGAATCGGGCTGGTATGATCGCTCTTGTTGCCCCATTGGGCGAGCCCCAACTCGTGGATGCCGCACCCGGCAATGAAGCCCAGCGAGGTCTCGGGACAATGGTAGCCACCCCAACAGGTGGCGCGATCCACCGTGTACGGGACCATGGGGGAAGGCCCCTGCCAGGCATCGAAATCCAGATCCGCAGGCACGGGGACTTCCGCAGCCGACCCGTAGGGCTTGACGGCATATCGGCCCACGTCGTTCGACACGTCGCGGCACCACAGGTCGATCCGCTGGAGTTTCCCAATGTAGCCGTTGCGCACGAGTTGGACCATCTGCCGGTATCTTCCCATGGAACGGTATTGCGTTCCGAATTGGAAGATTCGCTTCTTCTCGCGGACCACGTTGCGAAGGATGCCGGTAAGGCCGAAATCCAAACCCAACGGCTTCTGGCAGTAAACATCCTTGCCGGCTTGGGCGGCCGCAATGGACATAGGCATGTGCCAGTTGTCATGGGCGCCGATGATGACGGCGTCGACGTCCGGGCGAGCCAGGATCTCCCGGAAATCGGCGTACGCCGTAACGGTACCGTCGCCGTATTGTTTGTTCAGTTTGGCGGCAGCAGCGTTGCGCCGGCTCTTATAAGCGTCCGCAACAGCGACAATCCGCACGTCGGGCATCGCGCGCAACAGCGGAATGTGATAGTTGCTTCCGATGTTGCCGCAGCCGATCTGCCCGACGCTGACGCGGTTGCTTGGTGCGTCGGCGCCGAACACGGGCTTGGTCAGGATGCTGGGTATGGAAAACGCGGCACCGGCGGCGGCAACGCGCTTCAGAAAATCGCGGCGTGCAAGAGTCGTTTCTTGGCTCATGTTCCGCTCCTCTTGGCTTGTCCCTATGCGCTGGCTCGTAACGACGGAACACCCATCGCCCCCGCCCGCCGACCTGTCCGCCAAAGTCCCGGCCCCAACCCCAACGGGGCAGGCGGGGCAAGCGCGCCGGGACGACGGCGGAAGCCTTGGCGAAGGCAGGTGTCTCGATTCTATCTCGCCTCGCCGGCCGCACAAGAAATTTCCGCAAATGCAAATTCCGGGGCCGGCAAGAGATAAGTATCATGCCCCCAGTGGCGGTGAAATAAGCATAAGGTGATCCTCCGGCCGTACATCGGCAGCCTGGACCGCCTTCGCCCTCCGAGAAACTCTGCGACTTTGCGAAGGATCCCCACCCAATGACCAACGTGGCCGGGTGCCCCGAGTACGCCGACGCGCTTAAGACGATGGCCGACGCGCTCACGGCTTACCTCACCGAGACGCGCGACCCGCGCGTCGTCGGCGGCGCGGAGGTCTTCGAGACCTGACCCCGTTCGCGGCGTTTCTTTTTGAAGGCCGATCGGCCGTCTTCGGTTAGGGCCACCCGACCGCGTTGCCGCCTTTCAGCCCATCCTTCGCCTCCTGCCTATTTTGGCCATGTTCTCCCTTTGCCGCCTTCGCCTGGGGTTCAATTGGAGCCTCCACGCGGGCCACGACCGCTTGGGGGAAGAGTTCTTGGAAACTGCCTTCCGTGGGGGCTTTTCCGAGACGCCTCCACTTGGCCTTGGGGTGATAAGTTGGGAAGGGGTCCCCAGAGTGCCAGAGCAGACGCGCAAAGTTTCCGTAATTCTGTCCCATTTTCCGAAACTCGCTTGACTTATCCGGATTTTGTGGTATAGTGATCTATGTCATGAGGGGATGTTGCTGACGCCACCCGCCATTACCAGGATGGGATGTTGTTGACGTAGCGCGCCGGTTTTCTGGCGCGACAACTTGGGTGTGCCGAATTCAGGAATTGCGGCCTCCGGGGGAGGACCTCCGGGGGCTGTCTTTTTTGCGCGAGGAACCGTACCGAAAATCAGGGCGACCTACCGGGAAGACGGTCTTCGGAAGACGTCTTCCACGGGTCGTTGCATGCATCATTTAGCAGAGTGCAAGACGGCCTTCGACGCGAGGGCGAAGGCGTCCTTTCAAGGGGTCGGGAGAGCACGGGGAGGATAGAGTAATGAAGAAGACACTGCTTGTCGCATTGGGCCTTGCGGTTCTGTTTGCCTCGTCGCCCGCCGGGGCGGCCACGATCGTCAGTTATACGTTCGACGGGAACACGACAAGCCCCGCTAGCACCGCTGCTGGCGTGACCGCTGGCGCGTTCAGCAGCCAGGACGGCAGCGTCTCGTTCGACTCCGGCAACCCGGCCGCCGGCAGGTGCGTTTACGACAACGGCTGGAAGACCGGCAACTATTTCACGTTCACCGTCACGCCGGACCCGGGGTACCGGCTTGTCATCAGCGGCCAACTCGCATTTGACAATGCCAAAGACAACAGCCTTGGAAGCGTTTGGAATGCAGAGTATCGCGTAGGCACCTCGGGCTCGTTCGCCTCGGCGGGCTCCGGCGCCATCGACACAGCCCATTCAACGTTTACGGCAGTCAACACCGGCAGCCTGGCGGGGATTGGGGCGCTTCAGGACGTCACCCAGGCCACGACCTTCCATATTGCGGCCAACACCGGCAGCAACGACGGCAAGAAATGGTACCTTGACAACGTGGTGCTGACCGGCGACACCCAGGCCCGGGCGAGCCTCTCGACGGCGGTCACGACCGCCCCGGTGGCCAAGGTCCTCACGGGAACCAGCGGCGTCCAGTACGTCCTCGCCACGACGAACAACGCCCCCAGCGGCGGGACCATGGCGGCCGAGACGCTGAACTACACCCTCGGCCTCTCGGGGGCGACGGGGCTGAGTTTCGTCACCAACAGCGGGAGCGGCATCGCCCGCGACGCGAGCAACCCCAACACGATCACCGTGGACACCACGACCAGCGGCGCCAAAAGCGGCACGCTCACCGTCACCAGCACCAACGCCTGGCAGGAGAGCCTGCCTACGCTCTCAACTGTCGAGGTGTATCAGCCGGCCGATCTTGCGGTCACGGGCGGGTCCACGTTAAGTGTCACGAACGCCGCCTCCGACGACGAGGGCCAGCGGGCGGCCGCGCGGCTCGCTTCGCTCACCCAAACCGGCGGCGACATTGTGCTCGAACTCTCGGGACTGACCGCAGGGCCCGCCGGCACCGGCACGGTCATCGCCGGGGGGGCGTCCGAGGTGGGGACCCTTCCCGCCAATCTCCTCAACGGCATCTACTCGGCCACGTTCGAGACGCTCTTTGAGCACGACGACCAGACTATCGCCGGCACGACCGCCAATGATCTTGGCACGTACTCGGCCACCGTCGCGGCAACCGTGACGGACAACGATGGCGACCAGGAGGCGACGCTGCCCACCGGCCGCGAACTCAAGGGCCTCAGCGGCAAGAGCAAGGGCAACAAGAAGACCGTGGCAAAGTTCCTGGGTGGTGTCATGGGCAACGAGCGCACGGTCAAGACCAAGTGGCGCGATGCCCTCGGCGGCGAAGGCCCCGGCGGCATGGACCTGTTCAGCGACGTTCTCACGCTTGACGGCACGAGCAGCGACACGTTTGTGCTCCAGATGGGTTACGACGACGGCGGGGCCGCCATTCTCGCGTGGCACAACGGAAGCGAGTGGGTCGACGCCGTCCTGGGCAACACGGGCGGCACGCCCACGTCTGTCGGCGACACACCGTACGATCTGGGCAGCCATTTCCATCTCGGCTATTACGGCTTTGACTCGGCAAGCAGCACCGCCTGGGCCGTGCTGAACCACAACAGCGAGTTCTCCGTCACGCCCGAACCCGCGACGCTCGCGCTGCTGGGCCTCGGCGGATTGGGTGTCTTCCTCTTGCGCAAACGTAAATAAGCCCGCGGCCCCCTTGCCTCGGGAACTCGGCGGCGGTTCCGGTGCTCCATCGGGACCGCCGCAGTCTTTGCGGTTAAGGCTGTTATGGCGGCGGGGAACGTGACCCGCCGCGGCGGGCGCGAACGGCGCGCGAACGCTCGGTGCTGGCGAGCATCGCCGACCGCTTCCGCGGTCGGCTCACAACGCATGCTGTTGGCTGTCACCCTACTTCCGCCGTCCTTTGCGGGCTTTGCGGTCTTTGCGGTTAACTGTTTTTGAGCCGTTTGGCGAGGAATCGGCCGGTGTAGGAGCGGCGGCACCGGGCGATTTCCTCGGGCGGCCCGGCGGCGACCACTTCGCCACCCCCTTCGCCGCCCTCGGGTCCGAGGTCAATCACCCAGTCCGCCTGGCTCACGAAATCCAGGTTGTGCTCGATCACCAGGAGCGAGTGCCCCGCGTGGACGAGGCGATGGAAGGTTTTCAGGAGGACCTGGATGTCGGCCAGGTGGAGGCCGGTCGTCGGCTCGTCGAAGAGGAAAAGGTTTTGCCGGCCTTTTTTCGGGGTTGCGAGGTAGGACGCCAGTTTCAACCGCTGCGCCTCGCCGCCCGAGAGCGAGGCCGTGCTCTGACCGAGCCTGAGATACCCCAGCCCGACGTCGACGAGCGGCTGGAGCCGCGCCGCGAGTTCCTTGTGCTTGCGGAAGTGGGCCTTCGCCTCCTGGACGGTCATGGCGAGGATGTCGTCGATGTTCTTTCCGTCCCAGCGGACGCCGAGGACCTTTTTCTTGAATCGTTTGCCGCCGCATTCCTGGCAGACGACCGTCACGTCGGCCATGAAGTACATGTCGTGCGTGACGGCGCCGACGCCTTTGCAGACCTCGCACCGCCCGCCGGTGACGTTGAACGAGAAGTTCGCCGCCGTGATGCCGGAGACGCGTGCCTTCGGCGTCTGGGCCATGAGGTTCCGGATCGCTGTGTACGCCTTGACGTACGTGATGGGGTTGGAACGGGTGCTCAGGCCGATCGGGCTCTGGTCCACCAGGACGATGTCGTCGATTTTGTCGATGCCCTCGAGGGCGTCGCACCGGCCGACGTCGTCCGCCGGCCGGCCGCGGCGGTGCAGAAATTGGCCGTAGAGGCAGTTGTGGACGAGCGTCGTCTTGCCGCTGCCCGAGACGCCCGTCACGCACGCGAGCACGCCGAGCGGAAACCGCACCGAAAGGTTCTTCAGGTTATGCTCCCTCGCCCCCGCCAGGGCGATCCATCCCTTGGGCCGGCGCCCGTAGGGCGACATGGCGCGGCCGGCGTGGGTCGCCAGTTGCCGGGCCGTCTCCGACTTCTTGCACGCCGCCAGGCCGGCGTAGGGGCCCTCGAAAATGACTTCGCCGCCCGCTTCGCCCGCGCCGGGTCCGAGGTCCACGAGGTGCTCGGCCGCCCCAATCATCTCCGGGTCGTGCTCGACGACGACGACGGTGTTGCCCTTGGCGATGAGGCCCCGCAGGATGCCGAGCAGGCGGTGCGTGTCGCGGGCGTGCAGGCCGACGGTCGGTTCGTCCAGCACGTAAAGGGTGTTCGTCAGGCTGCTTCCGAGCGCGGACGCCAGGTTGATCCGCTGCGATTCGCCGCCCGAGAGCGACCGCGTCTGGCGGTCGAGCGTCAGGTACGCCAGGCCCACGTCGTCCAGATACGCGAGTCGGCTGCGGATTTCCCGGAGCAGCACCGCCGCCTTCTCCTCATCCTCCGCGCCGAGACGCAGTGCATCGAACCACGCCCGCAGGTCCTTGACGGGCATGAGCGCGAGGTCGGCGATCGTCTTGCCGCCGACGCGGACGTTCAAGGCCTCCGGCCGCAGACGCCGACCCCCGCACGTCGGGCAGGTGTAGTAGCCGCGGTACCGCGCGATCATCACGCGGACGTGGACCTTGTAGCGCTTCGTCTCGAGCCAGTCGAAGAAGCCCCGGACGCCGATCCAGTCGCCGTCGCCGTCCCAGACGAACCGCTTGTCCGCCTCCGAGAGGTCCACGTAGGGGACGTCGGTCCGGACCCCCTGGCGATGGCAGACCCGCCGACACTCCTTGTGCAACTGCTTGTACGCGGGCGTCTGCCAGCAGGCGATCGCCCCAGAGTCGATGGATTTGCGCGCGTCCGGGACGATCTTGTCCGGGTTGATGTTGCTCGTCCGCCCGAATCCCTGGCAGGTCGGGCACGCGCCGACGGCACTGTTGAACGAGAAGAGTTGCGGCTCCGGATCGGGGAACACCCGGCCGCACCGGGCGCAGTTGAAACGGACGTCGAACGGCAGGCGCTCGCGTTCGGCACTCGCTTCATCGAGCACGAGGACCGTGGCTCGCCCGGCGCCGGCCTTGAACGCGGTCTCGAGGGCCTCGGCCAGGCGGCTTCGGCTCTCGCCCGGCACGCCGGCCAGCACCAGCCGGTCGATGACGACCTCGATTTCGGCCGGGACCTGTGTTTCCTCGACCCCTCCCACCTCGACGATCCGCCCACCGAGCCAGAGACGCTGAAATCCCTGGCGCTCCAGTTCGCGCCTCAGGGATTCCCAGGGGCGGGGGGAGATGCATTGCGGATTTCGGATTGCGGATTGCCCTTCGAGAGCCTCAGGGCCCTGAGCCGTTCGACCATGCTCACGGCCCTGAGCCCGTCGAAGGGCATGGTCGAAGGGCGGATTGAACGGCAAAACGGCAGGCGCGGCCCGCGCGACGGGCGCTACCACCAGGAGCCGCGAACCGCCCGGCAGCATAAGGCAAGCATCCACCGCCCCCGGGATGGTGTGTTTCTCGACCTTCAGGCCGCACTCCGGGCAGATCGTCTCGCCGACGCTCGCAAACAGGAGGCGGAGGTAATCCGCGATCTCCGTCGCCGTCCCGACCGTCGAGCGGGCGTTCTTGACCGTGTTCCTCTGTTCCAGCGCGATGGCCGGCGGCAGGCCCGTGATGGAATCCACCGGCGGCCGCTGCATCTGCTCGAGGAACTGCCGCGAGTAGGCCGAGAGCGATTCGACGTACCGCATCTGTCCCTCGGCATAGAGGGTGTCGAAAGCGAGGCTCGATTTGCCGCTCCCGGAGACGCCCGTCACGACCGTGAGGCGCCGGTGGGGGATGGAGACGTCGACGCCCTTCAAGTTATGCGTCCGCGCGCCTCTGACTTCGATAGTTCGCCGCATGCGCAGAATAACTCCAGCATATCGAACCCTTTAGCGTACCCGGCGGGGGAGGGCATGTCAATGCGGAACTCGGAACGCGGAGTGCGGAACTCGGCCCGCCCAAGGCCGTAACGATCTGGCCGAGCATTTTCCTCGAAGGTCAGAGCGAGCAGGCGGCCTTTCAGCAAACACGCTCAATCCTCTCGTCGGGACTCCTTTGGTTTCTCCTCTGCAGTTTGCACCACCCACCCGGGAGGTACGTATGTAGAGGGCCGCTTCTTGTGGATCGGGTTGACCGCCTCCAGCAAACCCTCAAGCCGAGCGGTCATGACAGAAACACCGGTGCAGAAGTCTGCAGCGATGCCGCTCTTGTTCTTGATGAGAGTCGATTTGTAGGACTCGAAATTCTCGAACGGGACTAACGGGGCAATGATTTCGCGGACGCGGTCGCGATGTGGCGCCTGGTCAAGATTGGCAGTGGACGATTCATGAGCGAAGGCGTTACGCATCTTGCGCAAAAGCTGGAGGGCTCGGGTGAGGTTGGCGTCCATAAGTCCTAGCCGGAACACAGCCTGAATCCGCGCGCTGAACGTTCCCAAGGCTCTGTCAGAATCGAGGAGTTCGTCCTGCGACGCGGTGTTGGGGATAAGGTGTTTGGCTAGGATTTGGCTCAGCAAGGAGTCAGCGCGTGCCGCAGCAATGATCACGCAGGCCCGATCCGTTTCTTTTGCAAACTCCTTAGCCAGGGCTAAGATCGGTTGTACCCTACTTCTTGTGAGATCGTCGGGCTTTGCATCACTCATCTGGTAGTTGCCTCCATGCTTTCAAGTGAATTCCGGGACTGAATTCCGGGGACACAATACCTAATTCGGTCTTCGCCCGGGCATCGGCCCGTGCCGGCCGTTCCATCCCGATAGGCTAATCCGACCGCACGCGCCGGTCAAGGCCAATCAAGTATCGTGTTTCCCGAAGTTCGAACTCCGGGTTAGCTTAGTCCATCTATTACTTTATCGAGTTTCGCCTCGGTGAAGTATTTTTTTTCGTTACGCCAGTGTGTCTTTTTCCCCGTTTTGTTTGCGCGAGGGGCCTGCCCGAATCTTTCCCGAAAACGGATGAGGAGGGCTCTTTCAAGTTTTTTCCATGTTTCCACACCTTGAACCTTGCCACAGATGACAACGTGCAATTCAAGGTGTTTGATGCCGTGCTGATAAAGCAGATCCTCGCCTTTCCGCGCCGCGCTTGACGCAATCCGTCTTGCCCCCTTCTTGGTGGTTCCGATGTAGGCGATCCTGGATCTTGCCCACCGATACCGGAGTTTCTTGTTTGCCCGTGCAATGTAAACGAGTTTGTTGTCACGAAAGGCTGTGCGATTGATGATGAAGGAAGGCTCTTTCGTGAACTTCACTGGCAGTTGTCGTGGCATGATCTTTTGTCTCCTTTGTGCCAACGCATTGAATTCCGGGGACCCAATACCTAATTCGGACTTCGCTCGGGCTTCGCCCGGTCCGGCCCTTCCATCCCGATAAGCTAATCCGACCGCAGGCGCCGGTCAAGGCCGATCAAGTATCGAGTCCCGCAAACTCCCGCAGAGTGGTTCCATGTTACCGAATCTTCAGCAATACTCCGGCTGCGGGCGGGTGTCAAGGTCGAGGGGGTTCTGGGTTCTTGCACGGGCGACGGGTTTTGCGGTACTGTGGATACCCGCGAGCCGGGAGAGACCGGGAGGAACGCGATGGCAGGAAGGCGAGAAGCGTCGGCCGGGCGATTGCGATCCTTGCGCTGCTCGGAATCGGCCATCGGAACCGCACGGAAAGGAAACCCCATGCGTCTTGCGAAGGCAGGTCTGATGAAAGTCTCAGCCGGCGCCCTGCTTCTGGCCGTGGGCCTGGCCTGGGTCCCGGCTGGCAAGTCGGCGCCCGGTCTGCTCGACATCCCCCAGGTCGCGCGGGACCAGGTCATCTGCTTTGCCCTGTACACGGTGGACCACGGCGTTATGAAACTGACGGCCCAGTTGTACCCGCTCCGGGAGGGCGAGCCCCGCACCGTGCGCCTGGAGGTGAACCGGGACGGCCAATGGCGCGAAGTCGCCCGGACCGAGGTCGTCACCCCCGGCTGGACGGCGCCCTTCCGGGTCGAAAACTGGGACATGACCCGCGACGTGCCGTACCGCGTCCGCCACGGCGAGGAGGCCGTTTACGAAGGCCTTATCCGCCGCAACCCCGTCGAGAAGGAGGAAATCGTGGTGGCGGCGTTTACGGGCAACTCCATCTACCCGGGCCACGGCGGCGATATCTCGCGGGCGGACATCGTGGAGAATCTCAAACGTCTCAAGCCGGACCTCCTGTTCTTCTCCGGCGACCAGGTGTACGATCACAACCAGCACTATGCGTACTGGCTGAAGTTCGGGCGGGACTTCGGGGAGGTTATCCGCTCGACGCCCACCGTGACCATCCCCGACGACCACGACGTCGGCCACGCCAACCTCTGGGGCGCGGGCGGCAAGAAATCCAACACCGGCGCCGGCCACGACGGCGGTTACTTCAAGCCCGTCGCGTACGTCCGGGAGGTCGAACGCGCCCAGACCAGCCACCTGCCTGACCCCTACGACCCGACGCCGGTCGCTCGCGGCATCGGAGTGTATTACACGGCCCTGGAGTGGGGCGGCATCAGTTTCGCCATCCTCGAGGACCGTAAGTTCAAGTCCGGGCCCCAGGGTCTGGTGCCTCCGATGGGTCCCCGGCCGGACCACGTGACCAAGCCGGGCTATGATCCGAAGGCCCTCGACGTGCCGGGCGCCGAGTTGCTGGGCGAGAGGCAACTGAAGTTCCTCCGCGCCTGGGCGGCCGACTGGCGCGGCGCCGAGATGAAGGCCGTCCTCTCCCAGACCAATTTCTGCGGCGGGGCCCACCTGCACGGGGCCCGCAATAACCGGCTGGCGGCCGACCTCGATTCCAACGGCTGGCCGCAGACCGGACGCAACAAGGCCCTCGCGGAGATGCGCAAGGCCTTCGCCGTTCACATCTGCGGCGACCAGCACCTGGGGACGATCATCCACCACGGCATCGAGGCGTGGAACGACGCGGGCTGGTCCTTCTGCGTCCCGTCGATCGCGAACCTGTATTTGCGGTGGTGGGCCCCGCTGGAGCCCGGCAAGAACCGCCCGCCCGGCATGCCCGAATGGACCGGCGAGTTCCTCGACGGGTTCGCGAACAAGATCACCGTCTGGGCCGTCGCCAACCCCGCCCCCGAGGAGAACAGCGACAAACTCACGACCCGCGCGGCCGGCTTCGGCGTGGTCCGCTTCAACAAGACCCGCCGCACCATCACCATGGAATGCTGGCCCCGCAACGTGGACGTGACAGACCCCCGGGCGAAGCAGTACGCCGGCTGGCCCAAGACCGTCAGCCAACTGGACAACTACGGCCGGGCCGCGGCGGCCTGGCTGCCGACGGTCAAGGTCCGCGGCATGGACGATCCCGTCGTCCAGGTCATCGACGAAGGGAGCGGCGAAATAGTGTACACACTTCGGATCAAGGGACGCGAGTTCCGGCCCAAGGTCTTTCGCAAAGGCGCCTACACGCTGAGGGTAGGGGAGCCGCCCGACCGGATGAAGGAGATCCGCGCCGTCGAGGCCCTGGGCCCCGACCAGGCGGCCGAGTTGGTGGTGGAGGTCCGCTGAGGCCCCCGCGCGCAGCGAGCCGCACGCTTAAGCGCGGGCGGGACCGTCTATCACGCAGGGGGTGAGTGCCGAAGGGCGCGGCGGGCGTCGGCCCGCCGCTTTGCTTTGACCGGGGCGTGCCGGCAGCGTATGGTGGAGAGGAGGGGGCGTTCGCGAACACATGAGAGGGAGGACGGAGTCATGGATGTCGGACAACTGGCGGAAGCCATCGGCGGGGCGGACTGGCAGCGGGTCGCGCTCGGCGCGGTCTTCATCTTCCTCTGCCGCGTCTCTGACGTGAGCATCGACACGCTGCGCGTCATCTCGATTGTCAAGGGCCACCGCGGGCTCGCGGCGGTGTTCGGCATGCTGGAGGCGGGGATATTCATCGTCGCGCTGGCGACGATGCTTCGGCCGCCGATCCACTGGCTTCAGATGGTGGGCTACGCGGCGGGTTTCGGCATTGGGACGCTGGTGGGGATGACGCTGGCGGCGCGGCTCTCGGCGGAGTTTGTGCTCTTTCGCGTTCTCAGCCGCCCGCCGGGCGGTCCGATCTGCGACCGCCTGCGCGCGGGCGGATTTGCCGTCACCGCCGTCGCCGGTGAGGGACGCGACGGGCCGGTCGAGATCCTTTTCAGCGTCGTCCGGCGTTCGCAGGCGCGGAAAGCGTTGGACCTGGTACGCGCGGTGGATGAGAAGGCGTTCATTGTGCTGGAGCCGGTGCAGCACGCGGCGGGCGGCCATGTGCCGCGATTCATCGGCCCCGGCGTGGCGGTCCGGCGTTAGAAGGGTTTTGTAACCTCTATTTGCGCGGCGGGTCTCCGCACCTGCCGCGCTGTGTTTGAGGTATCACGGCCACTGGACGACCGTGGCGGCGGGCCAGCCGACGGCGGCCTCGACGCGCAGGCGCGTCAGTGCTTCTTCCGTCTCGCCGAGGCGGGCGCGGAGGTCGGCCAACGCTTTCTCATGCCGGCGGAAGGTCTCGACGTCCGGAGCGATTTTTTCGGCGGCCGCGCGGGCCTCCGCTATCTCGCGCGCCAGTTCCTCTTCATACCGGACGGCCCGGTCCCGGTCGCGCCGGAGGATGGCGGCCTTCTCCTCGAGGAGCGCCTGGGCGAGGGGGGCGCGGCAAATCCGGAGTTCGGCGCGGGCCTCCTCGAGTTTGGCCAGCATCCGGCGGACGGGCTCGGCGTCGTCGCCGTACTTCGCACGCAGGGCCTCGAGATGCTTTTCCAGCCGTTCGACTTCCGCGCGGGCGCGGGCGACGCCCGGGTCGGATTCGATCGCCTCGGCGATCGGGGGATACGCCTTCAGGAAGACGGCCGCGTTCTTCGCGTCGGCGGCCTGGGCCTGGAGGGCCTGGAACTTGTCCCACTCGGCCTTGGCGCGGTCGAACTCGGGCCGGCGGCGGTCGGCAAGGGCGTTCAGGGCGTCGAGGCGGACCCGGCGTTCGTCGGCCACGGGGTCGGTCGTCGCCAGGCCGAGGCGGGTGCGGAGTTCTCCGAGGTTGCGTTCCGCGTCGGCGATGCGCGGGCGGAGGGAGTCGCGCTCGGTTTCGAGTTCTTTTCGGCGTTCGTCGCGGCCGCTTTCGTGTTCGCTCGTGGACTGGACGAACGCTTCGAGGACGGCGCGGACGACGGAGGCGCGGCGGTTCTCGGGACCGCCTTCGAGGCGGACGCCGAGGCAGTCGGTGCCCGGAATGCGTTCAACGCGCAGGTCGGCGCGAAGGCGGGCGACGGCGTCGGGCCCGCCGTAAGGTTCGGCAGCGCCGCCGGCCTTCGCCAGACGCGCCAGGGCATCGGCGAGGACCGCGTCGGACGCGAGTTCCGTCCGCTGTTCCTCGAGCATGGCGGGCGTCGCGGGGGCGCCGTCGGGCCATTCGATGCGCACCACGCCGGTGCCGGGCGCGGCCGGCTCGGACTTGCAGCCCGCGGCGAGAGCCGCGACCGCGCCAAGCGCCAGGATGCCCCACAAAGCGCCTCTCACGAGAGTTCCTCCCTGGCTCGGCCTTCGGCTCCGCCGGGGCCGGCCGAACGGCGTGCGATCCATTGTCGCTTGGAGGGAGGGCGGAGGCAAGGGTTTCCCCACCTGCCGGGCCATCCTGGTGGAGCGTCAACGGTGTTCTTTCGGGTGCCATGCTTTCGCTTGCGAAAGCATGTTTCTGGCCCCGAACGACCATGCTTTCGAAACGGCGCGAAAGCATGGCACCCACGAGTTTAACTATGACAGACCACTAGCGCGACGCCGGGCCGCAGCAACGAGCCGGGCGAAGGCGCCGGGATGGACCAATCGGGGTCGGCGTCCCAATCACTTTCTAACTCCGAGTTATAGGCTTCGGTCCTCGCGGCTGCGAAGAAGAAGAAGCCCAAGAGGATTAGGCCGATGACGAGGCCGAGCAGGATGCAGACGGCGGAGGCGATGATGCCGGCGATGGCGAGTCCCCGGCCGCCGAGCGTGCCGCCGCTCGCGTCGATTTTCTTGAGGGCGACGATGCTGAGGACGAGGCCCACGATGCCGCCGACGCCGCACGTGCACAGGCCGCCGAGGCCGACGAGGAGGCCGGCGATCGCGTGGCCGCTCGTCTTCGGTGCGGGGGCCGGGGCCGTCGGCCGAGAGGGTTCGACTCCGGACGGTGTGTGGGTCATCGCAAGGTTCTCCTTTCGGATGCGTGTCGTCTCCAGCCGGCGCCGGTCGCGCCGGAGCGGATATCATAGCACGGAATCGCGGTCGCCGCAGCGACCACCCTGCCACCAGCTCCTTAGAAGCCGGGTTCGCGTTTCGGCTGCCAGATGAGTCGCCCGACCTCCTCGGGCGCCACGCGCTCCACGTGACCGTCGAGGAACCCGATGACGTAGCGGCCGGCGTGGCGCGGGTTGTCGGGCAGCAGGTCCGGCCCGCCCGCGGGCGGGGCGCCGGGCCGGCACTCGAAGAAAAGGACCGTGTGGGTGGGGTCAGGGTGCTGGATAGTCCCGCCCAGCCCGGCGTTCATGGCATACGCGCGGCCGGCGTCCGCGTCGGAAGGGTCGGCGAGGATTTCATCGCCCACGATGATGCCTTCATCCTGAAGAACCTGCGGCCAGGAGTCGGCGGGGGGCAGTTGCTCGCGATGCGAGTCGGCGTACTGGTGGGCCGCCTTGCACAAATGCATGACGTTGCTCATGGACTGGGACGACTTGGCCATGTCGAGCGCGCTGAAAACGGCTGGCAGCAGAATGGCCGCAAGCAGAGGCAGGACCAAGAGGCCCACGGCCGACACCACGATGCCCGCAATGGCCAGGCCGAGGCCGCCCTTCGCCCCGGCGCTCTTGCCGATCTTCACCAGGCCGACGATGCCGAGGATGAGGCCGATGATCGATCCCAGGCCCACGGTGCAGGGCCCTACGATGCCCAGGATAAGGCTCGCGATGGCCAGGCCGCTCGTCTTCGGTGCTTGGGCCGGGGCCGTCGGCCGCGAGGGTTCGACTCCGGACGGTGTGTAGGTCATCGCAAGGTTCTCCTTTCGGGTGCGTTTTGTCTCCAGCCGGCGCCGGTCGCGCCGGCACGGATATCATAGCGCGGAACCGCGGTCGGGGCAAGCAAGAGATTGGACGAAGGCAATTCGGCTTGCCCTTCGGTGCCGGGTCGGCCTACAATCGCCGGCGAGCGTTGGCTTTCGAACGGACGCCCGGGTGCGGAAGGGCGGCGGACGCGGAGGGCGAATGTTGCGCATCCACCTGCTTGCCGTCGTGGTCATGGGTCTGCTGCTGACGCCGGCGCCGGCGGCCGGCGAGGCCGCCGACGGCCCCATCCCCTCGCCCGAGCCGGGCTGGCCGCAGTGGCACGGACGCTGGCGCGACGGCATCTCGCGCGAGACCGGGCTCCTCCCGCAATGGCCGGAGGGAGGCCCGAAGGCCCTCTGGACGGCCGAGGGCCTCGGCCGCGGCTGGTCCGGCCCTATCATCACGGGTGGATACATCTACATTGCCGGGGACTTCGACCAGGAATGTTACGTCCTGTGCCTCGACAGCCGGGGCAACGAGCGCTGGCGGACACGCAACGGCAAGGCGTGGACCCGCAATCACCCGGGGGCCCGGGCCTCATGTTGCTACGCCGACGGGCGCGTGTACCACATGAACGGGCACGGGAGGCTGGCGTGCCTGGACGCCGAGACCGGCAAGGAACTGTGGGCGCAGAACGTCCTGGAGCAGTTCGGCGGCCGGCCGATCACCTGGGGCATTGCCGAGGGCGTCCTGGTGCACGAGGGGAAGGTGTTCGCCACGCCGGGCGGCCAGCAGGCGTTCATGGTGGCCCTGGACGCCAAGACCGGACGGACCGCCTGGACCAGCCCGCCTCTCGACGACCCGGCCGTGCAGCGCACCGGCTACGCCTCGCCCATCCTCATCGGGTTCGGCGGGCGGAAACTTCTCGTGAACCTGGCGCTTCGGGCCATCGTGTGCATCGACGCCGACACCGGTAAACGGTACGACACGTTCCCCAAGCGGACCAAGTTCGACGCCTCGTGCGCCACGCCCGTTTTCCACCGCGGCGGCATCTTCTACGCGCTGCCCACCAGGAGCGGGGCCGTGTTCCTGGATCTGGTGGCCGGCGACGACGGCGTCCGCTTCCGTAAGAAGTGGGAGGGCCGCATGGACAACTGCAACGGCGGGGCAGTTGCGGTGGATGGTTATATCTACGGCAGCGGATGGGACGTGCCCGGCTGGTTCTGCTACGACGTCGCCACCGGCGCCCAGACGTACAAAAGCCGCAACCTCGCGCGCGGGGCGCCCACCTACGCCGACGGCCGCCTGTATTGCCTGGGCGAGGACGGTACGATGGCGCTCGTCCGGGCCGGCCCGCAGGCGTTCGACGTCGTCAGCCGCTTCCGCCTGGTCGAGGAGAAGTGCCACGACGCCTGGGCCCACCCGGTCATCCTGGACGGCCGGCTGTACCTGCGGTACCACGACCGGCTGACGTGCTACGACATCCTCCAGCCGAAGTGAGGCGGCAGCGCAAGCGGCGGTTCAGGCAGGTGCGCCCGATTCGGCTTGCCCTGGGGCGCCGGGTCCCCTAGAATCGCCTCCGAATCGAAGACCTGCATGAGGGCCGCCCCGAAGGGGTCCAACGAGAACAGGGACATGGAATCCATCTACGTCAAAGCGCGGACCCTGCCGGAGGCCTGGGAGCAGGCCGTCCGCGAGTGTTGGGAGAAGGGCGCGCGGTTCCGTACCCAGTACGACAAGCCCGACGATCCCGAAAGCCGCGACGTCGCCTGCCTCATCCACGTCGCCGAACCGTTCGCCGAGCCGAGGATCCACAAAGCCTTCCCCGGGGGCCTCGAGGACCTGGAGGTCTATCGGGCCGAGGTGCTGTACGGCGTGCACGACCACTGGATCGCGCCCGAGGAAGGGAAGTGGGAGTACACGTACCACGAGCGTCTGCGGGCGTACAAGGTCCCCGGCCGCGAGGAGCCGATCGACCAGATTGCCGAGGTCGTCCGGATGCTCAAGGAGACGCCGTACACCCGGCGGGCGCAGGCGGTGACGTGGCAGGCATGGAACGATCTTGGCATCCGCGACCCGGCGTGCCTTCAGCGGATGTGGTTCCGCGTGGAGGAGGCCCCCAACCCCAACGGGGCAGGCGGGGCAGGCCCGGCGGGGCAGGGCCGCGAGGGCAGGGCGAGCCGCCTGAACTTGGCGATCCACATCCGCTCCAACGACGCCTTCAAGGCCGCGTTCATGAACATGTACGCGTTCACCGAACTTCAGCGAGAGGTGGCGCGCGAACTCGGCGTCGAGCCGGGAGAGTACGTCCACGTGGCCGACTCGTTCCACATTTACGGCTCGTACTTCGCGGAGTTCGAGGGGTTCCTCCGGCTCCTGGAGAAGCGGCCGGACCGGTATTACACGACGGCGTTTGCGAGGCCGGTGTTCGAGGACGGGGCGCGGCGGGTGCTGGCGGAGGCGGACCTGCCGGCCGAGGCGCGGTCGGCCGTCCAAAAGCGCCTGGCGGAACTGGGATCGGGCTCGGAGGAGTGAGTCTTCGCGGCGACGCGTAAAGGCAAACGCCGCGGGGCCAAGGCCCCGCGCTACGCTCTGTTGAAAACAGGGGTGTTTCTGTAGCGCGAGGGCTTGCCCTCGCGCCATAGCGGAGGTGAGCGTGGAACCACGTCCGGAGCAGGCGTCGCCGGTCGGCGAGCGGAACGTCCCCAACCCCAACGGGGCAGGCGGGGCAGGCCCGCCGGGGAACGATCGCCGCGGAAAGAGCCGCGTCGGCACCGAGCCGCTCTACGCCTCGCCATTCACCATTATGGGGCGGGTGCGGAGTTTCCGCCACGCCCTCCTGGGCCTGGTGTTCGTCCTGCGGAGCCAGCACAACGCGTGGCTGCACGCGCTGGCGACCGCGCTGGCGCTCGTCCTGGGCGGGGTGCTTCACTGGACGGGCGTGAAGGATTTCACGCCGGGCGAATGGTGCGCGCTGGCCGTCGCCATCACCATCGTCTGGGTGGCCGAGGCCTTCAACACGGGCCTCGAGGTGCTGGCGGGCGCGGTGACGTCGGAGCGGCATCCGACGGTGAAGATCGCCAAGGACGTGGCGGCGGGGGCGGTGCTCGTGGCCGCCATCGGGGCGACCATCGTCGGCATCATCCTCTTTCTGCCGCCCCTCGTGGAACTCGTTAGCCGCCTGTTCGAGCCGCGGCTTGGCTGAGTCATCCCCAGTTTTCGCCGTCCGTGCCGGAGCTGCGGGGCTTTTGACATCACAACATTCCCACGCCTTCCTTCGCCGGACAAAACTGGGGATGACTCAGGAGACTGGGGGGTTGATTTCGGGCGGTGCGCGTTTACAATAGGCCGCTTCAAGGTCGGGGCGTAGCTCAGTCCCGAAGGGACCTTCGGTCCCAAAGGGACCTTCGGTCCCAAAGGGACCTTCGGCTTGGCTAGAGCGTCCCGGCGGGAAGGTCGCTGGGGGAGACCCCTGAGCGGGCGTGTGGAAAGTGAATACTCGGGTCGGGGCGTAGCTCAGTCCCGAAGGGACCTTCGGTCCCAAAGGGACCTTCGGCTTGGCTAGAGCGTCCCGGCGGGAAGGTCGCTGGTTTACTGCTGCGGGGGCGAGCCACGGAGAGGCGTGGGATGGGCGTGTATGCTCGGGTGGCCGATGGAGTATTGGGTCTACATCCTGCGGAGTGTAAAGACGGGTAGACTGTACATCGGGCACACTCGGAATCTTGAGCGACGACTGGCGGAGCACAACAAGGGCAATGGGTGCACGTATACGCGGGGGCGGGGTCCCTGGGTGCTGGCGTACAGCGAAGGGCATGCGGATAGGTCTTCGGCTTCGCGGCGTGAGCGGTTTCTGAAGAGTGTGGAGGGTTCACGGGAGAAGAAGCGGTTGGCAGGCATGCAAAGAGAGGGTTCGGCTGCTCGAAAATTAGGTGATGCACATTCGGGTCGGGGCGTAGCTCAGTCCCGAAGGGACCTTCGGTCCCAAAGGGACCTTCGGCTTGGCTGGAGCGTCCCGGTCGCCACAGGCGACTCGACTAGGCGAGCGGGAAGGTCGCTGGGGGAGACCCCTGAGCGGGCGTGTGGAAAGTGAATACTCGGGTCGGGGCGTAGCTCAGTCCCGAAGGGACCTTCGGTCCCAAAGGGACCTTCGGCTTGGCTAGAGCGTCCCG
>Ga0307380_10002106_pt1 | contig 28516 bp, 29 predicted proteins | sample UN3MG_FD_202239 | JGI IMG/M metagenome (GOLD analysis project Ga0307380, IMG submission 202239) | Soil microbial communities from Risofladan, Vaasa, Finland - UN-3 | ecosystem: Environmental > Terrestrial > Soil > Coastal area > Acid sulfate soil | place: Finland: Risofladan, Vaasa | collected... | reverse complement strand
GCTGGCGCTCCGCAATCCTCTTCTCGTCGCCCCCGGTTCCATGACCGTCAGCCTGTCCCAGATCAAGGCGATCGTGCGGGCCGGCTACGCGGGAGCCGTGCTGAAGTCGGTGGTGGGCGAAGACGCAGCAGGCGGCTGCGCCATGATTGCCCAAAGGAAGCAGCCCACCTATGTGCGTACTGTCTACGAGCCTGATGATATCGAGGGGGCGCGGCCGATCATCCACTGGGACGGCCGCCTTGATGCCAGGCCGCTTGCCGAGTACCTAGAGTTTGCCAGGGACGCGAAGCGGCTGGTGGGCTCGGCGGGCTTCCACTGCTTCGCCTCGTTTCTCTGCCACCTGCCGCTTCCGGGCCACGATTTCCTCGAGGATGAGTGGGGCCATACGGCAAGCCTTCTCCTCCAAGCCGGCTATCGGCACCTCGAGATTGACTTCTGTCCTTTCCTTTCGGGAGACAGCTACACAGAAGACCAGGAGAACATCCTTCGCTGGTATCGCAGTTGCACCGGGTTCATCAAATCCGTCTCTCCAGAGCTCCGCGTGGTTCCCAAGCTGCTGAACCTGGACTGGGACCGGGAGTTTCAGCTTCGGATGGCTGAAGCAGCGGCGGCAGGAGGAGCAGACGGGGTGGTTGTGGCCAACCGAATCTACAAGCCCCAGTTCCAGTCAGGACACGGAGGCGAGGAGCTGAGGCAGAGGAATCTGGCCCAGATAAGGAGCATCCGGGAACGGCTCCCGGGACTGGCGATCTCGGCCACGGGAGGAGTATACTGTGGCAGACACGTCTATGATTACCTGCGGGCCGGAGCGGAGAACGTGCAGCTTCTCAGTTACCTGATGGGGCGGGTGAAGAAGCCGTTCGCCAGGACAGCGGGAGGGAGGCTCGATAAGGTCTTCCATCGGTTGTTGCTTGATCCCGAGGATGGCGTGGTGGCGTGCGTCTTGAGAGAGGGGCACTGGCATGAGTGAAGTCGCCCGACGTCGCGGACGCCGCGGCTCGGCAGGAACGAGCGGCCAGCGCGCGAAACCTCCACCGTCAAGCGGATGAAACGCGGCGAGATCATCGAATGGGTGCTCATCCTCCTGGCCCTGGTCAGCCTGTGGCCGTGGATATTCGGCTATCGCCCGGGGTGGTACCGGCTGGTGCTGGTCGCCGCGCTTGCCGCCATGATCTGGGTGGCGGTGCGCCGCATCGGCCGCGTCAGCAGGCAATAGGAAGCGGGCAGGAGGACGCGTTGCCCCGCCGGCTGGCCGCGGGTGCGTGTACGCCGCTAGGCGTTCCCCATGAACCAGGTTGACCTGTTCATCATCGTCATCCTCGGCGTCAACATCTACTACGCGGTGACGCGCGGCTTGCTGCGCGGCCTGGGCGATCTGGCCGCGCTGTTTCTCGCCCTGGGGCTCGGTTCTCTGGTCTATCCGGCGCCGGCGGCGGTGCTGGGTTTCATCGGTTTCCCGCCGCTGGTGCGCGATCTCGTGGGGTTCATCGTCGCCGCGGTAGCGATCGCCGTCGGCGTCGGCTACCTCTTCGGCCACATCGCCGAGCGGCGACCGCTGTGGCCCCTGCTCGACCACGTCGGCGGCGGGGCCGCCGGGGCGGTGATTGGCAGCGTGCTGGTAAGCGTGCTCCTGCTGCTGTCCGCCGCCGTCACCGGCAGCGCGCGCCCGATCGAGCGCGCTGCGCTGGCCGAGCCCTTCGTCGAGCTGGTGCCGGAACTGCACGTGGCGATGGACCGGGTGGGCCTACCCATCCCCAAGCTGGTGCTGCTCCCCCCGCGCTACGAGCAAGAGCTGGTCCCCATGCGCTACGGCCCCCAGTTCATGCGCCTCAACTTCGCGCGGCTGGAGGGGGCGACGTGCATCAAGTGCCGCGGCCCCGTGCGCTTCCTCGGCTACCGGCGCGTCAAGGGCAGCCGCATCGCCCCCAAGTTCGTCTGCCTCCGCTGCGGCCGCACCAGCGACGGCTGCCAGACGTTCCAGGGCATGCACGCCATCTACGGCCAGTGCCCGGTGCTGGTCGCCCGCCAAGGCGTCAAGCTCAACTGCGGCATCTGGACCAACCCCGACTGGGTCTATCCGCTTAGCCCCTGCCCGGTGGACGGCAATGTCTTCACCGGTCCCTAGGCCCCTTCGGGCCGGGATGGCGGCGCTCTGCGCCTAGCCACGTCACCGCCCCCAGGAGCGACAGTGAAGCGTCGGACATGGACATGGACATGCCTCGGCCTCGCGCTGGCGGTCGCCGGCCTCTGGGCGCTGTGCGCCCGCCGGCCTGACGGCGCCCGCGCTGCCGAGCGCGCCTTCGCGCTGCGGACCTCGGGGATCGTGCTCACCGTCCCTGGCGTGGTCGCGCGCATCCTCGACGACGACACCCGCTCCCCGCGTCACCAGCGCTTCATCCTGCGCACCGCGCGCGGCCAGACGCTGCTAGTCTCGCATAACCTGGAGCTGGCGCCCCGCGCACCGGTGCGCGCGGGCGACGCGGTCACGGTGCGCGGGCAGTACGAGTGGAATAACGAGGGCGGGTTGCTGCACAACACCCACTCTCGGCCGCGGCGTCCGAGCGGGTGGATTCGCCTCTCGCGCGTGGGGCGTACGTATCACTAATGGTAGCCGCCGGGCATCAGAACGCCTGCCACGGCAGCAGGGCCTGACGCAGCGCCGCCGCCTGGGCGATGACCAGCCAGGCGTATGCGCCAATGGCAAGCCACTGCAAGCCCTCCCGGCAGCGCCTGAGCCACCGCGCCGCCTGCCATAGGACTATCCCGATGAGGGCGGCCGACCCCATCTCGGGGGCGTAGAGGTAGCGATCATCGGCCTGGACGAAGATCAGCGCCGGCAGATAGAAGGCGATGCGCCATGTCAGCATCACCAGCGCCGCCGACAGAGAGCCCATCAGCAGCACTCCAGCGCCGACGCCGCGCGCCAGCCCCAGCCCGTCCGCCCACCCCAGGCTGCGCAGCTGGATCGCCTCCCACAGCCGGGCCAGCGGGCGCGAGAGGTAGTAGCCGTGCAGACGCATGCCGAGGTGGCGGAACGGGTGACGCTGGGGGGGTGCAACGATGGTGCCCGAGAAGTGGCGAAAAGCTATATAGCCCACGGCCAGCGCCCCCACGATCGCTGCCGCGCACAGCGCCAACCGGCGCGTCCCACGTCGCGTAGTCAGCGCCCACGCCAAGACCACCGCCACCAGCGCCCCGCCCGTCTCCTTGGACCCCACCGCCAGCAGGAAAAGCAGCGCGCCCGTCGCGACCAGCGACCATGCCCGCCGTTGGTGCGCCAGCATGAGAGCGATCATCGCGGCCAACGTGAACATCCCGCAGAGCAGGTCCATGCGCGCGGCGATCCACGCCACCGGCTCGGCGTGCGTGGGCAGCACGGCGTAAAGCGCACCCGCCATCATCCCCGGCAGCCAGTTGCCCGCCAGCAGGGCCACCAGCCACCCCAACAGCAACACCGCTATCGCGTGCAGCGCGAGGTTGACGGCGTGGGAGGGGTGGGGATTCTCCCCCCATAAGCAGTAATCAATCGCGTGCGAGGTGAGGGCGATGGGGCGGTAGTACACGTAAGTGGGGCTGATCGTGCGCCCCCAGAAGGATGATTCGAAGTAGTGGCGCGCACCGAGCAGACCGTGCGGGCGCACCGCGTTGATGATCAGCCGTTCGTCGTGATCGGGGATGCGAAAACCGGTGAATATGATCGGCCAGTACAGGGCCGCGACCACCAACACACACAGCAGCGCCCACACGGCGACGATCCGCTTCTGGCGGGCGGCGCCACGGGATGACCACGCTTGGACCTCGAACAGATCCCCCCACACGTGAACCGTCTTCGCCGCCGACTGCAGGAATCATTCTGCCCGTGCCGGCGCCCAGCGGCCTCTCGCCGCCGCCAGGCGCTGCGCGTGATTGTGGAAATCCGGCCAATACAGCTCGGGGCTGCCGAGCTCGGCGATCACCTCCAGCGCGATATCGAACTTACCCTCGCTCAGCAGCGACAGGACATAGGCCTCGGGGCGGGCAGGGCTGGGACTGGACATGAGCGTCTCCGGGGCGTGATGGCGCCAGTCAAAGTATCGGCAGGCGGGAGGCGTCGCTTGAGGATTCAGGGGGGGGTGGCGCAGCCATTTCCGAATCCCGATGGCTAGGCCCTTCGGGCCGCTGGCTAGGCCTAAAGGCCGCCATCCCGGTCTCTGACCTAGGGACGTGGCGGGCCGATCAGGCGGCCCTAGCCATTCGTCGGGGCCCTCGGCCGTGATTAGACGCGGCCGCTCACTTCTCTTGGTACATCTCCTCGATGAGGTCGCGGTAGCGCTCGGCGATGATCTGGCGCTTGAGCTTGAGGCTGGGGGTGACCTCGCCGGTCGCCACTGTGAACCCACGGTCGAGCAGGGCGCAGGGGCGGGGGCTATCGCCACTGCATCCGGGCCCGCGCATCGAGCTGATCCAGGAATGCCCGCCAGGAACCGGGATCGATGAAGGGATTATGGTCCTCGGTCTTGGCTGCCTGCCGGTCGAACGTCTGATTCTGGCCCGGATGCGCGCCGATGCAGATGTCAACCGTTTGCTCCCTGAGGCGAAACAAAGTACGGAGGTAGTCGTCCCGGCGGCTGCTCGGCAGGTTGTGTTTCCGCATGTACTCATCGGTGAGGGTATTGACTCCCGGACCGCCGTGTATGCCGACGCGCCACGCCCGCCCGCTCTCCTCGACGGAGAAGAAATACGACATCGTGCCCGGAGTGTGGCCGGGAGAGTGGATACAGCGGATATCGGTGTTCCCGATGGTGATCACGTCACCGTCGTCAAGCGGCCGGTCAACGTCGAATCCTTCGTGCCACTCCGTTCCGTATTCCGGCGTCCACGTCAGCTCGGGATGATCGCGAATGATGGTGACGTCCGCCTGCCCCAGCGCGGTGCGGGCGCCGGTAAGCTCCGCCAGCGCTGGGGTCCCGCCGCAGTGGTCGTAGTGCGCATGCAGGTGCAAGATCCAAGCGATGTCATCCGGGTCAAACCCCAGCCGACGTATGCTCTCGGTCAACAGATAGACGGTCTGTGGGAAGCCGGTGTCCAGCAGCACCAGCCCTTCGCCGGTGTCTATCAGGTGGCATGACACGTCGCGGTTGCCCACGTAGTAGAGCTCGCCCGCGATTCGGAACGGTGTGACCGCGTGCTTCCACGGGTGTTCACAGATGTCCGTCGTCATAATCTCCTCCCACAGGCCTTATTGCCGATCACATCACATGCCGGGCGGTCCCCAATTCCGGTCCCATCCGCGCAATGCACCGTCGGCGCACGAGTGCGCGGATTACTCCTCGTCACCGCTCCCGATATAGGTCCTCGATCAGCGCGCGGTAGCGCTCGGCGATGATCCGGCGTTTGAGCTTGAGGCTGGGAGTGACCTCGCCGGCAGCGATGGTGAATTCGCGGTCGAGCAGGGTGAAGCGGCGGATCTGTTCGTGGCGCGCGAGGTCGCGCAGCCGGTCTGCGCTCCGTTGCTCTATCAATGCGCGCACCTCGGGCCGCCCCACCAGCTCGGCGCGCGAGGCGAAGCTCAGCCCCTGCTCCCGCGCCCACGGCTCCAGGCGCTCGAAGTCGGGCACGATGAGCGCGCTCAGGAACTTGCGGCGGTCGCCGTGGACGACGACCTGGCTGATGAAGGGGTCGGTCTGGAGCGCGTTCTCGATGAGCTGCGGGGCGACGTTCTTGCCTGCGGCGGTGACGATAATATCCTTCTTGCGATCGGTGATGGTGAGGTAGCCTGCTTCATCGAGAAAACCGATGTCGCCGGTGTGCAGCCAGCCGCCAGCGATGGTGCGCGCGGTCTCCGCCTCCCGCCCGAAATACCCCTGCATGACATGGGGCCCGCGGGTGAGGATCTCGCCGTCGTCGGCGATGCGCACCTCGACCCCGGGGATCGGCGGGCCGACGGTGCCGTACCTGACCGCGGGTATAGGGTTGACGCAGATCACGGGCGAGCTCTCGGTGAGGCCGTAGCCCTCGCAAATGATGATGCCGGCGCCGCCGAAGAACTCGGCGATCTCGCGCGACAGCGGCGCCCCCCCGGAGATGAAGAAGCGCAGGCGTCCCCCCAGGCGCTCCCGCAGCTTGGTGAACACGAGCCTGCCGGCCACGGCGCACTCGAGCCGGAGCCAGGGGGAGAGGCGGCGCCCCTGGCGCCGCGCCGTCATGCGCGCCGCCCCCACGCCCAGCGCCCACTCGAAGATCGCGCGTTTCGCGCCCGTGGTCTGCGCCACCATCTCCATCACCCGCGCGTGGAGCTTCTCGTACAGCCGCGGCACCGCGGTCATGATCGTCGGCCGCACCTCCACCATGTTCTCCGCCACCGACTCCGCCGTCTGCGCGAAGGAAACGGTCGCCCCCGCCGTCATCATCATGTAATGATCGCAGGTGCGGGCGAAGATATGGCTCAGCGGCAGGACGTTGAGCAGCTCATCGCTTTGGCCGACGGGCAGCACCGCCAGGCACGCCCGCGCGTTGGATAGGAAGTTGTCGTGGGTGAGCATGACCCCCTTGGGCTCACCGGTGGTGCCGGAGGTGTAGATGATGCTGGCGAGGTCGTCGGAGCGCAGCCCAGCCGCCCGTTGCTCCAGGGCCGCGGCGCCGCGCGTGCGCTCCCACTCGGCGCCCTCCGCCATCACTTCCGCCAGTGAGAACACCATCGGATCGGGGCGCGGCTGAGGAGGCTCACAGCAGATAATGTGCGCGAGGCGTGGCAGGCTGCCCTTGACCGCCAGCACCTTCCGCAGTTGCTCGGAACCGGAGACGATGGCGACGCGCGCCTGCGAATCGGCGAGGATGTGCTCCACCTGCTTCGGCGTCAGCGTGACGTAGATGGGAACGGTAACCGCACCGACTGACAGGATCGCAAGGTCGGCGACTACCCACTCCGGGCGGTTCTCGCTGAGTAGCGCGACCTGCCGTTGCGGTTCCAGGCCGAGCGCGATCAGCCCCAGCGCCAGCTCGCGCACCCGCCGCCCGTACTCGGTCCACGAGATGTCGTCATAAACCCCGCCACGCTTATACCGGAGCGCGGCGCGCTCGCCGTAGCGCGCCACCTGCGCGCGAAAGACCTCGGGACTGGTCATCGGCTGTCCGGTCATGGCGCCGCTCCTCGCGAAGCGGATTCCCGTTGTGGCGCAAGCTCTCAGCCGGCGATGGTTTCGGCGATCACCTGCGCGATATCGCGCACCACCACCCCGTCGGCGCCGGCGTCCTTGACGCCGTCGTCGAGCATGGTCAGGCAGAAGGGGCACGCCACCGCGATCGTCGGGGCGCCGGTGCGCAGGGCCTCCGCGGTGCGCTCGGCGTTGATGCGCCGCCCCAGGGTTTCCTCCATCCACATGCGCCCGCCGCCAGCGCCGCAGCAGAAGCTGGTGCGCCGCCGCCGCGGCATCTCGACGATCTGCGCCCCCGACCGCCGCAGCGCCGCGCGCGGCGCATCATAGATCCCGTTGTAGCGCCCCAGGTAGCACGAATCGTGCAGCGTCATGCGCGCGCGCCCGTCGGGCCGCGCCGGCAAACGCCCGGCGGCCAGCAGCTCCGCCAGCAGCTCGCTGTGGTGCACCACCTGGTAGTGTCCGCCGAACGACGGGTACTCGTGCTTGAGCACGTTCAACCCGTGCGGGCAGGTGACGACGATCTTCTTCACCCCGCAGCCGTTGAGGAGCTCGACGTTGGCGCGCGCGATCGCCTCGAACAGGTACTCGTTGCCCAGCCGCCGCACCGCATCGCCGCAGCAGGGCTCCTCCGCCCCCAGGATGGCGAACGACACCCCCGCCGCCTGCAGGCAGCGCACCAGCGCCTGGCTCGCCGGACGGTTGCGATCGTCAAACGCCCCCGCGCATCCCACCCAGTAGAGATACTCGGCGTCAGGGCGGTCGCGCAGCAGCGGCACCTCCAGCCCCTGCGCCCATTTCGTGCGTCCGCCGGCGGGCATGGCGTAGGGGTTGCCGTTGGTTTCGATCTCCTTGAAGAAGTTGGTCAGCTCCGCCGGGAATTGCGATTCCATCATCACCAGCGAGCGCCGCAGGTCCACGATCTTGGGCACGTGCTCGATGAACACCGGGCACTGCTCCATGCACGCTCCGCAGGTGGTGCACGCCCACAGCGCGTCGGGGGTGATCTGCTTGAAGCCGATCAGCGGCTCGCACATCTCCGCCTGCGCCGGCGCGGGCGAGAAGTCACGCCACCGCCGCCCCGCGAGCAGGGCCGGGGCGTTGCGCCGCAGGTTGTCCTTCGCGTCGGCGATGATGTGCTTGGGCGACAAGGGCTTATCGGTGTTCCACGCGGGGCAGTTGTTGTCGCAGCGCCCGCACTGGGTGCAAGCATAGCCGTCGAGGAGCTGCTTCCAGGTGAAATCGGTGACCTTGGCGACGCCGAAAACCTCTGAGTTCTCGAAGTCCAGCCGCGCCAGGTCGGTCACGAATCCGCGGCGGCGCAGATAGACGTTGGGCAATGCGGCGAGGATATGCAGGTGCTTGGAATAGGGGAGGTAGTTGAGGAAGAACAGCAGCACCACCGCGTGCAGCCACCACAGGGCCTCATGCCACACGCCCAACCCCGTGTAGCTAAAGGTCAGCCAGCCAATTGTATTCGCGCCAGGGGTCCACCGCGAGTATGACAGTTGCCCAGTCGCCATCTCGATGCCCGTGGCCAGCAGCATGGCAACCATCAGCACGCCGATGAGGCCGATGATGATGAAGGCGTCGGGGCTGAGCGGCTCGATGTGCCGGGGCCGCAGCACCCAGCGGCGAAAGACGGCGTAGTTGATGGCGAAAAGTACCACTAGCGCCATGATGTCCTGGCTCGCCCGCAATACCCCCGCCGCCGTCGGGCCGAGGAGATCGAACCCCAGTCGCGGGTGAATCCCCCCGGCGATGAAAGCCAGGTTACCGAGCATGAGGACGAGGAAGCCCCAGAAGATGAAGACGTGATGCGCGCTGCCGCCGGCCGCGATAACGCGGCGCTGCAGGAAGCCGTAGTACAGCAGGTGGCCGATACGCCGCACCACGCTCCCGCGCCGATTCTCGGGCTGACCCAACCGCATCGCGCGATAGAGGCGCAGGCAGTTGGCGGCGAAGATGACCACCGCGGCGATTAACAGCAGCGTGAAGATAACCGATTTCGCTATCGGGTACATGCGCTCATCCGCGGCTACGTTCCTCCCACCCCGGCGCGCTTGAGCTCCGCAGTCAGGGCGGGCACGACTTCGAACACGTCGCCGACGATGCCGTAGTCGCACTTGGCGAAGATGGGAGCCTCGGGGTCCTGGTTGATGGCGACGATGACCTGGGACGACCGCATCCCCGCCAGGTGCTGGATGGCGCCGGAGATGCCGCACGCCAGGTAGAGCCGCGGCGACACCACCTTGCCCGTCTGCCCCACCTGATGGGCGTGGGGCATCCACCCCGCGTCCACCGCCGCGCGCGAGGCGCCCACCGCCGCATTGAGCAGCTCCGCCAGCTCTCGCAGCATGGCGAAGGCGTCCGGCCCGCCCAGCCCGCGGCCCCCGGACACCACCACCTCCGCCTCCGCGACATCGAGCTCCTGGCGCTCAGGCTTGATCAGCTCCAGCAGCTCGACCACCGCCTCCGTCGGCGCCGGTCCGGGGGCGGGCATGGTGATGACCTCCGCCAGGCGCGACCCATCGGACGCGCCCAGGGCGAACGCGCGGGGGCGCGCGGTGATGATGCGCGGGCGGGTCTCGATGGCGACGGTGGCGATGACCTTGCCCGCGTACATCGGGCGCTTCTGCGTCGGCGCGTCGGCCGCCACCGAGATGCAATTGGGGGCCAGCCCCGCACCCAGGCGTGCCGCCAGGGCCGCCGCCAGGTCGCTGCCGATCGCGGTCGCGGGCGCCAGAATGCTCTCCGGTTGGATCTCGCGCGCCAGCGCCTCGAGCGCCGACACCGGGGCGCGCGCCGCGCCCGTGAGGCCGTAGATGCGGTCGGCCCCGTAGGCGGCCAACGCCGGCGCGTGCGCCTCGGCGTCACCCACCACCGCCGCCACCACCGCGCCGCCGCGCGCATCGGCCAGACGCCGGGCCTCGCTCACCAGCTCCAGGCTCACCGGGCGCAGGGCGCCGTCGGCGAGCTCCGTCACTACCAGTATCTCGTCAGCCACAACGATCCCTTTCTGCGCCCAGTCTCAACCACGGCGGACGCCGGGCGAAGTCCAGACGATGATCCCTCTGTGTGTCCCGTGCGCGCTGTCGCAAGGCTTCCCCGTCACAGCACCTTCGCTTCGTCGCGCAGGGCCTGCACCAGCCGTGCCACCGCCTCCGCCACCGGCGCTTCGATCACCGTCCCGCCGCCGCGCGCCGGGGGCAGCTCGAACTTGACGATGCGCGTCGCCGCGCGGGCCGCGCCTATGGTCTCCGCGCTGACGCCGACGGCGGCCGCGTCCATCGTCTGCACCTCTTTGCGCTTGGCCTTCATGATGTCTATGGCCTTGGGGTAGCGCGGCTCGTTGAGCCCCTTGTCGGCGGTGAGCACCGCCGGCAGCGGGCAGCGCACCACCGCCGTGCCCGCCTCGGTCTCGCGCCGGGCGATGACCTTGCCCTCCGCGATCTCGACCCTGACCACGGCCGCGATGTGCGGCAGGCCGAGCGCTTCGGCCAGCGCCGCGCCCACGTAGCCGTAGGCGTCATCCACCGCCAGCTTGCCGCACCAGATCAAATCGTAATCGCGGCCCTTGATCGCCGCCGCCAGCACCGCCGCGGCGGCATGGGGGTCGGCGCCCGCGAACGCCGGGTCGGTCAGATGGACGATGTCATCGGCCCCCATGGCGGCGGCGGTGCGCAGGGCCGTCGCCGCGCCCTCGGAGCCCATGCAGATGGCGGTGACGGCGCCGCCCTCGCGCTCGCGGATGCGCAGCGCCTCCTCCAGCGCGTACTCGTCATAGGGATTGACGACCCACGCCAGGTCCTGGGTGTCAATGGCGGCTCCGTTGCCGGTGGGCGTGATCTCCGCCGCGGTGTCGGGGACCTGCTTGACGCAGACGATGACGTTCATCACTCTCGGCTCCTCGTCTCACTGATGGGGTCCGCATGGGGGCGCGGTCAGAACCGCCCCTGGCGGGTCAGGCTGCCGGCGATGACCATGCGCTGCACCTCGTTGGTGCCCTCGAAGATGCGGTTGATGCGCGAATCGCGATAGAACATCTCGATCGGATAGTCCCGCATGTAGCCCATGCCGCCGTGGATCTGCACCGCCTTGTCCACCACCCGGTCGAGCGCGTCCGAGCAGAAGAGCTTGATGATGGCGGCGTCGCGGGTGATCTTCATCCCCTGGTCGTACATCCACGCCCCGCGATAGGTCATGCTCTCCATGGCGAAGGCGTCGGCGGCCATGTCCGCCAGCATCCACTGAATGCCCTGCTTGCGGATGATGGGCTCGCCGAACTGCACGCGCTGCGCGGCGTGGGCGATGCTGAGATCAATCATCTCCTTGGCGGCGCCGGTGCAGGCCGCGCCCAGGCTCAGGCGCCCGACGTCCAGGGTCTTCATCGCGGTCAAGAAGCCCATCCCCACCCTGCCGATGACGTTGTCCTTGGGCACGCGCAGGTCCTTGAAGAACAGCTCGCAGGTGCCGGAGCCGCGGATCCCCATCTTCTTCTCCTTGGGTCCGCGCGACAAGCCCGGCATGTCGCCTTCGATGATGAAGGCGGTGATGCCGCCGCGCACCCCGCGCGACTTGTTGGTGGCCGCGAAGACGCAGATGACGTCGGCGATATCGCCATTGGTGATGTAGAGCTTGGAGCCGTTGAGGACGAAGTCATCGCCATCGCGCACCGCCGCCGTCGAGATCCCGGCGGCGTCCGACCCCGCGCCCGGTTCGGTGAGGGCGAAGGCGGCAATCTTGTTGCCGCTGCACAGGTCGGGCAGGTACTTGCGTTTCTGCTCCTCGGTGCCGTCCAGGTAGATGGGCATGGCGCCGATGGAGGTGTGCGCCGACAGCATCACCGTCACCGAGGCCGAGGCCCGCGCGAACTCCTCCAGCACCACGCAGTAGCCGATCTCGCCCGCGCCCACGCCCCCGACCGCCTCCGGGAAGGGGAGGCCGAAGTAGCCCTGCTCCGCCATCTTCTCCAGCAGCTCCCGGGGGATTTGCTCCTCCTCGTCAATGCGCCGCGCGAGCGGCTTGACCTCGTTTTGTACGAACCCGCGCGTGACCTCGCGCAGCATGTCATGTTCCGACAGGTCGAAATCCATTCGTCCCTCCTGGAGTGAACGCGCGGCCGCAAGGCGGGCGCGCCCTACTGATCGGTGAACTTCGGCCGGCGCTTCTCGAGGAAGGCGCCGACACCCTCGCGCATGTCCCGCGTCTCGCAGATCTCGCCGAAGAGGCGGTTCTCCAGCGCCAGGCCCGCCGCCTTGGCCTCGGCACCGGTGATGGGATCGCCGGTCAGGATCATCTCCAGCGCCCGGGCGCTCCCCACCACCCGCGGCAGCCGCTGGGTGCCGCCGAAGCCGGGGATGATGCCGAGGTTGACCTCGGGCTGGCCGATCTGGGAGCGCTCGCCGGCGATGCGCAGGTGACAGGCGAGCGCGAGCTCGGTGCCCCCACCGAGGCAGGTGCCGTTGATGGCGGCGATGACGGGAACCTCCAGCAGCTCGATGTCGCGCAACAGGCGCTCCCCCTGCCGGGCCAACTCGGCGCCCTGACGGGCGTCGGCGATGCCGGCGATCTCGCGCAGGTCAGCGCCCGCGATGAAGAACCTCCCGGCTCCGGTGATGATCGCGGCCTTGACCGCGCGGTCGGCCTTGATGCGGGCTACGACTTCGCGCAGCTCGCGGATCACCTCCGCCGACAGCGAGTTGACCGGGGGATGGTCCACCATGATGGTGGCGACGCCGTCCTCGACGGTCAAGCTGACATACTTGAATTCGGTCATGATGTCCTGCCAGGCGAATCGCGTCGCGTCGGCGGGCCTAGTGGGTGAAGAACCCCCGGCCCGTCTTCTGACCGAGGCGGCCGGCCGCCACCATGCGCTTGAGCATCGGCGCCGGCCGCGCTCATCGCGCGTGCGCCCACCACCCCCGCCTGGTAGATGTGCATGCCGCCTCCAGCGATGCCGGTCCCCGGCTTGCGGGCGGTCTCTTGGGAGTTCCGGGGGTAGGAGTTCTGTGCGCTGGCGGTGAGAACCTGCCGCAAGCAGCGGCCGCGCCGCATGGCGGTGTCACGCGGCGCCCTCACCACAAGGTGGCGTCGCCGTCCGGCGAGCGCGGCGGCAGGTGCACGTCGCAAGTGGCCGAGGGGGCGTCGGCTGGCGCAAAACGCTTGTTGATCACCTGGGGACAGTATTCGGTGGCGAGTTTGCCGGACTCGGCGCACACGCTCAGGGTGATAGTGCGGCCGGCCTCCGGCGCCCCGCCGGCAGTGGGGCCGTGAATGTCGCACAACGTGCGCGGGGCGGACGCCCGCTCGGCGGGCGAGTACTGCACGACCCGCGTGTTGGGGCATTCGGGCCGGGCGAGCTTGCCGGAATCTACGCACACTGTAACCCGCAACGGCGACGGCGCGCGCCGCTCCGGCGGCTCTGGCGTGACCGTGGTGGGGCGCGCGGGGCGCTGCTCCGGCGTCGCCGACGCGCCCGCGTCGCGCTGGTCCGCGATTTTCATGGCGGCGGTCATGAAATCCTTCCAGATGGAGGCAGGCACGGTACCCCCGAACACGCGGCGCATGGGGGTGCTGTCGCGGTTGCCCACCCAGACGGCGCACACCAGCTTGTCGGTGTAGCCGATGAACCAGGCATCCTTGTAGTCGCTGGCGGTGCCCGTCTTGCCCGCCGCCGGCCATGCGATGCGCGCCCTGTAGCCGGTGCCGCGGGTGACCACGTCTCGCAGCATGTCGTCCATGACGTGCGCCGTCGCCGGCGCGAGCGCCGGGCGCGTGCGGGGACGATAGGAGCTGACGACGCTGTCATTGCGGTCGGCGATGCGATCCACCGGCCGCGGCGCCACATACTGCCCGCCGTTGGCGAAGACGCCGAAGGCGGAGGCCATGTCGAGGGCGGTGACGCCGGAGGTGCCCAGCGCCAGCGAGAGGTACGGGTCCAGCCGATCCCGTATTCCCATGCGGTGAGCGTAGTCAATCACCTTGGGGACGCCGACTTCGTCGAGCAGCTTGACCGCCACCACATTGATCGAGTGCACGAGCGCGTGGCGCAGGGTGATGCGGCCGCGATACCTGCGGTCGGCGTTCTTGGGGCTCCAGGGCTTGCCGCCAGCGCCTTTGTACGTCACCGGCCCGTCCACCATGGTGCTGTCCGGAGTGAAGCCGCTGTCCATGGCCGTCGCGTAGACGAAGGGCTTGAACGCGGAGCCCGCTTGGCGCCGCGCCTGGGTAGCGCAGCTATATTGATCGGCGCGGTAATCCAGCCCGCCGACCAGCGCCTTGATCGCGCCCGTCTTCCAGTCCAGCGCCACCAGCGCGCCCTCGCTCACGCGCTGGCCCTTGGCCTTGGTCACTCCCGCGCGCACCGCGCGCTCCGCCGCCTGCTGCATCTCCCAGTCGAGAGTGGTGTGCACACGCAGGTCGCCGCGGTAGATAACGTTCGCGCCCAGTTCCGCCGTCAGTTGATGCAAGACGTAGCTCGTGAAGTAGGGGGCCTTGTACTGCGTCATGCCCAGCGGCGGCTTGCGTTGGCCCAGGCCCAGCCCGCGGCGGCGCGCCTGCTGCGCTTCCTCCGGCGTGATGTACTTTTGCTCGCGCAAACGCTCGAGCACCTCGTCGCGCCGGTGCTTGGCCGCCTGCGGGTTGAGGAAGGGGTTATAATCGTTCGGGCGCTGCGGGAGGCCCGCCAGCAGGGCGCACTGCGAGAGGCTCAGCGCCCGCACCGGGCGGTCGAAATACGTCTCCGCCGCGACCTGCACGCCGTAGGCGCCATTGCCGTAGTAGATCTGGTTGAGGTAGAGTTCGAGGATCTCTTCCTTGGAGAACGTGCGCTCCATCTGCAGCGCGAGGATCATCTCCTGCAGCTTGCGCCCGAGCGTGCGCTTGGGGCTGAGATAGACGTTGCGGGCGAGCTGCTGCGTGATGGTGCTGCCGCCGCGCACGATGCGTCCGCCCAGCAGGTTGTCGCGCAGTGCCGCCAGCACGCCGCGAGGATCCACGCCGTGGTGCCGGTAGAAGCGCCGGTCCTCAACCGCGATCGCAGCGAGCTGGAGGTCCGATGGGATATCGGTGATGGGCAGAAACTGGCGGTGCTCGCGCGCCACCCGCCCCAGCAGGACGCCGTCCGCGGAATAGACCCGCACCCCCTCGGCGGGGCGGAAGGAGGTGATGTCACCGGGGGAGGGAGCACCTCCGTCATGCTCGAATACACCCCCGACACGACCCCCGCAAGCAGGGCCGCCATCGCGGTGATGAGCAGGGCGGCGATGGTGATCAGACGCCACCACAGGCGTCGTCGTCGCAGTTTCCTATCGGATGCGGGCAAGGCGGTCTCTCCCCGCACACCATTATACCCTACGCTGCACCTTCGACCAAGCCCCTCGCGCGGTGGGGTGTGAGCGGAAAGTTGGGAGGGGTCGCGAGAATCTGTAGGGGCGCACGGCGTGCGCCCCCTTCACCCCGACGAGTCGGGGTGCCACATTCGGGCACACAACCGGCGACCCCAACCAAGAACGGTCACACCCGCGCGGTGCGGAGCATGAAGCGGCTGGGCCGGCCGCGTCTGACTGCGGTTGCCAGGGCGCACGCCTACATCTGGAACACACGCGCGGGGCGCGGAAGAAGGACTTGGGGAGCGTGGGGGGGGGAGGGCCTTGGCATCAAGGCCCCATCACGCTCCCCAAGATCGTGCGCGATCCGCGCGCGACAGCCGCACGGCCGGCGGGGGCAAGCAGCGCCTCCGCAGTGGCAGGCCCAACCCGCGCCAGCCCGGCGGCAACTCGCCCGCCCATCGCGCCACGGCCGGAGATATAAGTTGGGGAGCGTGCTGGGGGGAAGGGCCTTAGGCGTCAAGGCCCCACACGCTCCCCAAAATGCAGTGCCGGGAAGAAACGGCGGTAGGCACGAGGACGCGGTAGCTTGTGCATGCGCAGGCAGGACTCAGGCTCGGATCACCCCGCCATGACCACCAGCGCCCCGCGGCGCACCTCCAGGCGTCTCGCGGAGCGGATCAGTTCCCTTCATCTGCAGTCACGATATGGTTTCTTGGCGCGCACGCGAGGCGCGCGGTCTTAGTTCTTGCAGGCCAGGGTCACCCAGTGCGTGTTCGGGTCCACGCTGACCACAAACCGATCGAGCATGTCCTGGGCCGGCTCGCCGATGCTTGCCTGGATCAGCGGCCGCAGGCGCTCATGCGCGAGCTCGACCTCGAGCATCCGCCGCACCAGCGACACCCCCTCTTCCGGCAACCCACGCGCGGCAAGATCCCGCACCAGCTCCTCTGCCAGCTCGTCTATTCGTCCGTGCATGGTCTGACAAGGCGTGTTCATTGGCTAACCAGTTTAGATATTCCACTAATCTGATTATACCCCTCTACTAAACCTGAATTTGGCTTCGCGACGCCCATTACGACCCGCCGCGAGGACAAGTGCCGCGGTCTCCCCATAAATGTTGGCATGATGCTACCCGCACGCACAGCGGCGCGCCGGGCCGCCGTTGATAGGCCCGGCGGAATGTGGAATCATCACCAGTAGCGCTCCCAGTTGACGGGGATCTTGCAGCGATGGCGAGTCTTCTGGTCGAGACCTCGGTCGGCGCCAGGCTGAGCGACAACCTGCTCAACCACGCGCAGATCATCTACGCCGTCGGGCCGCAGGTGCCCGGCGGCACGCAGCACCGCGCGCGCTTCGGGCTCCAACCTGACCCCCGACCTGGCGCAGTTGATTTCTCGCTCCTCCCTGCTTAGGGACGTCGTCGCCGCCGCCATGGTTCCCCGGCTGCTCGTCATTGCGTCGGATGACCCGAGGGTCGAGGGCCTGCACCGCGCCTTCGACCAGCCGCGACTGCCGGTTCTGGGTGGCTTCGTGGTAGCGCGCGTCGGCCGCGCCGCCCTGCGACTCCGGGCCGACGACCTCGCGCTCGTCTGGCGGGCGTGCGAGCACCTCTACCTGACGCACTACCGGGACTACTGGTCATCACGCGCGTCGGCCATGGCCAGCCTCGCCCAGCAGGTGGATGACCGGCTGCGCTTTGCTGACCTCCCGCGAAAGCTCGCCCACCTGACGGGGCGCGAACCCCCTCACGCCGACCTCGAGGTGTACCTGCTGGACACCGACGCCCTGCTGTCGTACGCTGATGAGCGCGAGCGCATCTGCGTCAGCACGGCCTTGCTCTCCCACTTCGAGCGCGTACTCGCCCATGAGTGCGCCCGCATCTATCTCCATAACCCCGGGTGGTGGGAGGTGGAGCCGTGCGCGGGGATCTGTGCGGGGCTACCGGGGGAACTGTTGGATGCGGTCGAGACCTGTGTCGCGCACTACCTGGCGGCCACCGTGGCGCTCCACTTCGGCCCCGACTCGGGGTTCTGGATGGTACATCCCCGGGTGGAGGAGGTCATCGCCCGGCGCTGGCCGGCCTTCGTCGCTGCGCCCGAAAGGGGCATTGACCTGCTGCTGGAGCAGGTGTTCGAGGAACTGCGCGGCGCCGACCCGCGCGGCGCGGCGGTGCACCCCTTGCGTCTCTCTGTCACCTACGACGAGGCTGGCACGCCCCTCGGCTGCACCATGAGCCCGGGACGGTTCTGAGATTCGGCCCGGCAACCTGGTGCGGCCGGCGTAGCGTAGGACCTCCATCAGGCCCACAATCCCAGGCAGCCCCACGGCTCTTACCCCTCCCCTGCAGGGACGATATCACGCCGCGTTATCGCCGTGCTCAGCATGGGGCCGGCGCATCACCGCCGTCGCCTCCAGCCGGTTGTGCGGCAGGCGACGCACGCGAATGTCCTGGTAGCAGCGCGACAGTCGCTCGATGGCTTCGCGTTCGTGTCGGCGGCGCGCGGCGGTGACGAACTTGATGGTCATGACCGCGATGCCGCCGGGCCGCAGCCGTCGGGCGAAGGCGCACATCAGCTCCGCCGACTCCGCCGGATCGAGGTTCATGTCGTTGACGATGAGGTCGAGCTCGCCCAGGTCGCGCGCGAGCGCCTCCTGCGCGGACATGCGCAGGTGCTGCACCCCCGGCCGCGGCGCTACTTGCTCGTCCAGCTCGCCCTTGTCCACCGCCACCACCGCACACCCCGCGTCCGCCAGCACGGCCGTCCATCCCCCGGGGGCGGCCCCAAGGTCCAACGCGCGCATGCCCGGCCGCAGCTCGATATCGAACGCGGCCAACGCCTCGCGCAACTTGTGCTGCGCTCGATTAAGCGGCCGCTCGCCCGGCGCGTACTTGCGCGCCCCGCGCAGCTCCTTGCGCACGAGCAACTCCGTGCGATTAACGCCGACGTACGCGCGGTCCTGAAAGATGTCAACGGATACAGTGTACTCGGGTTGCGCTTCGAACTCCGGCGCGCCGCCGGCCTGCTGCTCCAGCGCCATGCCCACCGCGCGCTCGACATCCCGGCTGCGAAATCCGTGCTCTCCACGCCGGCGGCAGCGGACAATGAACGTCGCTCCCCGCGGCAGGCGCGCCAGGCCCAGCGCCGCCTGGGCGAGCCGCACCGGCGATTCCGCGGTGGCGTCGAGCGCCACCTCTGCTTGCGCCGGCGCCACCCGGGCGATGAACCGCGTATCCGCGTCGCGCAGCCGCCCGATGGCTTCGTCCTCGGGCAGGCCTGTGCGGGCGATGAGATTTCCCTTGAGGAATAGCGAACGCGCCTCGACCTCGCCCCCTCGATTCTGCTCAGGGCAGGCCAGGACGCGGACCAGCTCGCGGCGGGCATCGCCTTCGCGCCCGGAGGCGCAGGTGATGATAAGGATTGTTCGCGGGTTTGCGCTCATGGGTGGTGGGTCCGCGGGCGCATGGGGATGGGAGCGGTTCGCGCACCGCCCCTACGGTTGCGTCAGGCCGTACTTGGTGCCGACGACTGGATTTGAACCAGCACGAGGTTAACCCTCACTAGGTCCTGAACCTAGCGCGTCTGCCATTCCGCCACGTCGGCACCTCGTCGCTCAGAATATACCACAAGCCCGCGCCCCGGTCAACGAGTTTGCGCTCCTCGCGCGGCAGGGGTATGATAGGTGCGCGTTGCGGGAAAGAGACCGAGGACGGAAGCTGGGCCGACGCGACCCAACCGCTCTGTTAACGCACGCGTGGTGTAAGCAAGTGGCAAGGAAGCTGATCTATATCCGTATGCTCCATGCTCTGTCCGACTTCGGAAGCCTAGGAGAGAGGTTGGAGACGGTGGGCCAGGAGATGCTGAGTGTCGCCGGCTGGCGGAAACATCAGGAAAGGGTGGCTGCGTTCTGGGACCGACTGCAGACGGAGCTGATGCTGAGATTGGAGAAGGAACTGCCCGGGGCGGACTGGGGGAGACTGCGGATCTACCAGGATGGAATGCCGGTTGCGGGAGAGGACGCCCGGCGAATAGTGAATGAGGTGGCGGATGCCGGGAGCCCGAACTATCAGCTGGTGAGAGAGCTGCTGGCGCGGGGAGCGCAGATAGAAAGGACCGAGGACGCCAGCCTACTCAGGGAGGAGCACGACCTGGTGCGCAAGCTCGTGGCCGCCCACGGGCCGGTAGAGAAGGCGCAGGCGCTGCAAGCCTATCGGCAGCGCAGCGACGCGCTGCTGCGGGCGCGGGATACCTTCATCGCCAGGCGGATTGACGAAGCCCTCGGCGAGGGAGAGCTCGGGCTGCTCTTTATCGGAGCGCTCCATCGCGTGGCGGATCACCTGCCACCAGACATCGAGGTCATCGCGCTCTCCTGAGCAGCCCGAGCGACACCGACGAATCGGCGTGCAGCCAGGCCCGGCTGGTCGGGCCGCCACGGCGGCCGAAGGCCCAGCCGCCACCTCCGGCTGCGGTATGCCCACCCCCGAGAGTCGTTCACCCCCTAGCCTCGTGCGCGGCCCTGCTTGTCCCCGCGGCTGAGTGCGCGCGGCCGCCGGTGAGAACGGCCATCGGGTGCGGGAGAACGCGACCGTTGTCGGGCATATGGACAATCTCTCTTAACTGACCCTTGTACGGCCCAGTGAAGCCTGGTATGGTCTTGTCGTCAACATGAAGTAGCGTCAGGGACAACCCATTGCGACGGTGGTCAAGGTAGCCACTCAACACTGTCCGACGACAGGGTCCGGGTGGCTTTTTCGTCCCTGAGATGCCGCAGCTGTCGGAGCTACGAGCGCGGCGCCTGCGCTCATGCTACATAGAAGGGAGGTGATAGAGAATGGCAGTAGAGAAGGCGATCGCTTCCTCCAGCCTGGTGGAGGTAATCGATCGGATCCTGGACAAGGGCGTGGTCATTGACGCGTGGGTCCGGGTGTCCCTGGTGGGCATTGAGCTGCTGGCCATCGAGGCCAGAATAGTCATTGCCTCAGTGGAGACCTACCTGAAGTACGCCGAGGCCATCGGGCTGACGGCCACCGCCGCCGCCCCCGCCTGAGCGGGGAATACGAAAACCGAGTAGCGAGGGCGCGGTCGAGATCCCGGCGGTTTCGACCGCGCCCACCCCTACATAACGCGGAGTTGACTGTGAACGGCGGCCCCGGAATGTGGGTTCCGTCGAGATGCGTGAGAAGAGGGAAACGACATGGGCACTTTGACCGAGCAGATGCGAAACCTAGCCGCGGACATCACCAGCAGCCGCGATGAGCGACACGCGTGGCTGGGCGCTCTCAAAGAAGAGGTGGGCGGCCTGCGGGCGGAGATCCGCTCCGGCTGTCGGGAGCGGAGGTCATGGGTGAAGTCGCTCCAAGGCGGGGTGCGCAAGATGTGCCGGGAGACCCGCGCCGATGTTCAGGGGGCGCGGGGAGCGTGGCAGGACGCGATCGCGGCGGGCGCACGCTCCGGCGCGGAGACCTCCCCGCCGAAGCACGCCAAGCTGGCCAGCAAACACCGCAAGTGACAAGTTGGGCGCCCCGGTAGTCGCCGGCGGGGCGCCCAACCCGAACTCGACCCGAATCCGGCTCGGGCCACGGAGAGAACGTGAGAATCGCAAGGCGCGAGCAGGGCATGGCCGAGGTTCGCTGCGCTTTCTGCCGCGGCGCGGGCAAAGACCCCTTCGACTTGCTGTCGAGACATGCGTTGTGCGAGGTGTGCGGGGGCGCGGGCAAGGTGATGGTGGCGGAACCCACCCACAGGTGCGCTTTCTGCCGCGGCAGCGGCGTGTTTCCGGGAAGCCGCCTGACCTGCACCGTGTGCATGGGAAAAGGCTTGGTCACAGTGGACGAGCCCGCCGCGGCGTGCCCGGCATGTGCAGGGGCCGGGGTGGCAGCGGGACACTCTCTGCCGTGTTCGGCGTGCGGTGGCAAGGGATTGTTGGCCGGAGTTTCGCCACACGCGACAAGGCCGAGCAGGGCAAAGGTCCTGCAGAAAGGCAGTAAATGACAGAGGACATGCTGATGACGGTGCTGGAGCCGCGGCCACAAAACGGCTTCGTCGAGACCGATCACGTGCGGAACATCATGACGCGGGGGCACAGCTACCTGGAGGCGGGTTTCCCGGTTCACTTTCGCGGCGGATCGGGCACCGGCAAGACGACATTGGCCATGCATCTCGCCCACCTGGTAGGGCGCCCGGTGGTGCTTCTCCACGGGGACGAGGAGTTGAGCACGTCTCACCTGGTGGGAGGCGAGCACGGCTACCACCTACGCAAAGTGGTGGACAACTTCATCCACTCAGTGCTAAAGACCGAGGAGGACTTCTCTCGCCGCTGGGTGGATAGCCGCCTCACTCTCGTGTGCAAGTACGGCTTCACCCTGGTATACGATGAGTTCACCCGTTCCCGGCCCGAGGCAAACAACATCTTGCTTTCCATTCTCCAGGAGGGGATCCTGGATCTACCCACGGCGCGCGGGGGCGAGAACTACCTGCGAGTCAACTCGCAGTTTCGCGCCATCTTCACCTCCAATCCGGAGGAATACGCCGGCACCCACAAGGTTCAGGACGCCCTGCGTGACCGCATGGTCACCATTGACCTGGATCACTTCGACTGGGAGACGGAGACCGCCATCACTCAGGCGAAATCCGGCAGCTCGCGACAGGATGCGGAGCGGATCGTGGATCTGGTTCGGGCCTTCCGCGAGCGAGTCCGCCACGATCTCGCTCCCACGGTCCGCGCATCCATCATGATTGCCAGGATCACCCGGGGGCGCGGGGCGACGGTGGACGCCGGCGACCAGGCCTTCCGCGAGGCCTGCCTGGACGTCTTGTGCTCGGAGCAGGGATGTGCCGGGCCGCGTTGCGATGGCAGCGAGCGCAAGGCCCTGGCGCGAGACCTGATCGAGGAAATGTGCGCGAACTCCGCCGGCGTGGAGCAAGCACCCGGGCACGCGCGTGTGCAGCATCAGCAGCCGGTGCCAGGTGCTGTCGGGCGCGTATGAGGCGCTCCGGGATCTGGTCAGACCGTCGGGGGGAAAGCTGCGGAGACAAGCGCGGAGTGCAGAGAAGCAAAGAGCTTCTCTGGCCTCCGCCAAGGGCTCAGGGCCAGCTCTTGGCGGGGAGCAGGGTCCTCGACTCCTGCCGTCTGTGTAATCTGTGAAACCTGCGGACGAGAATCCGTCCGCTCCGCGAACGCAGGTCTGGTTGGAGACTCTAAGGGGCATGCGGGCCTCAAGTCCCGCCGCGTCTCGTTAGGGTCACGGTGGCTTGCTGACATTGCGGTCTTGCCGGAGCGAAGGAGAAACGAGATGAGCGGTCAACAAACGACGCACGCGGCGGCAGAAGCAACACGAACGGTGACGGTCTTCTTCGAAGAGGTCCTGGGCAAGCGCGCGCGTGTGATCGCGCTGGAGTCAGACCCGCCGGGGTGGCGGATCTTGGTCGAGGCGGTGGAGGACAGCGACTACCTGCGGCGACTCGCCAGGAGCGATATGATGGGCGTCTATGAGGTGCGCGTTGGCCCCGAGCTGGAGGTAGTCTCCTATACGCGCAAAGGCCTGCGGGACCGCACCGCGCTGGAAATGACAGAGACGAGCGTAGGTTGAGCGCAAGGAGGAAGAGCATGGCACCCCACAACCGTCCAAGCGGAATCAGGACCAGCCTGCGGCAGCACCTCCATTCCCTTCCCCCCAGTCACCGTTCGCCCCACCTGGAGCGCCACTTGCTGGCCAAAGAGAAAGAGCGGCTGGAGCAAGAGATCGTGCGGCTGGAGCGTCGGTGTCGCCAGTGCCGACAACAAGCGGCTGACATCGAAGCGCAGCTGGCGACCGCAACCGAGGGCGCGAGCACCCGCTCCAGCATGCTGTCGCCCACGGGCGGCAACGAATGCGATGAGCGCCCATTCAGCCGCATGGCGGTTGACTACTGATAGCAGGGCGCAGCGCGGCCGAGCGCCGGTCGGGAGCGGTCGCGAGGCCCTGGCAAACGGGCCCGGGAGGAGAGAGACATGAGGAAGAGCGTGCGACCACCGATGGGGAGCGACCAGCGGGAGCCGGCGGAGGTTGACTTGGGGTTCGGCGTCGGCGGCATCTTCAAGGGCTTGGGCAATTTCATCGAGCTGCTCAGCGAGATGGCCGAGGAAGGCAGCCAGGAAGTCACCCGCACCGGGGAAGTGAAGGGGCCGGGCCGAACCCGGGCGATGTACGGGTTCACCGTCAAGCTGGGCGCCGGAGGCGTGCCTCAGGTGGAGCGATTCGGCACTGTCCGCGAACCGAAGATGGGCGCCGCCGTGGAGGAGGTGAGGGAACCGGTGGTTGACGTATTCGACGAGGGCAGCGAGGTGGTGGTGATCGCGGAGATGCCCGGGGTGGAGGAGAGCGACATCCAGTTCGAGATCAAGCAGGATATCTTGCTTCTCTCCGCGCGCCATGAGGAACGCAAATACAGCAAGGAAGTGCTGCTGCCGTGCGGCGTGCTCGCCGACACGGCCAAAGCATCCTATGCCAACGGTATCCTCGAGCTGAGGGTGACCAAGGCGTCGGCGGCGGGATAGGGGGAGTTTGCGGTGGAAGGGGAATCAGTGCGCAAGGACGGGGAAGTCGCCAGAGCCATCAGCCTACGGGTGGCCGAGGCCCTCAGCAAAGACGTGGGGCGCGGAATCGCTCGCGTGGACCCGGCGGATATGGAGAAGCTGGGGGTGCAAGTCGGCGACGTCATCCTCATCGGCGGGAAGCGCAAGACCGCGGCCCGCGTAATGCCAGCCTACCCTGAGCAACGCGGCAAGGGGATGCTGCAGATTGACGGCATCACCCGCGAAAACGCCCAGACCGGCTTGGACGAGAAGGCGATCGTGGAGAAGGCCGACGGCCGGCCCGCTCAGGTCATAGTTCTCTCCCCCCTCGGCAGCGTCGCGCCGTTACGCAGCGACAAGGACACCGGCTACCTGGGGCGCCTCCTGGAAGGCCTCGCCGTGACCGCGGGAGATAGGGTGCGGGCGACCCTTTTCGGCTCTCGCTTTCAAGAGTTCCTGGTGGCGGAGACAGCTCCCCGGGAGGTGGTCCTGGTACATAGCGCGACCACTATCAAGGTCCGCGAGGAGACGACTGAAGAGCGACGGGCCGGGATCAGCTATGAGGACATCGGCGGTCTGCACAAGGAGATCCAGCGGGTGCGGGAGATGATTGAGCTCCCGCTCAAGCACCCAGAGGTCTTTGAGCGGCTGGGGATAGAGCCCCCGAAAGGGGTGCTATTGCACGGCCCCCCGGGTACCGGCAAGACTCTCATTGCGCGTGCGGTGGCCAGTGAAACCGACGCCTACTTCGTCGCCATCAACGGGCCGGAGGTGATCCACAAGTTCTACGGCGAGAGCGAGGCCCGGCTCCGCGGCGTCTTCGAGGAGGCCGCTCGCCACGCTCCCAGCATCATCTTCCTGGACGAGATCGACGCCATCGCGCCCAAGCGGGCCGAGGTCACCGGCGAGGTGGAAAAGCGGGTGGTGGCGCAACTGCTCGCCCTCATGGATGGCCTGGAGCAGAGGGCGCAGGTGATCGTGATTGGGGCCACCAACATCCCCGGCAACCTCGATATCGCGCTGCGTCGCCCGGGGCGGTTTGATCGGGAGATCGCCATCGGCATCCCGGACCGGGACGGTCGGTTGGAGACGCTCCAGATTCACACTCGCGGCATGCCGCTCGCCCAGGATGTAGACCTGGAACACGTCGCCAACATCACGCATGGCTTCGTGGGGGCAGACCTGGCGGCGCTGTGCCGCGAGGCGGCAATGGCCTCTCTGCGCGCGTTTCTGCCGCGCGTTGACTTCGAGCTGGAAGCCCTGCCCTATGAGGATCTGCTCAGCCTCGAAGTGCACATGGAGCACTTCCTGGAGGCGCTGAAGGAAGTGGAGCCATCGGCGATCCGGGAGGTGCTGGTAGAAATTCCCGACGTGCGCTGGGAGCAGGTGGGGGGACTGGAGGAAGCCAAGCGGGAACTGCGCGAGACCGTTGAGTGGCCGCTCAAGCACGCCGGCCTGTTCACCGTCGCGGGCATCAAGCCGCCGCGGGGCATACTGCTCCACGGCCCTCCCGGCACCGGCAAGACCCTGCTGGCAAAAGCAGTCGCCACCGAGAGCGAGGTGAACTTCATCTCGGTCAAGGGCCCCGCGCTGCTGTCCAAATGGGTGGGAGAATCCGAGAAGGGCGTGAGGGAGACCTTCCGCAAGGCCCGGCAGGCGGCGCCTTGCATCATATTCTTCGATGAGATAGATGCCATTGCTCCGCAGCGAGGTTCGGCAGGAGACGGTCATGTGAGCGAGCGCGTGCTGAGCCAGTTGCTCACCGAGCTTGACGGCATCGAGGAGTTGAAGGGGGTGTTGGTGTTGGCGGCAACCAACCGCCTTGATATTCTCGACCCGGCCCTGTTGCGGCCCGGCAGATTCGATTCCCTGATCGCCCTGCCAGCGCCCGACGAGGAGGCGCGCCGCGAGATTTTCCGGGTGCACACAACCGGCCTGCCCCTGGCCGAGCCGCCCGACCTGGAGTCGCTTGCGCAGGCAACCGAGGGATTCGTGGGCTCCGATATCGAGGCGGTCTGTCGGAAAGCCGCGACGTTGGCGATCCGGGATTTCCTCGCCGCCAGCAAGACCGAGCAGCCGGACTACACCACTTTCGTCATCCGCGAGTCCAATTTCAAGGAGGCCCTGGCGCTGGTGGGCGCGCACATCAACCACCCAGGGCCGCGGGAGCGGTAATGGACGTCGAGGGCAAGTGCATCCTGTGCATCGTTGAAGCGGGACCGCTGGCGGATGTGCGCGAGAGCGGAATCTATACCATTCCCTATCGCGACATCGCCGCGGTGGTGAGGGACGTCCCGGTACCGGCGCCGCAGCCGACCCGACAGGATCTCGTGAGCCACCTGCGCACGATCGAGCAGATCATGACCACGAAGACCGTGATCCCGGTGGGATTCGGCAACACCGCGGGCAGTGAGCAGGAGGTGAGCGATGGCCTGCTGGCTGCCCGCTACGACGAGTGGCAGGCGCTGCTGGCACACCTGGCGGGCAAAGTCGAATTGGGGCTGAAAGTGATGTGGAAAGAGATGACCGCGGTGCTGGCGGAGATCGTGGCCGCACGGGAGGATATTCGCGCGCTGCGCGATAAGCTCGCGCGCCGACCGCAAGCCGGCGCCTATCAGGGCCGGATCGAGGTCGGCAGGCTCGTGGCCGAAGCGCTGGAGGTTGGGAAGGTCCAAGAAGGCGCGGCGATTCTGGAGCGGCTGGCGCCGTTCGCAGCCGAGACGCGAGGCGGGAAGCTGCTGGGGGAGAGCATGATCCTCAACGCGGCCTTCTTGGTCGAACGCCGGCGCGAGCCCGAGTTCGACGGCGCGGTGTCCCGGCTCGCGGAGGATTGCGGTGAGCGCCTGCTCCTGAAATACGTGGGCCCGACGCCGCCGTTCAATTTCGTCAGCGTCTAACGCACGCCGGGTTACGAGGACAAGCGGATGCCACTACTGAAGCTGTTGGCAGGTCTTCCACTCGCTCCCGTCAAGGGCATGGTCACGCTCGCGCGCCAGCTCCAACAGCAGGCCGAGCGAGAGAAGGAAGCGGAGCTCCTCCAGGTGCAGGCCGAGCTGTTGGAGTTGGAGCTCTGCTCCGGTCGTGGTGAGATGCGGGAAGAAGACCTCGTCGAGAAAGAGGCGGAGCTGCTGCAAAAGCTGGGTGCGCTCGCGGGCGTGGGCGCAGCGGGAGACCGGCAATGACCTCGAGGCAAGCGGCTACCGCCATCTATGTCTATTGCATCACGGAGGGGGAAGCCATCCGCGCCGATGCCGGACTGCACCCGTTGCGGGCGGTCCACTCCGTCGTCTATCAGGAGCTTGTGGCCGTGGCCAGTCAGGTGTTGTTGACGGAGCTCGGGCCGGAGGCACTGTCATCTCACCTAGCGGATGCCGCCTGGCTGGAAAGGGAGGCCCGGGGCCACGAAGCGGTGATCGAAGAAGTGATGCAGACCCGCACGGTCCTGCCGCTCAAGTTCTTCACCATCTTTCGCACCAAGGCCAAGGTGACCGCTTTGCTGCGCTCCCAGCAGGACCGATTCCGCCAGGCGCTCACCGCGCTCCGAGGGAAGGAGGAGTGGGAGGTGAAGCTGTTCGCGCAGCCGGGGGTTGCCAACGCCGGTGGGCCAGAGCACGAGCCGCAGGGGTCTCTGTCGGGCAAGGAGTACCTGCTGAGAAAGGCGGCGGCACGGCTGACGGCCTCGGCCGCGCTGGGCCGGGCGTATGCTGATGGGCAGCGGTGCTTCGAGGAGGTGGCAGGTTGCGTCGAGCACCTCCGGCTGATGCCGATTGACGCGGGCAGCAGCCTGGGGCAGACCGGTCTTATTGCGGACGCCGTCTGTTTGCTCGCCCGCGCGTGCGTTCCCGCCTTCTGCCAGCGTCTGGAAGCTCTGGGCAACGAGCTGAGGGCCAAGGGATTGCTTCTGCAGGCAAGCGGCCCCTGGCCCGCCTACCATTTCACCGGGGTGGAACACGATAATGTCGGTTCACCTGCGCCCGCTTGAAACCAGACAGGTCACGCTCTTCGATTTGCTCGACACCGCCCTCGACAAGGGCATCGTGGTGCAGGGGGACGCCACCATCTCAGTGGCGGATGTGGACCTTGTGTTCCTGGGCCTCAAGCTGGTGCTGACCTCGGTTGAGACCATGCGCTCCTGGCGGCGTGAGGCCGACGGTGGCCGGGAAGATGGAGGCAACCCCACCTGCGAGGCGCCGGCCATCAGAGAAGACCCCGAGGTTGGGGCAAGGGGGCGTCGGGTCGGGCCGCATGACGTCATGGCGAGCGAAGGCAAGCCTCCATCTACCGCGGCCGCGGGGCCGTGCCCGACGACAATCGAGCGCCTCGCAGCGGAGCCGGAGAAAGCCGAGAAGGGGCTAGCGAAGCTGGTGCTCACCGTGGTGGAGCTGTTGCGCAGACTGTTGGAGGAGCAAGCGGTGCGGAGGATGCATGGCGGCTCCCTGACCGACGACGAGGTGGAACGAATGGGCATGGTGTTTCAGCGGCTCGAGAGTAAGATGG